>WNGP01002919.1_pt1 | contig 14879 bp, 12 predicted proteins | sample 5407671 | NCBI WGS metagenome assembly WNGP01 (sample SAMN13153381, study PRJNA577476) | soil metagenome | isolation source: 40 cm soil or saprolite under Garry oak tree replicate 2 | place: USA:California | collected 2016-06-15 | reverse complement strand
AACACGGTCGCCGACGCCACGGAGTCACCGACGGGCGTGAAGTCGGCGAAGAGGACGCCTCCGTCCGCCGGGAGGTCCCCGGTGTCCGCATACGTCGTGTCGCCGATCAACGGGATGCTTGTCGACACCCCGTACGCCCGCCCGCCATACGTTGTGCTGTTCGTGCCGACGTCGGAAGGAGCGATGCCCCCGCCACCGAAGGCGGAGACGCCCGTGGCCACGACCACGAGCGCGAAGAGCAAGGCGAACCCTGCCCTCGCGTGTCCCTTCACGCGTCGCGCACCGTACGCGAATGCGTGCATGAGCCGTCCTCAGTCCACCCCCGCGGATAAGCGACAGACTGTGGGGTGTATCGGGATGTGGTTCGCAACGACCGCAACGGTTGAGAATGAGTACAGATGGAACCGTAGGTCCGGTGAAGGGACCTCGAGCCGGGAGCCTACTTGGGATCCCGGGCGGCCGTCGTCGAGGCACCGACCTTCCCGCCGCCACCGAGGTGGATCGCCCGCGCGAGGAAGGCCATCCCCAGAAGCGAGATCCAGGCGCTCGCCCAGATCCCGAACGCGAAGCTCGTGAGGCTGGCGACAGCGGCCATCGCGGGCGCCCCGACCGCGACGCCCGTCACAAGGAGGGCGTAGAAGAGCCCCGTCACGAGCCCGTGCTGTTCCGGATCCGCACCCCGGGACACGAGCGTCGACGCGGCGGGGAAGACGAAGCCGTGTCCGACCCCGAAGAGGGCCATCAGGACGAGGAGGGACGCCAGGTTGGTCAAGAGGGGAATCGTCGCCATCGCGGCCGCGACGGCCATCAGGCCGATCACGGCCGGGAGGGCGGGTCCGTACCGGTCCGCGAGGACTCCCGCGGGGTAGTGCAACAGGAGGGAGAGAATTGCGAACGCCGTGAAGCTCAATGCGACGGCGAGGGGTCCGAGGCCGAGCTCCTGTTTCAAGTGGAGCGGCACCAGGGTGACGAACGCCCCGAGGATGAAGTATAGGCAGAAGATGGAAGCGTAGCCGGCCGCCGGCGCAGGGCGTCCCGCGAAGCGCAGGAGACGGCTCCATGGCATGACCTGTGCGGGGGCCTGCGGGGGCTCGCGGACGAACAAGGCGAAGAGGAATCCGAGGAGGAGACCGGCCGAGAGGACGTAGAAGAGGACCGAGTAACCAAGGCGTTCCACGATCGGCCCCACGATCCCGAAGCCGATCACGACCGCGAGGGCGAGCGCCATCCCGTAGATCGCCATCGCACGACCCTTCCTCTCGCGGGGCGAAGTGTCGGCCATGATCGCCATGGAGCTCGGGCCCACGAGCCCGCTCCCGACGCCATGACTGATCCGAACGAGGGCGAGGAGGAGGGGGGTTGTCGCGAGCGAGTAGAGGAACAGGGACACGGCGTCCCATACGAGTCCGACCTCGAGGGGGAGCTTTCGGCCGACGCGGTCCGCGATTCGCCCGAAGATCAAATTCGCCGGAGCGTGCACGACGGAGAACAAGCCGACGATGATTCCCGTCTGGAGGACATCCGCGCCCACGAGCTGCGAATAGAGCGCGATCACGGGCACGAGCGCGTTCGAGTCCACCGTGCCGAACATCGTCGCCGCGAGCAGGGTTGCCGTCGCCCGCCGGGCCATCGGATCCCCAGGACGCGGGCGCCGCTAAAAAGGATGCGCTCGTATCGTTCGGCTAACGCCGCTGACACGCGCCCCACCGGAACGTTTACGTCGCGCCGCCGGTTCGGCGCGTCGTGCGCATCCCCCTGATCGTCGACTCGAACGAGCCGGAGGACATCCCCGACCGCCTGCGGGAGCTCGGCGTCGACGTCGAGGTGCGCAAAATCGCGCCGGGCGACTACGTGCTCGGTCCGATCGGCGTCGAGCGAAAGGCCCTCTACGACTTCTTCAACTCCCTTGTGCGGAAGCGCCTCTTCGAGCAGGTGCGACGGCTGCGCGAGGCGTACCCGCAGCCCTTGGTGATCCTCGAAGGGGACCTCGCGGAGATCTCGACATTCAAGCATCCGCAATCGATCCTCGGCGCCCTCCTCGCCCTGGAGGTCGGCGAGCGCGTGCCCGTCCTCACGACGGCGGACAAGGATCAGACGGCGCTCCTCCTCAGCATCCTCTGGAAGCGGCAGGAGAAAGGGGCCGCGGACTACGGGTTACGGCACAAGCCGAAGGCGATGACGGTCGAGCAGCGGCAGCGGTTCCTCGTCGAGGGCCTGCCGAGCGTCGGAGAGACGCTCGCGCGGAACCTGCTCGAGCGCTTCGGCTCCGTACGCGCGGTCTTCAACGCGTCCGAGGACGAACTGAAGCGCGTGTCGAAGATCGGCGAGATCAAGGCCGCGGAGATCGTCCGCCTCGCCTCGGCGCCGTACGAAGGGAAGCAGCGTCACCTCGAGTACGATCCGTTGGACGAGCCGGAGTCTTGACAAACCCTTATGATGGGTCGGCCCGCTCGGGCGGGCGGATGCACTCGACGGAGTGGGGCCGGAGGACTCGTCACGAACCCGCTCCGAAGACCGGGTTCCGCGCGCAGCTCGCCCGCGGCGCGCACCTCACCGGCACGAGCCTGCGGGTCCTCGCGACGAACCCGCGGCTGATGGCCCTCCCGTTCCTCGCGCTCGTCTTCACGGGGTTCGTCTGGCTCATCGTCGTGCTGAGCCTCCTAGCCCTCGGGCTGCCGCCCGCGTCCCCATCAAGCGGCTTCCTGTACCAGGAGATGTTCATCGCGTACCTCGTGACGTACTTCCTGTCCGTGTACTTCATGGCGGCGATCATCGGCGCGGCGCACATCCGATTGCAGGGGGAGCGGCCCTCCCTGATGGACGGGATCTATGCGGCGAACGCGAGCTTCTTCCAGATCCTGATGTGGTCGTTCTTCGCCGCGACCGTGGGCGTGTTCCTGCGGATCACCTCGATCCGGTCCGATGCGGGAGGCCGCCTCGTCTCGCGCCTCCTCGGATGGGGTTGGCCGATCGCGACGCTGTTCGTCCTGCCGACGATGGTCCTCGAGGGGATCGGCCCCATGAAGGCGTTCCGCCGCAGCCGCGCCCTCCTCCGGGAACGGTGGAGCGGACGTCAGACGGGCGTCCTCGGGACCGGCGTCGTGTTCCTCCTGCTCTTCTCCTTCGGCCTCGTGCCGCTCGTCTGGTCGATCGTCGTCGATCCGGGCAACGTCGGCTGGGCCGTGGCGGCGGTCCTCTACTGGCTCGCGTTGAGCGCTCTCTGGTCGGTCGTCGACGGGATCCTGGTCGTCACCCTGTACCACTACGCCACGGAGAACGAGGCGGCATTCGGATTCAGCTGGCAGGCGTTGAACCATCCCTGGATCCGGTAGGCATCCGTTCGATGAAGACCCGCAAGAGATCGCCGTAGGGCGCGTCCGTCCGTACGCCGCGCGGGTGGAAGTGCGTCCGGGCGGCCCGGTACCCGGCGGACCGAAGGCCGTCGAGGAACCTCTCGACCCGAGGAGGGGAGCCGCGCGCTTTCGCCGCGAGCTCGTCCGTCGTCACGAAGTACGCCGGCAGATCCGCCTCGGCCTGGAGCGTCGCCAAGAGCCGCGCCGTCGAAGGGAGCGACCACGAGGACGCCACGAGGGCGCGGACGATGGCGGGGTCGTGCATCGGTCCTGTCCAGAGCGGCCCGATCGCGTCTGCAGCCGAGGGTTCCACCGGAACGAACTCTCCCGGACGCCGTCGCACCACGTGTCCGAGGGGTGGCGAGTTCCGCCCTTTCCGCACGCGGAGAAATATCCGGAGAAAGTGTTCCGCGGCGAATGAGAGGACCGGATGGATCGTCGACCGACGCTCCTCCGCGAGCCGCGCGCAATATCCGAGGAGGATCCGGAGGCCGATCTCGGCGCCTTGGGGGCACCGGAGCGGACGCGCATCGTACCGACGTTCGCAGGCATCCGGGTACGTCCCGGAGAGGACCGCGGTGTCCGTCGCCGTGATCCCAAGACCATACGCCGACTTGTCCGATTGGAACGCGGCGGCCAAGAACGGCGACGGAGGCCCGAACGGGTCGATGTCGACGAAGTCGTAGGATGCGCTCGAAAGATGGGTGGCGAGATCGCCCACGACGACCGGGGCGTCGACACGATTCCGCCGGAGGTTCTCTCGCACGAGGGCCGCCGCCATGGACGACCGATCGTTGAACGTCAGCCCGGGGACCTGCGCCTCCAAGGCCATGCGGATGCCCCAAGCGCCCGTCGCCGCGAGCCCGTCCAGGGCGGACCCGATGGGGTTGGGCCAGCGAGCGAGCACGATCGCGCTCATGTCGCGGTTCACCGCCATCGTCGAGTTGTAAAAAGGCCACGGCCCCGCCTTCCCGGGACCGCGGCGTCGCGGCACGTCGGGCACGAGGAGACTTGCGGCGCCCTCGGCCACCTCGCGAATCGGGAACGGGCGCTTCACGCGGGCAGCGATGCGCCGACGAGGGGATATCTCTTCGGCCTCAGAGGACCTCGCCCTTCATCAGCTTCACGATCTTGTAGGGCAAGAGGTTCCGGTTCACCATCGTGACCTCGAGGATCCGCACGTCGTCCCGCCGTCGGATGTCCTGGAGGAGCGGATTGCGGGATTTCTTGTGCAGCGTGAGCAGGAGCGGCTTGTCCGCGTCGAGGGCGTCCTTGACCGACTGCACGAAGTTCGGCGACTCGACCTCCATCTTGCCGACCTCGTCGATCACGATGACGTCGGCGTTCGCGGTCGCGGAACGGAGCGCGTTGACGCCCACCTCCTCGAGCGCGCTGATGTCGACCCCGTACCGGCCGACCATCGTCTTCGACTGGATCTCGCGGGACGCGAACACGCGCTTCTCCTTCGTCGCCCAGTCCATCACGTAGAAGCCCTCGCGACGGTTCCGCTTGACGATCGGCTCGGTGATCATGCCGCCGACCTTGAGGCCGTCCGCCTCGAGCATCTCCATGACCTTGAGAAGGCAGTAGGTCTTGCCGGCGCCGGGGAGGCCCGTAATCCCGATCTTGAGCGCCTCGCCCATGCCACCCACGCGGCACACCGAAAAGGGCCTCACGCTATAAAACACCCAGCATGTCCTTGGAATCGCGACTCGTCGCGGGAGAGAGCGGTCATGGACGGGCGCGCCTCGGGCGCAAACGTGATAAGCGCCCGGGCCCGTTCGCATCGCGAGGCCTCCGTGAGGACCGCGGTCATCGTCGTCGGGCTCGTCGTGATGCTCGTGGGGATTGCGGGCGCGGCCTACGGATTCCTCACCGCCAGCAGCGTCGAGACCTCCTACACCCTGATCTGTCCGAGCGGCCAGATGCCCCCGGAGTTCTGCGCCGCGTTGCTCGCGACCGCGGCCACTTACCGCACGCTCGCCTACATCATGTCGGGCGTCTTCGTGCTCGGCCTCGGTTTCGCGTTGGCCGGCGCGTTCCTCTACGAGCCTGCACCGATGCCGGTCATGGCGCCTCCGGGGATCGGTCCTCCGAACCCGTGGCGCACGTGCATGCGATGCGGCTCTTCCGTCCCGTCGGCCGATCGCTTTTGCATGCGATGCGGCGCGCCGCAATGGTAGTCGCGGCTAGGTCGGTTCGGGCGGGGTCGCCGCCGGAGTCGGCACGACGTCCTCGATCGGGACCGACTCCTCCTTGCGACGGACCTTGCGCACCATGAGGGTGGGCGTCTCCGTGCGGCGGGCGATCTGGTCCTGCATCGGCCCGAAGGCGAACTGGGTGAGCCGCCATTCCGACGACGCGCCGACCGCGAGGAGGTCGTATCCCTTCGCCTCCTCGATGACCGCGTCGACGATGTTGCGGACCTTCACGAACTTCTCCTCGGACGGGACGCCGTGGGTGTGGCACATCTCCATGAGCCTCGCGCTGTAGATGCGTTCCTTCTCCAGTTCCCGGTCCGTTTGCACCGCGCTCAGGATCGTGATTTTCGCGTGGTGCTTCTTCGCCAACAGGATCGCGTAACCCGTCGCGTACGACACGTGCCACTCCGGCGCGTTCAGCACCAGGATCCGGTCGATCTTCGCCTTGAGGTTCGCGCTCTTGAACACGACGACGTCGCACGGCGCCTCCTGCACGAACCGGTCGACGTTCGACCCGAGGATGCGGCCTTTCCGCCAGCCGCCGCGCCAGCCCAGAATCAGCAAGTCCGTCTCGTCCTCTTGGATGTTCTCGAGGATCGCGTCGAACACCTTGTGGCTCACCTCGACCCGCGCGGTGGCGTACGCGCCGAGTTCTTCTGCGCGCCGCCGCAGCTTGCCGAGGTTGTACCGGACCTCGCTCACGTAGAACCGGTCGATCGCGTCGATCGGGAGGGCGGGCGGCACCTCGATCACGTGCAGCAGGGTCAGCTCCGCGTCTTCGACCTGCGCGACGAGCGCGCCGAACTCCACGACTTCCATGCGGTCGAAGTCCTCGATCGGCAGGAGGATCCGGTAGCGCGGGCGGCGGATTGGGAGGATCGACTCGACGACCTTCGTCACGCCGATCACGATCTCCTTCTTCCCGTGCAGGTAGTGCACGGTGAGCCCGATGCCAATCCAGCCCAAGGCGACCAGCCACGCCACAGGCTCGATCGTCCAAAGACTGAGGGCGATGATGAACTTGGAGGCGATGCCCAGCATCGGGATGATCGGGAAGAGCGGCATGAGGTAGTACCGCTTCACGTCGGGCATCGTGCGACGCAGGACGATCGCGGCCCAGTTCACCATCAGGAACAGGAGGAGGAACATGATGTCCGCGCTCGCCGCCACGGTGTTGATGTCGAATGTCAGCGTGAGGAGGACGATGATGAGACCGGAGACCGCAATCGACACGTGCGGCGTCCGCTTGCGCGCGTGGAGCCTGCCCAGGGCCCGCGGCAGACCCCCGTCGCGACCCATCGCGAAGGCCACCCGGCTCGAGGAGAAAATCAGGGAGTTCAGCGCCGCCACCGCTCCGAGCGCCACGCCGAAAACGATAATCTGAACCCCGAAGGGCATCACCTGCCCGGCGATCTCCGCAATCGCGTTGTTGTTCCCCGTCACTCCGCCCGCACCGGATTGCAAGAGCAGGCAGGACGGTCCGGGCCCGCCGGAGCAGTTGCCGGACGTCCCGATGGCGACGAATGCGACGAGGATGAAAATCAGGGTCGAGAGCCCGATCACGAGGAAGTGGGCCCTCGGGATGTTCTTCTCCGGATTCCGCGCTTCTTCCCCCGTCTGGGCGATGATCTCGTAGCCTTCGAAGACGATGAACGTGAAGCCCATCGCGCCGAGGAGGGAGAGGAACTGCGCCGCGGCGGTGTTTCCCTTGAAGAACCCTTCGTAGCTCGTCGCGGGCACGCCGGTCTGGCCAAGGTGCAGGAGGCCCGCTACGATGAACGAGACGACGACCGCGACGAGCGCAATCGTGACGGCCGTCTCGGACCGGCCCGTCAGCTTCGTGCCACGATAGTTCAGGATGATGAAGACGCCCGCAGCGAGGACCGCGAAGAGCTTCGTCAGCGCGCCTTCGTCGAGCCCGGCCAGGACGAGCGTCGACACGTTCAGGACCGTCTTCAGCGCGACGACGATCCCCAGTCCAAATCCGAAGATGTAGAATGAGGCGACGATGCAGTGGCCGAACCAGGACATCCAGCCGCCAAGGAATCCCCATGGATCCCGCATCGAACGTCGAATCCACAGATATCCACCGCCCGTCTCCGGGAACGCGGACCCGAGTTCCATATAGGCCATGGCGGTGAACATCGTCACGACGAAGTTCAGGCCGAACGCGAGGACAAGGGAGGGCCCCGTGATCGCGTACCCCGGCCCGACAAGCAGGAAGATCGTGGTCCCGATCGTCGGGCCGAGGCCAATCATCGTGATCTCGAGGAGGCCGAGGTCCCGGCGGAACTTGACCTCGACCTCCCGACCGTGGGCCACGGTCCCGCGCAGACGGAGGGTTGCTTATTAGGACTTCTCCGGCCCGCCGATGTCCTTCAAATACATGAGCGGGTAGTCCAATTCCGGAACGTAGCGCAGCGCGCCGATCGCCGTTGCCCCGCCGACGCGCACCGCGACCTCGACGTTGAGCAGATCCTCCGTGAGTACGCCGTAGCGGTACGGCCCGCGGATCGTCAAACGCTCCCGATCGATCCGCACGCGGACCCGTTCGACGAGCGGCTGAATCCGGGTGGCGGCTTCGATCGCGCGTTCGAGCGATTCGACGCTCGATGGGGTGAGCGGCGTCCCGACGTACTGGTGAGCGATCGCGCCGAGCTTGATGCCCGCCTCGAACGCTGCGCGGTCGCGATCGGTGCCGGCGAAGTACGCGCGAGTCGGATCCGGGTCCATGGTCTCGCCGCGGTCCGGATGTCGGGACGCCGGATAAGCGCGACGGCAAGGCTTTACGGGACAAGGCCAATGGACGGCACCGCGATGGAATCGAGGCCGGGTTCGGGCGGCCGTGACGACGCCCTTCGGGACGTGACCCATGTCTTCCTCGACGTTGGCGGGACGCTCGTCTACTCCGAACCCTCGGCGACGGACATCTTCCACCGCGTGCTTGCGGCCCGCGGCCACCTCATGGATCGCGAGCGGATCGCGCGCCTCCTTCGGACGCCGGAGACGATCGTCACGCTGATCCGCCCGTTCCCATCGGGGAAGGAAGGCACGTTCTTCCGAGAGGTGAACGCCCGGGTGATCGAGCACCTCGGCCTCGATTTGGACGATGCGATGCTCGACGACATCCACGCGGAATACGAGAAAGGCGTCGCTTGGAAGCCGTACCCGGAGTCCTTGAGGGTCCTGGGGACCCTCCGGGACGCGGGCTACGGCCTCGGCGTCATCTCGAACGCGTCGCACAGCCTGCCCGCCATCCTCGGGAGACTCGGCCTCGCGGAGTACTTCGACACGATCACGTACTCGTTCGACGTCGGCGCGGAGAAGCCCGACGTCCGCATCTTCCGGCGAGCGGTCGCGCAGGCGAACGCCACGGAGGAGCGGTGCGTTCACGTGGGCGACAGCTTCGAGGCCGACTACCTCGGCGCCCGACGCGCGGGGCTCCACGCGGTCCTCGTGTGCCGAGGAGGAGAGCCGCCGGCGCCGTGCCCTCTGGTGCGGTCCCTCGACGGGCTCACGGACCTCCTGACGACGAGTCGTTCTCGGCCTTGAGAACCCTGCGGAAAAGGCTTAAGGCGAGCGCGTGCGTCCAGAGGAATTCCCCCATGTCACGAAAACCGATCATCGGAGTCATCGGTGGTGGCAGCACCGCATCCCCGGAGGGAATCGCGCTCGCGGAAGAGGTCGGATTCCTCATCGCACGTGCCGACGCGGTCTTGATCTGCGGCGGACTGAACGGCGTCATGGAGGCGTCCGCGAAAGGAGCGAAGCGTGGCGGGGGCCTGACCCTCGGAGTCTTGCCGACCGGGAATAAGGCGGACGCGAATCCGTTCATCGATCTTCCCATCGCCACGGCGATGAGCACCGCGCGGAACCTCGTGATCGTCCGCACCGCGGACGCGCTAATCGCCGTGAACGGATCCTACGGCACCCTCAGCGAGATGGCCCATGCCTTCGACCTCGGGAAGACGGTCTTCGCGCTCCACAGCTGGCCGATGGAGAAGGCAGGCGTCGATCCGAAGCTCTTCGTGGCGGTCGCGACGCCGCGGGAGGCGGTGGACCGCGCCATCGAATACGCGAAGCGCGCGATGGCGGCGGAGAAGCCCGGTCCCGGTTTCGCGAAGTGAGTCGGACCATCGCAGGGAGCAGCGGGCTCCGCAGCCTTAAGAGCGCCTTTGCGGTTTCTCGACCGTGCGGTCGACCGTCACGGCTTCGCTGTTCGAGGCCCGCGGGGTCCCGCCAGCGACCGCCCGAAGGCTTGCGAAGATCCTAGACAGAGGCGGAAGCCGCCGTCCGGGAACGAAAGAGCAGGTCCGAATGTGGTCCGAGCTTCGGACCGTCGTCCTGGAGGACTCGAACTCGCGATGGAATTTCGACGCCCACAAACTCGTGCACGATCTCGCGTACACGGACCGCGACCCGAAGGCGGGTCCCGCCCCCGGCTGGTCTCCATCGCCCGGATCGATCCGCGAGTCGAACCTCGGGAAGCTCATGGCTGAGCGGCAGGTCCGCACGTACGAGGACCTCCACCGATGGTCCGTGGATCACCGGGAGGAATTCTGGTCGACGATGGTGGCGAAACTCGGGATCCGCTTTCGAAAGCCTCCCAGCCGCGTCCTCGATCCGCATTCTGCCGTGACGCATCCCGAATGGCTCCCCGGGGCGGAGATGAACATCGCGGAAAGTTGTTTCCCCGCGGACTCCGCCAAGGTCGCCATCGTCTCGGCGTCCGAGGTCGACGAGGCGGTCCGGCGGACGACGTACGGGGAATTGCTACGGCTCGCTTCCCGTGTGGCGAACGGGATCGACGGGATGGCCCTGCCGCCTCGGGCGCGAATCGCGATCTATATGCCGATGACTCCGGAGGCGGTTGCCATCTACCTGGGCATCGTCTTGTCGGGCCGGTGCGTCGTCGGAATCGCCGACGCCACCGCACCGCCGGACTTCGACAAACGGGTGCGGATCGCGGGGGCCAAGGCGGTCTTCACGATGGGTTCGACCGTTCGCGATGGCAAAGCGCACGACACCTACGGGAAGGTCGTCGCGGCGAACGGCCCGCGCGCCGTCGTCGTCCCTGCGGACGGCGAGGATGCGCCGCGAACTGAGCGAAAACACGATGTCCCATGGGAGGAGTTCCTCGGGGACAAGGACACGTATCGCGCGGTTCGCTGCCGCCCGTCCGACTACACGAACATCCTCTTCTCCTCGGGGACGACGAAAGACCCGAAGGCAATCCCGTGGACCCACACCACGCCGATCAAGAGCGCCGCGGACGCGTACCTCCATCACGACGCCGGGCCTTCCGACGTGCTCGCGTGGCCGACGAGCTTCGGCTGGATGATGGGGCCCTGGCTGACCTACGCGAGCCTGGTGAACGGGGCGACGATGGCGCTCTACATCGGCGGGACCCAGCGGCGTGCCTTCGGCGAGTTCGTGTCCCGAGCCGGCGTCACGATGCTCGGCGTCGTCCCGAAGCTCGTGCGGGCGTGGAAAGCCGAGCGGACGATGGAGGGCCTCGACTGGAGTCGGATCCGGCGGTTCAGCTCGACCGCGGAGCCGTCGACGCCCGAGGAGATGTTGTACCTCATGTTCCTCGCCGGGTACGCGCCGGTCATCGAGTACTGCGGCGGCACGGAGATCGGCGGGGGATACATCACGGGCACCGTCGTGCAGCCGTGCGCCCCCTCGACCTTCACGACCGCGGCGATGGGGCTCGACTTCGTCATCCTCGACGACGGCCGGCCCGCGGACCGCGGGGAGGTGTTCCTCATCCCTCCGTCGATCGGCCTGTCGAACGAGCTGCTGAACTACGACCACGACCGCGAGTACTACGCCGGCCTGCCGATGGGCCCGCACGGGGAACCGCTCCGCCGTCACGGAGACCGGATCGAGCGGCTCCCCAGCGGATATTACCGCCACCACGGTCGAATCGACGACATGATCAACATAAACGGCGTCAAGACCAGTGCCGAAGAGATCCGGAGCGTCATCGGGAACGATCTCGTGTACGATTCGAAGCCGATCGCGGTGGACACGGACGGCACAGGCCAGCACCGGCTCGTCATCTATGCCGTCCCGCGGGACTCCAAGCGGGTGGGATCCGAGGAGCTCCGGGAGAAATTGCGAGGGGAGTTCCAGAAGGCAATCAAGGAGAACCTCAATCCGCTCCTGGGCCACGTGCAGGACGTCGTCCTCGTGCCGGAGCTGCCGCAAGCGGGCCCGGGAAAGACGCGGACGATGGCGGACCTTCGCCTCGACTACCTCGCCCGGATTGGCAAGGGGTGAGGCGTCCTCACGACGTCGGCGCTTCCGGCGTCGCCGGACGAGGCCGCGCCGGGGATTCGAGGCAGCGGTTGACCGTGATCTGCGCGATCGTCCCGTAGTACTTGGCGACGTGCTCGACGGGTCGCAACACCCATTCAGGCTCCGCGACGCCCGCCTCTCGATTCGTTCGCGGCGCGGTGCCCCGCGACGGTCCCGGGAGGTCGGCGCCGATCGACGCCTGCAGATCGAGGGCTTCGTTCGCCTGACCGACGTCCATGGCGAAGAAGGAGGTCATCGTCGTCTCGACGAGCCGCTCGAGCCGCTGTTTGATCGGCGCGACGGCCCGCGCCAGAGCCTTGGGCGGCTTCCGCCCGGCAGGAAAACGTCGAGCGGCGTCGGCGGCGAGCTCCTCCCAGAAGTCCGCGACGTTCTCGAGGCTGACCGCGACCACGCGATCGCCGAGGAGATGCCGCGGCTCGGTGACGCCGATCTTCGCCGCGACCGTCCGGTTCTGCGCCGCGAGCAAGAGCTGCCGGACGACGAGCCAGTACAGGCGGTCGACCTCCATCTCCATCCGCGCAATCTCGCCGAGCGTCGCACCCGCATCGCCGACCAGCGCACCCAGCACGATCTTCTCCATGCGGGAGGTGAGGAAGTGCAGGCGTCGCAAGAGGCCGTCGATCGGGAACCGGGTCGGCTCGACGAAGTTCTCGATCGTCACGAACTTCGGGCCCTGATTCACGATCGTGAGGCCGGTGAGTCCTCGGACCGCCTCGTGGATCTCTTGCAGTTGGCCGGCCGACAACTCCTCGCGGCTCTTCACGCGGATCGTGTTGCAGCCGACGATGTAGTTGCCGGTGATCATGCGCGTCACCCCCTCCGACGACGCCCACGCGTCCGCATCGACCGACGCCTCCGCCGGGATCGGGAACTCCTCGTACGGCCCGAGGCGGACCCGCAGCGAGCCATCGTCCTCGACCGCGAGGCTCAGCAGCGATCCGGGTCGGATCCCGTTCGACTCCGCCCAACTCTTTGGCAGCGAGATGCCGAGGCTCGAATAGCCGAGCTTCTGCACCTTGCGGGTCTCCATCTCCATGGCCTCGAATACGTATCCGCGCCGATAAATAGGTATTCGAGCGGGCCGGCCTCCGGCTCGTTGTTCCTCCGGTCGTCGCCGGCGATGCCGGGGCAAAGCCTCATCAACGGGACGCATGATGGGCCGGGCGAAATGGACCGCGACGTGGACGTCCTCGTGGTCGGTGCCGGGCCCACCGGGAGCACCGCTGCGAAGTACGCGGCGCTCGGCGGCGCGGACGTCCTCCTGATCGAGAAGCGGTCCGAGATCGGCACGCCGGTCCGTTGCGGCGAAGGCGTCGCGAAGCGGTGGCTGGAGGAGATCGGCCTCGACCCATCGAACGGGTTCATCTGCCACGAGGTCGACGGCGCGCGGGTCATCGCCCCCGATGGCACGGCGCTCGTCCTCGACGAGACGCGCGCCGGGAACGAGTGCGGGTACGTCCTCGAGCGGGATCTGTTCGACCGCCACCTCGCCAAGGACGCCGCGAGAGCGGGCGCCGAGATCCTGATCAAGACGAGCGCGATTGGACTCCTCCGGGAGGACGGCACCGTGCTCGGGGCGCGGTGCGAGCACATGGGCGAGACGTTCGATGTGCGCGCGCGGGTCGTGATCGGCGCGGATGGTTTCGAGAGCCAGGTCGGCCGGTGGGCGGACCTCCAGACCCATCTCCGGACGCGCGACATCGATGCGTGCCTGCAGTACACGATGGTCGGGATCGCGGGCGATCCCCGCCTGAACGACGTCTACCTCGGGAGTTGCGCGCCCGGCGGGTACGCGTGGGTCTTCTGGAAAGCGCCCGACGTCGCGAACGTCGGCATCGGCGTGAACCTCTCGAAGATCCATGACCGGGCCGAGGCGAAACGGTATCTCGACGCGCTCATCGCGCGCACCCCCGCGCTCGCGAAGGGCGAGATCGTCGAGGAAGTCGCCGGGGCCGTGAGCGTCTCCCTCCCGCTCGAGCGCACCGTGGCGGGCGGCGTCATGCTCGCGGGAGACGCGGCCCGGCTCATCGACCCGCTCACCGGAGGCGGGATCCTGAACGGATGCCTCTCGGGGAAGTTCGCGGGCGAGGTCGCCGCGCAGGCGGTCGAGGCGAAGGATGCATCCGAATCAAAGCTTCGGGCGTACGAGACCCGATGGCGCGCCCGGATGGAAGAGGAGCTCGCAAGGCACTACCTCATCAAGGAGCGCCTCATCCGCGTCGATGACGACACGATCAACAAGGTCATCCGCACGATCGCGTCGGTCGGCCCGGAGCGCATCACCACGCAGTCGGTCCTCGAAGCCATCCGGGATCGGCACCCGGAGATCCTGGCGCTGTTCGACCCGGAGATCCTGGCGCTGTTCGACGGACTCCTCTGACGGACGGCGGGCCGTCAGCCTTTCGACAGGTCCTCGCCGCCCTCGAACACCTGTTGCACGAGGCTGTAGATCTCCTCGAAACCGAACGTGATCTCCGAGGACACGGGATGGACGCGTCGATACACGCCGATCGACTCCATGGACTTCAGAAACTCGACGTCGAGGAGGGTCTTCGGCGTCGCGGGGTCCACGAAGAGCGCCTCGTACAGGGCGAACGGGTCCAAGGACCACTTGACGATCCGTTCGAGTTCCTCTTCCGAGAGCAGGTCCGACTTGCTCAGCAGGTTGATGAACGGAAGGCCATGGCGGAACTGCACGGTCGCGCTGAGCAAGACCGAGGAGATGAAGCCGGAAGCGGTCTTCACGAGCGCCGGATCGTTGAGGTACACGAGGACCGAGTCCTCCCGGCCGAGTGCATCGATCAGCACGGGACCGGATGCGCGGAACGTGAAGAGTTCGATCTGGCCGGGGGTGTCGATCAAGACGTAGTTCGTCTCGAACGTCTCGAGGACCTCGGCGAGCTCCCTCGCGTTCATCGCGATCATGTCCGCCGCGGCGACCTGCGCTCCGTTCGGACCGAGCCCCTGCTCCTGCATGATTTCCTCTGTCTTGACGTAGTCG
>WNGP01002682.1_pt1 | contig 14885 bp, 10 predicted proteins | sample 5407671 | NCBI WGS metagenome assembly WNGP01 (sample SAMN13153381, study PRJNA577476) | soil metagenome | isolation source: 40 cm soil or saprolite under Garry oak tree replicate 2 | place: USA:California | collected 2016-06-15 | reverse complement strand
GCACACGGCGGTGAACCGGACCGTGGCGCCTGGGTATCCGTACGCCGGGCCGGGCGCCGGGAACGTGTTCCTGCCCGGGGAGCGAATCAGCCTCCACGACGCGGTCGCCGCGTTCACGATCGTGTCGGCCTACGTCAACCACGCGGACGATGTCAGCGGGTCGATCGAGGCCGGCAAGTCCGCGGACCTGGTGGTGCTGGACCGCAACCTCTTCGCGCACCCGGTCGAGGAGGTTGCCCTGGCGAACATCGACATGACCTTCTCCAGCGGTCAGATGGTGCACGAGCGTGCCGCGTAACCGGTGAATCTGACTCCTGACCCGCTTACGACCCGGAGAACGCGGATCCGTCCCATACCCAGCCGACGGCCGCGGCGAATACGCTGCTCGCGATGGTCTCCGCGTTGTACAGCAGGCTCAGTTCGTCGCCGAGCCGGCTGACCCCGGCGACCAGGCCGGTGACATTGGTGAATGCGGCCCAGGCGGTCTGTGCGCTGTTGGCGGGCAGCGGGAGCGGCGAGGCCGGATAGAAGCCAGCGTGAGCGAGTACCGGTCCCAGCGGCAGCAGGGACGCCTGCGTGAGCTTGACGACGCTGCTTGAGGCGGGCTTGCACTTGATCGCGTCGTAGTCAGCGGGCGTCACGGTCGTCGGCGCGGCCGTGAGAACCCTCGCGGCGACTTGCCAGGGGTCCGACGAGCCGGCCGGGCGGACGATCGCGAGCGCGTCAGTGTCCGGCGCGGCCAGCGCGGCAGCGGGCGCTAGGTCGAGCTCGCGCCCGAGGTACCTGAGGATGCCGGCTGGCGGCGTGGCACCGGGTGTTGCGATCGGAAGCTGGACGACGGGCGGACTGGCGAACGGGATCGTGGCGCCATAGTGGTGGACGCTGGCGATGGCGGCCTTGACAGCGCTGACGAAGTCACTGCGCACGAGTACCGCGAGCGGGATTGTCGGCTGTGCCGGACCGGGCGGCCGGTCGTTCGTGATGTCCACCATGGCGAGCGGCTGGATGTTGCTGATCCAGCCCAGCGGCGGATTCGGCCCGGCCACGCCCAGGATCCCGGCCAGTACTTGCTCTCGCATGGACCGTTCCTTGTAGGACGTCAGCAGGTTCACGTATCCGCCGATCTCGGTGATGTTCCTCGGCGGCGGGACGCGCGAGCCGACGACGTCGCCCTCGAGCGCGATCCGCCGCATGATGATGTCCTGGGCCTCGACCGCGTCCGGTGACGTCGCGCTGGTGAGCATATTGAGCAGGCTGCCTACGAGCTGCGCGCTCAGCCCGGGGTCGACGAACGGCGGCGTGCCGCCGTTCGCCTGCACCGGGGCCGCCACGTACGCGAACTGGGACGCGGGTACGGCGGCGGAGGTTCCCGATGGAGCCCTGACGCTGACGCTGACGGTGCCGGTGCCGGCCGGGGTCGTGGCCGCGATGAGCTTGGCGCTCTGCACCTGGACGCCGGTAGCCGCAGCGCTGCCGAACAGTACCTCGGTGACGCCGGTGAATCCGGTGCCCCCTATCTTGACGGCGGTGCCGCCGTGCTGCGGGCCGCTGCTCGGGCTGATGCTGGTAATTACTGGGGGTGCCATTTCTCCCGGTCTCCTCTGTCTGGTGCTCTGCCGCAGCCGGACCGCTGGTCTTCCTGGGCTTGCCGCCGGTTAGCCGCCTGCGCCTGCGCCGTCGCCCGACCCGGCGGCGCCGTTGCCTGATCCGGCGGCGCCGTCGCCTGATCCGGCCGCGCCGTTGCCGCTGCTCTTGGCGGAGGTCTTCGTCTTTGACGACCCGGATCCCTTCGACTTCTTTGACGACCCAGACCCCTTCGATGCCGCGGAGCCTGAGCCCGAGCCGCCCTTCACCGCCGAGGCGGCCGACGATCCCGCGTTCGGGGTGCCGTACAGCCCGCCGACGATGTTGCCCACCGTGGCCATTGCCTGGCTGTTCAGCTCCTGGGTGACGGTCAGCGCCTGCGCCCTGGCGGAGTTGGCCTGGTTCTGCGCGTTCTGCACCAGCGGGGCAAGCTGCTCCGCGCCGGTCAGCGAGGTGCTGAAGTCCTTCTGAGCGGCCGCGTCGGCGCCGAGCGACTGGAGCAGGCTGGTGTTCGGTGGCGGTGCCTGCAGCACGTTGTTAATCAGCGACGGCAGGCTTCCGAGCGAGTTGGGCGCGGTCAGCCCGGCCGCGACGGACGGGCCCGTGGTCGGCAGCGTCACCGGCGAGATCGCGGGCGCGGTGTCGGCGGGCGCGTCCTGCCAGTTCCAGAACCGGGTGAGGTCGATCTTCTCCGCGGACGGGCAGTGGCCGAGCACGCCCTCGCCGAGCACGCCCTGGGTCGGCAGCGCGATGGTGGAACTCGGTGGCGTGAAGGCCGCCTGCTGGTAAGCCAGCAGGGCCTGCTGGATCTGGGCCGGGTCGATCCCCAGGTCGTCGGCGACGCCCTGCGGGATCAGGAACGGCATGATCATCGAGTTGCCGAAGAAGCCGAGAACCCTGTTCTGCACGCAGTTCAGAAGCGGCACGAGCTGGCTGGCATCGCTGACGCCGTCCGGCGGCACGCCGATCGTGTAGCCGTCGAGCAGGATCGCGCGTTCGTCGGGCGACAGCGACATCCACACGGCCTTGGAATACAGCGTCGTGTGGCGGACGACGTGCTGTGCGGCCCTCTCGATCTGCAGGATCTCGTTGTACCGCAGTACCGGTGCGACCTGTAGGGCCGGAACGGGGAAGGGCTGCGGCGGCAGCACCGTGCCGGACAGCGTGTCGCTGGCGTAGGTCTCGTTCGGCGCGCCTGGCAGCTTGTTACCGCCCGCGTCAAGTTCCTCGATGGACGCGGCGAAGGAGCTCACGCTTGGCCCGCCGAGGGCCGACTCGAGTGCGCCCGGGGTGAGCGTGATCGTCGTCCGTGCGGCCTGCTCGCCTGACGCGTTCTGCAGCGCGGCGCTGCCGCTGCTCCCGAAGATGCCCTCGATCGAGGTGAGCAGGTTGACCAGCGGCGAGACAAGCGTGTACCTGATCGTGCTCCACCGGCGGGCGATCTCGAATCCGACGATGTCGGCACGGTTCATGGTGGCCGGGAGCGCCAGGCTGCCCTGCAGGGTGATCGACGAGGTCTGGCGCTGCCTGAGCAGCGAGCTCAGCAGGTCCTCCTGGCTAACGAAGGCGTCCGGCGGAATCTCAGGCGGCTGGCCGCTTGCGGTGCCGGCTAGCTGTACCGGCCCGACTCTGGTGTTGCGCTTGGTCACGGCCACGATGCTGATCGTCTCGGCGGCCAGGAATGAGCCGGTCACGCTGAGCTGGATGACATCTTCGGCAACGCCGCCTTCCGCGGCGACGGTCGCCGCGGGATCGCTGGCGAACTGCTCAAGCACGGCGAGCCCGGGCTGGAGGCGGCGCGGGACCGCTGCCTGCAGCACGTCCAGGTGCTTGACGATGTTCGCGTAGCGCTGCAGTACCTGCGCGCGGGTGCTGATCTGGTCCGGGTCGGTCAGGGTCTGCGGCTGGCCCGGCGGCATAAACCGGACGATCTGCATGGGGATAAGGCAGGTGAGGGTCAGCCCGTCGATGGCCGTGGCGACGGCGAACATGCGCTGTACCTGCCAGTACTGCATGGTGAGCGCCCTGGTGTGGTTGTGGTTCGTCACGACCTTGGTCGTGACGGAGTCGGACTCGGTTGCCGTCGCCAGCCGCATGCCCATGCGGTTCGCGCTGCGCCGGGCGGCCGCCTGGCTCTGCGACGCGGAGTGCGTCGTCTCCGCGGCGTTCTGCGCGGAGTCCCGCTGGCCCTGCATCCAGGTGCTGCTGTTGCCGGATGAGGACGATCCCCCGGCGCCGCCGCTCGCTATGAGGATCGATGCGCCCACGGACCAGCTATCCGAGTCGGCGTGGAACGCGCTGCCGCCGCTGGCCGCCTCGGTAAAGGCGGAGTTGAACGTGGCCGCCGTGGAGGTGTCGCTCAGCGCGCTCTGCTCCGCTGCCTGCTGCTCGCTGAAGCTCTCGCTCTCGAACACCTGAGCCGTGTCGGTCCGCTCGAACACCGCGATCTCGGTCTGCTCTCCCGGCGCGAGCGGCAGCGAGTAGACCAGGTCGCCAAGCCCGAGTCCCTTGAAGGCCCACTGCTGTGACATCCACAGGACATAGCCCAAGCCGAGCGTCGCCGCCATCGGCACGTTCTCGTCGGCGGTGAAGACACCTGTGGTGTCGATGCCCGCGACCTGGTCGAGGAAGCCGTCCGCCGAAAGCGGCTGCTCCACCGGGATCCGGTCGGTGTAGGACGCGGCGGTATCAGTGCCCGCGGCCCCCCCGACGGCTCCCCCGCCAGTCCACCCGGCTGTCCCCCCGGCTGTCCCCCCGGCTGTCCCCCCGGCTGTGCCGACGCGTGCGCCTGTGCCGACGCCTGCGCCTGCGCCGTCGCCCGCGGCGGCGTCTCCGTTCTCGGCCATGGCGAGCGTCGGGGCGACGAAGGTCGTCTCATACAGCGGCAGCGGGATGAGCCCTTTCTCCTCCCCGGCGGACACGCTGCTGACTGCGTTCAAGATCGACATCTGCGGCTCGACCAGCCGGAAGAACACGCCGTAAGGGAACGAGTCGATGCTGGCGCCCGCGGCGAACGACTGCGAGCAAGAGCCCTCATCGCCGATCGTCACCTTCGGCAGGTTCGGGGGCGCCTGCGGCGCCGGCGCCGTGGTCGGCAAGGTGACGGGCACCAGCGCCTCGAGCGCGGCCAGAATGCTCACCGGCAGCGGGGCCAGATCGGCCGGCAGCGCCACCGTGCCGAGAAGGCCGTTCGCGGCCACCTGATCGGCGGCTACGGTCACCGTCGCGTTCGCGTCAGCGCCATGGACGACGAATGTCAGGCCCGCGCTCGGCATCGTCGCTCCGGCCGGCATGTCAAGAGCGAACGCTCCGGTGTCCTTGGTCAGGGTCGTCCGCACGGGCCCGGTGACACCGACAGTCGCCGGGTCGAACTGCACCTGGAGGTTCGCACCCGCGCTGCCATCCGGCTGGGCGAGCGAGCCGACCACGATGGCGGGCACCGGCGCCGCCGAGAGCGCAGTCCCGATCAGGGTGAGATTGTCCTTGATCTGCTGCATGCCGAGGTAGACCCTTGCGACCGCGGCAGCACGGATCGGTGTCAGCGTCGTCGGCGCAATCGTGCTGCCCGTTTCGCCGAACGGGTCGACCGACGTGGGGATGCGCTGCCGGTTCACCAGCGCATTGACGTCGATCGCGGACTTGGCGGTATCGGTCATGACGGCCTGCCTGTCGAGAGAGTCGCGCCAGGGTGACGGTGCGATCGGATTGCCCTGTTCATTGAGCCGGAGGCGTTACCCGGCCGGCTGATACACCAGCGGTGCGAGAGTTCGTTCAGCCAAAGGCTCGTCGGTGCCACGGAGCTACATCATCTTCAAGACGTCGTCCGCGGCGTGGGGATCCAGCTTCCCCAGCGCCAGCCGGGTGGCCCGTTCCGCGTGGGCGCGGCCGGCCTCCGCTGCTTCCTTGCCCGAGGACCCCACCTGGACCCCGAAGAACGCCCCGACGATCGTTCCTATGACCGTGGCCACCGATCCGACGACCGCGGCGACGTCCGAGGCAACCGTAAACCGCCAGACGGCGATGCCGAGCACGACCGCCAGCAGGACGAACGCCGCTCCGATCAGCCAGGCGCCGTACTTGATCCGCTCAAGATCCGGGCTCGGTGTCGAACTCTCGTCGGCCTTAGGCGTGACCTTCGCGAGCGTGGCCTTCTGGGCGACGCTGGGGCTCGTTATCTGGTTCATCGAGAGCGCCTGCCTTACTCCTGGTTCTGCGGGACGCGGGTCAGTCGCGTCCTCCGCATGGCAAGAGTTCGCCGCCGCCAGCCTGATACATCGCCGCGGTCAGATGGCGATCAGCTTCCGTAGGTAGCGCAGGCCACAGAAGCCTTGACCACGTCGCGCGCGGGATTCAACTGACGTCGAAGCTCATCACGTATCGCAACGGCCAGGCGGCCGCCACCGCACCAGGTCCGGGCCAAGTTCAGCAACAGATCGGCAGCCGATCAACGCCATCGTCCGCTCCATGTCGGCGGCAAGCAACTTCAGAACGCCGTCCACCCCCCGCTCGCCGACCGCGGCCAGGCCATAGAGGTACGCCCGCCCCACCATGCACGCGCTGGCGCCGAGGGCCATCGCCTTGACGATGTCGCTGCCGCGACGGACTCCGCCATCGCAGATAACCTCAGCCCGGTCCCCGACGACATCGGCGACCTCAGACACGAACTCTAGGGGCACCGGGGCACCGTCTAGCTGACGGCCGCCGTGGTTTGACAGCGTGATAGCCTCGATTCCCGCGTTCGCGGCGATCCTGGCGTCGTCGACGGTCTGAACTCCCTTCAGTACGATCGGCCCGTCCCACTCGGCACGAAACCAGTCCAGGTCCCGCCACGACAGCGAAGGGTCGAACTGGCCGTTGATGTAGTCGGCCAGCGTCACTGCCGAGCTGCCGTCGGCCACGATCGTTCCCGTGACATTGGCGAACGTGATCGGCTCTGCTCTGACGAAGTCCCAGGTCCACCCCGGGTGGAGCGCGCCATCGACCAGAGTCCGCGGACCGATCTTTGGCGGCAGCGTGAACCCGTGCCTGACATCGCGCTCCCGCCGGCCGAGCACCGCGGTGTCTACGGTGATGACTATCGCCTCGTACCCGGCCGCCGCGGCACGGGCGAGCATGTCCTTGACCAGCCCGCGATCTCGCCACACGTAGACCTGGAACCACTTGGGGCCGTCACTGACCGACGCAACCTGCTCGATCGACCTGGTCGCCATGGTCGACAGCGTGTAGGGCAGCCCCGCCCGGGCCGCGGCCCTGGCGACGTCCAGCTCCCCGCCGGGAGTGGCGATCCTCGTGAAGCCGGTCGGCGCGAGTATCACCGGTACCGGCACGCGCCGGCCAAGCAAAGTCGTCGACGTATCGATCTTGCCCACGTCACACAGCACCCGTGGGCGGAACTCGAGGCGGCGGAATGCCTCGCTGTTGCGACGCAGCGACAGCTCGTCCTCCGCGCCGCCATCCACGTAGTCGAAGACCCCGCGCGGGAGGCGGCGCCTGGCCAGGCGCCTGTAGTCGGCGACACTCGCCACCGTACTCAGCCGGCGGTCGGCCGCCCTGAGATGCACCGGCCGGAACCGCAGCACAGATCGAAGTGTTTTCAGCATGTCATCTCCGGCCTCACCCGAGCCAACCGAAACCCGGCCCCCAGGCCACGGGACAGGCGAGTGACCCATCCACCAACCCGACTGGGCGTAGCAGCCATCGCAGCCAGTCTCAGGCACCGCGGCGCACATGCACAACCTGGAGGTCGGTCAATGCGTGCATGCCCCGCGCCGCCCTGGGGTGTTTCCATGATCACTACGGACGCCTTTCAACATACTCGCCGGCCGATGTCCGTGATCATGGACGTGGCCTCGGACTGAAATGTCATGATCGTCGTGATGGCTAAGGAGGCGAAGGGTGGATCTTGGGCTGCAGGGGCTTCGTGCCCTCGTAACCGGCGGGACCAGAGGCATTGGGCGGGCAATCGTCGAGGTGCTCGCCGCCGAGGGAGCATCTGTCGGGTTCTGCGCGCGCACCGAGCGTGATGTCACTGACACCGTCGAGGTGCTGACCGAGCGGGGCTGCGCAGCGGTGGGGCTCGCCGTCGACGTCGCCGACGAGGCGGGAATGCAGCGCTGGGTTTCTGACAGCGCCGCCGAACTCGGCGGCTTGGACATAGTGGTGGCCAACGTCAGCGCCCTTGCCATTCCGGACGACGCGGCAAACTGGCGCGCCAGCTTCGATGTGGACATGATGGGCACCGTCCGCCTGGTCAAGGCCGCCCTGCCGTACCTGGAGCGAAGCGCCGCGGCCTCGATCGTGACGATCGGGAGCGTGTCCGGCAGGGAGATCGACTTCGCGGCGGGGCCATACGGCGTCTTCAAGGCCGCGATCATCCACTACACCCAGGGGCTGGCTTACCAACTCGCGCCGAAAGGCATCCGGGCCAACAGCCTCTCACCGGGCAACACCTACTTCCCCGGCGGTGTCTGGGAGAACATCGAGCAGCAGAACCCTGAGCTGTTCGCCCAGGCTATGGCGTTGAATCCCACCGGCAGGATGGCGAGACCAGAGGAGATTGCGCGCGCGGCGGCGTTCTTGTGCAGCCCGGCCGCGAGCTTCATTACCGGCGCCAACCTGCTCGTCGACGGAGCGCTAACCCGCGGCGTACAGTTCTGACCTGGCCACGATCTGCCTCCGTCGCCGCTCCGATCGCGCCGCTGACGGCCGGAACTCGTGGAGCGCAGGCCGCCGAGGACCCGCGAGGTCCAGACGTCAGAGTCTGAAGCGGGCCAGGCCTTCCCTGGTTCTCCCGTTCACCGTGGTGAACTCCCCGCCGACGAAAAGCTGCCTGCCGTCGGTGACGAGCGCGAAGGGTCCGAGATGGCTGCGCACGCCGCCGTTCGTATCGGGCAGCGGGTGAGCGATGTGCTTGGCCGACGTTCCCCAGGCAAGGAGCTTGCCGGTGGTGGGGTTCTCGGCCAGCAGCCGGTGCGGTTGCCAGCCGGGCTCGAGATGGGGGAATCCGCCCGCGGTGGCGCAGTCGTGGGCGTGGCTGGCCTTGTAGAGCACGCCGCGGAGATATAGGACAGCCTGCGTGGCGCCCCGGCAGGTATTGCGCCAGACCAGCTTCCCGGTTCGCGGCCGGAATGCCAGCGTTCCGTCGAACGCATCCTTACCGGTCCCCTCGGCACCCGCGAAGATCCACGTCCCGTTCGTCGTGAGCGAGGTGACCTGGCTGACCCGCCCGTCCCGGTAGGTGGGCACGAGGCCGTTGACGAACTTCTCCCTGGCGCCGGTCGTCAGGTTCACTGAGGCGAGCGCTTCCCGTGCTACTCCGTTGACGTGGTGGAAACCGCCGCCCAGGAAGATCCGGGTCTTGTCCGGCGAGACCAGCAGGGCGCGCACCCACCCGTCAAGCCGCGGCGCCCAGCCCGTCACCTTGCCCTGCGGGGTGACCTCAGCGGCCTCGGTCCTGGGCTTCCCGTCGACGTGGGTGATCGTCCCGCCGAGGTAGATGCCGCTCGAGGTCACCGCGATCGCCTGCAGCGAGCCGGCCAGGATGGCCGGCGCGAAGCTGGTCAGCTTGCCGGTGGCGGTCGAGAACGCGGCCACATCCGTCCGCACCGCCTTGCCGACCGCGGTGAACCGGCCGGCCACGTACAGCAACTTCCGGTTCGGGGACAGCGCGATCGCCGTGACCTCGCCGTTGATGTCCGGGTGGAACGACGTCGGCGCGCCCGTGGTCGAGCTGACAGCGCCGAGATGATGGCGCACGTAGCTGACTCCCTTGAAGGTCATGCGCGTGAAGAAGCCGCCCGCGTAGACGACGCCGTTGGCATAGGCCAGCGCGTTGACCTTGTCGTTCGTTGTCGCCATCGTCGACGGCACAGTGCTCACCAGATGAGGCGTAGCGGGAACCGCCGCCGAGCGGCCGCCATCGGCCGCGGCCACCGGAAGGCCGGGCGCCGCGAGGAGCAGCAGGGCCGCCGCTAAGGGCGCGGCCGCGATCGCAACCATCCGACGACAGATCTTCATCGTGATCACATATCTCCGGCAAGTCCGGCTTCCTGAGACTCACCCTAGCCGGGCAGCGGCTCTCCGGATCTGATCTACGGTATCCGGAATCGTCGGGCCGCGTACAGCAGCGCAGGGCGGGCGTTCCTGTCTCGCTGGCTAGGGCTGGCGGAACGCTGCTCTCTTGCGCCAGGTCAGTCCGCGATGACCCGCTGGGGCACCTGGCTGGAGGGTGCCGCAGCCCCGGCCGCCGGCGCCCGTTTCGAAGCGGTCAACAAGGGCTCCCCGGGCCCCGCGTGGAAGAACCGCCCGGTCGTCACCGCCGCGTACCCGCGCACGGCCGCCCCGGGACAGGGCCTCCGCTGCCACCTGCCGCACGTTTCGTACCCGCAAAAGCCGCGAATCGGGCGCTAGGCTGACCGGAACCACGATCCTCACCCCATGCCCGCCGGATGGATCCGGGGATTCATCCGTTCCGGCCGGATGAATCCCCGGATCCATCCGGCTCGGGTGGCGGGAGTGCTCGGGTGGCGGGAGCCGAGCCGAGCCTGCCGGGCAGGAAGCGCGGCCCGGTGCATGACGCCGGACGGAGGCGGGGAGGCGACGGAGTCAGCCAGCACCGAGGGTCAGCAGCGACAAGGCGGCCGCGCGCTGCAGCGGCTCGCCGGCGGCATCGCGCCGCACGCTGCACATCGACTCGGCCATGCCCTGGCCATGCCGCAGGTACCGGTGCAGGCCGACCATGACTGGCACGACGGCATCGTCGTTCAGCGGGACGACGCCGGCAACGATCCCGGAAGTGCCAAGCGGCAGCAGGCTGCTGGCCAGGCCGAGCAGCTCGTCGGCCCCCGTCGGCGCCAGCATCCCCGAGTCACAGCTCGAGAGGACCAGCCGGTGCGGCGCGCGGTGCAGTTGCTCGAAGTCGTAGACCGTAAGCGGTCCGTCGTGCAGCCGCAGCGATGAGAACATGGGGCTATCGGCACGGAAGGTCCCGTGCGCGGCGACGTGAGCCAGCCAGGTCCCGTCGAGCGCGGACAGCACCCGGCTGGCTGTGGCCTCGGCGCCCGCGAGGAACGTGACGTCATCGTGCAAGCGCGCGATGGAAGGCACCTCCCCGCCGTCGGTGCCCAGGCCCGGTCCGCGGACGAGCGTGACACGCTGCCGCAGGGGCGGCGGTGTGTCGCGCGCCCGCATCCAGGCACCCGCCGAAGGCGCGACGCTGAAGGCGCGGTCGCCCAGCGCGGGCAGCAGCGCCCACGGCACCGCGTGCAACTTGCCCGGCGGGACGACGACGACCGGCCCGTCCCCGGGCAGCTCGGCGGCCGGGCCAAGTATCGCGTCCTGCAGCCGCGGGCCGGTTGCCTTCAGGATCGCGAGGGCGCCTGCCGGGTTGTCATCAGGTCGGTTGAAGGCGAGGCGGCGGAGGGCGAACCGGGCGAATTGTGCCGCCCGGGCGGCATCCTTGGCGAGACCTGCCGGATAGTGCCGTACCCGTCCCGCCCCGCAGCTCAGCACGTGGAGTGTGCCATCGACGTCGACGATCTCGAGAAGCCTTGCGGTGCCGAGCTGGTCAAGCAACTGGGCGACGCCCCTCACTGTGCCGGCTGGCTGGTCGGCACCCCGGGCTCGCAGCGAGCGGGCGCGTACGATGCCCTCGAGCCGCAACTGCTCCCGCTGCAGCGCGAGGTTGGCGAGGCGGTTGTCCCTGTTCTCCTCCAGTTGCTTGGTCACGCCGCGGAGCGCGCCGAGACCGGCATTGAGCTCCGGGTCCGCGCTGGGCCGCACGGCGGGAACGGTCAGTGTGGTCGCCCGCCAGCGTTCCGTCCAGGCGAGCAGGAGGCGAGGCCGGTTCGCTCGCGCGGCGTGGCGCTGGGCCATCGCGGCTAGCTCGGCGCCGTGGGCGGTGGCCAGCGCGCGCAGCTCCGAGGCGCCCAGCGTGACGCGGTGCTCGTCCAACACGCGCAGGCCCTGGCGGCACGCGCCCAGCATGCGGTGCGACTCGCCCGCGGCTTCCGCGCGCAGGGCTTCGCCGAGCCAGCCGCTGACCCTGGACATCGCCAGGCCCTGCCGGCGGCCCAGCGCGGCCGCACCCAGGTGACGTTCGGCCGCGTCCCGGCGGCCGAGGTCCAGGGCCAGCCGGCCCGCCAGCAGCCGGGCCAGCGGCGCTTCGGGCGAGCCCAGGTCCTCCAGCCTCGCCGCTGACCGCTCGGCATCCCGCAGCAGGCGCGCCGATGCGACCGGCGCGGCAGCATAGCGCGCACGCAGCAGAACGAGTTCAGCACGGGCGTGCCACCAGGCACGCCGCTGGGCGCTGAATAGCTGACGGGCGGCCAGGGCTCGCTGCAAGGCCGCCTGAGAGTCCCCCGCGGCCAGGGCGGCATCGCCGGCGATCAGCAGCAGCTCGGCCCGCCTCGTCATCTGACCGTGCCTGTTCTTGAGCTGAGCGACGGCGGCATCGGCGAGGTTGAGGGCATCGTGGGCCAGACCGGCGGCCAGGAGTACCACGCACCGGTCGATGCTTAGTTCAGGAACGAGCGTGCCGAGCGAGTCGTAGCGGTCCGCTGCGCGGTCGAAGTAAGTAAGAGCGAGCGGCAGGTCGCCTGAGCCGAAGGCCACCAGCCCCCGATTTTGGGTTGCGTACGCCAGTTCCAGGTCCTGGTTCGTTTCGACCCATATACGTTCCGCCGCACGGAAGTTCGCATCGGCGCGTTCGGTGTGCCCGAGCGTGATATTCGTCAGCCCGAGCCAGGTGAGAGCGCGCGCCTCCCAGATCCGGTCGCCGGCCCGCCGGAGAATTATGAACGCGCGCCGCATGTCCGCGAGTGCGTCACGGTGGCGCCCGATGATCGACAGGGTGATGCCGCGCCGCAGCAGAACCCGGCCCCGCCCCGCGCCGCTCGCGATCCGAACGGCCAGGTCAAGATTGGCCAGGCCAGTCGCGGACCGGCCGGCCTGCACCAGGGCGATTCCCAGGGTGGCCCGCGCATCCGCTAGCCGTTCGGTTGCGTGCCCCGCCCGTGCCAGGCGAACAGAAGCCCGCAATTCGGCGACCGCGGCGTCGACGTCGCCGAAGTCGCGCAAGACGATTCCGACAACCTGGCGCGCTACGGACGCTTCCACGGGGCCCGGGTCGGTCGCGAGGAGTGCACGCGCCCGCTCGAGCGCCTCCCTGGGCCGGGCCAGTGCCAGCGGGAGCAACTCCAGGGACTCGGCTGGCGCCTCATTTGCCGCTACCATTCCCATAGGCGCATCCATAGTGTTATTTCTCGGCATTCGCAGCCGGCCGCCAGCGTCCAGCCTGTAGAGGACAGATTATGGACACAAACGACGCAAAGCGCAATGGTGACGACAGCAAAGAGGCATTTCAGATCAGGCTGGTGCTGGAGGCCTTTGCCAGCGATGGCATCCTGATCGGAGCGTGGCCGAACCGCTTCGTCCTGGACTACCTGTATGAGCGAGGGGTCATCCTCGTCGACGATGCCTATCTCGCCCAGGTTCAGGAGCTACTTGAGGAGTGGGAGCTGCGCGACGCGTTGATCGACGGGGTGACCGCCTTGGCCATTCCGCTGGTAGACCACGAACCGCGCGAGCCCGGCGAACCCGAAGAAACAGAGGTGACCCTCACCCTGGATCGCATCGACCGGGAGCTTGGAGTCGGCGTGGCGGGGCCCAACCATGTCTTTTCCATCAGCCCCGGTGGCATGTGCCCGGCCACCGAGCCGGAGCCGGTACCCGCGGGCGCCGCCCCCGATCCGGGCGTATGCCCAGACCGTGACGGCGACGGGACGTTCATCTACGTCGTTGACACCGGACTGCTGGAGCACGCGGACACCCATCCGTGGCTGGCCGGCGTTACCGGGTCAGAAGACAGCTTCACCGCGCCGGATATCCGGCCCTACACCGGGCACGGCACGTTCGTCGCCGGGGGCGCCCGGTGCATGGCCCTCGGTTCGGAGGTCTACGTCGCGCGGGTGCTGCATCACGCGGGCGCAGCGCTGGAGACCGAGATCGTCAAGCACCTCGACCTGGCCATGCGCGCTGGCCCGGACATCATCAGCTTGTCGGCTGGCGGCTGGACCCGCAAGGATCTGCCGCCGCACGGATTCGTCGCCCTGTGGCGACGGTACAGCTACCACAAGGGCGTTCAGCTCGTTGCGGCAGCCGGTAACAACGCCAATCGCCGGCCATTCTGGCCAGCAGCGTTCCCCCAGGTAGTGTCCGTCGGCGCCTTGTCGGCAAGCTGGCGTACCCGGGCCGCGTTCAGCGACTTCGGCGGCTGGGTCGACGTCTATGCGCCCGGCGAAGGGATCATCAACGCCTACGCGACCGGTACGTACCACTATGGGGAACCAGCGAACCGCGGCCGGCGCGCATCCTTTGACGGGATGGCGCGCTGGAGCGGCACGTCCTTCTCGACGCCGCTGGTGTCCGGTTTGATCGCGGCGCGGATGTCGCGCACCGGCGAGAACAGCAGGCAGGCAGCAAGGAATCTGCTCGCCCTGGCGGGCGAACAGGCGCTTAGGGGCGTGGGTCCGGTGCTCTACCCGTGCGAGGAGGGCTGTCGCCGAGGGGCAGCCTGCTGCCGCGAAAACCGGGGAGCGCACGCCGGCTGCCGGAGATGCTGCCGCGACAGCGACGCGAGCATGTGAGACGGCTCGGCGGGCAACGGTCAGAGCGTGATCCAGCCGGTCAGCAGGTCGGTGCCATCCGCTATCCGGCAGCGCAACCGGACCGGGCTGGCCGGTACCGGCTCAATGGTGAAACAGCCGATGTCGTCGATCGGCACGGCTGCCGCCGCGCCGGCCTGAGATTCCGCCTCGACCGTTCCTGCCTGCGGCGGCATGATCTGGCCAAGCAGGGCATCGCTGGTGACCTCGAGCTCGATGACAAAGCGCGCCGAGGTGAACGTGAGTGCGCGGACCGACGCCTCCTCGGACCGTACGCTGGCGATCCGGCGCGCGTCGCGGCTGGAGTCGTATGTCAGCTCGGCAAGCTCGGCGTCGACGTTGTGCCAGGCGTAGGCGTTCTTACCGGTCTCGATGAACTTCGGGGGGACGGCTCGCCGGGCGTGTAGGGCCTCCCGCAGCGCCGCCAGGAGCCGGTCATCGTCCCAGCTCTCACGCATCTCGCTCACCTCCCGAGGCCCGCATGGCGGATGCCGTCACATCTCATGGCCGATAAACCCGGACAGGGAGCCGGATCGGCGCAGACGCTGCAGGCACCGTCCCCGCTGCGGGCCGATGCTCCCGACCGGGATCTCCAGCACGTCGCTGATTTCGCTGTAGGAGTGGGGCGGGTCGCTCACC
>WNGP01002980.1_pt1 | contig 14891 bp, 16 predicted proteins | sample 5407671 | NCBI WGS metagenome assembly WNGP01 (sample SAMN13153381, study PRJNA577476) | soil metagenome | isolation source: 40 cm soil or saprolite under Garry oak tree replicate 2 | place: USA:California | collected 2016-06-15 | reverse complement strand
GGCTTCGAGCACCGCCTGAAAGGCCGCGACCGCATCAAGGAGAAGGTCTACGACGGTATCAATCTGCTGAAGCGCTCCCCAGAAGAAGCTGTTTCGCTTGTGCATGACGTGATCCGGTACACCTTTCAGTACCGGGAGACCCGCTACACTCAAGGCGTCCGGACGGATATCGAACGCCTGAAGGACCAGGGCTTCGAGCTGCACAAACTCAAGAATTCCTGGTCCGATGAACAGTACAAGGGCATCAACAGCCAGTGGACCGAGCCCGATACCGGCCAGCGGTTCGAAGTGCAGTTTCACACCCGCATCAGCTTCGAGGCGAAGCAGCTCACCCATGGCGCCTACGAACGGCTCCGCTCACAGCAGGCCGATAAGTTCGAGGACCTGGTCCTGGAAGCCTTCCAGAAGAAAGTTACCGCTGAGGTGCCGGTTCCCCTCGGTGCCGACGGCATTCCCGACTACCCGGAGAGAGGCGCAGATGCCAGATAAGGTCACGTACTACGCAATTGTCGACGACCTGAGCAGCCGTGAGCAGCCTGCTGGTGTTCTTAGGCGCATCTACTTCGAGGCCGGTGGTCGGCGCGATGAGGCGTTCAGTCAACATCTTGTCTGGGAACGCACCGTGCTACTCGTCTCCGCCGAACGCGGCGACCTGCAAAACGAGTTCATCGAGATCACCGAGGACGAAGCAAACCAGCTCGTGGAACGCATCCGGGCCAAAGTGACCGGCGCGAGCAGCGGCTAGTGCCCGCGTCAGGCAACGTCAGCCCCGTTCCTTAGGCTGCGTCCGGTGATCGCTAGGATCCGGCTAAGGAGTGTTGCGTCGGGTGCAACGTCCACCGGAGGACCCCACAGGGCCGGGACAGGAGCATTCGGCACGAACTTGGCGACGTGGTCAAGGCATGCTTGCAACGTGTGCTCCGGCAGGTCGAAGGGCTGTCCGGTCGCCTTGGCGATGTCCCAGCCGTGCACGACCAGCTCGGTGAGCGTGATCTTGCCCCACATCTCGTTGGAGAGGTCCGAACCCGGCACGTTGGCACTGCCCTGCCAGGCCGCTGGGTCGTCCCACGCCTCGCCGACTTCCAGCACGTGCTGAGCGACTCTGTCCCGCCAGTCGGACTCGAGGTGCACGGCGTCAGGCCCCGCTAGCTCGGCGGCGCGGCGCGCGAGCGCGGTGGCCCCCTGAGACACCTGGTCGACGTGGTCGATGAGATCGCCGACCGTGTACTCGGTGCAGGGGCTTGAACTGGTCAGCTGGTCATCGGTGACACCGGCGAGCACGCCGATCATCCGGTGGCAGGCTGGCTTCAGGTCAATCACAGGTCTCCTCCACTGGTCTGTGGACGCGGTCCGCACAGTACAGACGGCCGGCAGCCCACGATTCATCGGTCGCGCCGACGATGCCCAGCAGCCCCGCTACTGGTACGGCGAGGCCTGCAGCGTAAACAGCTCCGCGTACGTCCCCCCGGCGGCCAGCAACTCCTCATGTGTCCCCGACTCCACCGCGCGCCCCTCATTCAGCACGTAGATCCGGTCCGCCGAACGCACCGTAGAGAACCGATGCGATATCAGCAGCACCGAACGGTCCGCAAACAGCTCGCCAATCCGCGCGAACAACTCATGCTCGGCCTTAGCGTCCAGCGCCGCAGTCGGCTCATCCAGGATCACCAGCGGCGCGTCCCGGAAGAACGTCCGCGCCAGCGCCAGCCGCTGCCACTGCCCGGTCGACAGGTCGGTCCCGTCGATGAACGCCGGCCCGAGCAGCGTCTCATACCCCTCAGGCAACCCACCGATGTCCCGGTCCGCCCCGGCCCGCTCGGCCGCCTGCACGATCGCCGCAAAGGCAGCAGCCCGCTCATGACGCCCGAGCGCGATGTTGTCACCCGCGGACAGCGCGTATTGGATGAAATCCTGGAACACGATGGCCGTGTGGCTCAGCAACTCGCGGCTGTCCACCTCACGCGTGTCCCTTCCGTCCCAGCAGACCCGGCCCTCACTGGGCAGGTACAGCCCGGCCAGCACCTTGGCCAGCGTGGTCTTGCCCGAACCGTTGGCCCCCACCAGCGCGACCACCTCGCCGGGCGAGATATGCAGCGAGACGTCGCGCAGCGCGACGCGTTCCGACCCCGGGTAACTGAACGTCACCCACTCCACCACAATCGGACCGAACGGACCCGGCTCACGCCCCGGCGCCCCAGATTCCCGCGGCGACGGGCGAGGCGGGGCGAGCTCGGCGAACGCGAGGAAGTCGTCGATGAACATCGCCGATTCCTGCAGCATCCCGGCGCTCTGCCCGGCGAACGCCAGCCGCTGGCCCAGCATGACCAGCGCGATGGCGCCCGCGCCCGCGGAAGACAGGGCCAGGTGGTGGGAGACGGCCAGCCACAGGATGACCGCGATCGCGGTGGCGATCGTCGTGGCGCTGGCCAGGTCGGCGGCGGCCACGCCGCGCAGCTGCCGGGACGAGATGCGGCGCATCTCCGCCATCCGCTCGTCGTAGAGCCGGTCGTGCCGCGCCCGCAGGAAGCCGGCCAGGCCGAACGCCCGGACCTCTTTCGCCGGATCGCGCCCGGTCAGCAGGCTGGCCAGGTAGCTGCGCTCGCGGTCGCGCGGGGTCATGGTGACCCCGAACATGTAGAACGCGCGGCCCCGGCGCCCGCTGGCCAGCCAGCCGGGGATCAGCGCCAGCAGCGCCACCGGTACCAGCAGCGGCGCCACCGCGAGCAACGCGACCGCCGCGCCGATCGCGCCGGCCATCGAGCGCCCGAGCCCCTGCAGCCCGAACACCATTTGCGGCGTTCCTTTAGTAACTGAGTCCTGCCAGGGCCGTCAGTTCCTTCGGTCCGGGATGGCGCCGCTACAGAAAGTAACGTTTCTGGTAACGCATTGTCAACGCGAGTCTCGCGGGCCCCGCTCCGTCGCGGGCCGATCCGCTGGATCATCCCGCCCGGCGGATCGGCCCGTGCTGGCCGCCGGTGACGTAGATGACCTGGCCGGTGACGAAGCCGGCGTCCTCAGAAGCGAGGAAGGCGACCACGCCAGCCGTGTCGGACGGCTCCCCGATCCGGCCGAGGCCGAACGCGGCTCCCGCCTCCGCCCGCTCCAGGGCCGTCAGCCGCGCGAACGGGCCGGTGGCCGTGCTGCCCGGCGCCGTCGCCTACGTGCCGGTCTCCGTCGTGGACCAGCATCGTTCCGCCGGCCTGGCCTTCGTGCCGGTCAGCGATCTCAGCCCCAGCGAGCTCGTGGCCGCGTGGCCGGACACCAGCCGCTCGCGCACGGTCGCCGCCTTCGTCCGCGCCGCCGCGGCGTTCCCGCCCGCTGTATCGTGGGGGCCGTGATGCGGTTCACCAAGCTCGGGCACTCGTGCGTCAGGCTGGACAAGGACGGCGCCACCCTGGTCCTCGACCCGGGTACCTTCAGCGACGCGGCCGCGGCCCTGGACGGGGCCAGCGCGGTGCTGGTCACCCACGAGCACGTCGACCACCTCGACGCGGACGCGATACGCGCCGCGCTGTCCAGCGATCCCGGCGTGACCCTGTGGGCCAACCAGTCGATCTGCGCGCAGTTCGGCGAGTTCGGCGACCGGGTGCACGAGGTCCAGCACGGGGACGCGCTGGAGGTCGCCGGCTTCGACGTGCACGTGTACGGCGTGGACCACGCGCTGATCCACCAGGACATCCCGCTGGTCGTGAACACCGGCTTCCTGGTCGACGGCGAGCTGTTCCATCCCGGTGACTCGTTCACCGTCCCCGAAGACCCCGTCAATACTCTCTTGCTCCCGATCAGCGCCCCCTGGCTGAAGGCCGGGGAGATGATCGACTACTTCCGCGCGGTCGCGCCGGCCCGCGGCTACGCCATCCACGATGCGATACTCAACGACAACGGGCTCGGCCTGATGACCCGCATGATGTCCGTGGCCGCCGCCCCCAGCGGCGCGCAAGTCGCCCGGCTGGAACCCGGCACCAGCCTGGACCTGTGAGGGACTGTTCAGCATGCGAGCTGGGCGGCTTCCCATTGATGAGCAGGTGGCGCGGTTCCAGGAGGCGCTGCGCCGCAACCGCACGCTGACCGAGGTGCTGGCCCGCTCGGCCAGGCTGGACCTGCCCGGCTGGTACTTGGTCGCGGGGTGCCTGTACCAGACGGTGTGGAACGTGGTCAGCGGCCAGCCGCCCGAGGCGGGCATCCTGGACTACGACTTGGCCTACTTCGACGGCTCGGACCTGTCGTGGGCAGCCGAGGACGCGGTCATCCAGGCCGGGCACGAGGTATTCGGCGACCTGCCCGCCCCGGTACAGATCCGCAACCAGGCCCGCGTTCACCTGTGGTACGAGCAGAAGTTCGGGATACCCTGCCCGCCCCACGAATCCACCGAGGCGGCGATCGACACCTTCGAAGCCACCACCGCCTGCCTCGGCGTCTGCGCCGGATCCGACGGACGGTGGCGCATCTATGCTCCGCATGGGCTCGCTGACGTGTTCAACCTCCTCGTTCGCCCCAACCCGGTGCTCGCCCCCGCGGCGGTCTACCAGGTCAAGACCGAACGGTGGCGGCAGCAGTGGCCGACCCTCACCGTCCTGCCCTGGCCAGCACCTCAGTCGCGCTCCCAGGGGGCGTCTTCGCCCAGCTTGGCGTAGTACTTGGCGAGGTGGCTCTTCACCCGGTCGATGTCGTTGCGCGGCAGGTCGGCTCCGCCGCGGGCACCCTGCATGATGTTGCCCGCGGCCATCACTCCGCGCGGCACGGCCTTGATCTTCCCGTCGATGACGTCGGCGATGAGCAGCTTGTAGCCGGTGAAGTTGTCCTTGTTGTCGCTGTCGTACCAGACATGGGCGTCGCGGTACTTCTCGTTCGGCTCATCCTCGGCGCCGGCCCACCTGCGGACCCGCTTCTCGGCGGCGGCACCGTCCCACTCGCGGTCGCGGTCGGCGAGCGGGTAGTCCTGGAACGCTGTGACGGCCATATCGACTGCCTCCCTTCCGGTAGCTAACAGGCCGCAGCCACTACCCGCCGCGCCAGCGCTTACACAAGGACATCCCCGGGCAGCGATTTCGTGAGAACCTGGCGGCGAGCTGAGCGGAAGGGACCACCGGGTGAACGAGCAGCAGATCAACGTGGACGGCCAGCGGATCGCGTTCGCACAGAGCGAGGGCAGCGGCCGCGCCGTCATCTTCGTACACGGCAATTCGTCCTCGGCCCGGACCTGGCAGCCGGTCATGACCGGGGAGTTCGGGCGGCGGTTCCGGTGCCTGGCCTTCGACCTGCCGGGGCACGGGGAATCGGCCAAGGCCAGCGACGGCAAGGACTACTCCCTACCGGGCTATGCGAAAGTGCTCGCCGGGTTCGCCCAGGCGACGGACGCGGCGGACGCGGTGATCGTGGGGTGGAGCCTAGGCGGGCACATCGCGCTTGAGGCCGCCCCGGCCATGGCCGAAGCCGCCGGGTACGTCGTGTTCGGCGCGCCGCCGGTCGCCTCCGCGGCCCAGATGGGGGCGGCGTTCCTGCCGAACCCGGCCATGAACGTGGGCTTCACCGCCGCGGTCGGGCCCGCCGAGGCCCGGGCCTACGCCGGGAGCTTCACCGCACCCCGTTCGGCCCTGTCTCTTGACGAGTTCACCGCCGACATCCTCCGGACCGACGGCGCGGCCCGGGCCGGCCTATTCGCCAGCATCGGCGCGGGCCGGTTCGCCGACGAGGTCGCCATCGCCGGCACCCTCCGGCAGCCGCTGGCGATCCTGCACGGCGACGGCGAGCAGCTGGTCAGCCTCGACTACCTGCGCCAGCTGACCATCCCCACCCTGTGGCGCGGCGCCGTGCAGCTGATCCCCGGCGCCGGCCACGCCCCCCACCAGGAGGCACCCGGCGCGTTCACCCACCTGCTCGACCAGTTCATCGCCGACCTCAAATGAGCCAGTCCAGGCATCTCTCCCCTGGACTTCCCGCTCCGCCGCACTGTCTCTAAGCGGGCTGCGTTTTCCCTTTTCCGTACGGTGCCGTCGGCCATGACGTCGCCGCCGTCGCAGCACCACTGGACCCGGCCGCCTTCGAACTGCTCGTTGTAGAGCGTGGCGTACAGCCCGCCCTGGCGCAGCAGGTCCCGGTGGGGGCCGGATTCCACGACACGTCCGGAGTCGATGACGTTGATGATGTCGGCGTTGACGATGGTGGACAGGCGGTGCGCGATGGCAATGGTGGTGCGCGACCCCATCAGGGCATCGAGGGCCTTCTGGACCTCGCGCTCGCTGGCGGTGTCGAGGGCCGAGGTCGCCTCGTCGAGGATGAGGATGCGAGGGTCGTGCAGCAGGACCCGGGCGATGGCCAGGCGCTGCTTCTCCCCGCCGGACAGGCGGTAGCCGCGCTCGCCCACGATCGTGTCGTAGCCGCCGGGGAATTCCATGATCCGGTCGTGGATGTAGGCCGCCCGGGCGGCTTCCTCTATCTCTGCCTGGGTGGCGGCCGGCCGGCCGTATTGCAGGTTGGCCAGGATGCTGTCGTGGAAGAGGTAGCTCTCCTGGGTCACGAAGCCGATGGCGGCGGCCAGCGAGGCCTGGCGGGCGCGCCGCACGTCGAGCCCGTCGATCTCGATCGACCCGCCGGTGACGTCGTAGAGGCGGGGGATCAGGTAGCTGATAGTGGTCTTGCCGGCCCCGCTCGGCCCGACCAAGGCCACCAGCTGGCCCGGATCGGCTTCGAAGCTGACGCCGGCCAGGGCGTCCTCTTCGGTGCCTGGGTAGCGGAAATGGACGTCCCGCAGCGCCACCAGGCCGCCGGTGCCGGCCGCCGGCAAGTCCACCGCGTCGGGGGCGTCGACGATGTCGGGGATCACGTCGAGGTACTCGAAGATCCGGTCGAACAGGGCCAGGGAGGAGCGCAGCTCCACCGAGACCTGCAGCAGTTGACCGATCGGGAAGTACAGGCGGGTCTGGAGCGTGGTGAAGGCCACGACGGTTCCGGCCGAGATGGCGTGGTGGTTCGCGAGGAGCAGGCCGGCGGTGAGGTAGATCAGCGCCGGGGTGATGGACAGGAACGACTGCACCACGGCGTAGAAGCCCTGGCCGATCATCTGCTGGCGGACCTCGAGGTCGGCCAGGCGCTGGTTCTCCTGCTCATAGCGGGTGATGTCACGCGCCTGGCTGCCGAACACCTTGGCCAGCAGCACCCCGGACACCGACAGGGTCTCCTCGCTGATGGCGCTCATGGCCGCCAGCGACTCCTGGGTCGAGCGCGACACCCGGCGGCGCCGGTCGCCGACCGTCTTGGTGAGCCAGAAGAACGCGGGCACGGTGATGACCGCCACGATGGTCAGCTGCCAGCTGATGATGATCATGGCAACGATGCTCGAGACGAAGGTGACGACGTTGGCCAGGATGCTCGAGGCGGTGGTGGTGACTACCGTCTGGACGCCGCCAACGTCGTTGGCCAGCCGGGACTGGATCTCGCCGGTCTTGGTGTCGGTGAAGAAGGCGAGCGAAAGTGTCTGCAGGTGCGCGTAGAGCCGGTCGCGCAGATCCCGCATGACCAACTGCCCGACGCGGGTGGTCTCGTAGGTTTGCAGGATGCCGATGGCGCCGTTGACGATCGGGACCGCGGCCATGACGCCGACCAGGATGTAGAGCAGGTGCAGACGGGGGCCGCCCGGGACGAACAGGGCCTGGTTGAACACCGCCTGGATCAGCAGCGGGTTGGCGATGCCGATCGTCGAGGTCACCACGATGAGGCCGACGACGGCGGCCACCTGGAGCCGGTAAGGGCGGAACAGCGTCACTATCCGCCGGGCCGTGTTCCGGCCCGTGCGGGCAGGCGCGTCGGTCAGCATCATGCGACCTCCTTCGGAGTACAGCGACCGCTATCAGGAGCAGCGTGTCATCGCGGCCCGTTCGGATCCATCGTCCCGGTAATCAGCCTCACTCTCGCGCATCGGATCAGCCTGGCACGTGCTATGTATCACACCTGCCCGCGGGGCCTCCTTCTGAGTAAGGCTGCCCATGGCGGATGGTCATCGGCGCCACGATGAGGGCTCGAGGCCAGGGGGTAGGCCAGGGCTACGGGGTGCAGAGCGGAGCTGGGCGCGCCCTGATCACGTGAGCGACACTCGCTCTGTGCTGAAGATGGACGGGATGCTGGCATGACTGTTTTCCTTGCGCTAATCGCTATCCTCATACCTGCTTCTGTGACGGCGGCTGGACTTTTGTTCAGACAGCAAGCAGAGAAGCGGCTTACCGAGGAACATCAACAATCGGAAAAGCGGCTGCTCCAGGAGCAGGAGCAGGAAAACCACCGATTGAAGCTGGACGCGGCAATGCGTGCGGCCGACTTGTTTATCCCCTCTGGTTGCGCGGTGAGCAACGCGGCGAGGTCTGCGTCGGGGCTGCTAGCACTCGCGCGGCTTGGTTTCGCAGATCTCGCCGTCGCTCAGCTCGTTGACCTCTGGTCTCCTCAGGCAAGTGCGCTGCCACCGGCAGAGGCCGAACCTAAAGGTTCCTGTGGCGTCTCGACGGAGACAGCCATTCAGGTAATTAACGTCGCTCTAGAGACATGCGAGTCAGACGCGCAGCTCATGGCAGCGGAATTGCTGTGCCGGAATGCGTGCAAGCTTGACATCCGCAATTCTTTGCACTGGCCAAGCTCGGTTAATAGCGCGTGGATTCCGCGGCTTCCTGTTACGGCAAAGCTACTTATCGTGGACGCCCTCGTTCAAATGGCCCTTGCGAGCGAGCAAACTGGGAATGCTCTTCGTGAGCTAGCTGTACGCCTCTATGGCGTCTTTGATGGGGATCCAGCGCCGCGCGTGAAGGGATGCATGGGTGCGCTCATGAAGGCGATCCTTCCTGCTGTCCGGAATCTTGGGTACACGGACTTCATGAAAGGCCCCGGGTACGGTTTTGTGACCCTGGAGCAGATGGAGCAGGCTGCGGCCAAGGCTACCCGTCATCCGGACGGATACTTCGAGGCGATAGTTGAGGATAGAAGCGAGAAACTTAAGAAGTGGTCACAGAAGTGCACGGTGGTCTCGTTCTCGGCCGGGGAGCTTGTGCCAGCAGGCTGCGGGCCCAGAGAGATGCATGCCGAAGGAGAATGAACCAGGTGCCTTCGCATGAACTCCATACCGCCGACACCGGGCCTGCACGCGGAGCTGGCTAGCTGGGGTGACAGCCGATTTACCTGAGAGTTATCGTGTTCGGTTCTCGTACCCTTCGTCAGTATCATTCTCCTTCACGCCGCTGGCGCTTCTCCCGTCTGCTGGCCGTGGCTGTCGCTGCGGTCGCGCTGCTGCTGGGCCTGGCTGTGCCGGCGCTGGCCGAGCCAGCTACCACGGTGAATTACACCGCCGGCGCTTCGGCTACGCGCTACTCCGGATTGGCGTTTGACACCTGCACCGCGCCGCCGCTAACCGCGATCAGGGCATGGGCGGCCTCGCCGTACCGCGCCCTGGGCGTTTACATCGGCGGGGTCAACCGGACCTGCAAACAGCCAGAGCTGACCGCGACCTGGGTTACTGCCGTGTCGGGGCTGAAGTGGCGGCTGCTGCCCATCTACAAGGGCCTCCAGGCGCCGTGTGGCGGGAAACCCACCGATCAGAAGATCACGCCATCGGTCGCGGTGAGCCAGGGCCGCGCGGCGGCGGGCGACGCGGTGGCGAAGGCTAAGGCACTGGGCATGACCGGCGGCAGCGCGGTGTACAACGACATGGAGCCATATACGGCAACCAACGCGAGCTGCCGGGCGACCGTGCTGCAGTACCTGTCGGGCTGGACCAAGGAGACGCACCGGCTCGGGTACGTCGCCGGGGTCTACGCCCAGCTGAGCTCGGGAGCCAGGAACCTGGCCGAGTCCTACACCTCGACCAGTTATGCGCGGCCGGACGCGCTGTGGATCGCCCGCTATGACGGGGTGCCGGCGCTAAGCGGATGGGCGGGCGTCCCGGACAGTAACTGGGCGGTGCACCAGCGGGCCAAGCAGTACCGCAACAGCCACAACGAAACCTACGGCGGGGTGACGATCAACATCGACAACGACCGCGTTGACGCCCCGGTGGCCACCGTCGGCTACAGCTACCGGGTGACCAGCGGCACGCCGCTGAACGCGCGCTCGGGCCCCTCGGCCTCCTACCCGGTCGTCGGGACCCGCCAGCCGGGCAGCACACTGAGGGTTCTTTGCCAGGCGCCGGGCTCGGCGGTCAGTACCACGAGCGTGTGGGACAAGCTGACCGATGGCAGCTACGTCACCGACCATTACGTCAGCACCCCGTCCGGCAGCGGGTACAGCGCACCGCTGCCCCGGTGCAGCTATCCCTACCAGGTGGCTTCCAGCGGCGGTCTCAACGAGCGCACCGGCCCGGGGGCCTCCTACCCGGTCGCCGGAACGCTGCCGGGTGGTTCGCTGGCCTGGCTCACCTGCCAGAAGGCCGGCACCACCGTAGGCAGCACCCGCATCTGGGACAAGCTCACCGACGGCCGCTGGGTCACCGACTACTACGTCGCCACGCCGAGCAACACCACCTACAGCAAGCCGGCACCGCGCTGCTAGTGCTGCTGGAAGCGCGCGTCTCCGCGGAAACGCCGCACGCAATTGCGTAGCACGTTGGAAATGCGGGATCTGCACCGCGCGGCGTTACCGGAAAGCACCGCCTGCCGGGTGCAGCCGGTCGGCGGCAAGAGCGTGGGGACCGGCGGGTCCGGTGCGGCCTGATTGCTTTGGCGCCGGACGCGGTGGGAGGATCAAGGTGCGATGTCCACCGATGTGACAGTGATTCTTGAGCACCAGCCGGGTGAGTTGGCCCGGCTGGGAGAGATCACTGGCGAAGCCGGTGTCTGTATCCGTGGCTTTGCGGCCTTCACGGGTGAGGGTAGAGGGGTTGTCCACGTGCTCCTGGACGACGAGGCCGTGGCCAGCTGCCGGGCGGCTCTTGAGCGCGCCGGCATAGGGATCGCTGACGAGCGCGAGGTCCTGGTGGTCGAGATCGAGGACCGGCCCATGGCGCTCGGCGAGCTGACCCGACAGCTCGCCGACGCTAACGTCAACGTCGAACTTGCCTACACCACGTTCGGGCGCCTGAAGATCGTGATTGCCACCGATGACCTGAAAAGCGCCCGCGCCGTGCTCCAGCAGACGTAGGCCCTACGCACTCAGCGTAGCCGTCCAGAGACATGCTGATCTCTAGTCTCACGATGCTCATTTCTGCTCACTCCTCTCACGTGGGCTCGAGCGCTGAAGAGCCTGCACCATGAGGCGGATCTGCTCGAGGTAATCGGTGCACCCGTCGCATCCGGTGAGGTGCTCGTCCATCGCGGCGCGCTGCTCGGGTGGCAGCACTTTGTCGAGGTAGCCGGCCACCAGCTCGACCAGCTCTTGACAGGCAAGACCACCCTCCGCGGGCTCAGCGGGGGCGGGGGCTGCAGGCGGGCGCAGCAAGGGGGCGACCAGAAGAGCCGCTACCACAGTGGTGGCGGCGAGGATGGTCCAGGCCGACGGGCCGACACCGTGGGCCCGGGCGAGCCACCCGAACACCAGCGAGAACGGCAGGAACAGCAACCAGGACACAGTGCCGACACCGGACGACACCCCGGTTCTGACTGCGGACGGGACCGCGTCATGCAGCAGCTTGCCGACGTGGATGGCGATGACCGCTAGCAGCAGGGCCAGCGCGACCTGGGCGAGGATCACCAGGGCGAGTGAGCGGCTCAGCACCAGGCCGAGTGCCGCGACCGGCCCTAGGCCAGCGAGCGCGACGACAGTCGCGGTATTCCCCAGACGCAACCGGCTCACCAGATAGCCGCCCAGGCCCAGTGTGGAGACCAGGGCCGCCCAGTACGGGCCGTAGATCCCTGGTGCCGCGTGCAGCGCGACCAGCCATAGCGGGCCGAATTCGAATATGGTCTGCGACACCACCGACGCGATCGCCGCGAGCAGCACCACCTGCAGGACCGCCCGTTGCCGCGTCATGGCCCGGACCGTGGTCGCCACGTGCTGGCGCAGCGCAACCGGCTCCGCCGCACGGTGCAGCCGGGGTTCGTCGAAGCGCATGAACGCGGCGACTGCGAGCAGCATGAACGGCAGGGTCGCGAAGTAGGTCAGCCGCGCCGACGTCCAGCCAGCCAGGACGCCGCCGGCCAGCGCGCTGAGCGCGAAGGCGGCGCTTTCCACCATCCGGACCCGGCCGACCCAGGTTTCGTAGAGGTCGTTCGATCCGGTTTCCTCGAGCACGAGGTCATAGACGACACTGTCGATGGTGCCGGAGTTCAGCGCGAAGTACACGCCGAGGATCATCGCCGCCACGATGTAGGTCGGCACGTTCCGGCTCAGCCCGCCGAGCAGCGAACTTGCCGCCAGCGCCACGGTCGCGGCCACCATCATCAGGCGGCGGCTGCCGCGGTCGGCCAAGATCCCGGACGGCACCTCGAGCACCGGCACGACCGCAGCGTACGCAGCGGCCATCACCGCGACGGACCCCGCGTCGAACCCGATCTGAGACATGAACAACTTCTCGACCGGAACCCACAACGCTATGCCCTGCAGCCCGACGGCTACCTGCAACGGGCGAAGCCGTCGCGCGAGGGTAGGCGGTGTCGCGTCGGCGCCGCGTGTCATGCCGGGCCCTCCCGGGCCAGCCATGCCGTCAGCCGCTCTCGCAGCACGGCCCACGCTCGATTGCGAATCGCCCGCTGCTGCCCATCGGACAGTCCGAGCCGGGCCCGGACCTCGCTGGCCGGCCGCCCTGCCCCTTTGCGTTCCTGGACCACGGCACGCCACGTCGGTGGTAGCTCAGCAAGCTCCCGCGCAAGTGCCTGCTGCAACGCCAGGTCGTCTCCGGTGATCGGCGGCCACGGCGGTGGGAACGCCCGCCAGTGCTCCGGGTACGGCTCATCTGGCCCTTGAAACCGGCGCGGATCGACCGCGGGCGTCTTGGGATACCAATGGGCCCAGCGCGCGACCCGGTTCGGTCGTTGATCGCCCCGCAACACTGTGCCGGCCACCGCGCGAGCCAGCCATCCCTTCACGAAGATCCTCCCGCCGATTCCTGTGCACCCTTCAGGGGAGCCGTCCACCGACGCGGGCAGCCCCTGTATGCCCGCGTTCGGGCTCTCGCAGCTCGGTCTTCCTGCGCAGCAGCCATCCCCACATCACTGGGTCTGTAAGTAGTACCGTTACGCGCCGGCGAATTCATCGGTGCCGCGCGATGGTGTGCCTCGCCCGAGGGTCCGGCTAACGGTGCGCTGGCCGGAAGCTGACGTCGGCGGGCCGGGCTACGGGGGCAGCTGCTCTGGCAGGCCGAAGCGCGGGAAGATCTCAGGAGTGCGGAACGCGGTGATGGCGGCGATGCGGGTGCCTTGCCACGACAGCACGTCGAGGGCGACCGGGAGGTAGCTGCGCTGTTGCGGGTCGAGCTTATAGGCGCCGAGGGCAAGCTGCCCGTTGGCCCGGGTCGGCAAGTACCGCAGGCTTGCCGGGGATCCGGCGGGCATGAGCCACGACCTGGACAGGGCGTCGCGGCCGCGGCACCAGCCCGGATAGGGCGGCATCGCGAAGCTCGCGTCCTCGGCGAGCATGGCGACGATTACCTCGACCTGTCCCGCTTCCAAGGCGTCGGTGAGACGCTGCGCGAGATCACGGAGCCGGTTGTCGCCGAGCGATCGCATGGCTTCCTGCTGGCTTTGGCCGGGAAGCCGCGCCCGGATGGTCTGGCGTGCGCGCTGCAGGGCGCTGTGTACCGATGCGGGCGTGGTATCGAGCGCTCCGGCCGCTTCCTTGGCCGAGAAGCCGAGCACATCACGGAGGATTAGTACGGCGCGCTGCTGGCCGGGCAGATGCTGCAGCGCCGCAATGAAAGCCAGTTCCACGGCCTCGCGTTGCTCATAGTGTGCCTCGGGTGAGGCGTACCCGTCCGCGAGCCCCAGCTGCCCGTCCGGGTAGGGCTCTACCCAAACGGGCCGATTTTGTACAGCCACGGGCGAAGCGGTCGGCGGCTATCGAACCCGGGCAATCCGCGCCAGGCCCGTAGCAGGGCGTCTTGGAGCGCGTCGTCGGCGTCGTGAACCGACCCGAGCAACCGGTAGCAGTGGGCGTGCAGCTCGGACCAGTAAGGCCCTACCAGGCGGCCAAAGGCATGATCCTCGCCGCGGCGGGCGTCCTCGATCAGCGCCCGCTCAGGCACGAGGGAGCCGGTCGAGGTGACAACCATACGGCGAAGTCTAGGGCGTGTTAAGAAGTCGGGGCGCCGCGCCGGCAGCTCAGCGGCGGTGCGGCGGAAGGTTACGGCCTCGCCGACGCGTAGTGCGCCGAGCACAGCCTGCAGCGGCGATGGCCCCTGCGCGGAGCCGCCGTGAGCGCCGGGCAACGGCCGGGTGTGCGGGGCCTGATTACCCATCTGCAACATCGCCGGCTAACCTCCTGGGCTTCTGCCGGACGAGAAGTGAAAGGTGATCACGCATGCTGGTCCTGACCGAGGCGGCCGCCGAGGTCGTCAAGTCCGTCACCTCAACCCCGCAGAGTCCCGACGAGACGGGCCTGCGGATCGTATCCTCCGCACCGGAACCGGAAGACCCTGGCGCGCTACAGGTCACAGCCGCGGCTGGTCCGGGTGAGAACGACCAGGTCATCGAGGCAGCCGGAGCACGCGTGTTCGTTGAGCCGCAGGCCGCTGCCTACCTTGATGACAAGGTACTCGACGCGCAGCTCGATGAGCAGGGCAAGGCCCACTTCACCCTGGGCACGCAGGACGCCGGCCAGATCTAGGGCGAGTTAAGGACGTCGGGGCGCGGATTGGAACCATCCGGATGCGCCTTTCACCTTCGTCACCGACGGTGTGCCAAGTGCGGTGGCACAAGCGAAGGCGTTCGCAGGAGGCAAGGACGTCTCAGTCAGCCCGGGCAACGTCGGGGACAGGCTTTGGCGGC
>WNGP01002954.1_pt1 | contig 14897 bp, 7 predicted proteins | sample 5407671 | NCBI WGS metagenome assembly WNGP01 (sample SAMN13153381, study PRJNA577476) | soil metagenome | isolation source: 40 cm soil or saprolite under Garry oak tree replicate 2 | place: USA:California | collected 2016-06-15 | reverse complement strand
TATCTCGGCATTCAGGCGCGGGAAGGCTTTCAATGCCCCGATCACTGCTTTGGTAAAGAATGACATGAAGCCAAGCGAAATCTGGTGACGCTCTTTGAACGCGTTCTTGCGTCGGCTGCGAATTTCCATAACCGCGCTCATATCTATCTCATTAAACGTGGTGAGCATGGCGGCTGTGTGCTGCGCTTCGACAAGACGCTGCGCAATCGTTTGTCGCCTACGCGACAGGCGCACACGCTCCTCTCGCCCGCGCGATCCCTCTTGCGGAGAGGGTTTCGGTGTTGGCGCTGACGTTGGCGCTTGCGCTGGTTTCGCCGGGGCTGCCGTGGTGTCACCATTCGATTGCAGCTGGGGAGCTGCTACGACAGAGGCAGCAGGAGCTTGCGCCGTCTGCTCTATATAGCTGACGACATCATCTTTTGTGACTCGTCCATGCGGGCTGTTGCCTTTGACCTGCGAAAGATCAACGTTATGTTCCGTAGCAATGCGCCGTGCCAGGGGCGAAACCGAACGTTGCCCATCGGTCGCTGCTTCTACTTCACGGGCTACCGGCTGTTGGGCTGCCATTACCTCTTGAGAGAGTAGTTGCTGTGGCTGAGCCTGCTGAGCCTGCTGGGTCTGCTGCGGCTGTTGGGACTGTTGGGCGGCTTCTCCGATCATCGCTGAGCCTGCTGGGTCTGCTGCGGCTGTTGGGACTGTTGGGCGGCTTCTCCGATCATCGCGATAACATCGCCGACCGCGACCTCATCGCCCTCTTGTCTCATGATCTTCTGCAACACACCGCTCGCTTCCGCGCTGACCTCGACATTGACCTTGTCGGTTTCGAGTTCTACCAGGGCATCACCCTGATTGACACTATCTCCCTCATGCTTGAGCCATGTTGCGATGACTGCGCTCACTACCGATTCTCCCAGCGCCGGAATACGTACTTCAATGGACATATATTTCTACCTTTCATCCGTACAAAACGGAAATTTATCCAGGATTTAGCTTGCTATCCAGCGCAGGCCGCTTAAGCGCTGCGAATCTTCGCCGATGTATGCAGGGCCTGCTCGATAATCCGCTCCTGCTCGAGCTGAAAGAGGTCCGAAAAGCCTGTAGCGGGGCTTGAGCGCGCCGGACGCGAAACGAGATGTAATTTCATACGCGAGCCGAGCAGTGTTGTCAAATGTGGGGCGATGTAGTTCCATGCTCCCATATTCTCAGGCTCCTCCTGCACCCACACCACTTCACGGGCGTTTGGATAAGCGGCAAGTGTCTGCTTCAGCTCCCGTTCAGGGAATGGGTAGAGCAATTCGACGCGCACAATAGCCACATCTTCGGCCTGCGCGCGGCTGGCATTGACGAGCAGGTCAATCGCGATTTTGCCGGTGCAAAGCACTACGCGCCGGATGGTATCCGCGTGTTGCAGCGCATCGCGGTCATTGAGCACCGGATGGAACTTCTCCTCGGTAAGCTCTCGTAGGCTGGCTGCCGCCAGAGGATGACGCAGCAAGCTCTTTGGCGTCATGATCACCAACGGGCGGGGATAGCGTTCCAGGTAGTATCCCTGCAGCCGCAGCAGGTGGAAGTATTGCGCGGCAGTCGTGCAATTCGCTACGCGCCAGTTATCTTGCGCGCCAAGCTCCAGGTACCGCTCTAAACGCGCGCTCGAGTGCTCCGGCCCCTGGCCCTCGTAGCCATGCGGCAACAGCAGCACCAGCGATGAGAGCTGTCTCCACTTAGCACTCGCCGACGCAATGAACTGGTCGATAATGACCTGGGCCACGTTGGCGAAATCGCCGAATTGCGCCTCCCACAACGTCAGCGCGTTGGAGGCATGGACGCTGTACCCATACTCAAAGCCAAGCGCGGCGCTTTCGCAGAGTGGGCTATTATAGATGGAGAATGTCGCGCTAGCCTGTGAAAGATGCTGCAGAGGAATATACAGGGCTCCAGTACGCTGGTCATGCAGTACAGCGTGGCGGTGGCTGAATGTGCCTCGTTCCGAGTCCTGGCCCGTCAAGCGAATGGACGTTCCCCAGGCCAGGATCGATGCAAAGGCCAGCGCCTCGGCCTGTCCCCAGTCGATACCGCCCTCTGACCCCAGTGTTGTAGCGCGGCGTTGCAATAAACGCGCCAGCTTGGGATTGGGAGAAAAGCCTTCGGGCCAGGTCAACAGCTCGGTATTATAGGTCGTCAATAACTCGGCGGATAGAGGCGGCGGAGCTTCGCTGCCCTCGTATACTCCATTATGCCCATTCGATTCTTCCTGCTCAAGCAGTTCCACACTTTCATCCGCTTCGCGCCGGGCAAGCTCCAGGACTTCAACGGCCTGCTTCTGCATGGCGTCGGCCTCTTCCTGCGAAACGATGCCCTCTGTTTCCAGGCGGCGCGCATAGAGTTCGCGCACGGTGGGATGCGTACGTATCACCTCGTACATCTGCGGTTGGGTGAAGGCGGGTTCATCACCCTCGTTGTGCCCCCAACGGCGATACCCGACCAGGTCAACAAGAATATCTTTATGAAACTGATCGCGATAGGCGTGGGCTATGCGTATTGCCATGAGGGCGGCTTCGGGGTCATCGGCATTTACATGGATAATAGGGAGAGCAAAACCTTTGGCAAGGTCGCTGGCGAAGTGTGTCGAGCGATACTCACGCGGTTCGGTGGTAAAGCCCAACTGGTTATTTACGATGATGTGAATGGTGCCGCCCACCCGGTAGCCCGGCAGATGCCACAGGTTCAAGGTTTCGGCGACAATGCCCTCGCCGGGGAACGCAGCATCTCCGTGGATCAGGATGGGCAGGGAATAATCAAGGTTCTGGTCCGGTCGGCCTGGATGATCGCGTGTTTCCTGTGAGGCGCGTGACCTGCCCTCTACGACCGGGTTCACAAACTCCAGGTGGCTTGGATTAGGACAAAGAATGATCTTGAGATCGACCCCGTCACCCTCGCCCAGGACGTGCTCCGCTCCCAGGTGATACTTCACATCGCCGGTATAGCCAAATCCAAAGGTATCGGTCAGGGGCACGCCTTCTTCGTGCTTCATGTGTCGGAATTCGTTCAGGATCGTCGTATAGGGCTTTTCCAGCACGTGCGCGAGCACATTCAAGCGCCCGCGATGGGCCATGCCAATAATCACTTCACGCGTCCCGGATTCTACGGCGGCGTTGATAATCTCGTCGAGCATCGGCACCAGCACGTCCGTTCCCTCGAGCGAGAAGCGCTTCTGGCCGGGAAAAGCCTGGTGCAGGAAGCGCTCAAAGGCCTCGACCTGCGTCAGGCGTTTCAGGAGCTTGTAGCGGGTGTCACGTCGTGCCTGTATGCGGTACAATTGCAGCCCTACGGCGTCGCGCAGCCAGTGACGCTCATCGGGGCTTTTCACCTGGTCAAACTCATAACTGATGGTGCCGGAGTACATAGCTCGCAGCACGCCAACGGCCTCAAGCGCGTTACTCACACCCTCGGCAGAATGCCCCCCGATGACTTCGGGTGGAAGTTGCGCCAGGTCTTCATCGCGAATGCCGTGGGTTTCCGTGCGCAGCGCAGGGTCGCCCGGCGGTTCGCTTCCCAACGGGTCAAGATGCGCTCCTAGATGCCCACGCGAGCGTATGTCATGCGCCAGGGTAGAGGCGGCGACAATCTTGGAAACCGAGGCTGGTGCCGCGCCTGCTGTCGCGGCGACAGCAGGTGTAGTTTCTACCGGTAGAGAGAGAGAAGAAACGGTCTCGGGTGTCCAGGTATCAAAAATAGCGCGTGTTTCGGGGTCAACCGAGGAGGGATTCTGGCGATAACGTTCATATAGTTCAAGCACATATCCAGCATTGGGTCCATAAAATGTGTTTATATCGTACATGTGAGAATAATCCTTGTTGTTTGGCGGTACTATACTTGTATTTTATCACGTATCACCCAGGTTCAGAAAATGCAGGTGTCTGCACTTCAGAGGGATTTTGCATAAAAGATTTTCACTTTGGGCAAGCGCAACGAATAGAAGGTAGAAAGGTAGGAATCGATATCGTCACCCCATGCTGAGTAACTTAAGGCCTCTCATCCTGTGCATCAAGTGATGTTTGAAGGGTCGCAGCGTATTTCGCGCGGATGGTTTTGGCGCGTGCTTTGGCCTCTACAGCTTCGGGCATGCGGTTGAGTACAAACAAGAGGCCAGCATATGTCGTAAGGATTTGGCCCACTTCAGGATGCTCTGGCATCTGTGCTTTTTTGTAGATGGCTAATGCCCGTTGTAAGTAGGTCTCAGCCAGTGCAAGTTTCTTCGATTTCAAGTAGTAGAGGATCCCAAGTCCATAGAGGCTCTGGGCAACATCTGGATGCTCAGGTCCCAGCACTTTTTCGCGGATAGCAAGTGCATCCTTGTATAGACGCTCTGTGTCGTCATACTGACGGTGCATGTAGGACAGCTGCGCCATGCTGTGAAAAGTTTGGGCCACGGCGGGGTGTTCCGCTCCCAGTATTCGTGTGCGCGCGGTGAGAACGTCTTTATAGAGTTCTTCGGCCAGGTTCCATTTGCTTTGTTGTACGTAGACGTCCGCCAAATGGTTGATCGTGGCAAGAACATCGGGATGTTCTACTCCTAACGCTTGTTCGCGGATTCTCTGCGCCTTCTGCAAGGCCTGCTCTGCTGACGCGTACTTATTCTGCTTATACTTACCCTGCATATAGTTGCCCTGAATGTATGACAGACTGCCCAGCGTATCGAAAGTGCGCCCCGCAATCGGGTGCTGCAAACCAACCGTTTGCTCTAAAATCGCCAGCGACCGCGTTAGGAGCGGCTCGACTTGATCGTATTTCCCCTGAGCAATATAGAGTGAGGCCCAATCATTCAAGTTGCGTGCCAGAGCAGGGTGCAGGGGTTGCAGCGTTTGCTCCAGGTGCGCGCATTCTCGTTGGAGATACTGCTCCGCCTGTGCATATTTGCCGCGTGCTACGGAGAGTTCGGCCAGACCATTGAGACTCGTACACATTAATGGATGTTGCGGCTCCGGCATCTGTTGCCAGATGTTGAGGGCGTCCCAGAAAAAGCTCTCCGCTCGATCATATCTGGCGAGAGCAAGAGAGATATTTCCCAATCCGCTAAATGTACACACAGCCGAGGGATGCTGAAGCCCGACATGTTCCTCATAAATCGCCAGAGCCTGGAGAAAATAATCTTCAGCCCGGCTATATTTTCCTTGCTGGTAGAAGAGGTGTGCAACAGCTCCCAGACAGGCGGCAATGGATTGCTGATCGCTATCCGGCGTCTGCTGTAACAGCCTCAATGCCTTCATTATAGGTTGTTCTGCCAGGGCATACTGACCCTGATAGTAATAATGCCAGAAGCGGTGGCTGAGAAAAGCATTTCTTGCTTCAGGTTCTTCTCCCGTCAGCAGTTTACGCAGATCTGATGCTCGGTCAAAGAGAACATATGCTTGCTTAAATTGTGCCTGTATCTGTAGATATATGCCTGTTTGCTCGAGCAACCGCGCTGCCTCCAGAGATACTATCTTTCGTTCCTCGATGAGGGCCACGCAGTTTTGTACGTGTGGCATGTATCTCTGGCAACGCTGCCACATGAAAAACTCGCTGACGTCGGGCAAAGTCCGATTCACGGCTTGCACTGTTCGCTCGACCCATATTTGCTCACTCATGCTGTCCTGAAGCACAGCCTGCACCAGGCGATGCATAGAGAGCGTGTTCGTGCCTGAATTGCGGCGCACCAGGGAGAACCTGCGCAGTATGGCAACAGCTGCATCTAACAAAAAGGGATCGGTAGCCACTGGTTGCAGAGTAGGACCAAGCTCAATAGCTCCGTTGATGATGAGCTCCTCGGGGATGGCATCAGGATGTAGGAAGGCACAGAAGCGGAGTAGTTCTACAGCAGCGGGGCTGATTTTTTCGATTTTCTCAAGGGAGGAAGAAAAGGTGGCCGTGACGGGTGCTGGATGGTCAAAATCAAAGCCACCGCGCCTGTTGAGCAACTTCTTACGTCCGGTCTGGTAGCTGTTGAGGTAGCTAGAGAGGTTACATCCAGTCTCTTCAATGTATGCCCCGGCCTGATCGAGCGCGAGGGGCAGACCATCGAGAACTTCAGCGATGGATTTCGCTCCCTGGCAATCAGCCGGCGAAGCATCTTGCAGGTTTGCATCCTGCGCCAATATCTTTGTGCGCCTTAGTAGAAACAGGGATCCCTCTTCCAATGTCATTTTTTCCAGATCGATACACTGCGCAATATTTCCTGTCGTTTGGGACCGTGTCGTCAGCAGGATATGGCCACGAACCGTTGCAGGAAGAAGCGTCTGTACGAGCCTGAGATCCTCGATGTTATCGATAATTAGCAACCACTTTGTGTTCTTCCTCAACCAGGACCGTACCGCTTCGGTGACATTGTGCTGCTCTTTCAGATTGAGTATGGTGGCGAGAGTTGCGATATCTGAAAGCATCTTCTCTCGCGTATCACCCCGTACCCAGAGAATGACCTCGTACTCGCTGTGGTAGCGATATACAAACTCAACCGCAATTTGCGTCTTTCCAATACCACCCAGTCCGCTCACGGCCTGTGTTCGGTTCGCCACCTTTCCTGAGCAGAAGATGTCATGCAGCAAGGTGAGTACCTGTGTGCGTCCCGTAAAGAACATGTTGCGGCGGTAGGGAACGTTCCAGAGCACAGACGAATCCTCCGGCGGAGTCGCCACGACAGGCATTGCGCGCGCTTTCACAGCAGCTACTGGTGAGCGAGATTGAGGTGTTTGTGAGGACATTGCGATGGTGTTCTGAGCATCGTCATCTGCCTGCTCTCCCTGACAAGCCTCTTGAAAAGCCAGGAAAAAGTCTGATACGCTCGCATAGCGCTCGCATGGGTTCTTGGCCAGAGCTTTCATTACTACTTCTTCAATTGCCGGGGAGAGGGACGGCACTTTCTCACGCATCGATGTGGGGACAGCACTTTCATGCTGACGAATAAGCTCCGCGATTGAACCAGTGAAAGGGCGAGTCCCACAGAGCCATTCGTAGACAACAATGCCTAACGCGTATTGATCGCTGGTCGGCAAGGGTTTGCCCTGAAATTGTTCAGGCGCCATGTAATGAGGGGTACCAAACTTGTCTTGCGTATTCGCGGCGCGTGACGTTGCATACACGACTGCAATACCAAAATCGCTGAGCCGAACATTGTTGTTTTCTTCCAGCAACATGTTCTCTGGCTTGACGTCGCGATGAATCACCTTGCGATCGTGAGCATACTGCAAGGCACCAGCAACCTGTTCGACATAAGGCAAAATTTCACGTGGTCGCAATCTGGTTCCTGTGGAGTAACGCTGCCGTAAAGTCATGGGCGCATAGTCCATTACAAGAAAAGGTGTACTGGTGCTCTCCTGTATACCATACTCTAAGACCCGTATAATGTGCGGATGTTTGAGATTGGCAATAGTTATGGCTTCTTGCCGGAACCTTTCCTCTTCATCATTTGACAGTTGTACCTGATGCAATACTTTGATAGCCGCTAGCGTTTTCAAATGCACATGTTCCCCAAGATACACCACTGCAAACCCACCTTTTCCCAGTTCACGCATTAGCCGATAATTTCCCAATTTCTTTCCAATAAGACTGTTCACCTGCAAACCCCTTCTTAAAACCTAGAATTTCTCTCATGTAAAGGGACAAAAACATATTCATTTAGATTTTTACTCGACCTAATAGTAGCCTTACCCATAATAACTGATGTATATGAATATAACAATGAAACCATACAGGAGTCCTAGAGGGTGCGTTGTCTTTCTCATCCCAATATGCTAGAATCAAGCTAGCAGAAACAGAACTATGCTATTGCCATATATGGTAAAATAGCCTCGTAGAGGCAAAGACGGAACGAGTAAGCCACCCGACCCTGTTGAAGAGAGTCCGCTCAGGGTGCAAGCGGATACAGGCGAGTCGTTGAATATCACTCTCGAGCTTCCCGGTTGAAGGGATAATACGCTGTAGGCCGGGCCGGAACCTTCCCGTTACCTTGAAGGAAAAACATCAAATGAGCGAGCCATCTTATCGTTTCGGAATACTATGGCTAAGCAGGGTGGTACCACGGGAGTTCCTCTCGTCCCTACAGTGGATGGGGGGCATTTTTTTGAGTTGTTCGTTTAGTTCAGGAGCATGCAAGATGCAAACAAAGCTGCTCTATCATGAAAATAGTTTCACGTATGAATGCAGCGCCAAAGTTGTCGCGGTTGACGGTGATGAGATCGCGCTCGATGCCACCGTGTTTTTTCCGGGCGGGGGCGGCCAGATGCCCGATCGCGGCACCATTACTTGGGATAATCGACAGCAAGAAGCCAGCGTGATCGCCTTAAACAAGCGCGACGATGTGGTCTGGCATACACTTGATCGCCTGCCGCCGCCCATAGGCACCGAAGTTGTTGGAACCATCGATTGGGAGTTCCGCTACCAGATGATGCGGACGCATACCGCGCTGCACATCCTCTGCGGCACCATCTGGAAGGAGTTCGGCGTCCAGGTCACCGGGGGACAGATGTACCCAGATAAGGCCCGCATGGACTTCGCAATGGAGAATCTCAACAAGGAGCGCATCGCCTCCATCGAAGAGAAGGTGAACGAGGCGGTAGAGGCGGATTACCCGATTCGCGTCTATACGCTGCCGCGAGAAAAAGCGTTTGCCATACCGGACCTGATTCGCACAAAGATTAACCTGCTCCCGCCGGGCATCGAGGATGTGCGTATCGTTGAAATCGTCGGATTAGACCTGCAGGCCGACGGTGGGACACACGTCAACCATACCAAAGAAGTGCGCGGCATCAAGATAATTAAGACCGAGAATAAAGGCAAGATCAATAAACGTATTGAGATTAAATTAGAAGATTGATCGAGGAGACCAGGGTGACAGTGAAATCGAATGTATTCAAACCAGTAACAGCCGCGGACCGCGTAGACTACCCGGCGCTGGAGCAGGCCATCCAGGAGTGGTGGGACAAGCAGGGGACATTGCAGCAGTACCTGCATCGCAACGACCATAGTGATAAGCAATTCTCGTTCCTGGATGGCCCAATTACCGCCAATAACCCCATGGGCGTGCATCATGCCTGGGGGCGCACATACAAAGACCTGTACCAACGTTTCAAGACCATGCAGGGATGCAAACAGCGCTACCAGAACGGTTTTGACTGCCAGGGACTGTGGGTCGAGGTCGAAGTGGAAAAAGAGCTTGGCTTCAAATCCAAGCTGGATATCGAGGCCTTCGGCATCGCCGAATTTGTGGAGTTGTGCAAACAGCGCGTCTTCAAGTTCGCCAATCGCATGATCGAGCAGTCTATCCGCCTTGGCTACTGGATGGATTGGGGCAACGATTACTACACGCTCTCGGACGAAAACAACTACACCATCTGGTCGTTTCTGAAAAAGTGCCATGAACAGGGCTTGATCTATAAAGGGCACGATGTGATGACCTGGTGTCCGCGCTGCGCTACGGGCATCTCCAACATGGAAACGCTCTCGGAGGACTATAAAGAGACCAGCCACCTCAGCCTGTATGTGCGCTTTCCCCTGCTGGATCGCCCAGGCGAATACCTGCTGGTATGGACAACCACGCCCTGGACACTCGCCGCCAACGTCGCGGCGGCTGTTCACCCTGACCTTGCATACGTCAAAGTAGAGCAGGATGGAGAGTTCTATTACCTCGCAGAAGACCTGCTGCCCGTCTTGAAAGCCCTCAAAGGCCGCGACAAGGGCGATTATCACGTGGTTGAAACGCTTAAGGGCAGCGAGATGATCGGATGGCGCTACCGGGGGCCGTTCGATGAACTACCGGCGGCAAAGGATGTTGTGCACACGGTCATTCCCTGGAAGGATGTCAGTGCCTCCGAAGGTACCGGCATCGTCCACATCGCCCCCGGCTGTGGCCGCGAAGACTTTGCGCTCTCGAAAGAGTTCAACCTGGCCGTCATCGCGCCTGTAGACGAATTTGGCGTCTATACCGAGGGTTACGACTGGCTTACAGGACAAACGGCGTCAGAAGTAGCGCAGCCCATCGCGGAGAACCTGGCCCAGAAAGGCCTGCTCTACCGCCCGCAGAGCTACAAACACCGCTATCCCATCTGCTGGCGTTGTAAGACGGAATTGATCTTCCGCCTGGTGGATGAGTGGTACATCTCGATGGACCAATTGCGCTACGAGATCATGAGCGTGGTACGCCAGGCCAGGTGGATTCCAGCCTTCGGCCTGGAACGGGAGATGGACTGGCTGCGCAACATGGATGACTGGATGATCTCCAAGAAACGCTACTGGGGACTGGCGCTGCCCATCTACGACTGCCCACAATGCGGTACCTTTGAGGTCATCGGCAGCGAACACGAGTTGAAGGAGCGCGCTGTGGCGGGTTGGGAAGAGTTCGAGGGCCACACGCCGCACCGTCCCTGGGTGGATGCCGTCAAAATTCGCTGCAAGCACTGTGGCGCGGAGGTTTCGCGCATCAAAGATGTCGGCAACCCCTGGCTAGACGCGGGCATCGTTTCCTTCTCGACGCTCAACTACCGCACGGATCCCGATTACTGGCGGCAATGGTTCCCGGCGGACTTTGTCACGGAGTCCTTCCCCGGCCAGTTCAAAAACTGGTTCTATTCGCTGCTAGTCATGAGTACGGTGCTGGAGGAAACGACGCCGTTCAAAACGCTCTTCGGCTACGCCCTGCTGATGGGCGAAGATGGTACGCCCATGCACAAGTCGAAGGGCAACCTGGTGGTGTTCGACGACGCGGCTGAACGGGTCGGCTCCGATACCATGCGCTGGCTCTTTACCAGCCACGTGCCCGAACAGAACCTCAACTTCCCGCGTATCCCCAGCGAGGAGGATATGGAGAAAGCGGCGCGGACGGGTCTGCCGGTGCGCCTGAGCGAGAAGTGGATGCTGGTACGCAGGACACTCGATAAAATCTGGAACGTCTACGGCTTCCTGGTCACATACGCCAATATCGATGGCTTTGATCCGACCCGCTACACGTTGCCAGTTGCGGAGCGCAGCGAACTGGATCGCTGGATTCTCTCTGAGTTACAGCAGACCGTTCGCACGGTCACGGATGGGCTAGAGCAATACGACAGTTCAAAGCCCGCGGCAACCGTCCAGGAATTCCTGGAGGATTTGTCGAACTGGTACCTGCGTCGCAGTCGCGAGCGTTTCTGGAAAACCGGCATGGACAATGACAAGGTGGCCGCGTACCTCACGCTCTATGAGTGCCTGACCACGCTTGTCACCTTGCTCGCGCCATTCATGCCGTTCGTGACGGAAGAGCTGTACCAGAACCTCGTTCGCAGCGTCAACGCGCAAGCCCCGGCCAGCGTTCACCTGTGCGACTGGCCGACCGTTCACGAAGAATTGATCGATGAAACGCTGACGCGCGAAACGCACCTGGTGATGCGCGTCGTTGGCCTGGGACGCTCGACGCGCGAGAAAGCGCAGATCAAGGTGCGCCAGCCCTTGAACGCGCTCTATGTGCGCGTCGCGAATCAGGCCGAGGAAGAGGCCTTGTTGCGTCTTCAAGAGCAGGTGCTTGAAGAACTGAATATTAAGCAACTCCACTTGATGAGCAGCGATAGTGACATGCTGGCGTATACGCTCAAACCACAGGTGAAAGTGCTTGGACCGAAATACGGCCCACTGGTGCAGAAAATCCTGGCAGCCTTCAAGGCGCTCGATGCGCGCGGAATGCAGGAAGCAGCCAGGAGCCTCAATGAGACAGGCATGTTGAGGTTCACCATTGACGGCCAACAGGTCGAGCTAACCAGGGATGAGGTTGAAGTGGTTGCCACCGCCCGCCCAGGCTTCGTCGCGGCGGAAGAGCATGGCTACGTCGTCGCGCTTGAGACGACGATCACGCCAGAACTGCGTGCAGAGGGCCTTGTGCGCGACCTGACACACTACGTCCAGGATATGCGCAAGAAGGCGGGCCTCAATATCGAAGATCACATCGAGCTGGCGCTGTACACCGACCAGGAACTGGCCTCGCTGCTCAATAGCTATAGGGCAACGATACAGGCGGATACGCTGGCTGATACGCTCGTAATCGAGACTAACCAGCTTCCTGAACACGTGCCTCACGAGGTCTACCGTGAACTCATTGCGCCAACTTCATTGAAGAAATTGGAGAACTATAGCGTCGAGGTGGTGATCGGTAAAACACGGTAACGCGGATGATCTTCGAGGGGAAGCGCTAACTCTTTTCGTTGATGGAAGGTGGGTCGCATGAGCATCTCAGGGGAAACAAGCATGCAGCAATGGAAGAAGGCATTGAAAGAAGCTGGACGCGTTTTTCTACTCAGTCGTTTATTGCTGCTCGTCATAAGCGCCATCACTATGTTTTCCCTGCGGGAGCTGCTGCCTTTCATCAAAAGCCAGAGCGCGGCGCTGCATACGCCCTACCAGAACATTCCTTACAGCGATGACCCCTCCAGCCTGAACGCCTTCTTCTTCTCCTGGTATCGCTGGGATGTGGCGCATTTTGTGGCCATTTCCGCCCAGGGTTACGCGGATAAATTAAATACGGCGTTCTTTCCGCTCTGGCCGATGCTCCAGTGGCCCGTCGGCCTTCTGTTCGGCGGGATATTCCCCGGCTCTTACTACATTGGCGGGCTGCTGCTTGCTAATCTCTGCTTTTACTGCGCGCTTGTCTTGCTCTACAAGTTGCTTATAGCGCATTTCGATGTTGCTATTGCCCGGCGCGCCCTCTTCTACATGGCCTTTGCGCCCTACGCGCTGTTTTTCTTCGCGGGCTATACCGAGTCATTGTTTGTGCTGCTGTGCATCGCCAGTTTTCTCGTATTGCAGGGAGGCCAGGCACGAAACTGGTGGTTCGCAGGATTGCTGGGGTTTCTCGCGGCTTTAACTCGTTCATCCGGCGTCTTTTTAGCGATCCCTTACCTGGTATTGTATGTGCAGCGCTTCTGGATACCTTCCGAGCGCGCAAAGCATACCTGGCGCGCAAAGCTGAACGCCTTGATCCCAATTGTTTTGATTCCTATGGGCGTAATCGCCTATCTGCTTTACCTCTACTTTACCAAAGGCGATGCTTTCATTTTCAGCCTGGCCGAAAAAAATTACTGGAATCGCCACTTCAGCTTTCCCTGGACCACCGGCTACCTGGTGATCAAGGCCTTCTTCGTCGCTCCGTCATGGATTTACCTGTTGGAGCACCTGGTGTCTTTTGTTTTCACACTTCTTCCCCTACTTGTGCTGGGCTTTGGGTGGAAACGCATTCCATTGCATTATCGTCTTTTCGCGGCGACCTTAGCCACGTTCTCGTTGAGCTTTCCCTTAGAGGGCATCAGCCCCCTGCTTTCGCAGCCGCGCTATTTGCTGATTCTCTTCCCTATTTTCGTCATTTTAGGTATCTGGGGGAAAAGGAGGAGCTTCCATCAATGGTACTTCGCGTTTTCTCTCGCTTTTTTCATACTCTTTACTATCTCGTTTATCTGCAACCTGTGGGTCGCTTGAATTTCTGGAAATTCAGAGCTGCAAGCCGTCTTCACTGTTTCCACCGGTGCAAGTAGAGAATGTATTACCTTTCGGCCCTTGCGTATCCTGAGGACTTTCCTATTCGTCATAAACACAGTCATAGGAAATAGCGCCAATCCAGGTTGCCTGAGAAGATAAGGTCCTATCTGAATGCAAGTTGATAAAACCGTAGATGATAAAACTGCGCAAGTGCATAAAACTGCCTGGAAGGAGGCTGGGAAGGTCTTCCTTCTGAGTCGCCTCTTATTTTTCACCGCCACCTGTTTCAGCGTCTACGTACTCCCACAGCTTTCCGCTGGCTATGCGCAGCAACTGGGATACGACGTTCGCTGGAGGTTCTCGACGCCTGCCGTCAACCAGCTTGTTTTTTCCTGGCGGCGCTGGGATGTGAATGCTTTTCTCAACATTTCCTACTTCGGCTACAAACACACACCCGACGTGGCCTTTTTCCCGCTCTGGTCACTCGTTCAATACCTGGGAGGTCTTTTACTGGGAGGCATCTTCCCGAACTCATTCTATTTCGCTGGCTTGATACTCGCCAACATCCTGTTTTATTTTGTGCTTGTCCTGCTTTACAACTTGCTGTCCGAGGATTTTGACCTGGCGCTCGCGCGACGAGCTTTATTTATCCTCGCCTTCTCACCCTACGCCCTCTTCTTCTTTGCCGGGTATTCCGAACCGTTGTTCCTCGTCCTGTGCCTGTCGGTATTCTTACTGCTGCGGCGCGGCAGGCCAGCAGACTGGTGGCTTGCGGGAATTCTGGCATATTTAGCGGTATTGACCCGTTCATCGGGCATAGCTCTAGCGCTTCCCTATCTGGGAATGTTTTATTATCACTACTTGAGAGGGACCAGGCGCAGTGAGACAAGCTGGCGACAGAAACTGAGCGCATTTGCCCCTATCGCTTTCATTCCCGCGGCGATACTCACCTATATGTTCTACCTGTATCTAATTAAGGGCAGTCCATTGATCTTCCGCGTGGAAGAAGAAACCATCTGGTACCGCCAGTTCACATGGCCCTGGGATACAGTACGCTTGCTTATACATGCCTTCTCGGTTAACACATCTCTGATTATAGCAGACATCTTAGACGTGACATCTGTCCTGATCGCGCTTCTCACTTTGGCGCCAGGCTGGACGCGCATTCCCTGGCACTATCGCCTGTTTGCCATTGTGCTAGCAGTCTTCGCGCTCAGTTTCCCCGCGCATACGTTGGAGCCACTGACTTCTCAGCCGCGCTATATGATCTCGATCTTTCCGATTACCGTCATATACGCGGTATGGAGTAAAAACAAGTATTTCTACCGCGTCTTTATGGCGCTGGCGCTGGCATTCCTGGTGATCAATACGATATTCTTTGCAGGGAACTTCTGGGTTGCATGAGATAACGAACAGATTGGATGAGTATATGA
>WNGP01004323.1_pt1 | contig 14899 bp, 14 predicted proteins | sample 5407671 | NCBI WGS metagenome assembly WNGP01 (sample SAMN13153381, study PRJNA577476) | soil metagenome | isolation source: 40 cm soil or saprolite under Garry oak tree replicate 2 | place: USA:California | collected 2016-06-15 | reverse complement strand
ATAACCCTTTTCAACGAGAGTTTCGGAGAAGGTCTTTTCGCTTCCAGGTCTTGCGTTACGTTTTTCACACCACTGACGCCAGGAGGCGAAGAGATGAGCAGTACGGGTGAACTCGTGTTTGGCGGGTTCGACGCATTCGACGAGCCATTGGGCGAGATAATCCTCGTCGGCGAGATAGGCGTCGGTCGCGTTCCGTATGATTGCTGGGACCATGAGGCCGGAGCGGCGCCATTTGAGGGCTCCGTCGATCATCCATCGCAAGATTGCCGGCCATTCGGATTCGAGCTTGCGAGCGAGATCGGGATCGCGTTCGTGTTCCGGGATCTGGACGGTGAAGGGGACGAGCAGGAAGCGGCGACGGATTGCCTCGTCGACGCTGCGGAGGCTGGGTTTGTGGTTGCCAGCGATTAACATTTTGAAGCTCGGCACGAAGTCGAAATAATCCTGCCGCATGAATCTGGCGGTGAGCTTATCGCCGCCGGTGAGGTTTTTGATTTTGGCTTCATCCCAACGGCGCCCCTTCGTGGTTTCCTGGGCGGTGACAAGGCGGGCCCCCATGAGCTTTGCAATTTCTGTCGGGTGTCGCTCGCTGTCGGTGGCGATCAGCAGTTCCATGGGCGCGACTACGGCGTAGTCGCCCAGGATCTTTGACACGGTGTTGATGAAGACGCCTTTGCCGTTGGCGCCGGTACCGTAGAGGAAGACGAGCACTTGCTCGGTCGTATGGCCGGTGAGGGAATAGCCAAGATACCGTTTCAGGAATCCGATGATGTCATTGTTGCGAGCAGTGACTCGGAGGAGGAACGCGGTCCAGAGCGGGTGCGGTGTTTGGGGCGGGGCGGGAGCAACTGCGGCGATTTTTGTAATGTAGTCGAGCGGATTATGCGGACGTTGGATGCCGGTGCGCAGGTCTACGGTCATGTGGCTGTCTCCGGTGTGTTGAACAGGTCTGCGTCGTGATCCCATTGATCCACTGTTGCGGCGAGGCGGCGATCGGCCTTGGCGAGGCGCTCGACGGCGGCGACGGTTTTTGCGCTTGCCAGCGTCTTTTGGATGCCGGGCTTTTCGGCTTCGATGGCGACTTCACGGCAGAGGGCGCGAGCCAAGCTGAATGCTGTAAGGGTATCGTCGAGCTGCCAGTGCGTTTTCTTCCACGTGAGCCAGCGGACCCACGTCGTCGCGACGTAGCGCAGATCGTGTTCATGCTGCTCGGCGAAGCGGAGCGCGAGATATTCATCGCTGAAGACCGGCGCGGCAGTGACGGTTGCTTGCGGGGCTTCCTTTTTGTCCATCGACTGCCGCGCTTGGGTGCTGGGCTTCTCATGCGGCCGATCTTTGAGATCCGGGTGGGGCTCCTTCTCACCGTTATCAAGCCCGGATTTAATCGTCGCGCGAACGGTGCGCGCTCCATCGTCTTTGACGAGTGCGCACTTGACGGCGGCATCGAACAATTTGGCTTCGACGGTGCTGCGCTCGATCCATCTACGGGCGACCATGGTGCCCATGCGGAACGCGAGCGCGTTCAACAGATTGTTGCGGCCGCAAGGCACCGACGGCTTGCTTGCCAGATCCTTCACGCAGCCGACGAGGGCGGCTTGCGCCCAAGCCCGTTCGCGAATGGTGGTAGACTTGCCGGTTCCTCCATTCAGCTTCGCTTTCTGAGCGGGATGCTCGGAGTCCTGGTCGTAACCGTTCGTCCGCGCGATTATCTGTTCCGCGGCCTGCGGCAGAACCGGAGCGAGACCGTTGCGTAGTGTCGTGAAGACGTTCGGTGTGCCGTCGTCCCATGCGTAGCGGCCACCATCGGGCAGTTGCGCGCCTGGTGCGATGACGTATCCGCCGTCGCCCCTCACGTCCACGCCAAGAGGAAGTGTACCGCGCCCGTTCCCTAGTGGCTCGCCGTCGCGTTGTTTGAAATAGAAATGCCGCCCGCCGCTCGGGGTGACAACCGTTGGGACGTCGGCGAGGTTCGTTTGATGATCGGCGCACAGCTGTACGAATGCCGCAACGCCATCAGGGCCGCCCTCGTGGCGGTCGGCGTCAATCACGATAAGGCCGGACTTTCCTAAGTCGATTGCGGGAAGCGCATCGGGCCATTTGCCCCACCATCTATCGATTGTCGCGACGTCCGTTGTCGATATGTCGCGCCATCGGAGACGCGAAATCGGCCGCTTGTCGGTTCGGCACGGGAACACATGCAGGCCGATGCGGGCGCATTTGAGTGCAAAGTAACGATTGTCTTTGCGTTCCGGCGGCACGGCGATCATGTCGCGCCCCCGATCAGGACGAGCGGCAGCGGGAGCATCCTGTCCGCGCCGAGCAGGCGGACCGTGTAGCCATCCATCGCCGCGTAGATCGGCAGGCGATCGAGCAGATCCTTGCCGGCTGCGATCTCGCGTAAGAGTTCGAACATGGGTCGCGGACCTAATGCGTGCAGACGCTCGCACAGGTGGCGGAATTGAATGTCGCTGCTGCTGCTGTTCCTCACTCACACACCCTCTTCGGAATCACCCTCGTCGGCATCGGTAAAGTCACCGGATTTCTTTTTTGCCTTTTGCTTTTCTGCTCTCACGTGATCCAGCTGTGTTTTATCGAGCACGATCTGGATTGCATCATCCCAGCGCAGGTCGGGATGTTTCTTGAGGATTGCGCTGACCTGTTTTTTCAAGTCGGCAGGAGCCTTAATTGTGGTCGACTTGAATGCGCTCTCTGCTTTTTTGATCTCGATCACTGGAGCGACTTCAACTTCCTCACAGGCATCGAGCGAGTTGTCCATCAGCTCCTTGAGCACGACGAGCGGCCAATCCTCGGCCGAGTGCCCGGTCTGATTCTGCAATTCGCGTCGGGTGCAAAACTCCATCAGCCGCGAGACCCGAAAGGCCACTCGGGTCAACTCCGGTTCTTTGGATTTCCGGCGGGTAACCCTGTCGGGCTTTGCCACAATTTGTAAAAATCGAGATCGCTGCCCCGCGTTTTTAGCCGGCTGAAATCGACCATCAGGGCGATCGACGTCGTCCTTCATGACCGCCCCCCAACCGCGCGCAGGTTCGGGATCAGCCGGTGCCTGAGCATCCGGACGACGCGGACAACGGCGCCGGTTCCGGGATCCCGCACCGCGATGCAAAACACCACGGGGGCACCGCGATCTGGCTTCATCAATTCGTTCGGCGGGAACTCATCCGGCTGCGGCTCGCGAATTCGAAACACTTCGTTGCGATGAGTGGTGAACCACTCACGGTCGGATTCGAATCGAGTGCGGACATATTGCGGAAGGGTAGCGGATGTGGCAGACACGGCGGATGATCCTTAAAAACTTGGCCGGCCACCTTGGCGGTGGTCCGGCCATTTTTCTTATGTGGCAGAATCCTCGGCTTCTCTTGCGACCTGCCACGCGGCATCAGCTTCCTCGCTGATGAACCGGCGGGTGCCGACCGTGTATGTTACGGGCGCACGACCGGTCCGGAGCAGCTTGTAGAACATCGCCCGGCTTAGCCGTCGGGCCGCGCACCACTCTTCGACCGTCATGGCACGCCGCTGGGCAAGCGAGTCGGCTCGCTGCCGCTCTCGGCGCGCGCGTTCTCTGTCGGAGATATCGAGATTGGTCATTACAGTCACCTCCGGTGAACGGGAGTGCCTGCTAGGAGACGGCGGTCCAGTGCTGTCTGTCGAAAGAAAACTTACCGGACAGGTGGCCTGTGCTCGGCCAGCCGTCCAGCCAGACGGACGAGGGCGGCACAGGCCAAGGAAAGCTCGTCCCAATAAGTCAGCAGATATGTTCGCTGATTCGTGTAATCGGAAACTCTATTGCGCGGCAACTCCAATGCTTCGGCGGTACTGCGCAAACTCCAATCCGGATTGTAGACATGATACCTGGCAACGGCCTTAACCTTTTCTGGGTCTTTTGCCCTGGAAAGCGGCGCGTCGGATACATCCAGCTCGTCGCGGATCCAATCGACCAGCTTAGACGGCGGCGGCAGTCCCGCTGCGACGTAGGCAGCAAGATAGCGGACAAGTAGCCGTCGGCGCGCGGCACGTCCGGCATGAGGCAAATGCCGCCACAAGCCAACCTCGGCTGGCTTGATTCCTACCCTGCTCAGGATCAGGTCAATTTCCGCGCCGGCGATCTCTTCGAGATATTCATCGAGATCGTCTTCCTGTCCTTTACGTGGCATGGCCCGTCACCCGAGCCGCCGGACGTTCGTCTTCGACACCGTTCCGAACGTGGGCGCCGTGGCCCGGACGGTGTCGGCGACGTAGCCAGCGGACAGATGACCGTAATGCTTCTCAATCATCCTGGTATTGGCGTGCCCCAAGTTCCTCGCCAAGACGAGCAACGGCATGCCGTTCATGACGGCGAGGCTCGCGTAACTGTGGCGCAACGCATGAAAGCTGACGGCCGGCTTGATCTTCGCCCGGGTGCACGCTTCCGACATCGGCTTGCCCTGGTTCGACCGCTTCCAGGGCTTGCCTCCACCGTTGGTGAAAATGAGATCGTGACCGGATTTGCCGACGCATGCCTGCGCAAAAAGCTCGGCACCTTCCGTCGTCAGGACGACGTGACGTGACTTGCCGGACTTGGACATCTGGATGGCGATCGTGCCGGAATCGGGATGGAAGTCGGCGACCGTCAATCGGGTGAGTTCGCCGTATCGGCAGCCGGTCGCCAAAGCCGCCCGCACCAGCTGGCGGAACCCCGGGGCGGCGGCGTTGATCAGCCTTTGCGCTTCCGCCACGGTCAAGAACCGCAACCGTGCCGCGTCCACGTTCTCGAACGGTTTCACCCGCACCCAGGCGGTGTTGGACGCTACATGGCCTTCCCGCCAGGCCCGGTTCAGCGCGGCTCGCAGGACCGTCCATGTGCGGTTGGCGGTTGAGCGGCGGCGGCGTTTGGATTCCTCGTCGGTCCCGACGGCGCGATGCCGCTGGGGCTCGCCCCGAGCAGTTCGCACCCGTGGCCCGGTGGCGGCCACGTCAGCCAGCCACCGCTGCAGCACCGGAGTGGTCAGCGATTCGACTTCCACATCTCCGAGCACCGGGATGATCAGCGCCTCGGCCCGGTGACGCGCCTCGGTCGGCTTGCCGCGCAGCTCTTGGTGCTTGAAATAATCCCGGACGGCATCGGCCACCGTCAACGGACCGGACTTGCCGGCAGCCTCGTGGGCATGGCGGACCATGCTTTCGCGCGCCTTCCCCTGGGCTTGGGAGAAGTTGAGGATCGCGATGCCGTCGGCGTCGCTGTAGTCGTCGGCGGTCGCGATGGTCTCGACGACGTAGGACCGCGAGCCGGTGTAGGACCGGACAACCCAGCGGCCGGCGCCGCCCCTCAATCGGCGAAATCCAAGGTGCAGTCCCGGCTCGATCTGCCGGTAGTACGGCTTGCCGCGTGGCGTGAGCTGTCGCCGGGCGGCGCGTGTTCCGAGATTGCTGTCGCGTAGTGTCCGGGCCATGGTAAAATCCCCCTGTGTCCAATCGTGTCCAATATACGTGCGTGAACTGCTATAAACAAGCGTAATTGCATGTAGCCGTTTTCCCAGAGTTTCCGGGGATTTCATGCACTCCCGTAGACACACATAAACCCAATCCTGGCCTTGCTCGGGCCACATCTCGCGTCGATGCAAGCACGGATGATCCATTCCCGCCCCATCTCCCGCCGGTCCTGGCAGGTCGTTCTGCCGTTCGCCTTGTTCGTGGCGCTTGCCGCCGGATGGACCGCCTTGTGGTTTCATGCCTCCTCCGTGGCCCAAGCCTCGATCACGGCCTGGCGCGCGCGCGAGGCGCAATCCGGCCGCCTCTACACCTGTGCGTCCGAGAACCTCGCCGGCTATCCGTTCCGCATCGAGGTGCGCTGCACCGCGGCGGGGGCGCAAATGCGCAGCGCCGATCCCCCGTTCGTGGTCACAGCCAAGGACCTCCTCGTCGTAGCGCAGGTCTACCGGCCCAATCTGCTGATCGCGGAAGTCGAGGCGCCGCTCACGTTCGAGGCGCCGAACGGCGGAGTGTCGCTCGTCGCCGACTGGACGCTGGCACAGACCAGCGTCCGCGGGCTGCCGCCTACCCCCGAGCGCATCTCGCTCGCGGTCGATCAATTCCGGCTCGACCAGAAGAGCCCGGCCGGTTCGCAGACCCTGCTGACCGCCAAGCATATGGAACTGCATGTGCGGCTCGATCCCGACTCGACGCCGGGCCGGCCCGTGCTCGATCTCGCGGCGCGGTTCACCGATGCGGCCTCGCCCGCCGCCGGCTCGCTCATGCCGCAGCCGATCGATTTCGAGGCCACGGCGGTCCTGCGCGGGCTCAAGGATCTCACGCCGAGATCGCTTGCGGCGCTGCTGGGTCAGCTGCAAGCTGCGGGCGGCCGGCTCGAAATCGAACATGCGCGCCTGCAACGCGGCGATATGATCGCGGTCGGGGCGGGCAGCCTCGGCCTCAGCCCGCAAGGGCGCCTCGACGGCACGCTGCGCATGACGGTCGCGGGGTTCGACCTCAATGTGCTCAAGCCGCTGTTTCCGGGCGTGACCGTCTCGGGCTCGCTTGCCGGCATGGGCACGAGCCTGCTGGGCTTTCTCGGCCAGCCGGCAGAGCTCGAAGGCCGGCGTGCGGTCACCATGCCGCTGCGGTTCGCCGACGGCGCGGTTTCGCTCGGGCCGCTCGCGCTCGGCCGCACCGCACCGCTGTATGAGAAGGCCGAATCCAAGTAGTTCGAGCTATTGGGCGCCCATTACTCGCCGTCGGCCGCGTAGGGCCGCGGCAGGGGCGCGAGCGGCAGCGGAGCATGGGTGCGGCCGAAATCCGGCGCTCCGGAATCCTGGCCGAGCTCGACGATGCCGCGGCGAACCGCGCGCGTGCGCGTGAATAGATCGAACAAAGCGTCGCCGTCGGCCCAGCGGATCGCCCGCGCCAGGGCGGCGAGGTCCTCGTTGAACCTTCCCAGCATCTCCAGCACGGCCTCGCGATTGCCGAGAAAGACGTCGCGCCACATGGTGGGATCGGATGCGGCGATGCGGGTGAAGTCGCGAAAGCCGCCCGCGGAAAACTTCATCACCTCGGAACGGGTCACCGCCTCGAGATCGTCGGCCGTTCCCACGATCGTGTAAGCGATCAGATGCGGCACGTGGCTGGTGATCGCGAGCACCAGGTCGTGATGCTCGGCCGACATCGTCTCCACGCTCGACCCCAATGCCTGCCAGAACGCCGAGAGCCGCTCGACGGCGGCCGGATCGGCATGTTCGGGCGGGGTGAGGATGCACCAGCGGTTGACGAACAGCTCGGCGAAGCCCGCGTCGGGTCCGGAATATTCGGTGCCGGCGACGGGATGCGCCGGCACGAAATGAATGCCGGCCGGCAGATGAGGCGCCATGTCGCGCGCGACCTGAGCCTTGACCGAGCCGACGTCGGAGACGATCGCGCCCTCTCTGAGATGCGGGCCGATCTCGGCGGCGACCGCGCCGCATTGGCCGACCGGAACGCAGACGATCACGAGATCGGCGTCCTTCACCGCCGCGCCGTTCGTGGCCGCCACCTCATCGGCGAGCTCGAGCTCGGCCGCGCGTCGGCGCGTCGCCGCGGAACGCGCGGTGGCGACGATCGTGCGCGCGGCGCCGCAGGCGCGCGCGGCGCGCGCAATCGAGGAGCCGATGAGGCCGACCCCGATCAGCGCCAGCCGCTCGAACAAAGGCTCGCTCACGCCGCCGCACCCATGAATTGCGCCAGCGCCTCGACCAATAGACGATTGGCCTCCTCGCTGCCGACGGTGAGCCGCAGCGCGCCCGGCAGATGATAGGGCTCCAGCCGCCGCAGGATGAGGCCGCGCCGGGTCAGGAACGCGTCGGCATCCTGGGCCGTGCGCCCTTTATCGCTGGGAAAATGGATCAGCACGAAATTGGCGACGCTCGGCGTCACTGCGAGCCCGAGCTTGCCGATCTCCTCGGTGAGCCACGGCAGCCAGCGCGCGTTGTGGGCGGCCGAAGCCTCGACGTGATTGGTGTCCTCGATCGCGGCGACGCCCGCAGCGATCGCCGGCTGGCTGACGTTGAAGGGTCCGCGGATGCGATTGAGCGCATCGACGACGTGAGCCGGACCATAGAGCCAGCCCAGGCGAAGCGCGGCCAATCCGTGAATCTTCGAGAAGGTCCGGCACATCACCACGTTGTCGGAGGTGGCGACGAGCTCGAGCCCGGATTCGTAGTCGTTGCGCCGGACGTATTCGGCGTAGGCGGCGTCGAGCACCAGCAGCACGGGTTTGGGCAACGCGCGGCGCAATCGCTGGATTTCGTCGAACGGCAGATAGGTGCCGGTCGGATTGTTGGGGTTGGCGATGAAGACGATCTTCGTGCGCGGGCTCACCGCGGCGAGGATCGTGTCGACGTGCGCCGTGTAGTGCTTTTCGCCGGCTACGACCGGCGTCCCGCCGGCCGCCAGCGTCGCAATCGGATAGACCAGGAAGCTGTGGGTGGTGTGGATCGCCTCCTCGCCCGGCCCGAGAAAGGCTTGCGCCAAGAGATGCAGCAGTTCGTCCGACCCCGCCCCGCAGATGATGCGCGCCGGGTCGAGGCCGAACGCGCGGCCGATCGCCTCGCGCAGCGCCGAAGCCGAGCCGTCGGGGTATTCCGCCAGCGTGGCGCCAGCGGCATGGTAGGCCTCGAGCGCCTTGGGGCTCGGTCCGAGCGGCGTCTCGTTCGACGACAGCTTGAACACTTTGGCTACGTCGGGCGCGCTGCTCTTGCCCGGCACATAGGCCTCGATCGCGAGCACGCCGGGACGCGGTTCGGGACGCTGTCGTGCGGACATCGAAAACTCCGGTCGCGGCCGTTCGGCCGAGCGAAGCGGCCGCGCGTGTTCTGGTGCCGATGGCGCCGGGAATCAAGCTCGACCGGTCAGCGGCCGCTCGCCACCAATCCGGACGCGGCGACCGTATAGCGCGTGGCATGGCTGCCGACGAGGGCCGCGGACGCGATCGAGGCACCGGCCGCGACCAGCGCCGCGCCGATCTCGTCGAGCGTTCGGCCCTGCGGCACCGAGACGAGCAGCGCAGCCCCGTCGGAGACGCGGTCCGGTACCGCGAGCACGTGGGCGAGCGGCGCGATCGCCCGCGACGCCGCCACGCCCCAGCCCGCCACCTTGACGCTCCACACTTCCACTTCCCTCACCATGGCGTCGGGCGCCGAACGCGACACCACGAACACCGGCAGGCCGGCCGGATGATCGGCCCGCTCGACGAACGGCAGCCGCGCGATGATCTTCGGCTCGCGCTCGCCTTCGAGCGCCGGCCACCACGCCGGGGCGCCGGCGACGAGCGTTGCCGGCACCAGCGCGAGGTCGCCCTTCGAGGCCGCGACCGCAGCGACCGCGGCCGCGGCTCCCATGTGGGCCACGAACGGCACCGTGAAGCCGAAATGAAAGCGGGCCGAATCCCGCATGGCCGATTCGCCCGAGGAGAGATCCGCGTGCACCGCGTAAGGCGCCTGAACATAGGTGAAGGTGGCGATGATCACCCGCCAGATGCTCTCGGCGGTGTCGAGCGGCAGGATGCCGCGATGGCGCTCCACCAGCCGGCGCATCATCTCGGCCTCGCGCGCCGGCCGGAACGCCGATCCGGACTCCTGAGTGCGCTTGGCGCGGATCAGCCGGTCGATGATCTCGCTGCGCTCGATGAGAAGCGCGTGCATCGCCGCGTCGATCCGGTCGATCTCGCGTCTGAGCTCGGCGAGCGAAGGTCCGTCGGCCATGCTTGTCCATCGTTGATCAATAAATCGGGAAAACCCGCCGCCCTTGCGCCGCCATTGATAGGTGCCAAGCACGGCGAAATCAAAGAAAACGTTGACGTTGCGGCACGGTTTCCCTACCTACGCCCGGCGGCGCCGGTGTTGACGCAGGACCGGATCCGGTTCGGCCGGGAGCCGTAGTTTTGTAGTTGTAACGAGAGCGCCGCGATGGCCGATGCCAGCCTCAGCATAGTACGCGACGCGACGGGCCGCTCCCGCGAGGCGGAGAACCCGCAATCGCCGCTGGTGCGGTTCGGGCCGGAAAAACCGCTGCGGCTCGATGCCGGCATCGATCTGACCCCGTTCCAGATCGCCTATCAGACCTACGGCGAGCTCAATGCCGAGCGCTCGAATGCGGTCCTGATCTGCCACGCGCTCACCGGCGATCAGCACGTCGCCAATGTGCATCCGGTCACCGGCAAGCCGGGCTGGTGGGAGACCATGGTGGGGCCCGGCCGGCCGATCGATACCCAGCGCTATTTCGTCATCTCGCCGAACGTGGTGGGCGCCTGCATGGGAACCACCGGGCCCTCCTCCATCAATCCGGCGACGGGCGAGCCGTGGGGCCTGAACTTTCCGGTGATCACCATCCGCGACATGGTGCGGGCGCAGGCGATGCTGCTCGACCATCTGGGCGTGCCGTCGCTGTTTGCGATCGCCGGCGGCTCGATGGGCGGCATGCAGGTCCTGCAATGGGCGGCCAGTTACCCGGAACGGGTGTTCGCGGCGCTGCCGATCGCGGCCTCGACCCGGCATTCGGCGCAGAACATCGCCTTCCACGAGGTCGGCCGCCAGGCGGTGATGGCCGACCCCGACTGGCGCGGCGGCCGTTATCAGCTCGAGGGCACCAATCCGCACCGCGGGCTCGCGGTGGCGCGCATGGGCGCGCACATCACCTATCTGTCCGACGCGGCGCTGCACCGCAAGTTCGGCCGTCGGCTGCAGGACCGCTCCAATCCCACCTTCTCGTTCGATGCCGACTTCCAGGTCGAGAACTATCTGCGGCATCAGGGCATCTCCTTCGTCGAGCGCTTCGACGCCAACAGCTATCTGTATCTGACTCGCGCGATGGACTATTTCGATCTCACTGCCGATTACGGCGGCGTGCTGGCGCAAGCATTCCACGGGACGCGCACGCGGTTCTGCGTCATATCGTTCACCAGCGACTGGCTGTTTCCGACCGCGGAATCCCGCGCCATCGTCCACGCGCTCAATGCCGCGAGTGCCCCGGTCTCCTTCGCCGAGATCGAGACCGACAAGGGGCACGACGCCTTCCTGCTGGAGGAACCCGAGCTGTTCGCCATCGTGCGCGGCTTCCTCGAGGGCGCCGGCAGATTGCGCGGGCTTAAGCCCGGCAAATCATGATGCTCAAGCGCCTCACCCGGGATCTCACCATGGCCGAGGCGGCGCGCGCGCAGGGCGGCGCCCGCGTCGATTTCCTGCTCGTCGCCGACATGGTCGAGCGCGGCGCCAAGGTGCTCGACGTGGGATGCGGCGACGGCGAGCTCCTGCGGATCCTGGCGGAGCGGCGCGGCGTCGACGGCCGCGGCATCGAGATTTCGCGGGAGGGCGTGAACGAGTGCGTCGCCAAGGGACTAGCGGTCATCCAAGGCGACGCCGACACCGACCTGGTCGACTATCCCGACGATTCCTTCGATTACGTGATCCTGTCGCAGACGCTGCAGGCGACCCGCCATCCCCGCCGGGTGCTCGAGCACATGCTGCGCATCAGCCGGTGCGCTATCGTGTCCTTCCCCAATTTCGGCCATTGGGGCATCCGCCTGCGGATCCTGCTCGGCGGACGCATGCCCCGGACCGACAATCTGCCGTACAGCTGGTACGACACGCCGAACATCCATTTCTGCACGATCAAGGATTTCCGCGACCTGTGCACGGCGATCGGGGTCAAAATGGAGCGCGCGGTGGCGCTCAACGCCTGGGGCAAGCCGCTCCGCCTCAACGCCTCAACGCGCCGTGGTGGTTCTGGAACCTGTTCGGCGAGCAGGCTGTGTTTCTGCTGAGCCGCAACCATTAAGCCCGTTCGCTGCGTTGTTTGTTCAGATACCTCAGGCTGAGCCGGCAGCGCGCTTTCCCTCTCCCACAACAAGGGAAAGGGACAGTGCGTCCGAAGCGTTGCAACAGCGTCCCGGGGATCGGCAGATCGCGGGCGGCGGTTCGAGGATCGACCTCGGTTGCCGCGCAGCGCCGGATGCGCTTGACGGTCTTCACCCGCGCGGCCGCGCCGATGCCGATCTCGCGATCCAGCAGCGCGAACTCGTGCCACGCCGGCCAGCCCGCGACATAGAGGTTGCCGCGAAAGCGCAGCGGATCGACCGGTGCGCCGATCGCGTCCTCGATTGCCGCGACCGAAGCCAGATTGATGATCGACACGACCTTGCGCGCGACGTCGGAGAAGCTGTGGCCGTTCCCGTGCAGCACTCGCGGCGGTCCGCGTAGCTCGTCGGCGCAGAATTCCCCGAAGAAGCGCTCGATGCTGGCGCGGCCCGTTGGCGTGCGCAGATCCCCGCAGACGACCCTCGCACCTTCCAGCTCGATTGCGAGCACATGAGTCGCAACATCGAACCGGGCCTCGAGCCGGGCCAGACGCTCGTTGCGCATCAGCATCAGGAAGCGCTGCTTGGGCAGATACGCGGGAGCCGCGGGATCGAAACCGGACGGGCCGTTCTCGATCGCGTAGAGCCGGTCGGCCGCAATGGTTTCGCCCAAGGTCAGCCGCGTCGACGCCAGACTCTCGGCGCTGAGACCCTTGACCGGATACCGGTAGATCGCCTCGATCTTCGCCGCCTTGTCCATCCGCTCTGCCCCATCCTGGTCGTTTGATTAAGGCCGCCGCGCACTGCTGGCCAGCCTATGAAAATCCGGTTCCGCCCCTTCCGCGCTGGGCCTACCCCTCCTACATCCTTGCACGGACCGCCGTACCGGGGTCCTGGGCATTCAATACGTCCGATGACGATGTTCCGACCGTGCCGTTCGGGCGGGCGGAGCAGGCCGAGGGAGTTCGACATGGATTTCGAGAAATACACGGACCGCGCCCGCGGTTTCGTGCAATCCGCGCAATCGCTGGCGCTACGCGAAGGCCACCAGCAGTTCGCCCCCGAGCACATCCTCAAGGTGCTGCTCGACGATCCGGAGGGGCTCGCGGCCGGCCTGATCGACCGTTCCGGGGGCCGTTCCCGCGAGGCGCTCGCCGCGGTCGAGGCGAGCCTTGCCAAGCTCCCCAAAGTTTCCGGGGCCGGCGGCGGGCAGCTCTATCTTGCGCCGGCAACGGCGCGCGTGTTCGACGCCGCGCAAAAGGCCGCGGAAAAAGCCGGCGACGGCTATGTGACGGTCGAGCGGCTGCTGCTCGCGCTCGCGCTCGACAAGGAGAGCGAAGCCGGCAAGATCCTTGTGCGCGCCGGCGTCACGCCGCAAAATTTGAACGCTGCGATCAATGCCTTGCGCAAGGGCCGCACCGCCGATAGCGCGTCGGCCGAGAGCGCCTATGACGCGCTCAAGAAATACGCCCGCAACCTCACCGAAGCCGCCCGCGCCGGCAAGCTCGATCCGGTCATCGGCCGCGACGACGAGATCCGCCGCACCATCCAGGTGCTGTCCCGGCGCACCAAGAACAATCCGGTGCTGATCGGCGAGCCCGGCGTCGGCAAGACCGCGATCGTCGAGGGGCTCGCCTTGCGCATCGTCAACGGCGATGTCCCCGAGAGCCTCGCCGACAAGCAGCTGTTGGCGCTCGACATGGGCGCGCTCATCGCCGGTGCGAAATATCGCGGCGAGTTCGAGGAGCGGCTCAAATCGGTGCTCCAGGAGATCATCGCGGCCGAAGGCGGCATCATCCTGTTCATCGACGAGATGCACACGCTGGTCGGGGCCGGCAAGGCCGAAGGGGCGATGGACGCCTCCAATCTGCTGAAACCGGCGCTGGCGCGCGGCGAGCTGCACTGCATCGGCGCCACCACGCTCGACGAATACAAGAAGCACGTCGAGAAGGACGCCGCGTTGGCGCGGCGCTTCCAGCCGGTGTTCGTCTCCGAACCCTCGGTCGAGGACACCGTCTCGATCCTGCGCGGCCTGAAGGAGAAATACGAGCTGCATCACGGCGTGCGCATCACCGACAGCGCCATCGTGGCGGCCGCGACGCTGTCGCACCGCTACATCACCGACCGGTTCCTGCCCGACAAGGCCATCGACCTGATCGACGAGGCGGCGGCACGGCTGAAAATGCAGGTGGATTCCAAGCCGGAGGAGCTCGATTCGCTGGACCGGGAAATCGTCCGGCTCAAGATCGAGCAGGAAGCGTTGCGCAAGGAAGCCGATCCCGCTTCCAGGGATCGCTTGGCGCGGCTCGAGAAGGAGCTCGCCGGCCTCGAGGAGCAATCCTCGGCGCTCACCGCGCGCTGGAGGGCCGAGAAGGACAAGCTCTCGGACGCCCAGAAACTCAAGACCGAGCTCGATCAGGCACGCAACGAACTCGCCGATGCGCAGCGCCGCGGCGAATATCAGCGTGCCGGCGAGCTCGCCTACGGCCGCATTCCCGAGCTCGAGAAGAAGCTCAAATCGGTAGAATCCGCGGCCGGCGACGGCGCGCTGGTCGAGGAGGCGGTCACCGCCGATCACGTTGCCCAGGTCGTCTCGCGCTGGACCGGAGTGCCGGTCGAGCGAATGCTGGAAGGCGAGCGCGACAAGCTGCTGCGGATGGAAGACGAGATCGGCAAGCGCGTCGTCGGCCAGGCCGAGGCGGTGCACGCGGTCTCGACCGCGGTGCGCCGCGCGCGGGCCGGCCTGCAGGATCCGCACCGGCCGATCGGCTCGTTCATGTTTCTGGGCCCGACCGGGGTCGGCAAGACCGAGCTCACCAAGGCGCTCGCCGAATTCCTGTTCGACGACGAGCAGGCGCTGATCCGCCTCGACATGTCCGAGTACATGGAGAAGCATTCGGTCGCGCGCCTGATCGGCGCGCCGCCCGGCTACGTCGGCTACGAGGAAGGCGGCGCGCTCACCGAGGCGGTGCGGCGCCGGCCCTACCAGGTCGTGCTGTTCGACGAGATCGAGAAGGCGCATCCCGACGTCTTCAACGTGCTGCTGCAGGTGCTCGACGACGGGCGGCTCACCGACGGGCAGGG
>WNGP01004131.1_pt1 | contig 14903 bp, 19 predicted proteins | sample 5407671 | NCBI WGS metagenome assembly WNGP01 (sample SAMN13153381, study PRJNA577476) | soil metagenome | isolation source: 40 cm soil or saprolite under Garry oak tree replicate 2 | place: USA:California | collected 2016-06-15 | reverse complement strand
TGGACCTTCTCGGCCGACATAAACTCACCGTCAAGGCCATCGTCAGCACGCACGCGCACATCGATCACGTCGGCGGCTTGAGCAAACTTCATCAATACACGGGCGCTCCCGTGCTGATGCACCGCGACGACTTGCCGCTCTATCAGGCGATGGAGATGCAGGCGACGTTCCTCGGCGTCCACCCGCCGGAGCTCACCGACATCGATCAGTTGCTGAAGGAAGGCGACGTTCTGCGCTGGGGATCGTTTGAGGCGCAGGTCATTCACACACCCGGTCACACGCCCGGAAGCGTTTCGCTGTATCTCCCGCACGACGCCGGAAAGGTCGCCGGCGTTCCGGCAATACATACCGTTCTGAATGAGGCCGGTGAGAAAATTGCCCTCACCGATCTTCTGAAGAAAACAGCCGGCTCAGAGGGAGTGGCAGAAGACCTGCCTCCCGATGAACCGGAGAAAATCGCCGGTCACGCGCCGCAGCTTTTTTCCGGAGACACGCTTTTTGCCGGCAGCATCGGCCGCACCGACCTGTGGGGCGGCTCCATGGAACAGATCCTGGATTCCCTCCGCACCAAGTTGATGCATCTCCCGGATGAGACCGTGGTGTACCCGGGGCACGGCCCCGTCACCAGCATTGGGGACGAGCGCCACTTGAATCCTTTTTTGCAGCCGGAATAGGATTCCCGTGGGCCCGCCGACTCAAGTTCTCTGTAGTCAGTTTTCAGTTTGGAGTTCTTGGTTTTTAGTTTCGAGTTTTTGTCTCTGACTTCTAATTTCTAATTTCATTTTTCTAATTTCATTATTCAATTGTCAGCTCGGTGGTTTTAGTTTTGCCAGGCGCATCTCTTCCATCACCGACTGCACCAATTCCTTCGCGTGAACCAACTCCTGGTTGATCATCCTCAAGTCCATCGCCGGAAGCGCGGGATTCCGCTGGCTGGTGCAATACACTCCGTGTTGCCCCACAAGAACCAGGGCATTCGTAAGCCGGTCCAGCGACACAGCCAGCCGTCCCCGTTCCCGTCCGAACATTTGTTCGTAGTGCTCCAGCTCTTCCTGGTGTTCCTGAAATGCCGACATCATTTCGTTCCCTCGTTGAGCTGCTATAAACTCGGCCACAGCAGGCGGTCCGGTGTTCGGACTCCGGCCGATTCGCTAAATCGTAGATCCCGACTGCGCCCACAGGACCGGAGTTGCACATCGGGCACACGCAGCTCGCACCAAACTTTACCCCATCGCGTACGCGGAACATAATTCGCTAAAGCCACAAAGAAGCGATTCGAACGCTTCGTGTGGCGCGTGATTCGAATGCGGCGGTAAACGCCCGGTCCTTCAAAGAGCTTGGGAAGGGATTGGGCTGGAGCAACCAAACAATGCGACGTTCCGATCTGGTCCAGCACAAGGAGAGGGAGAAAGGCGCAGCCACGCGCACCTCTCAGATTGTCTTTGGAGAGAGGCAGCACCTTCTCCGGGTTCTCGATTCACTCGAGGGCACGGAGCTGCCGATCGCCCGCATGCAGCAGGAGCGGCGTATTCTGGAAGAACTGATTCACGCGCGTACCCGCGATTTGAATCAGATCAATACAGCCTGGGATGAAAAGATCGGGCTAGTCCTAAGCTCGGACGCAAAGCCGGAAATGTTGGAGAAACTTGTCAAGCAAGCGCCGGAAGAGGATTTTTACCTGCTGCGGCTGATCAGCGAGCACCCGCGAGCCAATGCCAAGACGCTGAACAAGCTGGCGAAGCATCCCTATGGTGCGATTCGTGAGAATGTGGCGCGGCATCCGAACGCCGATGCACCGACGCTTACTTGGCTGAGCAAGGATCGCAGCCAGCCGCTGTGGTATCTCGTGGCATTCAATCCCAACACGCCGACGCCGCTGCAGCGGCGCTTGCGCGATCGTCTGAAACGTCTCGGCGAGAACCAAGCCTCCAAGTAGGTTTCGAATCGAATCGTTCGGAGCGGATTTCGCTTCGCAGGCCGTCTGCGGGGTCAGCCTGCGAGTTGGCAAAAAGCGCGCGGCCTTTGCTGTGCCTAGTGGACGGTGATGGAAACGGTTGCGCTAGTGCGGCCGAAGGCGTTCGTGGCGTAAAGCGTGTAGGTAGTGGACCGCGCGGGCGCGACGGTAACGTTGGTACTTCGAACGGCGCCGGCATCTGGGGAAACAATCACATAAGAAGCTCCGCTTACCACCCATGACAAAGTGACCTGGGCGCCGGCTGAAATGGAACTTGCGGTCGCTGTGAAGGAAGTGATTTGTGGGGCGGCTCCGATGGGAAGGGTGTTTTGCGTGTACAGCGGCGTCATCTGGAGCGCTTCGAAGTTGGAAGCCGAAACTTGACCGAGCGCGTGGAGATCGGTGTTGTCCCAGCGATCATCGGGGGCGCCGCTGAGATACAGATTCGAGCCATTGTCGGCCATGATCATGCCGTATTTCTTCAGCACGTTCAGGATCACCTGGTTCGCGGTGGAATACCCGGAGACGTCAAAGCTGGCCTTCAGGCGCAGGCCCATGGGTGCGGCGTTCGAATTGCTGGAATTGGCGGCCCAGTGCGAAGCGGGGGGAATAAACGCGGCCCGGCTTTGCTGCAGGGTGAAGCGCAGGGCGTGGGAAATCTTTCCGGCGGCGACTTCGTCGTAACGCGCGAGACCGGGGAAGATGGGAAGCCCTGCGGCGTCAGCACTGGTCCAAGTGTAGGGGCGCTGTTCGTTCGAGAGAAGATCCCAGACCGCCCCGGAGCCTGCGTTCCAGGAATTTCCGGAAACGTATGAGCTAGAAAGCTCGTAGAGGAAACAATTCGAAAGGCCCGGGATCGCTTTCGCTTCCATAGGCGGTGAAGTTGATGGCGACGGGAGGCTGCTGCCCACCGACAACGAGGTAGGGAATGCCGATCGTCGAGCCCAGATACTGGCCCGCCCCAAAGTCCGCGTGCATGCTAGTGCCAGCCCCGATGAAATTGATGACTGCAGCGGAATTAGGATCCACTGGCGCGGAAGAAATATCGGCGTTCCAAAGACTGTCGGCGGGAAACGGTACGAAGCCTCCAAGACTGGCGCCTTGGCCGAGTGACAGGGAGCTGCAGTTGGAAGCTTGCGGTGGAGGTGGCGGCTGATTGCCGCTGGTCGTTGCACCGCAGCCGGCCACAGAGAGTGTCAGAAACGCGACGCTGAAATTGAGCATCTTGCACATGTTTGCCGGCATACCGGGAGCAATGCAATCCAGGAGTTACCTTACAGGATGGGCTTGCTCCGGAGATACTGGACTAAAGGGCAGAAGGAAAAAATGGGCCGATGCCCTGGCAGGAGAAGCCAAGGCCCAGAAATTTAGGGTTCCGCACCCTGAAGGAAGACGGTTTCCTGGACCTCGATTTTCCTGTGCGGTTCAGTTTGCCGGAACACCGAATCTCGAGGAGAACTGAGGCGCTTCAATAGTAGAATCGCCCGGAACGCTCTTGACGAGACAACTTCGTGATCTCCGGATGAGCATGGCGGCGAGCGACACTCAATCCGCGGGTGTGATTGCATTTCTACGGCAGTCTAAGCTGCGCGTCCTGTTTTTATCCGTGGTACTGGTTATCCCGTGCTTGTGGCACCGGCACATCGAGGCGGGTGACCTGGCGAGCCATGCGTACAACGCGTGGCTGGCGCAATTAATTGAAAAAGGACAAGCGCCGGGGTTGTACCTCGCGAAGCAATGGAAGAACGTCCTCTTTGATGTGGCGCTGCTGCGAGTGGCGAATCTTGTGGGCCTTGCCGCGGCGCAGAAAATTGTTGTTTCCGCTTGCGTGCTGATTTTTCTCTGGGGAGTTTTTGCGTTTGTTGCGGCGGTAACGGAACGGCCTCCGTGGTTTTTCACGCCCTGCATCGCCATGCTGGCCTACGGCTATTCGTTCAGCATGGGTTTCATGAACTATTATTTGTCACTGGGGCTGGCTTGCTTCGGGTTGGCGATTCTCTGGCGGGCGCGGCGAATCGATTGGATCGCTGCCGTGCCGTTTGCCCTGCTGGCGATGCTTGCTCACCCAATCGGCTCTCTCTGGCTGGTTGGCACCGTCGCTTACACCAAGATCAGAACGAAATTGCCGGGCTGGTGGAAATTGACGCTGCCGCTGGCAGCGGCGAGTGGGTTCGCCGCGGTCTGCTGGTATACGTCGCATCGCGCTTCGCTGTTGGCGGATTGGGACCGTGGGCCGTTCTATCTCTATAACGGAGCGGATCAAGTGGGGCTCTTCGGAACGCGGTACTTTTGGCTGGCGGGTGCGGCGTTTTTCTTCGGGTTTGTTTGCGCAGGGACCGATCTGTATTTGCGAAGGAAGGAAAACGAAGGGTGGCGGCGATTCCAACTGCCGTTCGAATTGTACGTGGTGACGTTTTGCGCGACGGCGCTGCTCCCCGAAAATCTGCGGCCTTCTCCTCAAAGCGGCTGGATTGGCTTGCTCGGTTCGAGGCTTACGACCATCTCGGCGATTTTCGGCCTTTGCGTCCTTGGAGGCCTGAAGCCACGCAAATGGCATCTCGCCGGTTTCGGCGTCTGCGCCGTGGTTTTCTTTGCGTTCCTGTATCAGGACACGGGATGGGTGAACCAGATGGAGGCGAACGCGGAAAAATTAGTGGCGGCTTTGCCCCCGGGGACGAGGGTGATCGTGACCATCGGGGCTCCGGCGGATTCGCGGATTTCATTTATAAGCCATGCGGGCGAGCGCGCCTGCATCGGGCATTGTTTCAGCTATGCGAATTATGAGCCCGCCTCGGGGGAATTCCGCGTGCGCGTTCGAAAGGGAAGCCCGGTGGTCACTTCCTTGACGGATGACGCGGAAGATATGGCCTCAGGGGAGTATGAAGTCGATGAGACCGATCTTCCCTTGAAGCAAATTTATCAGTGCGATGAGAAGGATCTGACGAGGCTGTGCATCCGCGACCTGGAAGCGGGGGAAACCAACGGGCGGATTGGATACAAGCCAGGCACTCGCTGAAACTAAGTACTCTATTACATAAATACAGTAACGTATAATTCTGGCACTAGTGACTTGTTACGCTGGTGCCGGGAGGGCACTATTTTCCACGTAATAGCCCGTACAAGATCCTCCTCACCAAGCAAGAACGAGACGAGTTGGAACAGCGCGCCAATAAGTATACGTTATCGTATTTAACTGTCGCTCGCGCCAAGATGATCTTCCTTGCGAAAGACACGGGGCAGGCGGCGTTTTCTGCGACCGGGAAGTTTACGTCGAACCTGGAGTTTGCGGACCGGGAGAAGAAGAAGGCGTTTGTGGAGAGCATCGCCAGCGGGAATTTTCACAATCAGGCCGACAAGGGCGCGGAATCCGCGTTGTCCTGCGTGATGGCGCGCACGGCGGCGTGTACGGAGCGCGAGGTCACCTGGGAAGAGACCCTAAAGTCCCGCGAGAAGTGGGACTCTAAAATTGACTTGAATGAGCTTCGTTGAGGTCGCACTTCTGGTTTTCATTTGTCCGCAGAGCTACTTTCAGCCGCGGGTTTTGCGGGAAAAGAACCCGTGGAGAAGAACTGAGTCACGAAAGTTCTCCTGAGGTGTATATGGGCAATCCGTCGCGTCGTGAATTTCTGAAATCTACTGTGACGGCGGCCTGCTCAACGGGACTCGGCGTTTGCGGCATTGCGGAACTTGTTGCAGCCTGACCCGCATCGCGCAGCACACTCGCAACCCCGCCACTGGCACCCTTGCCGATCAAGAAGGGTGTTCTGTTCGAAACGCTGCCCGCCAAGCTCAGCTACGCGGACCGCATGAAAATGGCGCGAGATGTGGGGTTCGAGGTGATCCAAGCGCCCACCACACCTGACGAGTACGAGGCCGAGGCCGAGGAGATTAAGAAGGCCGCAGACGGCGCGAACATGCGCATCGATTCGGTGATGAACATGGACCACTGGAAATATCCGCTGTCGTCAAGCGAGCCCGCGGTAGTGGAGAAGAGCCTGGCGGGCATGCGGGCCTCTCTGCAGAACGCAAAACTGTGGGGTTCGGATGCCGTGCTGCTCGTCCCTGCCGTCGTCAATCCACAAACGCCCTATCGCGACGCCTGGAGTCGTTCCCAGAGGGAGATCCGCAAGCTCCTTCCTCTCGCGTAGGAGCTGAAGATTGTGATCGCGATCGAAGAGGTCTGGAACAGGTTTCTGCTGAGCCCCTTGGAAATGGCCACGTACATTAGGGAATTTCAGAGCCCGTGGGTCCAGGCGTGGTTCGACGTTGGGAATGTGCTGCTCTACGGCTATCCGCAGGACTGGATTCGCACGCTGGGGAAGAGCATCGTCAAGGTGCACCTGAAAGACTTCAAGCGCAAGGAAAGTGGATACGAGTGGGTGAACCTCGGTGATGGTGAGGTGGACTGGGAGGCCGTGCGCGAGGCCTTTCGTGAAATTGCCTACGCGGGGAGCGCTATCACTGAGCTTAAAGGCGGGGACGAGGTCTACCTCCGGGACGTGAGCCGACGCGTGGACCGGCTGGTGCTGGGCCGGGGGTAAGGCTGGCGGGGGGAGACAAATTGGCTCTTGTGCCAGTCCAATGTCTGGTAGAATTGGCCGAAGGTGAGAGACAATGCTTCCACTCCATCTCCAGCCGCAAAGTCACGTTCCGCTGTACATCCAACTTCGCGATCAATTGCGCGCCCTCGTTCATGCGGGAGATTTGCGCCCGGGCGACCGCATCCCGGCCAGCCGTGAGCTGGCGACCATGCTTGGCGTTCACCGCACCACGGTGGCGAATGCCTACGCCGAGCTGGAATCGGAAGGGCTAATTCAGGGCCACGTAGGACGCGGCACGTTCATCAAAGGAAACGGCAACGGGCTGAAGATTACGCCTCCTGCGCCGCCGGTCCTGAATGGAAACGGGGGAATCCGGTGGGAACTGCTCTTCGCCGATGAACGCGGGGAGGAGATCCTCAGCCGTCTCACTGCCAATGTGCCGGAAGATGCGCTCTCTTTTGTGATGGCGCGTCCGGCACAGGAGTTCTTTCCCATCGAGGAGCTGCAGACTTGCGTGAACGCGGTGCTTCGCCGCGAAGGCGCGGAGGTGTTGAATCTTGGTCCGTCGGACGGCTATCCGCCCTTGAAAGAGGCGCTGCTCGAGATGCTGCATCACGACGGCATCGCGGCGAAAGATGAAAACCTGCTCATCACCGATGGATGCCAGCAGTCCTTCGACTTGATCAGCAAAGCTTTTGTGCGTCCGGGCGATTCGGTGATTATGGAAAATCCGACGTATCCAGGAGCGGTAGCAATCTTCCATGGAGCCCGCGCGAGGTGCCTGAGTGTTCCGATGAGAACGCACGCGGAGCCGGGGACGCCGCTGGGACTGGATCTGGAGGCGCTGGAGGCGACGCTGGCGGCGAATCGCGTCAAACTCATATTGCTCACGCCGGACTTTCAAAATCCAACGGGAACGTCGATGCCGCTGGCGTCGCGGCGCAAGGTATTGGAGCTGGCCGGCCGGCACCAGGTCCCGGTGGTGGAAGATCACATCTACGCGCGGCTGCATGCGCGCGAGGAACGCATCCCCTCGCTGAAGCAGCTCGACCGATCAAACCTTGTGATCCATATCGACAGCTTTGCGAAAGTGGCGTTTCCTGGTTTGCGCGTCGGATGGATTGTTGCTCCGGCGGCGGCGATTGAACGGCTGCGCGTGGTGAAGCAGACGACTGACTTGCACACCGATCAGCTCGCGCAAGCTACGCTCGCGGAATTTCTGCGGCGCGGACTTTTCAGCAAGCACGTCGCGAAGATGCGCAAGGTCTACACTTCGCGATTGGCGGCGTTGGATGAAGCGCTGCGGAAAAACATGCCGGAAGGCACACGTTGGACACGTCCGGAAGGCGGCATGTGCCTGTGGCTGGAGCTGCCGCCGGGATTTGATGCCAGTGAATTGCTGATCCACGTGAAAGAACGCGGCGTGCTGTTCGCGCCGGGACGGTACTTCTATGTGCAAGCGCCACTGCCGAATACGCTGCGGCTGGGTTTTGCCAGTCTGGATGAAAAGCAGATTGCGCGCGGCGTGGCCACGCTGGCGGAATTGCTGAAGATTGAGATGCGGAAGCGGCAGCGCGGTGTGCGACGGGCGGAACGCAGCCGAGTGGCGCTGGTATGAAGAAATGAAGCAAAGAGATAACGAAGTAAGGAAAAAAGCAGGGCGAACCAAAATTGCGCAAGACAATTACGCTGACGCCGAATCCGGCGAACAAATGCTTTGGCTGCGGCGGAGACAATGCCAGCGGAATGAAGCTGACGTTCGAACAGGATAACGTGAATCGGCGGATCGTGGGCCGGTTTGTTTTGGGTGAGAGCTACCAGGGTGGCGGAGGATTCGCGCATGGCGGAATTATTGCCACGCTGCTGGATGAGGCCATGGGGAAAGTATGCCGCTTTCGCCAAGTTCGTGCAGTGACGGCGGAATTGACGGTCGAGTACCTGAAGCCCGTCAACGTGCAGAGTGAAATTGTTGTGGAAGGTCGCGAGACGGAGCAGAAGGGAAGAAACCTGTTCATGACCGGCGAGATTCGCAATGGGGTTGGCGAGGTTCTGGCGCGAGGCAAAGGCCGGTTTGTCGTCATCGGGCAGAAGTGAAAGAGATTTGACGGAGAAACACCGTCGAGAAGTTCGAGCAGCGAGAGGAGAAGCGAAATGGACGCGAAGAAGGTGAATGGAAGCGGCAACGCAAGCAAGGGATCGAACGAGTGGCGCGTGAAAGTCGGCCTGGCCGAGATGCTCAAGGGCGGGGTGATCATGGACGTCACCAATGCCGAGCAAGCGAAGATTGCCGAAAAGGCGGGCGCGTGCGCGGTGATGGCGTTGGAGCGCGTGCCCTCGGATATCCGCAAGGAGGGCGGAGTGGCGCGTATGGCGTCGATCAAAGTGATTCGCGAAATCATGGCCACGGTGACGATTCCGGTGATGGCCAAAGTGCGCATCGGGCACTTTGCGGAAGCGGAAGTGCTGCAGGCGCTGGAAGTGGACTTCATCGACGAGAGCGAAGTGCTGACGCCGGCCGACGAAGAGAACCACATCTGGAAACACGACTACCGCGTGCCGTTCGTTTGCGGCGCGCGCAACCTGGGTGAAGCGCTCCGGCGTATCGCGGAAGGCGCGGCGATGATTCGAACGAAGGGCGAAGCAGGCTCGGGAAACGTGGTGGAAGCGGTGCGGCACATGCGGGCGATCGTCAGCCAGATGAAAAAACTGACGACGATGCGCGACGACGAGTTGATGCGCGAAGCGAAAGAGCTGGGTGCGCCGCTCGAATTGATTCGCCAGATCGCCAAAACCGGCAAGCTGCCGGTTCCGAATTTCTCGGCGGGCGGCATCGCCACTCCGGCAGACGCGGCACTGGTGCGGCGGCTTGGCGCGGAAGCGGTATTCGTCGGATCGGGCATCTTCAAATCCAGCGACCCGGAGGTGCGGGCGAAGGCGGTGGTGAAGGCGGCGACGCATTTCGATGATCCGAAGATTGTGCTCGAAGCTCACGAAGAGCTGGGCGAAGCCATGCGGGGACTGGATGTCCGGCAGATGGAAGAGAAGGACATGCTTTCGACGCGGGGATGGTAAAAAAGTGATCGATTATCAGTGATCGGTTTTCAGTCGAAAACCGCGGCGCAAGGGAAGTTCGATTAGATTCCTTTCGTTTTTCAAAGGAACCGTGATTTGGGGAATGGGATTCGGAGCCAATAGAGTGAAGATCGGGATTCTGGCGGTGCAGGGCGATTTTGAAGCGCACGCGGCAATGTTGGTGCGGCTGGGGGCGGAAACGGCGGAAGTGCGGACCCCCGCCCAGCTCGAGGGCTGTGATGGGTTGATTCTGCCGGGTGGCGAGAGCACGACACAGTTGCAGTTCTTGCAGGAAGAGGGCCTGGCGGACGCGATCGGGAAATTCGCGGAACAGAGAGGAGCGATTTTCGGGACGTGCGCAGGAGCTATACTGCTTGCTACGGAAGTGGAGAACCCCAAGCAAGATTCCTTAAAACTGCTGGATATGACCGTGTTGCGGAATGCCTACGGGAGGCAGATCGCGAGCGACGTGGTCAGCGGCCCAACGAAACTCAAGAAGGAGCCGCTGGAAATGGTCTTCATTCGCGGCCCTATCATTGAGCGCGCTGGTCCGGACGTCGAAGTTCTCGCGGAGTACGCCGGGAAGCCCGCGCTGGTGCAACGGGACAACATTATGGCAGCCACCTTTCATCCTGAATTGACAGACGACACCACCGTGCATGAACATTTCCTTGGTCTTGTAGCGGCGGGAACGAGTCGGACAGCGAGCAGCGCGAAGTCCTAATCGTGGGAAAAGAAAAGAAGGCAGATTCTGGTGCCCGGCATTCAAGCCGGACGAGAGTTCTATTCGTGTGCGTGGGGAACGCCTGCCGGAGCCCCATGGCCGAAGCCATTGCCCGCTATGACGCCGCGGATGTGATCGAACCCTCCAGCGCGGGTTTGAGCCCGATGGGATCCATCCCAGAGCAAACCAAACAAACACTGATGCTAAATGGCTACTCCGCAAATGGACTGACCTCCGATGCGCTCACCCGCGAAGCTGCCGATGCCGCGGACATCGTCATCAACATGACCGGGACGCCCCTGGAAGCAACTTTGTGGGATCAGGAGAAAGTCGAGGACTGGATGGTGCAAGATCCTTTCGGAGCTGCGCCGGAGACCTATCAGAGGGTATTCGAGGGCATCAAACGGCGCGTAAACCAGCTTGCTCTTGGCCTGCGAGAGAAGCGAGCGCACAAGACAACGGCAAAATAGGAGTGGCGTTGCGGCGAGAAAAAACAAGCGTATCGCAGGAAGATTATCTGAAGGCGATTTGGGAGATGCTGGAAGAGAACCACACGCCCATCAGCGCGCGGCTCGCCGAGGAATTGAAAGTTACTCCTCCCGCGGTGACCGCTGCCTTGAAACGCATGACGCGCGACGGTCACGTGCACGTGGAGCGCAGCGGACGGATCGACCTCACCCGGAAGGGAAGAAGGTTTGCCGAACACCTGGCGCTGCGGCATCAGCTTGCGGAGATGCTCCTGACGGAAGTGATCGGCTTGTCCTGGGCGAAGGCTCACGACGAGGCCGAGCGAATGGAACATGCCATCTCGCCGGAAGTGGAAGCTCTGCTCCTGAAGCGCTTCGGCGACAAAAAGACCTGCCCGCACGGCGTTCCTCTGCGAGGAGGAATCGCCAAGCTGAGGAGGCAGGGAGCGGTATTGCTGTCGGATTTGCGCGCGCAGGAAACGGCCGAAATACTGTGCGTCTACGAGAAGGATGAACAGTTCCTCGAATTTCTGGAAGGGCTGCATTTGCGACCGTCGACGACCGTAGAGGTGCTGAGGCGCGAGTACGATGAAACAATGACTCTCCGTTCCGCGGGGAAGACCATGCACCTCGGAAAACCTGCAACGAGCAGGATTTGGGTACGGCGTCTCAGTGCTTGAACAGAGAGTTGTAAGTTCTTAGTCTTTAGCAACGGACCCGCGATGCGCGGGTCGAACAGGTAAGGAACTGAGCCTCGGGGAATCTAAACCCCCACCCTTTGCATAGGACGGAAAGCAAAGAATCGGGCATGCGGCGTCTACCGGACCCTATTGCGTCTATATCATAGAAGGAATAAGGCGCCCGTGGAAGAGTATTTGACGAGTCTGCCCGTGCAGCATCGAACGAAGATGCTGGCACTCCTCAAGATGCTGGAGCAGGAAGGACCAACCTGCCATTTCCCTATTCTTCGCAGGTCCGGGAGAAGCTAAGAGAGCTGCGAAGTCAACAAGGGAAGGACAAGCCGAGAATTCTTTATTTCGGAGACGCGAGGAGGGTGTTTGTGCTTCCGCACGGAATCGTAAAACGGAGTGCGCAATTGCCGGAGGGGGATATTGGCATAGCGGAAGCGCGGATGGAGGGAAGAAAGAAATGACGACACCATGGAAGCGTTTCTATCAGAAACAGATGGCGGATAAGAAGCTGCGAGGGCTGGTCGAGAGCGAGCTGGAGAATCTGCAATTGGGGGTGCAGATCGCGAAGCTGCGGGCCGAGGAGAAACTCAGCTAAACAAAACTGGCGGCGAAGGCGGAAATGAGCGCGCCAAAGATCTCGGCGATGGAGAATGAGCCACTGAATTTGACAATAGGAACGTTGATCCGCGTTGCGCATGCCTTGGACAGCAGGGTTGAAATTAAATTGGTCCGCAGGAAAAGGGTGAATGCGGGACGACCACAATGATTTACGAGTTTTCAGTGTCGCTTTTAGTCCGATCCCCACTGCCCCCACAACGGAAAACTGTTAATCAGCGTCTAGGATTCGGAGAGGACGTGCTCGTAGTAGGACTCGTAGTCGGGGAGCACGTCGTTGGCGCGGAGTTTTTGGTTGGCGTTGATGCGGGTGATTTTGCCCATGTCGCGGGCTCGGGCGGGATCCCAAACGCAACGGGCAACCCCAAGACCCGGGCTCCCAAACCGAGCCTGGGGCACCCTCCGCGTTTCTTTACTTCCGCGAAGAATATTAAAGTGCGATACTCTCGGCCATTCTTACGTCGACAGGATTCTATTTTCCAAGTCCGAGCCACCCGCCCAAAGAAGTGGGCGCCGCGGCTCCCGTAAGTCTCGATGAGCTGCCTGACGCGGCGTCCCAGGACGGCGCGGATCAGGATATTCGCATCGAGGACGATCATTTCAACTGGTTGGCTTTGCCGCGCCGGCGCAACTGCTTGAACTCGGCCACCAGCTGCTCCTCGTCAACATCTGCCAGGGCCTTGGCAAGGCGGTCCGCGGCAGCCTTGAGTTCAGAAAGATCGGCTGTTTTGGGGTGTTTGCGGCGTGTGGGAACGTAAACGCCGAGGGTCTCCCCGCGCCGAGTGACGGCAACGGGAGTATCCGATTCCAGGAAGCTGGCGATACGTTCCCGAAACTCACGGACACCGACTTTTATGGCACTCATCTGCGATGCTCCTGCTCATAGCGTACACAAATGTGTACGCATTGGCAAGTTTCAAGGAAAAAAGGGGCTAAGATCGCCACGAATGACGGTGAGATCGTCCAGGCAGGACGTGGCGAGGCACGGGCCGCTTTCGTAGTTCATGACCGCTTCTATAGTTCTTGACATATCATGATTTGTCAAGTTATCATGATTTTGTCAAGAGGATCACTCTTCATGTCACAGACGCGGGAGAAATTCGCCACCCAGGTTAATTCCAAAATCTTGAGGGATGTGCGCGCGTTGGCGGACGAGGAAGGCCGCCAGCTTCAAGCCCTGGTGGACGAAGCGCTCGCGGACCTCATCGAAAAACACAAGAACGCCAAGCCACGCTCCCAGGTCATGGGCGTGTACCTTGCCAGCCACGAAAAATATGGCCCGTTATACAAGAAGCTCGCTCGATGACCGACTACCTGACCGTGGCCGAAGTGCTGGCCATGCACGCCGATCAGATAGAACGCTACGGTGGCTCCCCCGGCGTCAGGGATCAAGGGCTATTGGAAGCCGCGCTATATCGGCCCCAGACTGGCTATTATGCCGATCTCATCGAGGAAGCCGCCGCGCTCTGGGAGAGCCTGGCGCAGAATCATTCCTTTGTGGATGGCAACAAGCGGACGGCTTTCGCCGCCACGTATACTTTTCTTGCCATCAACGGCCTGTACTTTACGGCGGACGCCGAAGAGACCTACGTTTTTGTATCCAACCTTTACAGGGCCAACCAATTCCGATTCGACAAACTGGTTCCCTGGTTACGCGCACACGTGGAAAAGAGGACCTAACACCTAGTGTAGTGTCCCATAAATAGCTTGACATGTTTCCAGTGCCTTGGTATGATCTCAGCCATGCCGAACACAGGTCTGGCGATCGAGTTACAACCAGCTGAGCGCACGCAACTGGAACAGTGGGAATCCGCACACGGAACGCCTCAACAGGTGGCGCTGCGCTGCCGGATTATCTTGAGAGCGGTGGCGGGTCAGCAGAATGTGGCCATCGCCGCGGGGCTCGGCGTGAGCCGACCCACCGTGCAGCTGTGGCGCAAGAGGGTGCACGATCAGGGCATCGGGGAGGTCTGGGAGATCGCTCCCGGTCGCGGGCGCAAAGCGCACTATGATCAAAGCCAGCGAGACCGGATCATTCAAGCGACCTTGCAGAGCAAGCCCAAGGGCATGACCCATTGGAGTTGCCGGCTCATGGCGAAGGCCCAAGGGGTCAGCAAGAACACGGTGAATCGTTTATGGCAACTGCACAATATCAAGCCGCATCTGAGCCGCACATTTAAGCTGTCGCGGGATGCGAAATTCCTAGAGAAGCTGACCGATGTGGTGGGGTTGTATATGAACCCGCCGGACAAGGCGCTGGTGCTGTGTGTGGATGAAAAGAGCCAAATACAAGCGTTAGATCGGACGCAGCCGGGGCTGCCGCTGAAGAAAGGCCGGTGCGGTACGATGACGCACGACTACAAGCGCAACGGCACCACCACTCTGTTTGCGGCACTGAATGTGTTGGATGGCAAGGTGATTGGTGAGTGTCACGGCCGGCATCGGCATCAGGAGTGGCGGAAGTTTCTGCGCCGCTTAGACGCTGAGTTTCCCCCAGAGCTGAAGTTGCATCTGGTGATGGATAACTACGGCACGCACAAAGAGCCGCACGTGCAAGCGTGGCTGAAGAAGCATGCTCGCTTTGTGTGCCACTTTGTGCCGACCAGTTCCAGCTGGCTGAATTTGGTGGAGCGCTGGTTTCGAGAATTGACCGAGAAGGCCATTCGGCGCGGCAGTTTCCTGAGTGTGCCGGATCTACAGCAGGCGATCGAGGCCTTTATGCAAGCCTGGAACGAAGACCCCAAGCCGTTCATCTGGAGCGCCACGGTTGAGGACATCATCAAAAAGATCGATCGCGCGCGGGCCAAGATGGAGGAGATCAAACCAGGATCCACCCAG
>WNGP01002666.1_pt1 | contig 14920 bp, 15 predicted proteins | sample 5407671 | NCBI WGS metagenome assembly WNGP01 (sample SAMN13153381, study PRJNA577476) | soil metagenome | isolation source: 40 cm soil or saprolite under Garry oak tree replicate 2 | place: USA:California | collected 2016-06-15 | reverse complement strand
TCGGCGAGGTCACCGTGGCCGGGCGGTGGCTGGCCTTGTACCTGGCCATGCTGCTGCTCTACTTCTTCATCCTCGAGACCAGGACCGGGCAGACCGCCGGCAAGCGCCTGCTCGGCCTGCGGGTCACCGGCGCCGGGGCGAACCAGCCGACGGCCGCGGCGATCGCCACGCGCACGCTGCTCCGCCTCGTCGACTGGCTGCCGCTGCTGTACCTGACCGGGTTCATCACCGTCCTGGCCACGGGCGCCAGGCGGCAGAGACTCGGCGACCTCGCGGCCGACACAACCGTGACTATCGCGCTGCCCGCCAGGCGCCCGCACCCCGCGCTCGCCGTGACCCTCGCCCTGATCGCACTCACCGGCATGTCGGTACGCGTCACTTCGAGCGGGTCTGCACACGTGGCCTCGGGCGGACCCGCGCACGTGGCCACGGGCCGGGCCAGCCAGGACTGCCGGGCGCACGGCGTCTCGTTCGAGCAGCCGGCGGGGTGGCGCCAGGAAAAGGTCCGGGCGCGCGCAGGAGGCACCCACCTGCTCTGCCAGACCGGGCTGTTCATCAGCCCATCGGACGCTCTCATCATCGAGGCCCATCCGCTGACCAGACCCGTCACCGCCAGCTACCTCGGCACGATCGGCCCCCTACTCAAACGGCTCGGCAGGCAGTTGTTCGCGCAGATAGGCGGGGTGCTGCAGGCCGGACCCCGCAGGCTCACGATCGCCGGCCTGCCCGGCTTCGAACTTCTGGGCACGGGGCACTCCTTCAGCGGAGCCCGCATTCACAGCACGGTCGTCTTCGCCTTCCAGGGCAGCACCGAGTACCTCATCAACTGTCAGTACACACCGCAGCACGCCGCGCAAGCACAGCGCGCCTGCGGCCAGATCCTGCGCACCTTCCAGGTAAGCACGGCGCGGCAATGACCAGGGCGGTGTCTTCGTCGTCCGCGCGTTAGGCGAGCCAGTTTCCGCGCATCCGGGCGGCCCGCCTGCGGGCACCACGGACCGTGGTGGTAGGCGCACCGGCGGGTGCCAGCTACCGCCCTGGCGTCCGGCCGCGGCGGCGGGCAGCCTGGCTAGCACGGGCCCGCGGTACGCGGTGCTTCACATCACCAGGGAGGGATGCCAGATGCGCACTCGTGAGGGAACTGCCGCCGCGGGCCGGTCAGCACGCGGTCCCCAGGGGGCCGCGCGCCGCCACACTGCACGGCGGCCGCGGAACTGGCTGGCGGCCGGGACACTGGCCAGCCTGAGCGCCGCCGCGCTGGTCATCGGGCCCTCGGCCGCTGCCTCCGCATCCGGAGGCGGTCACACCCAGAGCTTCACCCAGACATTCCACGGCACTCAGGCGTTCACCAACGTGAACCCCTGCACCGGCGGTGCGATGGACGGCACGCAGTCCAGCAACATGATCAGTCACGTGACCTTCTTCCCGGCCAGCGACGAGCTGTGGGCCACGTTCACCGAGGAAGACAACTTCAGCGCCGTAGACGAAAGCACCGGCGTCACCTACGCCGGGCACGACACCGTCTGGGGCAACCTCAACCTGAACGAGCAGAACGCCAACGCGACGTTCACGTCCTCGGCCCACGCCACCGGCTCCGACGGGACCACCATCAGCTCCCACGAGGTCGCCCACGTCACCATGCTGCCGGCCGGCACCATCTCGGTGTCCTTCGACAAGGCCAGCCTGACCTGCGGTTGAGCCTGCACATCAGGCATGGGCTCGCCGCGGAGCGGCGCCTACCCACGGCACTGTCAGCTATCTCCCCAGGTGCTGGCGTGCAGCGGGGTCGAGTCGGTGCATCCGGTCTTCGGCAGCGGGACCAGCGTCGTGTTCGACGGACAGGGGGGCAGGATCAGCGGAGGCCGCGGGGTCTGGGTGAAGTTGAAGTCGTGTACCAGGTTGCCCAGGACGGACGCCCTCTCGCGGACGTCGGGGCGCGAGTCGCGGCGTCCGTCGGTGGCCGGGTTAAGCCGCGCGCCGCCCAGGAAGTCGTCCTCGATGAACTTGAGGTAGGCGTCAAAGGACAGGCGCTGGTGGTCGATGTAGCCGAGCTTGGCGTAAGGGCTGATGACCAGGGCCGGCACGCGGATGCCGTAGCCGAGGGAATCTACGTGCGGCGGGACCACGTGGTCGTAGAAGCCGCCCCAGTCATCCCAGGCCAGGAAGATCGCGCTGGACTTCCAGTTCGGGCTGCGCATGACCGCGTTGATGATCCTGGTGACGTACGCCTGCCCGGTGCTGACCAGGGCCGGCCCGTGCTCGCTGTCCCGGCGGTCCGGCGAGATCCACGACACCCGGAGCAAGGTGCCGGCCTTGGCCTGCGCCATGAAGATGCTGAGCGGGCGGATGCTGCCAAGCTGGCCGTCGGCATGCACGTCAGTGAAGCCGGGCAGCACATTCCAGATCAACGGCACCCCCGCGTGATGGGCAGGCGTGTAGGCGCCGTGATCGAGGTAGTAGCTCCAGCTCACGTGATTCCGGTGCAGCAGCCAGGTCAGGTCAGTCCAGGCGTACGGTGTCGGATGGGACGCCGACCTTTTGGCCGGGTAATCGACGCTGGTGCAGCTCACGGGGTCGTGCGGGACGGAGCACTTCGCCGACCATCCGGAGACCTCGTACAGGTGAGCCGGCGTGCTCCATGAGTGCGACGACTCAAACATGTGGTCGTTGAGCACGTAGTTCTGGGCGTACGCCCAGTAGCTGGGGATGTCGCTGCCGACGTGGTGGCCCATCACGCCGGTGCGGCAGGGGTTCCCGGGCTTGCATAGCGTCTCGGATTCGGCGACGAAGCCGTTCATCTTCCCGCCGTTCACGTCGGCGTAGAAGCCACCGGCCCCATGGGGCTGGTTGAAGTTGTGGTCGTGGTGGTCGGCGTACGGCTTCCGGCATCCCCCGCGGGGGTCATGCAGGCAGACACCTGCCGGGATACCGTCCGCGCCCGGGTAGGTGCCGAAGTACGAGTCGAAAGACCGGTTCTCCTGCATTATCACAATGATGTGCCTGATCTTGTGAATGCCGATCAGCGCGGCCGGCCTGCCAAGAGTGGTCTGCTGCGCGTGCACGCTCGCGCTGACCGCCATGGTGACGCTCACGCCTATCGCGCCAGCCACCGCAAGCACCCGGCGATCTCTCATCCCGTCCCTCCGGGTGGTGCGTCTTAGCGCGTGCGCAGTGACCGCGCTAGATAATGCGGGGCCGGTCCGCCCCGGTGTCCGCCGAGGGGCCGCCTGAACGAATGGTTAATTTCAGGACGGTGCTCGCGGACCTCGACTGTACTCCGATCGTCTCCGGCTTCGCCACGGTCGCGACCTCCTCGGCGACTCAACTCGGACGGCACGGTGTACGTCACAGGAGAACGCTACGGGATCACCTCCAACATGGACGTCACCACGATCTCCTACACCGGCTGACTCCCTCAGTCACGGCCCTGCGCCGCCGGACAGCGGTCCGGCGGCCGGTTCAGGCCCGGGCCTGGTACCTGGCGCGGCGGCCGATCGGGGTGAAGCCGAGCCTGCGGTACAGCGCCGCGGCGTGCGGATTGTTGACGTTGACGTTGAGGGTGATGCTTGCCTCGCCGGCCGACCGCATGCGCTGGACTGCCTCGCCGATCAGCCACGCGCCGATGTCGCGGCCCCGGGCCGAAGGCACCACGCCAGTCTGCGTGATCCAGCCGGTGGCTTCGGCGGCGATGAACGCGACGTCGGCGCCGCCGAGGGTGGCGAGCAGTGTCCACTCGGCGCGGAAGTCCTCGTCCTCGCTGATCCACTCGGCCCAGCGAGCTTGCGTCCAGCCGGGAAACCCGGGACGGTCGCGGAACGCCGCATGATAGACCGCGAAGAACCGCGCCGGGTCGGCCTGACCCCATTGGGACAGGGCCAGGCCGCGAGGTGGACGCGCGGGTGGCGGCTGCGCCGAGGCGGCAAGTTGCATCACATCCTCGGCGAACACCTGCGACAGCCCCTTGGCGAGATACAACGCGTGGGCAGCGTCACCGAGCGCCTCGGTCTCCGCGCGCATCCCGCCGGAGCCGGCCCGGTCACGCGCCCAGTCAAACGCGTGTCCGCCTATGCCAAGGCGCCGCCATGCCGGATGAACCAGCCCGGTCGTGACCGCGGCACCAGTCCGGCCGTCATCGGACGAGCCCGGCGAGGGCCGGCGCAGCGACGAGACGCAGATAAGCCCGGCGCCGTCGAATCCGGCGTAAGCCTCGGCACCGGACAGGTACGACCGGCCCAGGAAGCCGGAACTCGCAGCAAAAGGCTGCCCGCCGTCAGCGGACAAGCACACGCGGGCTAGCTCAATCACCGCCGGCAGGTCAGAGTCGACCAGCGGCCGCCACCACAGCGCCCGAATACTGGTCACGGCGGATAACCCTTCGATCAGAACAAACGGGGGGCTGACACTACGGAACACGGGCTGATGGCGCAAACAAATTCCGGCCTGCCGGCCACCCGGCGACCAGCAGACCGGCCGGCTTCGCGCCAGTTTCACGGTGAGTTCCCCCGACGAGCCGTAAGTGGGCGCTCGGGAGCGGCGCGGTGCCAGAGCGGCCGTCAGGAATCGGCCGGTGACGTGCCGGCTCCGGGGTGCGCGGACGATTGTGGGCTGTGCGGGGCGTCGCTACGGGAGCGGGCCTCCAGCGCTGTTCTCGCACGCTCGGCGAGCATTGGCATGAACCGCTGTCGCCAGGTATCGAGACTGATCATCCCGCTGGACATGCCGCCGTGAGCGTACCGCTCCAGGTACACCGACGGCACCGGGTCGCCGACGAGGTCAAGACCCACGAGTTCACCGAACGCCGCGTGCAGGAGGGCGACCGCCTCGCCGACCGACGCGGGGATGTCCGTGCCAGACAGGTGCTCGCGAAGGGCCTGCCATAGGTAGGGATCACCTCGCAGGCCCCAGGTTCGCGGCTCGGGGTCGAAGAGGTCTGCCATCTTTATGGCCGCCGCCTCATCGTGCGCCATGGTGTCAGTCTCGCCTAACTAGTCGGTACTAGCGGGTCAGGCTGGTCAATTGCAGGAGCCCTGGCTCGGCCCTGACACGCCCCAGCCCTGCAGGAGCGGAACGTCCTCGGTCCTGGTGAACCAGCCGACGCGGACCCGCAGCGAGATCTGGTCCATCACGCTGGTAGCGCCGTGTTCGAGGCAGACATCGGAGATCCAGGTCACGCGCAGCAGCCGGAACTGGTGCGGCGGGATCACGCCCGGCAGCGTGAACCTGATTTTCGTGACGAACCCGCCGCGATTGATGTCCTTGTTGGGGACGGAGACGGCTACCTGTGCGGTCTGCGCGGCAGGCGATACTGACCCCCCGCCAGGTCCGGGAACTCCCACGATCGTCTCGGTCACGTCGGTCGGGTTGGAGATGCCGACGGCGAAACCCTGCCGCTGCCCGGACCGGATCGGCACCGTGGTCTGGGTCGCGCCGTCCGCGATGGTAGTCACCTCACGGGTATAGTCCTGGCGATACCACCAGCGGGACTGGGGCCCCACCTCGAGCGACCCAGCCGCCAGGTAAAACACCAGGTACCCGGCCACGATCCCGGTCACGACGACTGCCGCGCCGAACTTGATCCACGTGCGCCTGCTGACCCGCACCAGCCAGGCACGCGCCGTCACCCTGATCGCCTCCGACAGGGGAACAGGGACCGCGGCCTCGGCGGCCAGGTCGGCCGGTGCGCCAAGCCGACGCCCGAGCTGGCTGATCTGCGCGTGCCGGCCCGAAGGACCGCAGGTCGCTGGTGATCCGGTGTATCGGTCAGCCTCGTGCCTGGAACGGTTCGATGAGCTGCTCGGCGAGAAGCAGCGGGCCCGGCGCCGCCGAGCCGTCCTGTTCGACCGGGACCGGTCGGACGTCCAGGCCGGTGGGCCCCAGGGCATCGCTGCGGGCAGGGAACCTGGCACAGCCGGCCAGGACGTCCCAGATCGCCAGCACGGGTAAATGCACTTCAACAACCTAAACTTGAACAGGTGAGCGCGACATCACTCACACCGGTTATGTCCGTTTCCGGCAGGTGGAGCCGCTCGTAACCCTGACTTTTCCATGACTCAACGACGCCTCTGACCACAAGAAACGCAAGCCGGGCCGCGAAGTCTCGCCCCTGGCCACGGTGAGTAACCGTACCCGATCACTGCACGTCAGGAGGGCCATCGTCACGGGCATCCGATCGGCTTACACCTGTCACAGCCCTACGCCTGTTACTGGGCCTGCCTTGTCAGAAAGCGCATTAGTACCACGTCTCCAACCTGGCGAGCATCGGCGAGAGTCATCCTGTGGCTACTGTCGTTCGGAAACGATCCTGGGTACACAAATCGCGGGGCGTCTATCTCACCGACAAAAAAAGGCGCAACGACAAGCTGCACTTCGTCCGCAAGGTCCTGTGTAAGAAATTGCGTATGAATTCTGCCGCCACCTTCGACCATCAATCGGCTAATCCCGCGACGGCCTAGGTCGTCAAGCATCACTCCGAAATCTACAGGATTGCGCACCCCTACAACTGTTGCATGGCTTCCCAGACTGTCGCGAACCTTATCGACGGCGACGTCGGGGCAATAGACAAGTTTCTCACCGCCCGTGTTGAAGAATTTGAAATCTGGATCAAGTCCTGTGGCAGTGATAGTAACCTTCGTCGGATACTCTGGCAGTCCCTGAGCGATCCTCTGAAGGCGGCGCGCTTCAGAGTTGACCAAAAGCCGAGGGTTGTCGCGACGAATGGTATTCGCGCCGATGAGGATGGCGTCGCATGAGGCCCTCACTTCATCTACGCGGTCAAGGTCCTCAGCGCTGGACAGTATGAGTCGCTGCTCAGACACGTCATCGATATACCCGTCAATCGACATTGCACATTTCAGCAGGACGTACGGGCGCACGCTCACGATAAACTCCAGCCACTAGGAAACGGGTTCGGCGCTGCGTTTATGGTGATTTCTTTGGATGGATGAGATTCAAGGGCGGGTAGCGCCTGCCGCAGGTCGGCTGTAAAGGTCCGCGCCGATGGAATACTCTGCCAGGCAGTGAGCTTCGTTTGCAACGGTTTCAGTTCCGTGAGGATACGCACTGATCCTGTGCCCAGCGCGATGTCAAGTGCCCTGCGTCCCATCTCAGCGGCCTCTTCCGGGCTTCCAGCCCCAGCATGAGCGCAGGCCAGCCGCCCATAGTAAACCCCCTGCTCGCGGCGAAACTCACCCGGCCAGTCCTTAAACCCCCGCTCGTAAGCGGTCACTGCGCGCGCATGCTCGTCAAGCATTACCCATCCAGAAGCCTCATGCATCGCAACGTAACCCGGCGTGCACCACGCCGCCCACTCGTCATCACTGGCCGGGCCTGCTGAGTCGACAAGTTCACGCGCACGGTCAACTGAGACGCGGAAATCGCCGGCTTCGCGAGCCGAAGCATGCCCTAGTGCCTCATACTGCAAAGCGGCAGCGCTAACTCGTTCGGTCAGGGCGCCGCGCCGCTGGGCAGCCCGCGCGAGGCTAATGGCAGCAGCCGAATCCCCGATCGCTACCGCCCGCTGCGCCTTTCGCGCAAGAATGTATCCGACGATAAGCTCCTCATCGGCCTCATGCGCCCACTCAAGGGCGCGATCTGTCCAGTACTGCCCGGCACGCCGGTCACCGAGGTCATCCGATAGCCAGCCAGCAAACTCGGCATAGGCAGCTTGAACACGCCTGACCGACTCGCGTGCACCGCCTTTAATATTATGGCTAAGCTTCTCAAGTATCGATAGCTGATGAACAACAGTCGGGGCCGCCATCCCCGGGCCGAGCACGCTGTCTTGCTTCGTCAAGACAACCCGGAGTGAAGCCATTTCGCGCACGATGTCATCTAGGTCGCCGTCGCGCATCGGCACTGAAATCTGAGGAACCCCGCGCCCCAGCCATCCGACGAGGGGAAGCGACATTGCGCCAGACACGAACGCACGCCGGTCAACTGCCACGGGCACATTCTCCCCAGTCAGACTCATCATAGAGACGACGATCATCTCTGAGCCGGCAAGAGCCTTGGCAACCTGATCGGAGGGTTTGTCCATACTGTCAGCCAAGTTTTCAGTACGGCTCCGTTCCTCACGTGTCCGCTGCGCCTCGGCAGTGAAGTCCTCCCATGCGCGTATCAATGCTCCGTCCGCGCTAAGGGCTTCGTCACATCTGACGGCAAGATCCCGCGACGGCCGCCGTTCGCCAATCTCGATCCTGTGCAGCAGATCGCCGCTGACGTGCACCAGCACGCCCACGCGGACCTGAGACAAGCCACGCGCCTTGCGCCACTTGCGCAGCTCATATCCGAACCGGTCTAACGGAGACCTGTCGGGGCTTAGCAGACGCTCTGGCCGACTCAGATGCGTCACCTCCTCGCGTCATTTCGACAAAATCAGTTGTCGATATCTTGTCGATATCTTGTCGATAAGAAGCTCTTCAATTGCGCGTTATCGTGGTCTCGATTGAAATGGGCAGCCGCTAACTAGCGTACCCGGACCCGCGCGGGATGGAGGTAGATGAGCAGCGATGACTAGCACAACACGGGGAGCGGCGCGGGCCGCATCCTTGACCCCCGCCTGTTTGCGGGCAGTGTGGCCAGGCTCGAACCCAAGCCGGCCCGTCGTGCCATGGCGGCCGTCCTGGGGCGCGAAGCCCGCCGCGATCACGCGCGGGCGCGGATCGCTCGGCGGCTGATCGCAGGCACACAACCGGTTCAGGGAGGTGAGGTGGCGACGGTTATGGGGCTAGTCTCCGGGACGCTGACGGTGCCTGGCAGGGCGCAGGATGTTCGTTGTGCCCGCAGGTTCGTCGGCCAGGTGCTGGAGGGTCGCCCGTGCCGGGAGCTTGCAGTTCTGCTGACCAGTGAGATTGTCACTAATTCGGTCCTGCATAGCCGCTCGGGCGATGGCGGCAAGGTGACGATCGTGCTGATCGACTTCGGCACGGTGGTGCGCGTTGAGGTGGTCGATGACGGCAGCGCTCATCTTCCGCATGTCGCAGCATGCGGGCCGGATCTTGCCGATCGTGGGCGCGGATTGCAGATCGTTGAGGAGGTCGCCTGCCAGTGGGGGCATTACCGAGATGACCACGGCCTGACGACTTGGTTCGAGCTTACTCCGGACGCCGGGCCGGACGACGGCAATGCCGGGCGTTCTGGGTCATCACATTCCGGTCAGAGTTGGTGCCAGTGATCTCGGGGCCAAGCGTGACCCACGTCACCCGCCGAATCGAACTCCATCTCCTCGATCCGCTACGACACACCTAAAAGCAAGGACGTTGGCCAACCAGGCGCCGGCAGCGGCTATATCGAGTGGTGGCGTATGTGCGTTCAACCGGCCGGTCGATTCCGCACGCCTCCCCACGCGCGGCTGATAATCCCGGTCGCGAACAGCGCAGATGTATGCAGCCGCGCAATCCGGTGCGGGATACCGAGGACTACCGGCACAGTCGCGGTGACGGCTGCTACCGCTATCCACCCGCCGGTGCGCGTGACGTTGCGCGTCAGCATGTCGTATCCGATCGGCCCATCCGCGCACTGCGGAACCCCTGCACCGCTGAGCGTGCCGCCTCGCGGACCACGCCGAAGGCGGTCACCAGCACTTGCACAGTGCCGACGCAGTCCAGCACGGCTCGTGTGCCGTCGCCGCCGGTGAGCTCTCCGCCTCTCTCGACGCTTTCGGAACCGCGATCGCAGAGGACGTAGCACCGTCAGCATTGGCCCGTTGCAGTGATCGGCGAAGCTTGATGAGCTCAGGGGCCGGGCTGGCGGCGGGCTCACCAGCGCGGAGTGCTAGGCGGGCACCGTGCTGCCGGGCCTGCTCGCTGACCGCCAAAGAGGGGATTGCTGGTCGTTCACAGAAACGCGGCGAACCGCTGCAGGCCGCCCAGCTCGCCGTATTGCCGGAAACCGCGCACTGACGGCCACGCTGATCCGCATTGCGGCACGCGTTCCCGGGGGCGGCGACTGCGCTCCCCTGTCACCGCCGCCGCGCCGGCAACGGGCCAGCCCGGGCCGGCGGCAGGATTCCCGGAAGGGCCCGGGCACGGCGAACGCGGCGGCGGCCAGCCCGGCTTTCCAGCAGGTCCCGGCGCTGAGCCCGCCACGTGGGCGAGGCGGGCTCCCTGCGCCTGCCCCCGGCCGTGGCGGGCCGGCACCGGGTTAGTGGCGGATGGCTACCCGGTGCATGCTGGGCTGGCCTTGACCAGGCGCAGGGAGAATCCGTTCAGGCGCCGGCCTTCCGGGGTGTGCCGGATATTGGAGGTGATCTGGAGCCCGCCGCCGGGCGGCAGCCCGTGCGGGTGGATGATCAAGATCTTGGGCCCGCGGCCGGGGCTGATGACTTTCTTCAGCCGGTGCTCCCGCTGCCGCCGGTCACCGCCGCCGCCGTAGCCGTGGCAGGCCGGGTTCGGCCGTCTGGCGAAGGTGACGCTGGCCGGGACGCCGTCGGCGCGGAGCGTGCGCTGCAGCCCGGCCGGGTCGCGCAGCTCGCGGATGGTGACCTTGATGCTGCCGTTGGCCTGCCTGGTGACCGTCCAGGCCGCCAGATGAACGGGTGCCCCGCTGGTTGGGTGGCTCGCGGGCAGCGCCACGCCCACCGCGACCGCTGCCGCGGCCGCCAGGGCTGCGCCCGCGGCCCGGACACGGTGCCGGGCGCGCAACGCCCGGCCCCGGCCGATGACCTCCTCCACCGGCGTGGTCATCCGGACTCGGTCACGCTGCTCCCGCAGTATCGTGATCAGCTCGTCGTCGTTCATGTCTGGCTCTCCTTCTGCCCGATGGCGATGAGGTCGCCGCGAAGCGCGGCCAGGGCGCGGCCCAGGTGGGCCTGGACTGTGCCCGGTGCGATGCCGAGCACCTGCGCGGTGCCGGCGGTATCCAGGTCGAGTAGCAGCCGCAGCGCCACCACCTGCCGCTGCCGGGCGGGCAGCCGCAGCAGCGCGGCCATGATCCTGGGATCGACCGAGGTACCGGCGTCCCCGCCGGCCGCGGGCCGGTCGGCGACCGCCGCCAGGTCAGGCACGGGCACCTCCCGGCGGCGCCCCCGCCATCGCGAGACGCCGGCGTTCAGCGCCGTGCGTACCACCCACGCCGCCGGGGCCGGGTGCCCGCTGACCGTCCGCCACGACGCCACGCCCGGGCGAACGCCTCGGCCACCAGGTCCTCCGCCGCTTCCCGGTCACCGACACTGACCAGGACGGTGACCAGGCACTCGTCCTTCACCTCGCGGTAGAAGTCCGCGAAGTCCGCTCGCTGGGATCCCACACCCTTCTAACGCACAGCCGCCCCGTGCCGGTTACCTGAACCGGACAGACGTCGACGACCCGGTCCCGCCGGGCGGGTAACCCATAGTGACTTATCCGCCTCAGTAGCCAGGCCGGCACGACTCGCTATCCGCGCACGCCAGCCCCACCAACCGCCCGGCCCGCAGAACAACACAACCTGTGCGTGCGGAGACATGCGCTCTGCGCGGCGCCCAAATGCACAGAGTCGGCTGCTTGCCCGGCAGGTCAGTGTTTCGCCATGGCGGTTTTGGGCTCATTGCCGGTAATAGCGGGCGTATGGCGCCAAGGAGCGCGTTAGCGTAGGCTCGCGGAGATTGACCGCCGTACAGGCGCGTTGCTACCGGGCACGGAACGTGCGCCGTCGCCGGCGATTCAGCCGAGCGACGCACCTCAAGGAGAGTAACTATGCAGTTCCACGGTGGCGGGGACCGTTTCCGCAAGCCAGCAGGCGTGAGCCGTCCGCCGCGGTTGCCGCTGCTGGCCGCGGCTGTGCTGCTGGCGTCCCCGCTGGTGTGGCTGGCCCAGCCCACCATGGCGCTCGCGGCCGCGCAGCCGGCCTCGGTTACCCTCGTCGGCGACTTCCAGAGCGAGCTCGGCTGCCCGGGGGATTTCCAGCCAGACTGCGCGGCGACGCAGCTCAGCTATGACGCCACCGATGATGTCTGGCAGGGCACCTTCACGTTGCCGGCCGGGACATGGCACTACCTGGCAGCCCTCAACGGCAGCTTCGAGGAGTTCTACGGCGCGAACGCGACGCCCGGCGGACCGGAAATCACGCTCGCGCTTGCCCAGCCAACGACGGTCAAGTTCTACTACGACAACAAGACCCACTGGATCACCGACAACCAGAACTCGGTGATCGTGACCGCGCCGGGCGACTACCAGAGCGAGATCGGGTGTCCGGGCGACTTTGATCCAGGCTGTCTTCGCTCCTGGCTCGAGGATCCTGACGGCAACGGGATCTACCAGTTCTCCACCAGCGCCATCCCGGCCGGCAACTACCAGACCAAGGCCGCGATCAACGAGAGCTTCGACGAGAACTACGGGGCCGGCGGGGTGCCCAACGGCCCGGACATCAGCTTCACCGTCCCGCCCAGCGCCACGGTCACATTCACTTACGATCCGGTCAGCCACGTGCTGTCGGTCACCTCGACCACCAACACGATCACGTCGATCACCGCTGACGCGCCCGACCCGTCGGTGGTCGGCCAGGCGGTGCCGGTCAGTTACAGCGTGGCACCCGCGTCCGGCGGCGGCACGCCGACCGGCACGGTGACCGTCAGCGACGGCACCGAGAGCTGTACCGGCACGGTCGCCGCCGGGCAATGCTCGCTGACGTTCACCAGCGCCGGCACCAAGAGCCTGACCGCCAGCTACAGCGGTGACAGCACCTTCAGCCCCAGCACCTCCGGGCCTGAACCGCATCAGGTCAACTCGGCCGACACCACCACGTCGATCACATCCGACAGCCCCGACCCGTCGCTGACCGGCCAGACGGTCACGGTCCAGTACACCGTGGCGGTGAACAGTCCCGGCGCCGGGATCCCGACTGGCATCGTGACTGTCAGCGACGGCACGACCTCGTGCACCGGCACGGTCGCCGCCGGGCAGTGCTCGCTGACGTTCACCACCGCCGGGGACAGAACCCTGACCGCCAGCTACAGCGGCGACAGCAACTTCAACCCCAGCACCTCCGCCCCCGAACCACACACCGTCAACTCGCCCAACACGCCGCCCACAGCGACCGTCACCGACGGCCGGTGCTCGGCGAACAACATGGCCAGCGGCTTGATCAACCTCACCCTGTTCGATGCCGACGGCGACCCCCTAACGCTCACGGTGGCCTCCAACAGCAACCCGAGCCTGGTGCCCAATGCCAGCATCGTGCTCGGCGGCACCGGAACCAACCGCACGATGAGCGTCACCGCCGTCGCCAAGAAGCGAGGCCAGGCAACCATCACGCTTGACCTCAGCGACGGCCGGGCCACCGTTCCGATCGTCATCACCGTGTTCGTCGGCAGCGACAAGAGCGAAACACTGAACGGCACCAGCGGCACCGACATGATGTTCGGGCTCGGCGGCCAGAACACCATCAACGGCAATGATGGCGACGACCTGCTCTGCGGCGGCAACAGCAACGACACAATCAGCGGCGGGAATGGCAACGACATCATCGACGGCGAAAACGGCGATGACACAATCAGCGGCAACGACGGCAACGACATCCTGCGCGGCGGCAGCGGCAACGACACCCTGACCGGCGGAGCAGGAGCCGACTTCTTCAGCGGCGGGTCCGGTGCGGACACCGCCACTGACCTCGACCCGGCGCAAGGAGACACACAGGACGGAACCATTCCCTAAGTGACAATTCGGTGACCTGGCCGGCCCATCACCCACCGTAACGGTCAGGGTCTCGACTTGATGGCTGGCAAGTTCGCCGCTAAGCTCCCTCCGCTTCTGCCGGTCGTGCTCGGCGCGTCACCACGGGACAGTGCCGTGGCGATCCTGGAAGGTGCCGGTCGGGCCGTCCTTGGGCAGGGTGGCGAGGCGCACGATCGCGTTCGTGCCCTCGGTCACCGTCTGGGTGCCGCGGTTGTTGTTGAGGTCGGTTCCGGTAAAGCCCGGGTCGGCCGCGTTTACCAGGGTGCCGTCAAGCGCCCGCGCGTACTGCATGGTCAGCATGGTCAGTGCCGCCTTGGTCGCCGGGTAGACCGGTACTGTCACCGCGTTCTCCACTGTGCCGGGTGTGAGGATGCGGGAGAAGGACCCGACGCCGCTCGATACGTTCACGATCCGGGGATTGTCCGAGGCGCGCAGGAGCGGCAGGAACGCGTGGGTGACCCGGATGGGCCCGAACACGTTTATGCCGAAGCCCCGCATCGTTCGTCGGCGGTGAGATCGGCCGCGTTGACGCGCGGTTCGGCGGTGCCTGCGTTGTTGACGAGCACGTCGAGCCGCCCGTACTCACTGTGAACCCGTTCGGTGGCTGCCGCGACGCTTGCGTCGCTCGTAGGGTCAATCTCGAGGAATACAGCCCCGAGTTCGCCGACCGTTCGCCGCCCGCGCTCCGCATCACGCGCCCCGACGAGGACCGTGTGGCCGACCTCTAGCAACCGGCGCGCCGCCTCGCGCCCGAGTCCCTTGTTCGCGCCGGTGATCAGGGTAATAGTCACGATTCCCAGTATCACCGGGCCGATCCCGGACCCTATCGTCGGCCAGGCTAGCGAGATCCAGCCGGCGGCACGCGGCGGAACCGGGCGGACGCGTCCCGCGCATGAGTCGTAAAGTGGTCTGTGCCGTCACGTACCGGAGGCGACCATGACCAAACCCAGCATGGACGCGGAAAACATTGCGCGCGCCTTCCCTCGCCCGCTGGATTCGAGGCCGGCGCGGTCCCTCACCTACCACTGCGACGGCCGTATCTACCGGGCCGTCATCGGCGAGCCGCGCAGGCAGCGCGACGCCGCGAGCCGTGCCGGCCGCGTGGAACCGGCCTGGCCGCAGGGGCGGCGGGCCAGCGGCAACACGGTGGTCAGCATCGTGGCCACGCGGGCGGCCGTCGAAATCTGGTCTTGCGAGCCGGCAGGCGACTGGCCGAACCCTTCCCTCGTCGCCCCTGACGCGGTTCTGAACATCGACTACCTCGACAATCCGGA
>WNGP01002664.1_pt1 | contig 14921 bp, 10 predicted proteins | sample 5407671 | NCBI WGS metagenome assembly WNGP01 (sample SAMN13153381, study PRJNA577476) | soil metagenome | isolation source: 40 cm soil or saprolite under Garry oak tree replicate 2 | place: USA:California | collected 2016-06-15 | reverse complement strand
TGGTGATGCCCGGGGACAACATCAAGATGACGATCGAGCTGATCAGCCCGATTGCCATGGACCAGGGGCTGCGCTTTGCGATTCGCGAGGGCGGCAAGACCGTCGGCGCCGGCGTGGTGGCGAAGATTCTGAAGTAATGGCGGGGCTTGTTTCTCAGCGGCGCGCAGCGCCGCAGGCAGGGCTCAGCGGGCAAAAGTCACGCCTTTTGCCCGCGGTCCACGGAGTGATGTCTGCTGAAAGCGCCGACAGGCGACTTTCAGCCAGTGTAAAGAGTAGGCCAGTAGCTCAATTGGCAGAGCGGCGGTCTCCAAAACCGCAGGTTGGGGGTTCGATTCCCTCCTGGCCTGCCACTGATTGATATGGCGGACGAAATCAAGATTCAGGACGCCGGTACGGCGGACAAGGTGAAGCTCGGCCTCGCGGTCCTCATCGTGATCGCGGGGGTGGCGGGCTATTACGCGCTCGCCGCGGATGCCGCCTGGATGCGGTGGCTCTCGGTGGCGGTGAGTCTGGTGCTCGCCGCGCTCACTCTCGCGTTCTCGTGCTACGGGAGCGAGTTCCGACAGTTCGTCGAGCTCTCGCGCATCGAGCTGCGCAAGATCGTCTGGCCGAACCGTCGCGAGACCGGGATGACGACGCTGGTCGTCTTCGTCTTCGTGATCGCGGCGGGGCTCTTTTTCTGGGCGCTCGACCTCGTGCTCGCCTGGGCCACCCGGGTACTGACGGGGCAGGGAGGATGAGCGTGGCGCTCAGGTGGTACGTCGTGCATGCCTACTCGAATTTCGAGCACCGGGTCGCGGTGTCGCTCAAGGAGCGCATCCAGCGCGCGGGGCTCGAGGCCCGCTTCGGCGAGATCCTGGTGCCGACGGAAGAGGTCGTCGAGATGCGCGACGGCCAGAAGAGAAAGAGCGAGAGAAAGTTCTACCCCGGCTACGTGCTGGTGCAGATGGAGATGGACGAGGAGACCTGGCACCTGGTGCGCGATGTGCCCAAGGTGCTCGGCTTCATCGGCGGCACGCCCGAGAAGCCGGCGGCGATCACCGACAAGGAAGCCAACCAGATCCTGCGCCGGGTCGAGGAGGGTGTCGACAAGCCGCGTCCGAAGGTGCTGTTCGAGCCGGGTGAGGTGGTGCGGGTGGTCGACGGGCCGTTCAACGACTTTAACGGGGTTGTGGAATCGGTGAGCTACGAGAAGAACCGCCTGCACGTGGCGGTGCAGATCCTCGGACGCTCCACCCCGGTGGAGCTGGACTTCTCGCAGGTCGAGAAGGCGTGAGGCGCGAAATCAGGGAGCCGCAAGGCGTCATGACCTGATGTAGAGGTAACGATGGCCAAGAAAGTACAGGGTTACATCAAGCTGCAGGTGCCGGCAGGCTCTGCCAACCCGTCGCCCCCCATCGGGCCGGCGCTGGGTCAGCAGGGCGTGAACATCATGGAGTTCTGCAAGCAGTTCAATGCTCAGACCCAGAAGATAGAGAAGGGCCTGCCGATCCCGGTGGTGATCACCGTGTATTCCGACCGCAGCTTCACCTTCGTGATGAAGACCCCGCCCGCGGCGGTGCTCATCCGCAAGGCGATCGGTATTGAAAAAGGCTCGGGAACGCCCAATACGGCGAAGGTTGGCAAGATCTCGCGCAAGCAGCTGGAAGAGATCGCGAAGCTCAAGCAGCCCGACCTCACCGCAGCCAGCCTCGACGCCGCGGTGCGCACCATTGCGGGCAGCGCCCGCAGCATGGGCGTCGACGTCGAAGGAGTGAAATAGCCATGGCCGTCACCAAGCGTGTCAAGGCCTGGAAGGCCAAGCTCACTCCCGGAAAGGTCTACCCGGTCGAGGAGGCCATTGAGCTGGTAAAGGAGTTCGCCACCGCCAAGTTCGCGGAAGCCGTGGACGCGGCGGTCAATCTCGGCATCGACGCCAGCAAGTCCGACCAGCAGGTACGCGGCTCGACGGTGATGCCGCACGGCACCGGCAAGACGGTGCGCGTCGCGGTGTTCACCTCCGGCAAGAACCAGGAGGCGGCCAAGGCGGCGGGCGCGGACATCGTCGGGCTCGAGGACCTGGCGGCCCAGGTGAAGGCCGGTGAGATCAACTTTGACCGCGTGATCGCGAGCCCCGATGCCATGCGCGTCGTCGGCCAGCTCGGCCAGATTCTGGGTCCGCGCGGACTGATGCCGAACCCGAAGGTCGGCACCGTGACTCCGGATGTAGCGACCGCGGTGAAGAACGCGAAGTCGGGCCAGGTCACCTATCGGGTGGACAAGGCCGGGATCGTTCACTGCACGATCGGCAAGGCGACCTTCGAGGTCAACGCGCTGAAGGAGAACCTGCACGCGCTGATCGCGGACCTGCAGAAGGCGAAGCCCGCCTCGTCGAAGGGCATTTACCTGAAGCGCGTCACGCTCTCCTCGACCATGGGGCCGGGCGTGATGGTGGATCAGGGGACGATTTAGCCGGATGAACGGGGTTCGCCTGGGCGCGAACCCCTTTGAATCCCGCGCGCGAGCGCGTGGAAGCATTTGGTGCGGGCCGACGTGCTTTGAGGCGCGCCGGCCGTCATCGAAGACCGCAGGCGAGGGGACGGGTGCTTTGGCACCCGCGGCCCTCTTAATGCACCGCCTGCGCAGATGGTGAACCGCTTTTCGCATCGAGGATGTCTCCTCGGGGCTTGGAGGTCACCGTCGCAAGGCGAAGCCGATCAGGGACGAGGCTGCAAGTGATCTTCGGGCGATGAGGAGAGATGAATGGCACTCAACCTGGAAGACAAGAAGGCGCTCGTGGCGGAAGTGGCCGCTGTGGCATCGAAGGCCCAGTCGGTCGTGGCCGCGGAGTACCGCGGGCTCACGGTCGGGCAGATGACCGAGCTGCGTGCCAAGGCGAGAAAGCAGGGCGTGTACATGCGTGTGGTCAAGAACACGCTGGCGCGCAAGGCGCTCGCCGGCACGTCGTTCGAGTCGGTGGGACCGAAGCTCAAGGGGCCTCTGGTGCTCGCGTTCTCGAAGGACGATCCGGGCGCGGCGGCGCGCGTGGTGAAGGACTTCGCCAAGGCGCACGAGAAGCTCGTGGCGACGCTCGTGTCCCTCGGTGGGCAGGTCCTGCCCGGCGGGGAGCTCGAGAAGGTGGCGAGTCTGCCGACTCGCGAGCAGGCGCTGTCGATGCTGCTCGGCGTGCTGAAGGCGCCGATAGCCAAGCTCGTCGGCACGCTCGCCGCGCCGGCGGCGAAGCTCGCCCGCACGGTTGCCGCGGTCCGCGACCAGAAACAGGCCGCGGGCGCTTAACGGTCTGAACGCAACTTTTTGGAGACTCACATGGCTGTCAACAAAGACGAAATCCTCGATGCAATTTCCAAGATGACCCTTCTCCAAGTCATGGAACTCGTTTCCGACATGGAGAAGAAGTTCGGCGTGACCGCCGCCGCCCCGGTCGCGGTCGCCGCGGCTCCGGGCGCCGCCGCCGCCGCGGCCGCGCCGGTCGAGGAGCAGACGGAGTTCACCGTCACGCTGAAGGAGTACCCGGCGGACAAGAAGGTCACCGTGATCAAGGTGATCCGCGAGCTCACCGGCCTCGGCTTGAAGGAGGCGAAGGACCTGGTCGAGGGGGCGCCCTCGACCGTCAAGGAGGCCGTGTCCAAGGCCGACTCCGAGGCGATGAAGAAGAAGCTCGAGGACGCCGGCGCGAAGGTGGAGGTCCGTTAAGACCTCCATGCGCCACTTCCCTCTTCGCGCGCCGTGCGCGAAGACGCCGATGTAGCCAGAATTCATCTGAGGTGACCACTCGATGGCTTATTCCTTCACCGAGAAAAAGCGCATCCGCAAGAACTTCGGCAAGCAGGCGAGCATCCTCGACACGCCCTACCTGCTCGCCATCCAGCTCGACTCGTATCGCAAGTTCCTGCAGGTCGACAAGGCCGAGGACAACCGCGAGCGCATCGGGCTGCACGCCGCTTTCAAGAGCGTGTTCCCGATCACGAGCTATTCCGGGAACGCCTCTCTCGAGTACGTGAGCTACCGGCTCGGCGAGCCGGTGTTCGACGTGAAAGAGTGCCAGCTGCGCGGCCTCACCTACGCGGCGCCGCTGCGCGTCAAGGTGCGCCTCGTGGTCCTCGACAAGGAGGCCGCCGGCGCCAAGAAGCCGGTCAAGGACGTGCGCGAGCAGGAGGTGTACCTCGGCGAGCTGCCGCTCATGACCGACAACGGCACCTTCGTCGTCAACGGCACCGAGCGCGTCATCGTCTCGCAGCTGCACCGCTCGCCCGGGGTGTTCTTCGATCACGACCGCGGCAAGACGCACTCCTCCGGGAAGCTCTTGTTCTCGGCCCGCATCATTCCGTACCGCGGCTCGTGGCTCGACTTCGAGTTCGATCCGAAAGACTGCGTGTTCGCGCGCATCGACCGCCGGCGCAAGCTCCCGGTCACGATCATCCTGCGCGCCCTCGGCATGAACGAGACCGAGATTCTCGCGACCTTCTTCGACACCAACACCTTCCATCTCGGCCGCGACGAGGTGGCGCTGCAGCTGGTTCCGCAGCGCCTGCGCGGCGAGACCGCGACCTTCGAGATCCGCATCGGCGACACCGTGATCGTCGAGGAGGGCCGCCGCATCACCGCCCGTCACGTGCGCCAGCTCGAGGACGCGAAGGTGACCCGGCTGCGGGTGCCGCGCGAGTACGTCTACGGCAAGGTCCTCGCCCACGACGTGGTCAACACCGAGACCGGCGAGATCCTCGCCAAGGCGAACGAGGTGCTCACCGCCGCCTCGGTCGAGAAGCTCATCGAGGCGGGCATCGCGCAGGTCAACACGCTCTACGTGAACGACCTCGATCGCGGCGCCTACATCTCCGACACGCTGCGCATCGATCCCACCAAGACGCGCCTCGAGGCGCTGGTGGAGATCTACCGCATGATGCGTCCCGGCGAGCCGCCCACCAAAGACGCGGCCGAGAACCTGTTCGGCAACCTGTTCTTCAATCCCGAGCGCTACGATCTCTCCGCGGTCGGGCGCATGAAGTTCAACCGCCGCGTGGGACGCAAGGAGATCCTCGGTGCGGGCGTGCTGTATGACCTCAAGTACACGAGCGGCCGCACCGACGAGGCCTCGAAGCGCCTCGTCGCGCAGTACGGGCAGATGTCCGACATCATCGACGTGCTGAAGGTCCTCATCGACATCCGTAACGGCAACGGCCAGGTGGACGACATCGACCACCTCGGCAACCGCCGCGTCCGCTCGGTCGGCGAGATGGCCGAGAACGCGTTCCGCGTGGGACTCGTGCGCGTCGAGCGCGCCGTCAAGGAGCGCCTCACGATCGCCGAGACCGAGCCCCTGATGCCGCAGGAAATGATCAACGCCAAGCCGGTCGCGGCCGCGGTCAAGGAGTTCTTCGGCTCCTCGCAGCTCTCGCAGTTCATGGACCAGAACAACCCGCTCTCCGAGGTGACCCACAAGCGGCGCGTCTCGGCGCTCGGGCCCGGGGGACTCACGCGCGAGCGCGCCGGGTTCGAGGTGCGCGACGTGCACCCGACCCACTACGGGCGCGTGTGCCCGATCGAGACGCCGGAAGGCCCGAACATCGGCCTGATCAACTCGCTCTCGGTCTACGCGCGCACCAATCAGTACGGCTTCCTCGAGACGCCCTACCGGCGCGTCGAGAACGGCCGGGTCACCGACCGCATCGATTACCTGTCGGCGATCGAGGAGGGCGAGTACGCGATCGCCCAGGCGAACGCGGTGCTCGGAGCGGGCGGGGCGCTGCAGGACGTGCTGGTGTCCTGCCGCTTCCAGAACGAGTTCACGCTGATGCCGCGCGAGCGCATCAACTACATGGACGTGTCGCCGAAGCAGATCGTGTCGGTGGCGGCCTCGCTCATCCCGTTCCTCGAGCACGACGACGCCAACCGCGCGCTCATGGGCTCGAACATGCAGCGCCAGGCGGTGCCGACGCTGCGCTCCGAGACCCCGCTGGTCGGCACCGGCATGGAGCGCCCGGTGGCCATCGACTCGGGCGTGACCGTGATCGCGCGCCGCGGCGGCGCGGTCGACTCCGTCGACGCCTCGCGCATCGTGGTGCGGGTGAACGACGAGGAGACCACCGCCGGGGAGCCGGGCGTCGACATCTACAACCTCACCAAGTACACGCGCTCGAACCAGAACACCTGCATCAACCAGCGGCCGCTGGTGAACGCGGGGGATGTGATTGCGCGCGGGGACGTGCTGGCGGACGGACCGTCGACGCACCTGGGCGAGCTCGCGCTCGGACAAAATCTCCTGGTCGCGTTCATGCCCTGGAACGGCTACAACTTCGAGGACTCGATCCTGATCTCCGAGCGCGTGGTGCAGGAGGACCGCTTCACCACCATCCACATCGAGGAGCTCACCTGTGTCGCACGCGACACCAAGCTCGGGCCCGAGGAGATCACCGCGGACATCCCGAACGTCGGCGACGCGGCGCTCGCCAAGCTCGATGAGGCGGGCATCGCCTTCATCGGCGCGGAGGTGAAGGCCGGAGACATCCTCGTCGGCAAGGTGACGCCCAAGGGCGAGACGCAGCTCACCCCCGAGGAGAAGCTGCTGCGCGCGATCTTCGGCGAGAAGGCGTCCGATGTGAAGGACACGGGACTGCGCGTGCCGCCCGGCATGGACGGCACCGTGATCGACGTGCGCGTGTTCACGCGCGACGGAGTGGAGAAGGACTCGCGCGCGCTCTCGATCGAGAAGGCCGAGATCGAGCGGGTGCGCAAGGACTTCGCCGACCAGCAGCGCATCCTCGAGGATGACCTGTTCCAGCGCGTGCGCGGCATGCTGGTGGGCCAGACGGCCGCCGGCGGTCCGCGCAAGCTCAAGAGCGGCACCCGCATCGCGAGTGAGTACCTCGACGAGCTGCCGCGCGAGGAGTGGTTCGAGATCCGCCTCGAGAGCGAGGAAGCCAACAGCCAGCTCGAGCAGGCCTCGGAGCGCTTGAAGCTGCAGCGCAAGGCCTTCGAGAAGCGCCTCGACGACAAGAAGGCCAAGATCACCGCAGGCGACGACCTCGCCCCGGGTGTGCTCAAGATGGTCAAGGTGTACCTCGCGGTGAAGCGCCGTGTGCAGCCGGGCGACAAGATGGCCGGCCGCCACGGCAACAAGGGCGTGATCTCGACCATCGTGCCGGTCGAGGACATGCCGTATCTCGAGGACGGCACCCCGGTCGATGTGGTGCTGAATCCGCTCGGCGTGCCCTCGCGGATGAACGTCGGCCAGGTACTCGAGACGCACCTTGGCTGGGCGGCGAAGGGGGTGGGACTCAGGATCGGCCGCATGCTGGAAGCGCAAGCGCAGGCGGCGGAGCTGCGCGGCTTCCTCAAGCAGGTCTACAACGAGACCGGCGGGCAGCGGGAAGACATCGAGAGCCTGAACGATGCGGATCTCACCCAGCTCGCGAAGAACCTCGTCAACGGCGTGCCGATGGCGACCCCGGTGTTCGACGGCGCGAGCGAGGCGGAGATCAAGCGCATGCTCGAGCTCGCCGAGCTGCCGCTGAACGGCCAGACCCTCCTCTATGACGGCCGCACCGGGGAGCGCTTCGAGCGCCAGGTCACCGTCGGCTACATGTACATGCTGAAGCTGAATCACCTCGTCGACGACAAGATGCACGCGCGCTCGACCGGCCCCTACAGCCTGGTCACGCAGCAACCCTTGGGCGGCAAGGCCCAGTTCGGCGGCCAGCGTTTCGGCGAGATGGAGGTCTGGGCGCTCGAGGCCTACGGGGCCTCCTACACGCTGCAGGAGATGCTGACCGTCAAGTCGGATGACGTGAACGGTCGCACCAAGATGTACAAGAACATCGTCGACGGCAATCACCAGATGGATGCGGGTATGCCGGAGTCCTTCAACGTCCTCGTGAAGGAGATCCGCTCGCTCGGCATCAACATGGAACTGGAGCAGGATTAACTCATGAAAGATTTACTGAAACTGTTCAGGCAGCACGCTCCGGTCGAGCACTTCGATTCGATCAAGATCGGGCTCGCCTCGCCGGAGATGATCCGTGCGTGGTCGTACGGCGAGGTGAAGAAGCCCGAGACCATCAACTACCGCACCTTCAAGCCCGAGCGCGACGGCCTGTTCTGCGCCAAGATCTTCGGGCCGGTGAAGGACTACGAGTGTCTGTGCGGCAAGTACAAGCGCTTGAAGCACCGCGGCGTGGTCTGCGAGAAGTGCGGCGTCGAGGTGACTCAATCAAAAGTCCGGCGCGAGCGCATGGGCCACATCGAGCTCGCGAGCCCCACCGCGCACATCTGGTTCCTGAAGTCGCTCCCGTCCCGCATCGGCCTCATGCTCGACATGACGCTGCGCGAGATCGAGCGGGTGCTGTACTTCGAGGCCTTCGTGGTCATCGATCCGGGCATGACCCCGATGCAGCGCGGGCAGTTGCTGACCGACGAGATGTACCTCGAGGCGATCGAGGAGCACGGCGATGAGTTCGACGCCCGCATGGGCGCCGAGGCCGTGTACGAGCTGCTGCGCACCATCGACCTCAATGCCGAGATCGGGCGGGTGCGCGAGGAGATGGCCGGCACCTCCTCCGAGACCAAGCTCAAGCGCCTCTCGAAGCGGTTGAAGCTCATCGAGTCGTTCGTCGAGTCGGGCAACAAGCCCGAGTGGATGGTGATGACGGTGCTGCCGGTGCTGCCGCCGGACCTGCGGCCGCTGGTGCCGCTCGACGGCGGGCGCTTCGCCACCTCGGACCTGAACGATCTCTACCGCCGGGTCATCAACCGCAACAACCGCCTGCGCCGGCTGCTCGAGCTCAATGCTCCCGACATCATCGTGCGCAACGAGAAGCGCATGCTGCAGGAGGCGGTGGATGCGCTGCTCGACAACGGTCGCCGCGGCCGCGCCATCACCGGCACCAACAAGCGCCCGCTCAAGTCGCTCGCCGACATGATCAAGGGCAAGCAGGGGCGCTTCCGTCAGAATCTCCTCGGCAAGCGCGTCGACTACTCGGGCCGCTCGGTCATCGTGGTCGGCCCGCAGCTGCGCCTGCACCAGTGCGGACTGCCGAAAAAGATGGCGCTCGAGCTCTTCAAGCCCTTCATCTTCCAGAAGCTGCAGTTGCGCGGCGAGGCTTCCACCATCAAGGCCGCCAAGCGCCTGGTGGAGCGCGAGGGAGCCGAGGTGTGGGACATCCTCGAGGAGGTGATCCGCGAGCATCCGGTGCTGCTCAACCGCGCGCCGACGCTGCACCGGCTCGGCATCCAGGCGTTCGAGCCGCTGCTGGTCGAGGGCAAGGCGATCCAGCTGCACCCGCTGGTGTGCACGGCGTTCAACGCCGACTTCGATGGCGACCAGATGGCCGTGCACGTGCCGCTGTCGCTCGAGGCGCAGCTGGAAGCGCGCGCCCTCATGATGTCGTCCAACAACATCCTCTCACCCGCCAACGGCGACCCGATCATCGTGCCCTCGCAGGACGTGGTGCTCGGGCTCTACTACATGACGCGCGAGCGCATCGGCGCCAAGGGCGAGGGCATGCACTTCGCCGACGGGCAGGAGGTGCATCGCGCCTACGAGAGCCGCAGCGTCGACCTCCAGGCGAGAGTCCGCGTGCGGCTGCGCGAGCACGTACGCGGCGAGACGGGTGAGCTCACCGAGCGCCTCCGCATCGCCAACACCACCGTCGGACGGGCGCTGCTCTTCGAGATCCTGCCCCGCGGCCTGTCTTTCGATCTCATCAACCAGGACATGACCAAGAAGGCGATCTCCGCGACCATCAACGCCTGCTACCGCGCGCTCGGTCTCAAGGAGACCGTGGTGTTCGCCGATCAGCTCATGTACACCGGCTTCCACTACGCGACCCGCGCCGGCGTGTCCTTCGGCATCGACGACATCGTCATCCCGGAGCAGAAGACCCGCATCGTCACCGCCGCCGACGACGAGGTGAAGGAGATCCAGGATCAGTACGCCTCGGGTCTGGTCACCAACGGCGAGCGCTACAACAAGGTGGTCGACATCTGGTCGCGCGCCAACGACCAGGTGGCGAAGGCCATGATGGAGAAGCTCGGTTCCGAGGAAGCGACCGACGCCCGCGGCTTGCGCCATAAGCAAAAATCCTTCAACTCGATCTTCATGATGGCCGACTCGGGCGCGCGCGGCTCCGCGGCGCAGATCCGCCAGCTGGCCGGCATGCGTGGCCTCATGGCCAAGCCCGACGGCTCGATCATCGAGACGCCGATCACGGCGAACTTCCGCGAGGGCCTGAACGTCCTGCAGTACTTCATCTCCACGCACGGCGCCCGCAAGGGACTCGCCGACACGGCGCTCAAGACCGCCAACTCGGGCTATCTCACCCGGCGCCTGGTGGACGTGGCGCAGGACCTGGTGGTCACGGAAGTCGACTGCGGCACCTCGAACGGGCTCGCCATGAGCCCGCTGGTCGAGGGGGGCGATGTGGTCGAGGCGCTCGGCGAGCGCGTGCTGGGGCGCGTCATGTCGGAGGACATCCTCAAGCCCGGCGGCGAGGAAGTGCTGATCGCGGTGGGGACGCTCCTCGATGAGCCGCTGGTACGGCTCCTCGAGACCGAGGGAGTGGATCAGATCAAGGTCCGCTCGCCGATCACGTGCCAGACGCGCTACGGGGTGTGCTCGCGCTGTTACGGGCGCGATCTCGCGCGCGGCCGGCCGATCTCGATCGGCGAGGCCGTGGGCGTCATCGCCGCCCAGTCGATCGGCGAGCCCGGCACGCAGCTCACCATGCGCACCTTCCACATCGGCGGCGCCGCCTCCCGTGCGGCCGCGGCGTCCAGCGTCGAGGTGCGCAACAAGGGCGTCGTGCGCTTCCACCATATCAAGACGGTGCTGCACGAGAAGGGGCACCTGGTGGCGGTGTCGCGCTCGGGCGAGATCGGCGTGGTCGATGATTTCGGCCGCGAGCGCGAGCGCTACAAGATTCCCTACGGCGCCATGATCAGCGTCAAGGAGGGCGCGACGGTGGCGGCCGGCCAGGTGGTGGCGACCTGGGATCCGCACACCCACCCGGTGGTCACCGAGGTCGCGGGCTTCGTCAAGTTCCAGGACTTCATCGACGGGCTCACGGTCACCTCCCAGCTCGACGAGGTCACGGGGCTCTCCAGCACCGTGGTGCTCGACACCAAGCAGCGCGGCGGCAAGGATCTGCGTGCCACGATGAAGCTGATCGGCGCCAAGGGCAAGGAAATGACCTTCGCCAACACCGAGATCCCGGCCGTGTACACGCTGCCGCCGGGCGCGCTCGTCAGCCTCGAGGACGGCGCGCGCGTGTCGGTGGGCGACGTCATCGCGCGCATTCCGCAGGAGTCCTCCAAGACGCGCGACATCACCGGAGGACTCCCGCGTGTCGCCGACCTCTTCGAGGCACGCAAGCCCAAGGATCCGGCGATCCTCGCGGAGCGCTCGGGCACCGTGAGTTTCGGCAAGGAGACCAAAGGCAAGCGGCGCCTCATCATCACCTCCGACGACGGCGAGAAGTACGAGGAGCTGATCCCGAAGTGGCGTCAGCTGAACGTGTTCGAGGGTGAGACCGTCGAGCGCGGCGAGGTCATCGCCGACGGCGAGCCGAATCCGCACGACATCCTGCGCCTGCAGGGGGTCGAGGCGCTGGCGAACTACCTGGTGCGCGAGATCCAGGACGTCTACCGCCTGCAGGGCGTGAAGATCAACGACAAGCACATCGAGGTGATCATCCGCCAGATGCTGCGCAAGACCGAGGTGCAGGAGGCCGGCGAGACGGCGCTGCTGCGCGGCGAGCAGCTCGACCGCTCGCGGGCGCTCGACATCAACGACCGGGCGCAGCAGGACGGCAAGAAGGCCGCACGGCTGCAGCCGGTGCTGCTCGGCATCACCAAGGCGTCGCTGGCGACCGAGTCGTTCATCTCGGCGGCCTCGTTCCAGGAGACTACCCGCGTGCTGACGGAAGCCGCGGTCCGCGGCCTCAAGGACGATCTGCGCGGACTCAAGGAGAACGTGATCGTTGGACGCCTCATCCCGGCTGGCACCGGCTTCGCGGCCCACGCCTCGCGGCGGCGCAAGATGGAGGGCGCCGAGCGGCGCAGCTTCATGGACGTGGGCGGGGGGCTCCCGGATACCGAGGAGGCGAGCGTCGGCGAGGAGCCGGAGAGCGCCGCGGGCTGACGGCGCACTCCGCCGCGCGGTCCGTGAGATCCGCGCGGTGCGCTAAAATCGAACGGGCCGGCGGCTTCCGCCGGCCCGTTTTATCGAGGCCGCATCGCTTGAACGCGACCTGTCCCGTCCTCGCCGGCGCACACGTGCGGCTCGAGCCCCTCGCCCGCGAGCACGTCGCGGGACTCACCACGGCAGCGGCGCGCGATCCCGCGCCCTACGTCTGGAGCTATATCCCGCAGGGGCTCGCCCACATGGCGGCGTACGTCGAGGACGCGCTCGCGGCGCTCGCCGCGGGCACGGCGTTTCCACTCGCGACCGTGCGGCTCGCCGACGGGGCGGTCATCGGCTCGAGCCGCTTCTTTGACGTCGAGCGCTGGACGTGGCCCGCCGGGCACCGGGAGGCGCGGCGGGAAGGGCTCGACGCCTGCGAGATCGGCTACACCTGGCTCGCCGCGGACGCCATCCGCACCGCCGCCAATACCGAGGCCAAGCTCCTGATGCTCACCCACGCATTCGAGAGCTGGGGCGTGCGGCGGGTGTGCTTCCACACCGACGTGCGCAACGAGCGCTCGCGGGCCGCGCTCGCGCACATCGGCGCGCGGTTCGAGGGCGTGCTGCGCGCCCACCGGCTGGCGTCCGACCTCACGGCGCGTGATTCGGCGCGCTATTCCATCCTGGCCGCGGAGTGGCCGGGGGTGAAGGCGCGGCTGCGGGAGCGCCTGGCACCCGCGGCCTGACTGCGAAGAGCGATTAGGAGGTCTCGTGCCCATCACGACTCTCGCGCACTTGAGCGAGCTGCTGCAGAGATTGCCGGTCGGACAGAGCAGGGCGATTCCCTACAGCGTGTACCAGGTACTGTTTCCGCCGGGCGAGCCGGATGAAGGCGCACGGGTGCTCGCGTTCCGCTTCGCGGGCGAGCACGGCTGCGTGATCGAGAACCAGCCTCGCGCCCTGCAGGTGGTCTTCACCAAGAAGACCAGCCACCCCGTGGCCCCCCGGGAGAAGGCGAGCTAGGTTCCCTGCCAGATCTTCATCAGCTCGGGCGAGCCCTGAGCGCGAACGCCGTTGTCGGTGAGGATCTCATCGGTCGCGGCAACGATCTCGGTGCGGCGGAATACGAGCGCCTCCTCGCCGCGGCCTTCGAACTCGAACGTCACGAACTCGTCCTTGAGATCCCGCAGCAGGGCGACCAGCTGTGCCAGGCTCTTCACCGCGGTCCCGTTCACGCTCCTGACCACGGATCCGGAAGGGTCGGCGTAACCCTTCGAGATCTTGTGCGGGAAGAGCGGCGCCGGAATCAGCACCAGCTCCTGGCGGTCGGGCGGCTGCGGCTCGCTGAGGCGCGCGAGCAGGGGACTGCCGGTGGCGACTAACCTGGCGGCGAGCTCCCTGAAGCGCGGCGAGCTCACGAACTCGTGGGTGGCCGTTGAGAACACGAGCGGGCCGTAGATGAAGTAACGCGGGTAATCGCCGCGCAGGGACTCGATCAGCATCGGGTGGTGCGGGGATACCGGAAAATCGACGTGCAGCGTCTTGCCCGCGCGCACCACGGTGAGCGGCACCGTGCCGTTGCGCGCCACCTTCTGGACCTCGTAGGCGAAGAACAGCCGCTGGTCCGAGTCCATCTTCACCAGCCCCTCGTCGTCCACCGCAACATCGGCGATGCTCGTGATGACGTCCCAGGGGTGCAGGACCTCAGCCTCGCTCTTGTCGTACATGCGGTGCACGACGATCCCCTGGACGCCGGGATCGAGCTTGAGGAAGGCCCGCAGCGCCGGATTCTCGAGCGTCTGCAGCTCGCCGAAGAGCGACGGCTTGCCCTGGTAGTGGCCGCTGGCGACGTCCTGCAGGAAGAGCTCGATTTCCTCGTTGGGGATGATGTAGCTGATGTTCTCGGAGTTGCGCAGGTGGCTGAAGGCGAGCCCCACCATGGTGTCCCCCGCGACCGCCGGTCCGCCCGAGTTGCCCGGATTGATGGCGGCATCGATCTGGATGCGCAGCCCCGAGGTGTTGAGCTGGTAGGGCACGAACTCGATGCGCGAAACGATGCCCTTGGTGATCGAGAGCGAGGCGCCACCCACGGGGAAGCCATACGCGAGCACGGCATCCTTGATGTGCGGCAGCGTCTTGGCGCGGGGCAGCGGCTTGTGGCTCGAGAAGAAAGAGTCGTCCTCCAGCTTCAGGAGCGCCAGATCGATCCCGGGCGCGATGGCCGCGACGCTGGCGGCGAGCTTGTCGCCGGCCTGATTGCCCTGCACCTGGATCTGGGCGGCGTAGGTCACGACATGCGCGTTCGTCAGGATGCGCTTGCCCTCGATCACCACGCCGGAACCGGACACCTCCACCGGAGCCTCCTTCGCCCAGGGTCGCACCAGATCCGGACGGCGGATCGTGGCAAAGACCTTGACCACGGCGTTCTCGGTGTCGTGGGAAACCGCCGCCGCGGGCTCGGATGCGGGGGCGGCGGACGGCTTGGCCGGCGGCACGTCCGCGGGCGGCCCCTCCGTGGCCTGCCGCGCCGCGGACAGGACGGGAGACAGGAGCAGACAGGCGAGCAGAGTGCGGCCAAGGGGCGTCGTGAGTCCTGAGAACATGAGGCGCCTTCGTCGCGGCTCGGGGCCTAAGGGCAGGGGAGGAGGATTGTGACACAGAACCGCGCCGCTGCCGCCCGCGGCATTTGGACATAGTTGACCGAGTCAACTATCTGAACGATAGTAGCTCCCCGGCTGAAGAGCTCGCCCATGACCGTGTCCAATGCCCAGATCAGCGAGGTTCGCGCCTTCAATCGGGACTACAC
>WNGP01004263.1_pt1 | contig 14925 bp, 15 predicted proteins | sample 5407671 | NCBI WGS metagenome assembly WNGP01 (sample SAMN13153381, study PRJNA577476) | soil metagenome | isolation source: 40 cm soil or saprolite under Garry oak tree replicate 2 | place: USA:California | collected 2016-06-15 | reverse complement strand
TGGCGCACGGCCTGTCCGTCGACGGTCACGCGCTGGCGTCCCGGATCGACGCTCATGCCCAGCGTGGCGACAGCGCCGTCCACGCGGACGCGCCCCGCCCGGATCAGGTCCTCGGCCTTACGGCGCGACGTCACGCCCGCACGCGCCAGCGCGCGTTGCAGGCGCATCAGCGTCATTCGGGCTCGGCGGGTGCGGGCGGCCGGAGCGCCACCGACAGCTCTTCCAGCCGCGGCAGCTCGTCCAGGTCCTTGAGCCCCAGAATTTCCAGGAACTGCGGTGTGGTCCCGTAGAGCAGCGGCCGCCCGAGCCCCTCGCCCCGCGTCACCACCTCCACCAGCCCCCGCTCCGCCAGCTTGTCGATCACCGCGCCGGAGTCGACGCCACGGATCTCGTCCACTTCCGACCGCCCCACCGGCTGGCGGTAGGCGATGATGGCCAGCGTCTCGAGCGCGGCGGGCGAGAGCCGGCGCGGTCGCAACGCGAATTGGGCGCGCTCGATCGCCTCGGCGTATTCGCGCCGCGTCAGGAACTGCCACCCCTGCGCGATCTCGACCAGCTCGACGCCGTGGTCCGCGGCCGCGAACCCATCCCGCAGCTCGGCGAGCGCCGCGTGCACCGCGGCCTCCCCGGCCGCCGGCTCGAGCGTGCGGAGCTCCTCGACCGTCAGCGGTCGCGACGACGCGAACAGCGCCGCCTCAAACAGCTTCGCGAGGGGACTCACGGCGGATCTGGATCGGGGTGAAGGCTCCCTCCTGGTGCACGCTCAAGGACCCACGCTTGGCGAGCTCCAGCAGAGCGATGAACACGGAGAGCACATCGACGAGCGTGGGACGCGCGCCCACGACGTCCAGCCAGCCGAACTCCGCGCGCTCGGCGAGCAGCGCCTGCAGCTTCGCGGTCGCCCCCTCCACGTCGAGCGGCCGGGGTACGACGCGGTGCAGCACCGGCTCCGGGATGAGCGCGATCACCCGCTCCGCCGCCGCCAGGAGGTCGTTCAGCTCGATGACGAGCGGCGCCGGCGGGGCGGCCGGCGGCTCGGGACGGAACCCGCGCCCCAGCTGCTCGGCGCGCCGGGCCGCCGCCTGGCCCAGCCACTCGACCAGTTCGCGGATCTGCTGGTACTCGAGCAGCCGCCGCACCAGCTCGGCGCGCGGATCTTCCCACTCGTCGTCGCCCAGCCGCCGCGGCAGCAGCATCTGCGCCTTGATCCGCAGCAGCCGCGCCGCCATCTCGAGGTAGTCCGCCGCCTGGTTCAACCCCAGCTCGTTGATGACCGCGAGAAACTGGTCGGCGATCTTCGCGATCGGCAGGTCGGTGATGTCGACCTCGTCCTCGCGGATCAGGTGCAGCAGCAGGTCGAGCGGGCCGGAGAACTGCTCCAGCTCGATGACGAATCCGTTCTGGTCGCGGGTGGTGAGCGCGGGATTCGTCACTGGGGGAAGGCTCCGTCGGACACGCCGAACCGCCCGACGACGCTGAGCGCGCGACGATGGGCAGGTACCCCATCGCGTACAGCTGCCGGTACTTGAGCCCCGCCCCGGGCGGCAGGACGTACTTGAAGACGTGGCTGCCGTCCAGCGGCGGGATCGGGAGCAGGTTGAAGAACGCGAGCCAGACGTTCATCAGCATCCCGTAGACCAGCATGCGCTGGATGATCTCCCACGTGCCCGTGAGCGCCGGCAGCGCATCGCCGAGGAAACCGACCACGGCGAACAACGCGCCCGCCAGAACGAAGAGGCCGAGATTCGTCGCGATGCCCGCCAGCGAGACGATGATGTCCCCCTTGCGGAAGTTGCGGTACTTCCGCGGGGTGACGGGTACGGGCTTGGCGGCGCCGAAGGTGAACCGGCCGTTCGACGCGAACCACAGGATGACCGGAAACAGCACGGTCATGAACGGATCGATGTGCTTGAGGGGATTGAGCGTCAGCCGCCCGAGCATGTAGGCGGTGTCGTCGCCCTGCCGATAGGCCGCCTCGGCGTGGGCGTATTCGTGGGCCACGATGGAGAAGAGGAGGACCGGGGCCCAGACGAGGAATTCGAACGAGATAGCGCGGGCTCGGGGTCGGTGACGTCCCAAGATAATGAGCGGGGACGCGCCCGGTCAACGGCGTAGCGCCTTGACCGACCTACACTTACCCTCTATGTTCCGCGCTCCACAGGAGGCCACTGGTGCCGCGCATCAAGTCCGCGAAGAAAGCCATGCGTCAGGGACGCGCCCGCCACGCGCGCAATCAGGCGCAACGCTCTGCGCTACGCACCGCGCTCAAGCGCGTGCGCGCTGCCACTACCGCCGAGCAGGCGGCCGCGGCGTACCGGACCGCGGCCCAGCTGCTCGACCGCGCCGCCCGCAAGGGATTGATCCACGGCAACAACGCGGCCCGCCACAAATCACGGCTGGCTGCCGCCGTGCGTAAGATCGGGAAATAAAGTCTACACCGCGGCGAGTTCCGCCCCGCACTGCGCGCAGTACCACTCCGTCGGCAGGTTCATCGTCCCGCAGTCCTTGCAGCGCAGCGTCTTCGCCGCTTCCTCATTGCCGTTGTCGCTCGACACTTCGGGGACGACGTTAGCGGGCTCGGGCGTGGCCGCCCGGGTAGAACTGGCGGCGCGCGGAGTTTCGCCGGGGGTCGCTGGCTGGAACTGGGCACCGCTCGCACGGCGCGCCGACGGCGCCCCGCCCTTCTCGTCCTCCGTCACGGACTTGATGAACTCGAGCTCGTCCACGTGGTCCGCCGTGGTCGCCGCCGGCCGCGGCGCGCCGACCCTCCCGGCCTTCCCACCCACGAGGGCGTCCAGCTCCTCGAGCTTCGCGATGTCGGCGTCGACCGCCTGCAGCTCCTCGCGCACCGACACGAGCTCGGCGAGGACATCCTTGTGCACCTGGCCCCACTGCGCCTCGTCGTACTCACCCACAGCGTGGCGCAGCTCGGTCTCCTTGAGCTTCTCGGAGACGCCGGCCTCCTTCTTTTGCAGCTCACCACGCAGGTGCTTCTTCTGGTCGATCGTGGCGTCCGCGGCGCTGTCCAGCCGTGCGATCCACGCCTCGTACTGACGCCGCTCCTCCAGCAGGCGCTGGATCACGGCCGTGCTTTTCGACGACCCTTTAGGCATCCCGTTGCCCCTCGAGGCGCGCTGCCGCCCCGGGCGGAAGCTCCGTCACTCGGCCGAGCGCGTGCGCCGTGAAGAGGATCCGGGCCGCGTGCTCCAGGCTCTCCATGCGGATCCACGCGGCGTCGAGGGTGGCCCCTACCGTCACCGCCCCGTGGTTCGCGAGCAGCCACGCGTCGCGCCCCGTGAGGTAGGGCTCGATCCGGTCCCCCAGCTCGGCGGTCCCCGGCGTGCCATAAGGTACGACCGGCACCCGGCCGCATTGCAAAATAAGCTCCGGCAGCACAAAAGTCTCAAACCCCTGGCCGGCGACGGCAAACCCCGTGGCGGTCGGCGGGTGCGCGTGCACGACGGCGCCCACGTCGGGCCGACGCCGCAGGATCCGTAAGTGTAAGTCCAATTCGCTCGTAGGGTTGCAACGACCGCGCCGTTTTCGCCCCGACAGATCTACGAGCACCATGTCGGACGGCGCCACCAAGGCCTTGATCACCCCGCGCGGCGTGACGAGCACCCGCTCGCGGCCGACCCGCACCGCCAGATTGCCGTCCTGCCCCGCGACGAGACCCTGCTCCGCGAGCTGGCGGCAGCACAGCGCCATCCGGCGGGCCACGTCGCGCGCGCTCACCGGCCGGCGGGAGCCTCCGGAGAGGGCGCGGCATCATGGACGATCTTCCCGCCTACGAGCGTCAGGACGGCGCGCCCCGTGAGGGTGCGTCCCGCGAAGGGTGTGTTGCGACTCTTCGAGAAAAACGCCGCGGGGTCGACGGTCCACGGCGCGGCGACGTCGAGCACCGTAACGTCAGCCGGCGCGCCGGGCCGGAGCGTGCCGCCCCCCTCGGGGAGTCGGAACACCGCCGCTGGCACAGTGCTCATGCGGCGGAGCAGCTCAGGGAGCGACAGCACCCCGCCCAGCACCAGCTCGGTGTGCGCCACGCCGAACGCAGTCTCGAGTCCCACGATGCCGAACGGCGCGTCGTCGAACGCGGCCTCCTTGGCATCGTAGGCGTGCGGCGCGTGATCGGAGGCGATGCAGTCGATCACGCCCTCCGCGAGCGCCGCCCGCAGCGCCGCCACGTCCGCGCCTTCGCGCAACGGCGGGTTCATCTTGGCGTGCGTGTCGTACCCCTCGCAGGCGCGGTCGGTCAGGGTGAGGTGGTGCGGCGTCGCTTCGGCCGTGACGTGGATGCCCTGCTCCTTCGCGCGCCGGATCAACTCGACCGAGCCGCGCGTGGACACGTGGCACAGATGCACGTGCCCACCGGTGAGCCCCGCGAGGAGGATGTCGCGGCCGACCATGATCTCCTCGGCGGCCGGGGGCATGCCCTTCAGACCGAGCCGCGTCGCGACGAGCCCCTCGTGCATCACGCCGCCCGCGGCGAGGGTCGGCTCCTCGCAGTGGTCCGCCACGGGAACCCCGAACGTCCGCGCGTACTCGAGCGCGGTGCGCATCAGGTGGCTCGACACCACGGGCCTGCCGTCGTCCGACACCGCCACGGCCCCGGCGCCCACCATCTCGCCGAACTCGGACAGCCGCTCCCCCTTCTGTCCGACGGAAACAGCGCCGATCGGATAGACCCGCGCCAGCCCGGCGCGCACCGACTGCCGCACGATGAAGCCAACCGCCGCCTGGTTGTCGGTGACCGGGTCGGTGTTGGGCATCGCGCACACGGCGGTGAAGCCGCCGGCCGCGGCGGCCCGAGCGCCGGTGGCGATCGTCTCCACGTCCTCGTTCCCTGGCTCGCGCAGGTGGACGTGCACGTCCACCAGCCCCGGCGCGACGACCTTGCCGTGCACGTCGCGCACCACGGCTCCGTCGGGAGTGCCGAGCGACGCGCCCAGCCCCGCGATCTTGCCGTCCTGGATCAGCACGTCGGCCGGCTGGTCGAGATCGCGGCTCGGGTCGATCACCCGCCCGCCCCGGAGCACGAGCGGCCGCGTCATTCACTGCCTCCGGAAGGCCCCTTCGCCGCGTCCGCCAGCTCTGGTCGCCCGCCTGCGAGCAGATAGAGCACGGCCATCCGCACGGCGACGCCGTTCGTCACCTGGTGGAGGATCACGCTGTGCGACCCGTCGGCGACGCGCGACTCGATCTCCACACCGCGGTTCATCGGCCCGGGGTGCATGATCGTGAGCGCGCGGGGCGCCCTGTCGAGCCGTTCGACCGTCACGCCGAACACGCGGTAGTACTCGCGCAGGCTCGGGATGAAGCCCGCCTCCATGCGCTCGAGCTGCAGCCGCAGCACGTTCAACACGTCGGCCCACTCGATCGCTTCCTCGATGCGCCGGAATCGGCACACCCCGAGCTCCTCGATGCCGCGCGGCATCAGGGTGTCGGGCCCGCACACCCCGACCTCGGCGCCGAGCTTCGAGAGTCCCCAGATGTTCGAGCGCGCGACGCGGGAGTGGAGGATGTCGCCCACGAGGCAGACCTTGAGGCCCTCGATGCGGCCGTGCTTGTCGCGGATGGTGAGCAGGTCGAGCAGCCCCTGCGTGGGGTGCTCATGCTTGCCGTCGCCCGCGTTGATCACGTTAGAGCGAATGCGATTCCCGAGGAATTGTGCGGCGCCGGACGACGGGTGACGCATCACGACCATGTCGATCCGCATCGCCTCGAGGTTCTTGGCCGTGTCGACGAGGGTCTCGCCCTTCTGCACCGCGCTGCCCGAGGCGGCGACGTTCACGGTGTCGGCCGAGAGCCGCTTCTCCGCGAACTCGAAGGAGATGCGGGTCCGGGTGGACGCTTCGAAGAACAGGTTGACGATCGTCTTGCCGCGCAGCGCGGGCACTTTCTTGATGGGCCGCTCGGACACCTCCTTGAAGGGCTCGGCGGTGTCGAGGACCAGGCGGATCTGGTCCGCCGAGAGGTGCTCGAGGCCGACCAGGTCCTTGCCCAGGACGGCGGTCATTGACGGCTCCGGGTCCCGGGTTCCCAGGCTAAAGCCTGGGCTCGGCCCTGCGCTGCCCTTAAGGGCACGTCACGTCCCCTTCACCAGGTCCACCTGGTCCTTTCCGTCGAGCTCTTCGACGAGCACGTCCACGCGCTCGCCGCTGTTCATCTTGACCTGCTTGCCCACGATGTCGGGCTGGATCGGCAGCTCGCGGCCGCCGCGGTCCACCAGCACGCACAGCGAGATGCGCTGGGGGCGCCCGAAGTCGGCGAGCTCGTCGAGCGCGGCGCGGACGGTGCGGCCGGTGTAGAGCACGTCGTCCACGATGACGACGTGTTTCCCCGAGAGGTCGCCCGGGATGCGGGTCTCCCCGATCACGGGCTTCGGGCCCACGGTCTCGAGGTCGTCGCGGTACAGGGTGATGTCGAGGGCGCCGCGGGGCACGAGCACGCCCTCTTCTTTCTCGATGAGCTTGGCGATCCGCTCGGCGAGCTCGACGCCGCGCCGCTGGATGCCGATGAGGACGAGATCGTCCGTGCCGTGGGCCAGCTCGAGCACCTCGACCGCCATACGCTGAAGCGCCCGCGACAAGGCGCGGGCGTCCAGGATGGTGGTCCGTTCGGGCCGGCTCATCTCGGGCTGAAACTAAGCCTAGGCCCCAGAGAAGAGAAGCCCGGCGCTCACGGACGCTGCCCTAAAGGTCAGCGCACAGACCACCACACCGGCTCAGCGGCGGGTCGCCCGCGCGGGAGGCCAGGCGACCCGTTGCTCGACCAGTCTCACTTCGACTCTCCGCACGACGGCGCGGGATGGCCGCGCCCGGGCCGCTGGCGGGTGGTGCAGTACAGGTCGTTCAACCCGATCCCCCCGGGCCGAGCCGAGAAGAAGTAGAGCTCCGTCCCGTCGAATGACAGCGCCGGGGCTCCATCGAATGACGCGCTGTTGATAGGCGGGCCGCCAAGCTGCTGGTTCACCAGATTCAGATTCAACGGTGGCGACCAGACGTCGCTCGTCGTCGCGCGCGTCGAGACCCAGAGATCCTCGCTACCAGCCGAATGGCCCACCACGTCGTCTCCCGGGCGCCCAGAAGAGAGGAAGATCTCGAGCCCATCGCGCCGAATGGCAGTGCGGGTATCGCGGTACGGGCTGCTGAGCTCCGGTACCAGAACGGGCGGGCCGAACGCCCCTTCGTCTCCCGTCCGCGCGGTCGCGTAGATGTCCCAACCCTGGTCGGAACCCGGCGGATTATTCTGCCGGGTGAAGTAGAGGGTCGTGATGCCCGTCGCCTCGTCCTCGAAGTACGTCGGGCCAGCGTCCTTAAAGGGCGAGTTGACGACGCAGCCGAGGTTCTCCGCGGGTTGCCAGCCCTTCGGGCCGGAGTCGAAGCGGTTGTCGTCCCGGTGGGAGACAAAGAGGTCCGCGTCGCCGCAGCCCCCGCGTCCAGTGCTATGGAAGTACATCCGATGTCCGTCCGGCGTGAACGTTGGGGCCAGGTCCATCCCGGGAGAATTGATGTTGCGCCCCAGGTGCTGCGGGGTGCCCCACGGAGCGCCGATGCTGTCCCGGTGCGAAACCCAGATGTCGAGCATGCCGAACCCTCCTGGGCGGTCGGAGCTGATGTACAGGCTCAGGCCGTCTTTGGAGATCGCCGGATGCTGCTCGTTCGCGGTTGTGTTGATTACCGGACCGAGGTTGAGGGGCGCGGACCAGGGCTCGTACTGCGGCTGCTCCTCCATCGCATCGGCCATCAGCCTCTTGGAGGCGCTCGGGCCGACGGTTCCTTTGTCGATGCTGCAGGCCTGGACCAGAGCGATCAGGGCCAACAGCGAGGTGACTCTCTCAATCAGTTTCATCTGACGCCTCCGATGTTGATATGCTTTCCCGTCAACGAGACAGGCGCTGTGGCAGCTTCGTCCCCCCGATGCGACTCGGGGCCGGCGCTACCGCTCGCGCCGCCCACGGCAACTGGATCCGCCGCAGGAGCGGAGCTCTCAAGGCCGCCGCCATGCTCGGTGCACCCATCGTCAGATGCCCTTCGTTGGGCGCGATGTCCGTCGGTCCATTGTCATCGCCCACCACCGTCGCGAGGTTGACGTTCCCATTCGAACCGGCGAGCTGTTGCAGCGGGATCCGGATCGTGAGGGTGTTGCCGTTGTAGACCCTTCCCACGTAGGCGACGATGCCGTAGTTCACGACATCCACCAGGAGGCCATTGGACAGATCCACCACGTACTCGTCTCCCAAACCACTCGACCCGCCCGGGTCGGGTCGATAGGCATCGACCTGCGCCAGGCCGCCGGTATTCGGGTTCTGGTCGACGTCCAGGTCGATGTAACCCACGAGCCCGACCGGGCTCGCGAGTCGGATGACAATCGTCAGGGCATCGGAATCATGCGCTGCCGCGAGCATCGTGATGTCCGGCTGGGACGGATCGTCCGGCGCCCCGTAGGTGTCACCCACCGGATCGCCGATGGAGTCGCCCGCCACCGTGATCGGCGCCGTCGCTAGCGCGCCGCCCGCAGTTGCCCGGATGGTGGTGCGCCCTGCGGCGACCGCCGTCAGGAGCCCGGATGCGTCTACCGGCGCGACCCCAGGGTCGTCGCTCGACCACGTGATGGGGCGGCCGAACACCCGGTCGCCCGCTGCGTTCCGCAGCGGGGCCGACAACGGCACCGCCGCCCCGGGAGGCACCGTCGCGGCTCTCGGCACGATGGCGATGGACGCGACCGCGCCGCCCCGGACGGCTGCCCACGTTCCCGAGGCAGTGCCACAGGTAGCCGTGCCGCTGAGCCGCTCGAGTGACTGGCCGGAGAGAACCGCCGTATAGTGGCAGAACCCTCCGTCTCCGACATCGAACTCGACGGCGCCGTGCGAGACCGCGCCGTTCGCCACGGGATCCGAATGCGTGTTGTCGAGCGGGCCATCGGGCGTTCGGCACGTCCCCACTTGGTAGGACGTACCTCCGAACCCGACGTCATTCGCCGTGAACACGTAGGAGCCCGTGTCGTCGCACACCGCGGAGTTCGTCGGATCGTCGAAGTGCTCGGTCCAATCCCACACCCCGGCGAGCGCGGCGGCGGCGAGCAGCACCGTGATGCCGGACGCCCCGTTCTGCCCTTCCACGACGGCGGTGACGGACGCCGCCCCCGAGCCGACGCCGGTCACCAGTCCGGTGGCCGATACGGCGGCCACCGCGGGGTCGCTCGTCCGCCAGGTAATCGGGCGATCCTTCAGCGTGTCGCGGGAGGCATCCAGGGCGGTAGCCACCAGTCGCACGGTGTCACCGCTCAAGAGCGTCGCCGCGGCCGGCAGCACCTTCACGGACGCCACAGGGGGTGGCGGCGTGGTGGTCGAGTCGCAAGCAGCCAGGCCCAAGAGTAGGATGGTTCCCCGGACTGTCCTCATGGGTCCCTCCTAGCCGCGGATGCTGAGGATGTCTCGTCGTCAGTATCGTCCTCGTCAGACGACCGAGTTGTCAGGAGGTAACGCCAGGCGTCGAGGAAGACGGGCGTGCCGTCCGCAGCGAGCGGCGTGTTGAAGTCGGTGCAGGACGAGCTGTGCGCGGGTCGGCCGGGACCACGCAGCGGGTGATAATCGGTGACGAGCATGTGCGTGAAGTCGTACGGGGGCGCACTGTTCTCCGGAGCGACGGCCGGCCCGAAGGCAGCCATGCCCAGGGAGTCCCAGCTCGCGCGGATCGACCGGAATTGCTCGTCGAGGTCGTGGTCGAATCCGTAGTAGCGGTCCGAGGGTGTGACGTGCGTCGCGACCCAGGGAACGGACGCGCCCTGGAGGCTGTCCGTTACCGAGGAGAACATGACCACGCGCGCGACCAGCCGGATCTTCGCAATCATCGCCGCGTGCCCGCCGCCCTGGGAGTGACCACTGACGGCCATCTGTGACCACTTCGGTTTATCGTGCGCCAGGAACCTGTCCCACCCTTCGTCGGGATACTGCCGCGCGAGATACTGGAGCAACTTGGTGAGTCGGTTGTCGATGCTGTTCGCGGCGTTGACGTCCACCCACGGGCTCCGATCAATCCCATCGATGATCTCCAGGCGACTGTTCTCGTAGCAGGCGGCGGGATCGGGGTCGCTCGGGCATACCTTCGCGAGGCCCGGCCTGTTCGGGTACATCAGGCCAATCACGTGGTAGCCGACCCGGGCCGCCTCCTGCTGCACGAGCTGGTAGACCGCCGGGGTCAGGCCCGTGCCCGGCATGAACACGAAGAGTTTGTGGTTGGTCCTGCCCGTGGTGTCGAGCCAGGCATAATGATTGTCGAGCGCCTGATCGATCGCGGGGTCCGTGGCCTGCGGCGCTACGATGTGTTGGACGAGCGGCGCTGAAGACGCCTCCGATAGCCGGTCGAATGTCGGCGGGATCAGCCCGACCGGCCCCTTGTCGGGGTTGCACGCCAGGGCGAGCGCGGTGAACGCCGCCAGCCCAGCCAGCCCACCAGTTGTCGCTTTCATCCTGCGCCTCCTTGCGTGTGTCATTTGCCACACCCTTCGCGGCAGCGTACCTTGACGGCACGGAGCCAGTTTAGGGCGGACCCATCACGCGACCGTGATGGACCCGTCACGCCGGCCGTGACGGCACCCCGCGCGTCGGGGCCTTGGAACTGCGCCCCGACGCCGAGAGGCGCGGTTTCATGGTCGAATTCCGGCTGCTCGGATCCGTGAGCCTCACGTCCGGGGAGGGGCGGGATGCCACAAGCCTGCTCGGCCAGCCCCGGCGCCTCGCCCTCCTCGCGTACCTCGCCGCCGCCACGCCGCGCGGTATCCAGCGCCGCGATCAACTCCTGACACTGTTTTGGCCGGAGCTCGACCAAGGCCACGCGAGGGCGGCGCTGCGTCAGGCGCTCCACGTGCTGCGGGAAGAACTCGGACCGCACGTGTTGGTGTGTCGGGGCGACGAGGAGGTCGGCCTTGACTTCAACGTGGTCCGCTGCGACGTCGCCGAATTCGACTGTGCGGTCGTGGCCGGGCGGCTGACCGAGGCCCTGGACCTGTACCGCGGCGAGCTGCTCGAAGGGTTCTTTATCTCGGAGGCGCCCGAATTCGAGCGGTGGCAGGATGACGAGCGCAGGCGCCTGCGCGAAATGGCGTCACGCGCCGCCCAGGCACTGGTGGAAGGGGCCGAGAACGGTGGCGATCTTCCCACCGCAGCGATTTGGGCCCGCCGCGCATTGCGGCTCGCGCCGCACGACGAAGGGCAGCTCCGGCGCTTGCTCACGCTGCTGGACTTGCTCGGCGACCGCGCCGGCGCGCTCCAAGCCTACGACGAGTTCGCCCGGCGGCTCGCCGCCGACTTCGAAGCACAGCCCGCCGCTGAGACCCAGGCGCTCGTCGCCGCGGTCCGCGCGCGGGCGACGACCGCGACACCGGTCGCATCGCGCACCGATGCGCCCGCCATCCCCGCGCGCCAACGCCACACCGTCGGCCGCGCCCGCGAGCGGGCCGCCCTGTTGGCGAGCTTCGAGTCAGCTGCAGCCGGCCACGGGCAGGTGGTGTGCGTGGCGGGTGAGCCGGGGATTGGCAAGACGACGCTTGTCGAGGGCTGCCTCGCGGAACTCTCCGCCGGCGGCCGCCCGTCCCAGATCGCTCGCGGGTGCTGCTCCGAGCGGCTCGCGGGCACGGAAGCCTACCTCCCGCTGCTCGAAGCGTTTCAGGGCCTGCTCCACGGCTCCGCGAATGAAGCGGTAGCCCGCGCGATGAAGCGCACGGCGCCGACGTGGCAGGCGCAATTCGCGCCGCCGTCCCGCTCGACAGGAGTTCCCGAGCAAGAGCTCGCCGCGTCGCCAGCCGCCTCCCAAGCGCGGATGAAGCTCGAGCTGGCGGCATTTCTCGAGGCGGTGTGCCATGCGTCGCCCCTGGTGCTCTTCTTCGACGACGTGCACTGGATTGATCCGTCTACCGTGGACCTGCTTGCCTACCTCGGCAGTCGCATCGCCTCGCTGCGGCTGCTGATCGTCCTCGCCTATCGCCCCTCGGAAATGCTGCTTGGGAAGAACGTGTTCTGGCCGATGAAACTCGACCTCCAGACCCACGGGGTGTGCCGGGAGATCGGCCTCGACTTCCTCACGCAGGATGAGGTCGCGCAATACTTGGCGCTCGAATTCCCCGGCCACGGGTTCTCCCCGGCTTTCGCTGCCCTGGTGCATGCCCGAACCGAGGGCAGCCCCCTCTTCATGGTAGATCTGGTCCGCTACCTGCGCGACCACGGCGCTATCGTAAAGATCGCGGGCAGCTGGGCTCTGGCGGGGTCGCTGCCGGACATCGAGCGCGGGCTCCCCGAATCGGTGCGCAGCATGATCGAGCGGCAGCTCGGACAGCTGGCGCCCATCGATCGTCGGTTACTGGTCGTGGCGAGCGTACAAGGGCAGGAGTTTGACTCCGCGGTGGTCGCGAGAGTCCTCTCGCGCGACCCGGCCGGAGTGGAAGAACGGCTGGAGAATCTGGAGCATGTGCACGCATTTATCCGGCCGCTCCCACAGCGGGACAGGCCCAGCCAGCTTCAGAGCGTGCGGTACCGGTTTGTTCACGTGCTGTACCAGAACGCCCTGTATGCGTCCCTCACGCCGACTCGGCGGACCTCACTGTCTGCAGCGGTCGCGGGGGCCCTGCTCGAGTTTCACGCCGACGACAGTTCGGTCGTCGCCTCGGAGCTGGCGTTGCTGTACGAGGCAGCGCGAGACGCGGAGCGATCTGCCCAACACTTCCTTCTCGCCGCCGAAAACGCGGTTCGGCTCTTCGCTGGCCAGGAGGCGGCGGCGCTTGCCCAGCGGGGGCTCGCACTGGTCGGGACCCTGCCGACTACGCCCGAGCGCACCCGTCTTGAGCTCGCGCTCCAGATCACCCTGAGCGTGACGCTCACGGCGACGAAGGGCTGGGGGGCAGCGGAGGTCGAGACCGCGTGGGTCCGAGCGCGCACCCTGTGTGAGCAGGTCGGCGAAAGCTCGCAACTATTTCGCATCCTCGCGGGGCTGTGGCGGCTGAACCTGGTGCACGCACGGCTCCGCGCTGCGCGCGAGATGGGGGAGGAGTTGTTGCGACTGGCTGTTTCACTCAAGGATCCTGCCCTGCAAGTCGAGGCTCACCACGCGTTGGCCTATCCGCTGAACCACAGCGGCGAACACGGGGCCGCTCATGAACACACCACGCGCGGACTGGCGCTATACGACCCGCGACATTTTCGCGCAAACTCGCTGCTCCTGACGCAAGACCCGGGGGTGGAGTGCCATACCCAATCGGCCAGGGCGCTGTGGGTGCTGGGGTACCCTGAACAGTCCATGGAGAGCACGCGGCAATCCTTCGTGCTGGCCCAAACGCTTGGCCAACCCCACAGCCTCGTGTGGGCACACCTCGCTGCCGGGATCATCCACCAGCTCCGCAGGGAAGTGGCCCAGTCGCTTGAGCAGTGGGACGCAGCGATTCGGCTCTCCGCCGAGCACGGCCTGACGCAGCCGCTTGTGTGGGCGAAGCCGTGGCACGGATGGATTCAGGTCAAGCTTGGCCGCCGCGCCGAAGGCATCGCGGAGATCCGTGAGGGGTTGGCGACGCTCCAGGCGATGGGGACGGAGATAACACGCCCCCAATGCAGCGCCTTACTAGCCGAGAGCGTGGCGGAGGACGGCCGTGTCGAGGAAGGGTTGGCCATCATCGCGGAGGTGCTCGCGATGGTGGAGCGCATCGGCGCCGGCTATTACGAGGCGGAACTGCATCGGCTGAACGGTGAGCTGCTGTTGATGCAGGGGGGTGGGACGCGGCAGCGCGAAGCCGAAGCCTCGTTCCACCGCGCCATCGAGCTCGCCCGCAGCCGCTCGGCGAAATCCTTCGAGCTACGTGCGGTCATGAGCCTATGCCGGCTTTGGCAGCGGCAGTCCCGAGACGGGGAAGCCCGACGCTGCCTGAGAGAGACGTACGACTGGTTCACGGAGGGCTTCGATACCGCAGACCTGCGTGAGGCGAAAGCGTTGATTGAAGGTCTGTCCTGAGCTGGGACCGAAGGGAGTCCACCGTGTTCATCGGACACTACGGACCGAGCTTCATGGCGAAGGCGAGGGCGAAGGAGCTTCCCCTATGGCTGCTGTTCCTCGCCGTCCAGATCGTGGACGTCGCCTGGTGCATCCTCGTCCTGCTTGGCATCGAGAAGGTACGCGTCGTTCCCGGCATCACGAAGTCGCTCCCACTTGATCTCTACTACATGCCGTATACCCATAGCTTGGTCGCGGCGCTGCTCTGGTCGGCCGCCGCGTTCGTGGCCTACCGGGCCTTCCGCCCGGTGGGCACGCGCGCGGCTGCGCTCGTCCTGGGAGTAGCCGTGCTGTCGCACTGGGTGCTGGATCTTGTCGTCCATCGTCCGGACCTGCCGCTGTACGACGACACGCTCAAAGTAGGACTCGGCCTCTGGAACTATCCCGCGGTCGCGTTCCTGCTCGAAGCGGCTTTGTTCCTCGGAGGCGTCTGGATCTACTTCCGGTCGACCACACCGGTCACGGCGGGAGGAAGGTACGCTGCGGTCGTCTTCGGCGTCGCGCTGTGTCTGTTCCAAGCCGCGGTGTTCTTCGGTCCGCCTGCGCCGTCGCCTCAAGCGGCAGCGGTGATGTTCCTCGTGTCCTACTTCGTCATTGCGCTGGCCGCCGCGTGGATCGAGCGGAAGCGGGTCTGAAGCGCATCGAGAGTCTGGTTACTTCGCGGCGGCGCTCGCCGCCTCTTTGATCAGTTTGGCGACCTCTTTCGGATGCGAGATGAAGGGCGCGTGACTCGACTTGATCTCGGTCGTATGGGCGCCCATTCGTTTGGCCATGAATCGCTGAAGCTCCGGTTTGATGGCCTGATCTTCCTGGGCCACGAGATACCACGAAGGAATGGTCTTCCACGCAGGGTTCTCGACCGATCCGCCAAAGGCCGCGCCGGCGATGGGCT
>WNGP01004808.1_pt1 | contig 14928 bp, 13 predicted proteins | sample 5407671 | NCBI WGS metagenome assembly WNGP01 (sample SAMN13153381, study PRJNA577476) | soil metagenome | isolation source: 40 cm soil or saprolite under Garry oak tree replicate 2 | place: USA:California | collected 2016-06-15 | reverse complement strand
GTTTGACTCATAAATCTGCCAAAACGGGGAGATATGCGTCAGAATAATAAAATGGCGAGGATATGGCTCTGGCACAATCTTGGTGAAAGCTCTTCAGTAAGAAAAAGAAGGGCTTGGGTCAGTGCTCATAGAGAAAAGGCTTTTCATCAAAGAGAGCTTCCTTGGAAAGCTTCCTTGAATTGATGGGTTTGAAAAGACGGAAAGAGGGGGAACTGGGAGAAACCTTTCCCCTCCTCTCAAAGGTGCCAAAGCTCACCCAGTCACGTTGTGTACCGCAAGAGGTCATTGTGGTCATGAGGCCTTGTTAGAGGGCATGTAAGACCCGCTGACGCAGCAACGGAAATTCTGCACGGCCATACATCATGCGCTTGATCAGTTTAATTTTCGTGACCTGGCCCTCGACTTGCCCATTACTAAGGGGAAGAGTTAATCCCGCTTGGACGGCGGCTTTATCTTGCTCGACTCCCTGGGCAAAACTCTGAAGTTCGGCAAGCCCGCTCTCGTGAACCTGGGCGAGCCAGACATCCAGGCGCTTTCCTTCCCGACGCCGCATCATCTCAAGAAAGTCCTGCACGAGCTGATAGGTGGTATTGAGAGAGGTATGTGCCAGACGAAAAGCCGCCAGATCTTCTCGTTGGATCTCGTCCAAATGCTCTGGACGACGCATGAAGAGCCACACTGCCGCTGTCGAGGTGTAATGAGGCAGACGAGCTGTTCCCGCTGACGTTACAATCTCCGTGGTTTTGAGCGTCTCCAGGAAGCGATAGACCATGCGCTCCGATCCGCCATACCCCTGGTACCTTACTTCCCGCCAAAGCTGGCGACCACTGCGCTCGCCTTCGCGGCCCTCGTTTGAGCACATAGGGGGCATACGGATCAAACTCGCTGCGATATTTGCGTCGTGGTCTGGTATCAGGAGCCACCCCTTTGTGGAGCCACTCCCGCACGGTTCGCGCTTTCATCCCAAGACGACCAGCAATCTCTGGTGAAGGCAGTCCTTGCTCACTCAAGGCGAGCACCTGCTGATAGCGCTCTTGTCGCTCTGCACGCCGCGTGGCAATGGTCTGCTTCACGCTTTCCTCTTGCGCGGGCCGCCATTCTTCAAGAGGCAGGAGGCTGGCGCCTTTCGCCTGCGTCGCAGCTTCTGCCCCTTGGCTGGCCGTTTTGCTCTCGAGGAGGACACGTGCCAGGAGCTGCTGGACGGCCTCTGACAGGTTCTTTGCCACATGGAAGCGATCAGCTACCTGAATGGCTTGAGGAGCGCCAGCAGATACCGCGCTGGCGTACTCACTGCTGCGATCGCGGCTCACATGAGTGATTTCGGGATGCGTTTTCATCCAGGTCGCTGCGGTTTCCTTTTGACGGTCAGGCAACAGATCCTTGATCTGGTGCCGCTCGAGATCCACCAGTACCGTGCCAAAGGTTCTGCCACGCCGGAACGAGAAGTCATCCACACCCAGATGCACCACCTTGTCGGCCGTCTTTGTAGGAAGCTTCATGACGCGACGCAAAATGCTCGTCCGCGAGGTCCCTATCTTCAAACGAGAACCCAGGCGTGCTCCCAACCGTCCGCACGAAGCCAAGCCAATAGCTTCGATCTGCTCAGCCAACCGGGTGGTCAGCCGTGCCCAGGGGTGCAGAAAAGCCGTGAGCCGTTCCGCAAAGATCTTCCGTGGACAGTCCCGGTTCGTACAGAAGAATTTGCGCACGTGCAGGATCAGTTGCACCTGATGGCCTCCACAGGCCAGATCAGCAGCCTTGCGGCTATAGTGGCTGTGAATGCGCGACGTTGGACACTGACAGACTGGACAAGCTGACTCAGAAGCGGTTGAAGCCACAAAAGAGAGCACCTGCAATCCAGCAGGAAGACCAAGTAGTAATGAGAAAGACACGGTTTTGGGGAACTCCAGGGATGATCGGTGAGAATTTCTTTATTCGATCTTTTATTCTACCACTGTCGACAAGCTCATCTATCACCAAAAGTGTGCCAGAGCCAACCTTTATGACAAACAGGGCAAAAGTATATTACGAGTTACAGAAGTGGCTCATTGGTTCAACGTAGGACTACAGAGACGCTTTTACCGAGGGATACTCCTATGATTCCAAACCTGCCCGACGCATCTAGGAAAGACCGTCTCGTCGAGCGAGAGGGGATTCTTCCAAAATGCTCCAGAAGAGCAGCACTGGTAATGCTTGCCATGGTGCTTCTCGTCACTCTAGCAGGCATCACTCTTTTCTTGACGCTCGGCCATTATCGGTACTTTGTTGACTGCGGTCAAGTTGAATTGTAGAGAGAGATGGGCTGCCCCCGTTCAAGCCAACTGAGCAGGAACTGCAATGCAGGAGGTGGGGGCAGAGGCGACCAGCCACTCCCATAGCGCCGCAGCATGATCCAGGGTTCCAGCCATCCGCGTACCGCTCGCAGTGCCACTGGCCAGGACACTGGTGGCCGAGTTCCTTGTTCCTCGCTGATTTTTTTCCCCGGTTCCCACGGCCTCGGCAGGAACGTTGAGATGGAGGGGAGTTTCTGGCTCCGATGGCGCCTCGTGCGTCACGCTGGCAGAAGGGTGAGAGGCATGATACCAGCAAAAGGAGAACGCACACCAGACCAACTGCCAGTGACGCCGGATAGCCTGGTCGCTTCTCACCTGGTACTGGGACCAGCCCAAGGCGTGTTTGACGTGTTTGTAGCTCTGCTCCACCCACATGCGCAGCCCGTACAACCGGATCACCTCTTCCAGACTGGCTGCAGGGAACAACGCTTCGGGTCCAGGGCGCTCGGTTGGCGTCGGCAGATTGGTCACCAGGTACCAGCTAGAGAGATCAGGTAGCGTCTGTGGATCGGTGGTGGCCACGATGGCTCGTTCCGTCTTGTCTGGTCCATAGGGCCCTTCCACGACCTCCACGACCCACCACTGCTGGGTGCTGCCTGAGCTCCAGATCCTGGTGATGCCTACCCATTGGCCTGGCCGCTCGGCACTTACCCAGCCAGCCTCGTGCGCCACGTCTTGCAGCGTTCCTGCGACCTCCTCAGTATGCCACCACGCATGCGACGGTTTGAGCGCCAGCACATACGGCACGGAGAGCCTGCGCAGCCCCTCCCGCACACCGCGATCTTCCCCGTAAAAGGAGTCGGCCACCACCGCTCGAAACGGGATCGCTTCCTGCACGGCACGCTCGACCAGTTGCAGAGCGATCGATGCCGCTTCGTGCGAAACTGCGGGTCGTTCTTGCCCTTGGCAAAGGAGACCGCTGGCGTGTAGGGCTCCACGTCAATGGGCTAGTACACGCCTTCGTCGGCCCAGAGACTGCTGACGGAGACCACGCCCTTGTCGATCTTGCCCAGGTTCGCCAGATATTGGCGACTGACGTGGGCGGTCTGGTGACCATCTTTGCGATCCCCAGTCTCATCGATCACCAGCACTCCACGCTCATTGGGCGCCGTCGATGGATCCTCCCGCAGCAGCCGGAGTCGCTCGGCTTGCACCTCGCGCTCCGACCAGTTCGACTCCGAGAGAAACCACTGCAGCCGTTGCGCTTGGGGTAACTGCGCTCCCACCACCGGCTCGGTATTGCTCAGTCCCGTCAAGGTCTTGTGCCGCTCGCTGGGCAGCAGTAAGCCCTCCACATAGCGCCGAAATCCCTCGCGCTGATTGCTCTTGCCAAAGCCTTCACCCCCATCGGTTCCTCATCCGGTGCTCTGGGGAGACTGGCAGCGTCGCTCCCATCGGCGAGAGTTGGTGAAGCTGCTTGCGAACCCGCGCGTTGACATTCGCGTGGCTCAGACCTCTGCACCAGCTCAGCCCCCGCCGACTCACCCTTTCTCTCGGGCACAGCGGGCGCACTCCCGACTCTCCTGGGCACAGCGCCTGGCTCGCAATGCTGCATCGCATGCCTCGCCTTCTATCTCGATCATCCTGTTTGGGATACCGGATGCCGAGGCCTCAGCGATTGAACTCTCGACACGCTGACACCACATCCGCCCCTTGCGCCTTTCTGGTTCCTTCCTCGGTTCGGCTCCCGCACCGCTCAGATCATCATGTTCCCTTTCCCACTTTCTGCTTAGGATACCTCTCTTGATCAACCTTGCTGTGCTTCCCAGGGAAGCATGCTGGATGATTTTTGACTGACCAACGACCGTTTCTCTTCTTGCTGGCTTACCCAGCTGTTTCATCAACTCTCCTCAACTCGTTGCGCAATTCGTGGGTGGTGAGTATCCAAGAAAGGTTTCCTATGACTCTTGATTTCCCTCGGCCAAGCGCTTTTGCAGCGCTTGCCCCCATCTCTCCTTCCACTTCTGGTCGACGAATTGCAGGCGCTGGCCCAGTTGCATCGCTTCTCTCTCTCGCCCTACCTCCTCTAATAGCGAGATATAGGCGAGCAAAATGTAGCCCGTATTTTCGTGCCTGACCCCCAGGGTTCTATCCACCAGCTCCAGCGCCTGCTTGTAATGCGCTTCTGCTTCGGCGTACCGCTTCTGCAGCTGGAAGAACATCCCCATTTTCATCAGCGTTTGAGCCACGATAAAGTGTTCAGGCCCGTAGGTCTGCTTTCGCATGGCCAGCGCTTGCCCGTAGAGCGCCTCGGCTTCCACGTAGCGTCGCTGGCCTGCCAGGAGCTTCGCCAGTTCGTCGAGAACGTAGGCGATTTCTGCATGGTCCGGGCCAAGTACCGGTCTGAGTATGTGCAGAGCGCGGCGAAAGAGCTTTTCGGCCTCTGCCTGCTTGTGCTGGTGGGTGTAAATCTCGGCCTTGTGGAGGAGCAGTTCGGCTCGGTACGGATGCGCCGGAGGCATCCCGGCCCGATCCAGGTTCTCCTGGGCCTCCCGGCACAGGGACTCCGCGCGCTCATACTCCCCCTGCTCTATGTCGAGCTGGATGGCGTGGAGCAGTTCAACAAATGGCGGCGCGTCTGCACTTTGCTGCATCCGCCTGATGGAGCTTGCCTGCTCGTGCAACTGCCGCGCGGGCTGATGCTGGCCCAGTTCCAGGTAGAGCCTGGAAAGGTTGTGCAAGAGCGCCGGGCTCACGGGATGTTCGGGCCCGTACGCCTGGTGATGCAGGGCGAGCGCGCGCTCGAGACACTGCTGCGCGCGCGTGTAGTCCCCGATCTCGATCAAGAATTGCCCGAGATTATCGAGGCTGAGAATGGTCGCCAAAGTATTATTCGGCAGGCGTTCATTTATCTTCAGCGCCTGCCGGTAGAGCGCTTCAGCCTGCTCATACTGCCCTATCTCTTGGTAGAGGAGCGCCAGGACACCGAGGCACTGGGCCGTGAGGATGTGCTCGCGGCCAACCACCCGTTCGCACAGGGAAACGGCCTGTCGCAGGAGCGGTTCCGCCAGGCCGTAGAGGGCTCGCACGCGCAGCGACTTCCCAGCCGCGAACAACAGTAGGGCCAACTCCGCCCGGGCCAGATCCCAGCGCTCGATCAGGCCGGCGCATTCCCGCGCGTGGGGGTCGTATCGTGCAGTGCGCGCGATCAGCCTGTAGAACTCTTCCTCGCTCGCCATGTAGGCCCCGGCCGCCTCGTATGCCTTGACCAGGGCCCGGGCCGCGCGCTCTATCCACTGTACCGGTTCATCCATCGCGTCCTGCAGCACGGCCTGGACGAGCCGGTGCATGGTCAGCGTTCGCGCTTGCGCCGCTCGATCTACCAGACCGATAAGGGAGTAGGAGAGCAGGGTTTGAAGGGCGTCGTGAAACTTTACGGGATCGAGAGGCTGGAGAAGAGGGCCAGGGTCCGGGGCCAGCGTGATCAGCTCTTCGGGGATGGCGTCCGGCTGGAGAAAGGCGCAGAAAAGCAGCAGGTCGGTGGCCGCCGGGTTGGCCTTATCAACCTTCTCGAAGGCCAGCGAGAAAGTAGTCGCGACCGACGCGGGGTGATCGCTGTGGGTCGCCCCCCGCCGTTGCAACAGCTCGGCCCGGCGTTCCCGGTAGAGGGCGAGGTACTCGCCGACCCGGCACCGGTCTGTTTCGATGTACGCCCCGGCCTGGTCGAGCGCCAGGGGCAAACCATCCATCTCCCTGGCGAGTTCGCGCGCATCCTGCCGGTCACGCGCCAATCGCGCATCGGGTGGAACGAGCCCGGCGCGCCGCAGGAGAAGTGTCGCCCCCTCTTCTTCGTCCATCATCTCTAAGTCGAGCTTGCTGGCGCGGGTTCCCACGAGCTGCGTGGGTGTGGTGAGCACCACCTGACCGCATCCCGGCAGGGGGAGGAAGCGCGGGAGCAGATCCAGATCTTCGATATTGTCGAAGATAAGCAGCCAGTCCCCGTGTTGGCTCAACCATTGCTTGACGGCCTCCACCGCTCTCGTGTGATCGGGAGCCGCCGCCTCGGCCAGATCCAGGAGGGATGCGATGTAGACGAAGTCGGCTACGAGTTGGTCCTCGCTGCCGCCCTTGACCCAGAAAATGGCCCGGTACATCTCCAGGTGTGCATAGGCGTGCTCGATCACCAGCTGCGTCTTCCCCACACCGCCCAGACCACACACGGCCACCGGTAGCCCCGCTTGCTTGCTGGCCACAAGCGCATCGTACAACCGCTCTAACGCGCGCTCGCGCCCAGTAAAGTAAGGGTTGCGGCTGTAGGGCAAATTGAAATGCGAGGGTAAGGCCCGCCCCGCAGGACCGAATCCCAGGGTCACTGCGTCCTGTCCAAAGGCCCTGCGCAGCTTCTCGCGCATTTTGGGAGGGGGAGCCGCCTGGCCCTGCTCCCAGCGCTCGACTGTCCGGCGGCTAACCTTTAGCATGTCGGCGAGTTCATCCACCGACCACCCTCGATTCTCACGCGCCTCCCTTAAGCGATTGTTAGGTTGGCGTCTGGGTTTCCTCGCGCCGCCTTTTTGCCGCTGCTTGTCGCTCTTGCGCACGTTATCGCTCCCAGTGTAGCCCGATTCTCGACCGTTCACCGTCGCCGCACCACCACGACATCATTTTACATAACGTGGAACCCCGTGGCAAGTCATCCAAAGCGATCTCGAAAATGTCACATTTTGTCACTCTTCTGGCAAAAGATAGCGTAGCTTTTGGCAGCGCCTATCAGGCAAAATCCTAGCAGGTGTAGAGAGGCCAAGAAGGTCGCAGTCGTTTGGAAAGAAATACGCAAAGGAGGACCGCGTGAACGCCAATGAGAGCGTAGATAGATATTCTGAGTATTTCGCTGATGCCAACGCAATGCTCGAGGCTCTCGAGGGCCAGCAGGCCGCCCTTACCGGCACCGAGGCCATCAGAGCCTGGTGGGCATCAGTAGAGGTATGCGAGGACCGCTTTTCCCGGCTGAAGAGTTACGTCTTCAGGCGGCGTATGCCCGCCGGGTACCGAGAAGCGCTGCGTGAGCTCGAGCAGCGGCGGGTGCGCCTCCCCTGGATACCGCGCATCGAACTCGTCGCGTGGATGCAAAATCTGCGCGAGTTTCCCAACCTGGTTGTCCTCGAAGTTGATTGTTATCACCGCGCGAGAGACGGGAGCGTAGAAATCACGCGCATCCTGGTGATGGACGGCGCCGGGGACGTGCTTTTGGACCAGCGCCTTCGTCCCGCACAAGCAGACACCAATCAGGCGAGCTGCTATGGCGGCCTGGCCGCCGATGGCCTGGTGAATGCTCTCACCGCCCCTCAGATCTGGCCCGCATTGCTCGCCGCTCTCGCCGGAAAGTACGTGGTTGCCGCCGATGTCGAGAGCTGCCAGATACAGCTAATGCTCACCGCAAAACGCCATCGACTGGCCGTTCCCGCGCTGGTCGGGCAATCCATCCTCCCCCTTTGCCGGGCGTACTTTCCGGCAGGGCGATGCGACGAGCGGGATAGCCGGCAGGGCGATAGCTCGCAGGACCTCGCCGCACTCTGCGCGAGGATCGGTTTCCCCCTGCCCGCGCACCCGATTCAAACGGCGCTCGACCGCGCGAGCGGCCTGCTGCTGCTGATGCAGGCCATGTCCGAGGGGTTCCCCTACCATGCCCCTCCTGTGAATAGCCCCGAGGGCTTGAAAAGCGATAGCGACTGAAAGGAGGCACGATGCATCCAATACCACCGACGGACGACCATTTGCTCGTGGAACGACACGCCGAATACGGCGCGCTGCGGGCGCTGCGCCCCGCCAGCTTCAGCGACTGCCTGAAGCTGTACGGCCTGGAGACTGCGATCACCGTTACTACGGAGCGGGGGAAAGCGCTCACCATACGGGGAAGCGACCTGTACGATAAACGTACCTGGAACAAGTTCCTCGCGCACCGGGCCGACGACGTGCACCAGCTGGCCGAGGCAGAGATGCTGGCCGTGCAGTACAAGGCCTGGCTGCTGAAAGAGCATACCGAGCGCTACCGCTCGCTGGCATCGGAGGCCCACCTGCTCTGGTTTGAACGCGCCATCTCCCTGGCCGTCGTGCGCCACATTATGGAGAAGAAATACGAACGGCACACCCTGGGCCTGGAAGCCTTTGCCGACCCCTGGGTCGCCGCCCAGACGGGGGCCTGCCTCCTGTACCACGATGCGCTTCGAGCGACTGCCCGGCTGATTCAGCACATCGTGAAGGAGCCGGCGCAGGCGGAGCACTACATCGAGCAGCTGGCGGAAAAGCTCGGGGGCGCTGCGCAGGAGATGCTGCAGGTCGGCCGCCAACCCCTGCCACCCCTGCCGACCGGGGTCACCCTGCAATTCGCGCTGCTGCCACCGGTACGGGAGGGCAGGGATGAGTGATGCCCTCCCGGTAGCGTTTGATTATGACTCGCTCGATCCCGGTACCCGCGAGTTCGTACGGCGCGCGGCGGACGAGACGCACGGGCTCATGAGGAGGGCTGCCGGCGATATCGTCGGGATCGGGGAGAACCTGCTCGCGGTGAAAGAGCGCCTCCCCGACATGAAATACTCTGCCTGGTTGCGCGCGGAATTCGCGCTCTCCCGGCAATCGGCTTACCGCTACATGCGGGTGGCGGAAAAGTTCGGGAAGAGTTGTCACACCGTGTTACAACTGCCCGTCAAGGTCCTCTACGAGCTCGCCGCCCCCTCGACGCCGCAATCCGTGGTCGAGATGGTGCAGGCCGGGCAGGTCCCCCCGACGCTGGAGGCCATCAAGGAGGCGAAAGGTGCAGAGCTGCGGGCCCTGGCCGAGAAGGAGGCGGCCCAGCTCGAATCCCTGCGCCAGCAGGTGCGAACGGTCACCTTGCAGCGCGATGCGCTGGCCGGGCAGGTCGCCGAGCTGGGAGAGCAGGCCAGGGCAGCCGCCCTGAAACGGGACGAGGGGGAGTACGAACGGCGCGTGCGCCTCAACTGGTACTCAATCACCGCTGATTTACGCGCGGGCGTACTCAAGGCCTTATCCCGGTGGCCCTGTGCGCTGGATGCGCAGGTCTTCGAGGCCGACGATTGGGCGCGCCTCTCGCAGGCGAGAGCTCTGGCCAGCCGCCTGCTGGAGGCATGCGATGCCCTCACCCAGTGCAGCGGGACGATGATCGTGGAGAGCGTTCCAGGCCCTTTCAGCGGAGACAAGAAGAACGGTGCCGGAGCCGACTGGAAAGAATGAGGTACGTATTTGCTACAAGAAAACCTTTGCGGCGGAGAAAAGGATATGGCGCTACCCGTGCGATGGAGCGAGCAGTTGCCCTATCAGACGGCGCTCGAAGCGCACAACCTGTTTGGGTGGTCGGTCTTCCCGCTCGACAGCGGCAAATACCCGCCGCCCACAGGCGGTACGCATCCAGACGGGACCCCCACGCGCCTGTCCTGGAAGCGCTATCAAATGCAGCGCGCGGGCAGGGATGTCATCCTTGCGTGGCAGGAGCGCTACGCTCCCGCAGCATGGGCGGTCATTACCGGTGCGCTGAGCGGGGTAGTGGTTCTGGACTTCGACGGGGATGCCGGTGAAAAGCTGCTCGATCGGTTCTCCCTCTCGCCGCACGTCCGCACGGGCTCGGGGGGCTACCACGTTTACTTCCGCCACACCGGAGGGAGCGTGAAGACCCTGGGCGGCAAGTCGGTGCGAAACCTCGGCCGGCGCTGGCCGGGCCTGGATATCCGCGCCGACGGGGGGTACGCCGCCTTTTGTGGTCGCAACGAGCGCGGGCCCTACGTGTGGCTACGCGAACCGATCCCGGACGAGCTGGGTCTACTTCCCCCTGAGCTGCGCCACTTCCTGGACCTGCCCGTCGTACCCGAGGTGATGGCCGAGTACGCCCGGCGAGTTCCGGCGACCAACGCCAGGGGGCAGCTCGAGGCCTATAGCGAGCGGGAGGCGTTCGGCACCCTGAAAAGCGCCTACAGCCACGGAGCGAAAGCGCTCCCGCAAGCTCCTGCCGGCGGCAGGCCCCGGCAGGTAGAGGCGCCGGCACCCTCGGGAGAGCCCCCTGCGGACGATGGCGCTTCTATGGCGCGCGTCCCGGAGGTGGATACGGACGCGGTGCTGGACTGCTACGCGAAGGACGAGTGGGGAGATGCGCTGCTGTTCGCGCACCTGTTCCAGGGGGCGTGCGCCTACGACCACACCGAAAGGGCCTGGTATCTCTGGCAGGGGCACTACTGGAAGCGGGACGACATCGGGCGCGTCCGCCACCTGGTCTCGGGGAGGCTCGCCAGCGTTTACCTCAGGGCGTCTGCGGACCTGAACAACCGCCTGGGCGAGCGGGCGCGCCCCGGACACGACGGGGATGGCGCCCGCGCGCGGGGAGGGGGAGAGGGAGCACAGGACGAGGACAGCCGCCTCAAACAGCTGGTCAGGGGATTGGCTCAGCGCGCCTTTGCCCTGCGCTCGCTGAGCCGGAATAAAAACGTACTGGCGTTCGCCAGCACGGATGCCCGCCTGGCCGTGACCGCCGAGCGCTGGGACAAGGACCCGTGGATCCTGGGCACTTCGGCCGGCGTTCTCGACCTGCGCACGGGGGAATTGAGAGACGGTAGGCCCGGGGACTACGTGCGCACAATCGTCCCCACCGGCTGGCGCGGGCTGCATGAACGGGCGCCGCGTTTTGAACGGTTCCTGCGGGAGATCTTCGCGGACCGGCCCGAGGACGAGCGCGGCGAGCTCATCGCTTTCCTGCAGAGAGCGCTCGGCTACGGCATTACGGGGAAAGTCGGCGAGCACGTCTTCCTACTCCTGTTTGGCGAGGAGGGGCGCAACGGCAAAGACACGCTGATGGGGGTGATCCACCACGTACTGGGGGCTACCGTGGGCGCCGTCTCCAACGATGTGATCCTCTCCAGCGGCCGAACCGGCGCGCCCGGAGCCGCCAAACCCCACCTGTGCTCCCTGCAGGGAAAGCGCATCGCATGGGCCAGCGAGACCGACAAGGGGGCCAGGTTCGACGTCGGCCAGGTCAAGTTTTTAACGGGGGGAGGCACCATCGCGACGCGGCAGCTCTACGGCAAAGAGTACACCTTTGAGCCGTCCCACCTGCTACTGCTGCTCACCAACAACAAACCCCACGCCGACGCCAAGGACAAGGCGTTTTGGGAGCGCGTCTGCCCCGTTACCTTTCGCCTGCGCTTCGTCGATTCCCCGCTGGCCCCACAGGAGCGCAAGCGCGAAAGGGGACTGGCGGAGGAGCTCGAAGTGGAGGAGAGCGGCATACTGGCGTGGCTGGTGCGCGGGTGCCTGCAATGGCAGCGGCAGGGGCTGCGGGTCCCGCAAAGCGTCCTCAACGAACGCGGGCTGTACAGGGAGGAGGAGGATACGCTGCAGCACTTTATCGCCGACTGCTGCCTGCTCGCACCCGGCGCACAGGTGCAGTCGGCGCGGTTGTACGAGCGCTACAAACAGTGGGCCGACGACAACAACCTGCGCAAGTTGAGCGGTACGGCCTTCGGCCTGGAGATGAAACGCACCTACCGCCAGCACCGCAACAGCCAGGGCACGTACTACCTCGGGATTGGCCTGGCTTCTTTACAAAACCACGGGGATGGGGGAGGCGCGGGGGATATGTGACAACTCCCCATGCGTAAACGCAGGGGCTTCTCAGGAAACGCTGCACCCAGCGGTGTACGTTGACTCCTGAAGGCCATGCCCTGGCCTTGCACGTTTGAGGATATTCTGAGCGGCGTTGACATCACGGTCAGCGATATAGCCACAGAAAGGACAGATATGGGTTCGCACAGACAGCGATTTCTGCACGATCTCCCCACATTTGTGGCATTTCTGCGAGGTGAAACGCGGGTTCACTCGGATCACTTGATGACCAGCTCTTGCAGCCTTATCTTCAAGGATAGCGAGGAATGCGCCCCAGCTAGCGTCCACGATGCTCTTTGCCAGGGAATGATTTTGTACCATGTTGAGAATAGTCAGCTTCTCAACCGCGATCAGTTGATAGCGTTCTGCATACAGTTTGGCTGTCTTATAGTGAAAGTCTCTGCGTTGACGGGCAATCTTGAGATGGGTTTGTGCCGTACTACGGGCGGCCTTACGGCGTCGGTTACTTCCCTTTTTGCGCCGACACAATCGGCGTTGTTTGCGTCTCAGCGTCTTCTGAGACGTGCGATAGAAGCGCGGGTTCTCAACAGTACTGCTTTCAGAGTCAGTCAGGAAGGATTTCAAGCCTACATCGATGCCGATGGCCGCATGAGAGCATTCATCTGGAGCATGTTCGGTATGGGGCTCAGTCTCACAGACAAGCAGCGCATACCAATGACCGTCAGCCCGATGGACCAGATGAACAGTCCTGGGAGTTCCCTCTATAGGACGATGCATCTTGATCTTGAGGAGTTTCCCCAGTTTAGCCGGAACATGCAGGTGTTTCTCGTCTCTATCCAACCACACATCACGGCTTGTTCCATACTGTCTCAGTTGGATGGAATGCCAGCGGTTCGGCTTCTTGAAGCGAGGGAAACCCACATCAGGAATGCCCAACTCTCGGGCCGCGAGAAAACGTTTGAGCGATTTGGAGAGACGATCTGCCAGCATTTGTACGGTGGCGGCAGGCACATACTCACCCCCACGGCCTTTGAACTGTGCTGTCAAATCGTACTTGCTCGGAAATGTCCCATCTTGCTCATACTGTTGCTTCATCTGAGCCAGCATCTCGTTAAAGAGCTTGCGAGACTCAGCCAGACAAGCCATGAGCCGGCGGGATTGCTCCTTATTCGGATACAGTCTAAACTCAAACGTTCTCATATCCTAACTATAGCAATTAGGCAGAGAAATGTCAACAGTTTTGTACTGCCTGTAGGCGGACGGCAATTCATCCCCATAGCTGAAGCTAGGGGCCCTCTTGCCGTGTTATGGTAGGGGATGTAGGGGGTGTAGGGGATGCAGGCGCATGGGGGCACCCGCATGCACCTGTGAGCAGGAGAACCAATGCGAAGGCACTTTTGGCGCAAGCCTGCACCCCCTGCACGATCCCGGTGGGGCGGAGGCGACCGCGGACGTCCCGCACGTTCCGTAAAGATGAGATCGGCAGCACTGCTCAGGGGCTGCACAAGCGCTTTCCCCTGTAGTGCGTATCGCATTCGGTGCGGATGTAGATGGTTTTTAGAGGGCTGCTTCTCGTGCGGCTCTCGCTATTCGTGTTGCCATGCCTGTCGGCTGATGCTCTGCAAGGAAAGCCATCTCGGCCCTCCCCGTGGGCCTGAAAGCACCAGGGAGTGGCCCGATTGCCAGCTCGCCTGCTCGCGAGGGAAACCTGGGTCAGGGAGGGCCAACCCGGTAGGCTGGCATACAAGATAAACACGCTTTGTGCTAGTTGCTAGACGGCGAGAGCCGCCAACTGGAGCACAGGTCGTCCCAAAAAGGCGTTGATCATCATGGCCACACTATGAGCCGTAACCTTAGCAGCAATTCTGGTCATCAGTCCGCGGGTACTTTTGGCGTAGTGCTTGGACAAGTGCAATTGCTCTTGCAACTGCGCATTGACCGTTTCGCAGATCAAGCGTAAGCGGTTGAGCTGGCGTTGCGCCGACTGGGAACGCTGTGGCTGTTGGTTCACCTTGGTAGGAGCCAGCAACTCCAGTGAGCGATACTGCTCAAGAAAGCTCTGCAGAGCCGCATCATGGTAGGCTCCATCTCCAAGCAAGCGCTTGAGATGATGCGCAAATGAGTCCAGAAGTTCTACTACCGGCTGATTGTCATAGGGGCTGGCTGGCGTGATCAAGAAGCTCATGATGACTCCCGTCAGGCTGACCACACTATGGAATTTGCACCCGAAGTACTTCAGGGCTTTGCTGCTACACACTCCATAGTCGGCAGTGCCCAGAAAGTCACTGCTTTGTTTCCCTCGTTTGTAGCCCACACATGGCACGGGAGCCGAGTCAATCACTGCCGTCTCTTCGAGCGCCAGCGCATCCAGCACCATCTGCAAGCTCACCCGGACCGCCAGGATCACTGACCAGAGGTCCCGCTTTCTCCGATTGTAGCGACTGCGTTCATTGAGTCCAGGGAAGAACGTCTGCAAACTGGATTGATGCAGTCGGAAAAAATGGTCTTCTCTGGGTTCACCGATCAATTCCTGGTAGAGCGCAATGGTGATCACTTCACTATCCGAAAGGTGCGGAGCTGGCCCCAGGTCGCTCCAAGGCTTGTCGGATCACGACTGACCCTTTCATTGCATCATCAACTATGGTAAAAAGAGTGGTGAGAACTGTGGCTTTCTCAAGCATCTGTAGTACGCTCCTTGTTTGTCTTTAGGTTTACAAACGACAGCGTACTACCGTTCTCTTTCTTTGTCACCTACTAGCACAAAGCGTAAACGTACAGGAGGAGACAGAGATGGAACCGAAGCAAGTGACCGGCGCGGCCAGCCTCAAGCAGCGCACGCGCTCCAGAGCGCGGCGGGATAAGGGCAAGCGGCTGATCACGGCCCGCGACCGACTGGTGCTGACGTGGATCGCCCAGCAGTACGCCGCCCGGCTCGACCAGGTGCGGGCGCGGTTCAACCGCGCCCCGGGCAGGGGAGGCAAAGCGCTTTCCCCCGGCGGGCTGACGCTTTCGGCGGTGCTGCAGGTCATCGGCC
>WNGP01002662.1_pt1 | contig 14932 bp, 8 predicted proteins | sample 5407671 | NCBI WGS metagenome assembly WNGP01 (sample SAMN13153381, study PRJNA577476) | soil metagenome | isolation source: 40 cm soil or saprolite under Garry oak tree replicate 2 | place: USA:California | collected 2016-06-15 | reverse complement strand
GAGCGCCCAGGATCTGCGCCCGGCGGTCGCGGCGCTTGCGGTGGCGGCGCTGGCCAGCCTGGCCGCCGTGCTGGCCACGCGCGGGCTGCTGCGCAGGCTGACCGGGCTGGTCACGATCGCGCTCGGCGCCGGCACGGCTCTGCTCGGCGCCGCCAAGGTGACACCGGCCGCCGTGCTCGCCGCCGCCGGCCGGGCTGGCGCGGCGTCGGCCGGAGCGGGAGCGGCGGCGGGGTCGGCAACGGCCGGGTCGGCGTCGGCCGGATCGGGGCCGGGAACCGGGGTCGGCGCGCTGGCCGGGTTCGGGTCGCGCGTGCGGCTCGACGGCTCGGGCTGGCAGGTGCTGATCATCGCCGGAGCGGCGCTGATCATCGCGGCCGGGATTGTGATCGTGGTCAGGTCGGGCACGCTGCCCGCCATGTCGGGCCGCTATGACCGGCCGCCTGACCACCCGGCCGGCCCGGACCGCCCTGACCACCCGGCGGGCCGCGGTCGCGCCCGCCCGGCGAGCGAGAGCATGTGGGAGTCGCTGAGCGCGGGAGCCGATCCGACCGTCGGGCCACCGTGAGGCCGCGGGCCTCGTGCGACCGGACGAGCTGCCGGCCGCGGGTACACGCTGCGGAGCCGGATGGTGCCGCTGCGCGACCTCCTGCGCAGGGGCGGGGGCCGGCGGCGAAGACCGCTCTCGGTACGATCGGGGGCGCTAGGCAACCCACCCGAGGGGGCAGCAGAACCGCGTGAGCGTGCTCGATGACATTCTCGTTGACGTGCGCACCGACCTTGCGGCGCGGCAGCGGACGGCACCACTTGAGCAGCTTAAGGAAGCGGCGCGCAGGGCGTCGTCTCCGCGCGACGTGATGGCGGCGCTGCGCGGCCCGGGCGTGGCGGTCATCGCCGAGGTCAAGCGGGCCAGCCCGTCGAAGGGCGCGCTGGCCGCGATCGCCGATCCGGCCGCGCTGGCCGTCGACTACGAGGCGGGCGGCGCCACCGTGATCAGCGTGCTCACCGAGAGCAGGCGGTTCTGCGGAAGCCTGGACGACCTGGCGGCGGTCAGGGACGTGGTGCAGGTCCCGCTGCTGCGCAAGGACTTCGTGGTCAGCTCCTACCAGCTCTGGGAGGCCAGGGCCTACGGCGCGGACCTGGTGCTGCTGATCGTGGCCGCGCTGGAGCAGAACGCGCTGGTCTCGCTGGTCGAGCGGGCGTCGTCGATCGGCCTGGTGCCGCTGGTCGAGGTGCACTCCGAGGCCGAGCTCGGCCGCGCGGTGGACGCCGGGGCGCAGGTTATCGGGGTGAACGCCAGGAACCTCGCCACGCTTGAGGTCGACCGGACGATCTTCACGCGGCTCGCGCCGAAGATCCCCGACTTCGTCGTGAAGATCGCCGAGTCCGGCGTCCGCGGGCCGCACGACCTGCTCGCGTACGCGGCCGCCGGCGCTGACGCCGTGCTGGTCGGCGAGAGCCTCGTGGTCGGCAAGGACCCGCGGTCGGCCGTCGCGGACCTGGTGACCGCCGGATCGCATCCGGCGCTGCGGACGGACCGGGGAGGCAGCCCGTGAGAACGCACGTACCGGCGCCGGCGACGGCGTCGGCCTGGCCGGACGCGACCGGCCACTTCGGCCGGTTCGGAGGTCGCGTGGCCCCCGAGGCCCTGATGTCAGCGCTTGAGGAGCTCACGGCGGCCTACGAGTCGGCCAGGGCCGACCCCGCGTTCGCCGCCGAGCTTGACGGGCTGCTGCGCGACTACGTCGGCCGGCCCACCCCGCTGACGCAGGCCGGCCGGTTCGCCGAGCAGGCGGGGGGCGGCCGGGTATTCCTCAAGCGCGAGGACCTGAACCACACCGGCTCCCACAAGATCAACAACGTGCTCGGCCAGGCTCTGCTCACCAGGCGGATGGGCAAGCGGCGGATCATCGCCGAGACCGGGGCCGGCCAGCACGGCGTTGCCACCGCGACGGCCGCGGCGCTGCTCGGCCTGGAGTGCGTGGTGTACATGGGCGAGGAGGACACCCGCAGGCAGGCACTCAACGTGGCCAGGATGCAGATGCTCGGCGCCGAGGTCGTGCCGGTCACGATCGGCAGCAGGACGCTGAAGGACGCGATCAACGAGACGTTCCGCGACTGGGTCGCGAGCGTGGCGTCGACCCACTACTGCATCGGCTCGGTGATGGGGCCGCACCCGTTCCCGATGATGGTGCGCGACTTCCAGCGCGTGATCGGCGACGAGGCCAGGGAGCAGGTACTGGCCAGGGCGGGCCGGCTGCCCGACGCGGTCATCGCGTGCGTGGGAGGCGGCTCGAACGCGATCGGCGTCTTCCACGCGTTCATCGGCGACGCGGGAGTCCGCCTGGTCGGCTGCGAGGCGGGCGGTGACGGCATCGGCACCGGGCGGCACGCGGCGACGGTGTCAGGCGGGTCGGTCGGCGTGATCCACGGAATGCGGACCTACCTGCTCCAGGACGACGACGGCCAGACGCTGCCGACGCACTCGATCTCGGCCGGACTCGACTACCCGGGCGTTGGCCCCGAGCATGCCTGGCTGCGCGACACCGGCCGGGCCGAGTACCGCGCGGTCACCGATGCGCAGGCCATGGACGCGTTCTCGGTGCTGTGCCGGACCGAGGGCATCATCCCGGCGATCGAGTCCGCGCACGCCCTGTCGGGCGCGCTGGCCGTGGGCCGCGAGCTGGGACCCGATGCCGTGCTGCTGGTCAACCTGTCCGGCCGGGGAGACAAGGACGTGGACATCGCCGCGCGGTACTTCGGTCACCTGGGCGAGAAGGCCGGCCAGTGACTCACGAGGCGGCGGGACGGGTCGGCGCCGCGTTCGAGCTGGCCGCGGCCGAGAGGCGCGGCGCGCTGGTCGGCTACCTGCCCGCCGGGTTCCCCTCCGTCGGCGGCGCGATCGCGGCGGCGACGGCGATGGCGCGGGCCGGCGCCGACGTGGTGGAGATCGGCCTGCCGTACTCCGACCCGCTGATGGACGGGCCGGTGATCCAGGAGGCCGTGCACCGGGCGCTTGAGCGCGGTACGCACGTGACCGACGTGCTCGCCACGGTCGAGGCCGTCTCGGCCGCCGGGGCGCCTGTGCTGGTCATGACCTACTGGAACCCGGTCGACCGGTACGGCGTGGCCGCGTTCGCGCGCGACCTGGCCGCGGCGGGTGGTTGCGGCCTGATCACGCCCGACCTGCCGCCCGAGGAGGCGGGGGAGTGGCTGGACGCGGCCGCCGCGCTCGGCCTGGATCCGGTCTTCCTGGTCGCCCCGAGCTCCTCCGACGAGCGGATCAAGCTGATCACCTCGGCCTGCGGAGGATTCGTCTACGCCGCGTCGGTGATGGGGATCACCGGCGCCAGGTCGGCGGTCGGCGGGGCCGCGGCCGGGCTGGTCGAGCGGGTCAGGCAGCACACCAGGCTGCCGGTGGCCGTGGGACTCGGCGTCAGCACGGCCGGCCAGGCCGCCGAGGTGGCGCGGTACGCCGACGGCGTCATCGTCGGCTCGGCGTTCGTGCAGCGCTTGCTGAGCGCGCCCGACGAGGCGGCCGGTCGCGCGGCCGTGGCGGACCTGGCGGCCGAACTGGCGGCGGGCGTCCGCGGACGGCCGGGCTGACCGGCTGCTCGCCGGCCGGCGCCTCGTCGGCCCGCCCGACGCCCGGCCGCAAGCGGGCCGGAATGTTAAGCCGAAGGATCTGCGTCACATGCGACCACAAACCCTTCGTGTTGCGAAAGTCCTCGCCTTGTCGGCGGCCGCCGGGCTAGGCGCTTGTGTCCGGTTAGGAAACCCAGAATTTACTCGCGGGTAACTATCGTGACCCGTTGGTTATGATGTCCTGGTGAAGCTCAGCTGACCTGCGTGTTAGTGAGCCCGTCCGGCGGGCCAACGTCGTCCCTCCGCCTCTGTGGCATTCCGATGGCGGACGAGACGACAGGAGCGCGGATGGTTCGTACCCACAATCCGATCACCCCTGCCTCAGCACACCGTTGGCCCGCGGCGTCCAGCCGCGGCGGCGGGCTCTACGACCCGCGATTCGAGCACGACGCCTGCGGCGTCGGCATGGTTGCCGACCTGTCCGGCCGACCCGCGCACAGCACCGTCGCCCAGGCACTCACCGTCCTGCGCAACCTGGACCACCGCGGCGCCAAGGGCAGCGACCCGGAGACCGGCGACGGCGCGGGGATCTTGACCCAGATGCCCGACGAGTTCTTCAGGGCGGTGTGCGACTTCGAACTGCCGCCGCCCGGCCGGTACGCGGCCGGGCTGGCCTTCCTCCCCCGCGGCGACCGCGAGCGCGCCGGGAAGCTGCGCCACCTCGAGCGGCTCGCGCGGCTCGAGGGGCTGGTCGTGCTCGGCTGGCGCGAGGTCCCCCGCGACGAGGGCGCGTGCGGCGCGGGCGCCCTGGCGGTGCGGCCGGGGCTGGCGCAGCTCTTCGTGGCGTCGGCGGCCGGCGAGCACGGCACGGACCTGGACCGGCGCGCATTCTGCCTGCGCAGGCGCGCGGAGCACGAAGCCGGGGTCTACCTCGCCAGCCTGTCGAGCGCGACGATCGTGTACAAGGGGATGCTGACCGCGCTTCAGCTCGAGCGGTTCTACCCCGATCTCACCGATCGGCGGTACGCCTCCGCGGTGGCACTCGCGCACTCCAGGTTCTCCACGAACACGTTCCCGTCCTGGCCGCTGGCGCACCCGTACCGGCTCATCGCGCACAACGGCGAGATCAACACCATCCGCGGTAACCGGAACTGGCTGCGCGCCCGCGAGGCGATGCTGGAGACCGACGCGATCCCGCGCGACGCCGACGGCCGCGGGATCGAGCGGCTGCTGCCCCTGCTCGACGAGTCGGCCAGCGACTCGGCCAGCTTCGACGCCTGCCTCGAGCTGCTGGCCATGGGCGGCCGGTCGCTGCCGCACGCCGTGCTGATGATGATCCCGCAGGCCTGGGAGAACGATGCCACCATGCGGCCCGAGCTGCGGGCCTTCTACCGGTTCCACGCCTCGCTGATGGAGCCGTGGGACGGCCCGGCGCTGATCGCCTTCACCGACGGCACGCTGGCCGGAGCCGTGCTCGACCGCAACGGCCTGCGGCCCGGCCGGTACTGGGTGACCGACGACGGCCTGGTGGTCCTGGCCAGCGAGGTCGGCGTGCTCGGCATCGACCAGTCCCGGATCGTCCGCAAGGGCAGGCTCCAGCCGGGCAAGGTGTTCCTCGTCGACATGGCGGCCGGCCGGATCGTCGAGGACGACGAGGTCAAGGCCGACCTGGCCGCCGAGCACCCGTACGACGAGTGGTTGCACGCCGGCCTGCTGCACCTGGACGACCTGCCTGACCGGATCCGCGAGCTCGGTGACGGCCAGGCCCTGGTTACCCAGCAGCGGCTGTTCGGCTACACCGAGGAGGAGCGCCGGGTCGTGCTCGGCCCGATGGCGCGCACCGGCGCCGAGCCGGTCGGCTCGATGGGCGACGACACACCGCTCGCGGCGCTGTCCGACCGGCCGAAGCTGGTGTTCGACTACTTCACGCAGCAGTTCGCCCAGGTGACGAACCCGCCGCTGGACGCGATCAGGGAGGAACTCGTCACCTCGCTCGCGGCGGCGACCGGCCCCGAGCACAACCTGTTCGAGCCGGGTCCCGCGTCGTGCAGGCAGATCGTGCTGCCCTACCCGGTCATCAGCGACAGCGACCTGGCCAAGATCATTCATATCAACGAAGACCGGGACCTGCCCGGCTTCGCCGCGCACGTCGTGGACGGGCGCTATCTCGCCTCGGGCGGCGGCCAGGCCCTGCGCGCGAAGCTGGCCGAGATCCGGGCCGAGGTCACCCGCGCGATCAGCGCCGGAGCCAAGATCATCGTGCTCTCCGACCGCAGTGCCGCCGTGCGGGGGGACGGGGAGGCGACGGATGCGGCGCGGTGGGCGCCGGTCCCGTCGCTGCTGCTGACCGGCGCCGTGCACCACCACCTGATCAGGGACCGGACCAGGGCCAGGGTCGGCCTGGTGGTCGAGGCCGGCGACGTCACCCAGACGCACCACGTCGCGCTGCTGGTCGGCTACGGCGCGGCGGCCGTCTGCCCCTACCTGGCCATCGAGACCGTGCAGGACATGGCCCGTTCCGGGCTGCTTGAGGGGGTCAGCAGCCGCAAGGCGGGCGTGAACCTGGTCAAGGCGCTCGGCAAGGGACTGCTCAAGATCATGTCCAAGATGGGCGTGTCGACGGTGGCCTCCTACACCGGGGCGCAGATCTTCGAGGCGATCGGGCTCGGACGCGAGGTGATCGACGAGTGCTTCGCCGGGACCTCGTCGCGGCTCGGCGGCATCGGCTTCGACCAGATCGCGGCCGACAACGCGGCCAGGGCAGGACGCGCCTACCCGCGCAGGCCGATCGGGACCGGGCGCATGGACCTGGCGGTGGGCGGCGAGTACCAGTGGCGTGCCGACGGCGAGCCGCACCTGTTCGGCCCGGAGGCCATCGCCCTGCTTCAGCACGCCACCCGCACCGGCCAGGCCGAGATCTTCCGCGCGTACGCCAGGCAGGTCGACGAGCAGTCGGCCAGGCTGATGACGCTGCGCGGGCTGCTGGCGATCCGCGGCATCGACGCGCCCGCGCCGGACCGGCCGGACCTCGGGCCGCCCGCCAGGCAGCCGGTGCCGCTCGACGAGGTCGAGCCGGTGCCGCAGATCGCGGCGAGGTTCGTCACCGGGGCGATGTCCTACGGCTCGCTGTCGGCCGAGGCGCACGAGACCCTGGCCATCGCGATGAACAGGCTCGGCGGCCGGTCCAACTCCGGCGAGGGCGGCGAGGACGCCGAGCGGTTCGCCGCCGACGCCGGCGGCGACCTGCGCAGGTCGGCGATCAAGCAGGTGGCCAGCGGCCGGTTCGGGGTGACCAGCGAGTACCTGGTCAACGCCGACGACCTCCAGATCAAGATGGCGCAGGGCGCCAAGCCGGGGGAGGGCGGCCAGCTTCCGGCCCACAAGGTGTACCCGTGGATCGCCAAGACCAGGCACTCCACGCCGGGCGTGGGCCTGATCTCGCCGCCGCCGCACCACGACATCTACTCCATCGAGGACCTCGCGCAGCTCATCAACGACCTGAAGAACGCCAACCCCGCGGCTCGGGTCAGCGTGAAGCTGGTCGCCGAGGTCGGGGTCGGGACCATCGCCGCCGGGGTCGCCAAGGCGTTCTCCGACGTCGTGCTGATCTCCGGACACGACGGCGGCACCGGAGCCTCGCCGCTGACCAGCATCAAGCACGCGGGCGCGCCGTGGGAGCTCGGCCTGGCCGAGACCCAGCAGACGCTGCTGCGCAACGGCCTGCGCGAGCGGGTCGTGGTCCAGGTCGACGGGCAGCTCAAGACCGGCCGGGACGTGATCGTCGCCGCCCTGCTCGGCGCCGAGGAGTTCGGGTTCGCCACCGCGCCGCTGGTCAGCGTCGGCTGCGTGATGATGCGCGCCTGCCACAATGACACCTGCCCGGTCGGCGTCGCGACGCAGAACCCCGAGCTGCGCCGCCGGTTCGCCGGCCGGCCAGAGTTCGTGGTGAACTTCATGGAGCTCATCGCCGGGCAGGTCCGCGAGTACCTGGCCATGCTGGGTTTCCGCACCCTGGCCGAGGCGGTCGGCCGGGCCGAGCTGCTCCGCGCCCCGGTGCCGCGGCCCGAGGCCGCCGGCGGTGACCGTAAGGCGTCGTTCCTCGACCTGGCGCCCCTGCTGCACGTGCCCGAGTTGCCGCCGGGCGCCGCCCGGCGGAGTACGACCAGCCAGGAGAGCCACCTGCACCTGGCGCTGGACAACACGCTGATCCAGCTCGCCGAGGGCGCGCTGGAAGAGGGCAGGCCGGTCCGCCTCGACCTGCCGGTCAGGAACGTGAACCGGGCGGTCGGCACGATGCTCGGCTACGAGGTCACCAGGCGCTGGGGCGGCGAGGGGCTGCCGGACGACACGATCACGGTCGGCCTGCGCGGCTCGGCCGGGCAGTCGCTCGGCGCGTTCCTGCCCAGGGGGATCACGCTGCGGCTGAGCGGCGACGCCAACGACTACGTCGGCAAGGGCCTGTCCGGCGGCCGGGTCGTGGTCGTGCCCGACCCCGCCGCCGCGTTCGCGGCGCACGAGCAGGTCATCGCCGGCAACGTGATCGGGTACGGCGCCACCGGCGGCGAGCTGTTCGCACGCGGAGTCGTCGGCGAGCGGTTCTGCGTCCGCAACTCGGGCGCGACCGCGGTCGCCGAGGGCGTCGGGGACCACGGCTGCGAGTACATGACCGGCGGCCGGGTCGTCGTGCTCGGCCCCACCGGCCGCAACTTCGCCGCGGGCATGTCCGGCGGCGTGGCCTACCTGCTCGATCCCGACCTCGCGCTGATCAACCCCGAGATGGTCGACGTCGAGCCGGTCGGCGCCGCCGACGCGGACTACCTGGCCGGCCTGCTCGGCCGTTATCGGGCCGAGACGGGCTCGCCGGTCGCCGCCGGCCTGCTCGGCGACTGGCCGGCCGCGGTAGCGCGGCTGCGCCGGGTGATGCCCAGGGACTACAAGCGGGTGCTCGCCGCGACCCGCCGCGCCGAGCGCGATGGCGTGGACGTCGCGGCGGCAGTGATGGCCGCCGCGACGAGCAACTGAAGGGGGCCAGGCATGGCCGACCCGACCGGATTCCTGTCCACCCCGCGGCAGACCGCGCCCCGCCGGCCGGTCGACGTCAGGATCTCGGACTGGCGCGAGGTGCACGGCCGCATGCGCCGCGGTGACCTCGAGCGGCAGGCTGGCCGGTGCATGGACTGCGGCATCCCGTTCTGCCACGGCGGCTGCCCGCTCGGCAACCTGATCCCCGAGTGGAACGACCTGACCTGGCGGCGGCACTGGCGGGACGCCGCCGCGCGGCTGCACGCGACCAACAACTTTCCCGAGTTCACCGGGCTGCTCTGCCCCGCGCCGTGCGAGTCGGCCTGCGTCCTTGGCATCAACGCCGACCCGGTCGCGATCAAGCAAGTCGAGATCGAGATCGTCGACCGCGCCTGGGCGGAAGGCTGGGTCACCAGCCAGCCGCCGTCGGCGGCCGCCAGGGCGGCAGGCCGGCCGGCCGCCGTGGTCGGCTCGGGCCCGGCGGGCCTGGCCGCCGCGCAGCAGCTCACCAGGGCGGGGCACGCGGTGACCGTGTTCGAGCGCGACGACCAGCCGGGCGGCCTGCTGCGGTACGGGATTCCCGCGTTCAAGATGGAGAAGTGGCGGCTCGACCGCCGGCTCGGCCAGATGCGGGCCGAGGGCACCGAGTTCCGCTGCGGCGTGCACGCCGGAGTGGACGTCAGCGCCGCGGACCTGCGGGCGGGCTACCGCGCCATCGTCCTGGCCGGCGGGGCCCGGGTGCCGCGCGGGCTGCCGGTTCCCGGTGCCGGGCTGGCCGGGATCCACCAGGCGATGGAGTACCTGCCGCTGGCCAACCGCGCCGCGGCCGGCGGGAGCGCCGCGGCCGGCGGGACCGGCGTGGTCGGCGAACCGCCGGTCTCGGCACGCGGCCGGCACGTGGTGATCATCGGCGGCGGAGACACCGGCGCGGACTGCCTCGGCACGGCGCTGCGCCAGGGCGCGGCGTCCGTCACCCAGCTCGAGATCATGCCGCGGCCGCCGAGGGCCAGGCCGGACGGCCAGTCCTGGCCGACCTACCCGATGATCTACCGGGTCTCCAGCGCTCACGAGGAAGGCGGCGAGCGCGTCTACGCCGTGTCCACCCAGGAGTTCCTCGCCGACGAGTCCGGCCGGGTCAGGGCGTTGCGGCTGGCCGACGTGGACCTGGCCGGCGGGCGCATCACGGTCCGCGCGGATACCGAGCGCGAGCTCGCCTGCGACCTGGTCCTGCTGGCGATGGGCTTCACCGGCGCCGAGGACAGCGCCCTGCTTGCCGGGCTCGGCGTGAGCCTGACCGACCGGGGCGCCGTCCGCCGGGACGACCGGTTCGCCGCCGAAGTGCCTGGCGTGTTCGTGGCCGGCGACATGGGGCGCGGGCAGTCGCTGATCGTGTGGGCGATCGCCGAGGGCCGGTCGGCGGCCGCGGCCGCCGACCGGTACCTGGCCGGCGAGACCGCACTTCCCGCCGCGATCGGCGCATCGGCCGGACCGCTGCGGCTTGGCGGCCGGTGACGGCCAGGGCCGCGCGCGCAGCCGGCCAGTGCCCCGGGTGGGATTCGAACCCACACTTGATGGATTTTGAGGCCATTGACTCTGCCGTTGGTCTACCGGGGCAACACGAGCAATAAACCGAAGCGCCGTGCCTGCACTCAATCTAGCGGCTGTGGATAGGCTTCAGCGGGTGAGCCAGTCTCCCTACCGCGTAGTGATAGCCGAGGACGAGGCGCTGATCCGGTTGGACCTCAAGGAGATGCTTGAGGAGCCAGGTCAGGACGCCTACGTCGTAGTCGGCGAGGCCTCAGACGGCGACACGGCCGTGCGGCTGGCGGCTGAGCTGAAGCCCGACCTGGTCATCTTGGACATCAAGATGCCGGTACTCGACGGCATCTCGGCCGCCGAGCAGATTTCGGCAGCGCGGCTGGCCCCCGTGGTGATCCTGACCGCGTTCTCCCAGCGCGAGCTGGTGCAGCGAGCGAGCAGCGCGGGCGCGATGGCGTACCTGGTCAAGCCGTTCACCAAGGCCGAGCTGGCCCCCGCGATCGAGATCGCCGTGAGCCGCTTCGCCGAGTTCAACGCCCTCCAGGCCGAGGTCGGCGACCTGCGCGAGCGCCTGGCCATGCGCAAGCTGCTCGACCGGGCCAAGGGCATACTCCAGGTGACCCGCGGGATGACCGAACCCGAGGCGTTCAGGTGGATACAGAAGACCTCGATGGACCGGCGGATGACGATGCGGGCGCTCGCCCAGGAGATCATCGACAGCCAGCGCGCCGCGGAGCCGGGCGGCGAGCCCACGCCGCCTTAGGGAGCCCGTCTCGACGCAAGCGAGCGGGGCCAGGTCCGTCCCCCCGGCGGACCCGGCACCCGCTCGCTTGCTGCCGCCTGCTGCTCGCGCGCAGCGGCGGTGCGGAGCCCGCCAACCCTTTGGTGCCGTGTCGGCCTTCCCCGGGCCGGCACGTTCTCTACTCGGCATCACCAAGCTCCGGGGAACACCGTAGCGAGCGTCGCCCGGCCGTGCGCAGACACTGGCATTACCCGGCCGGTATGGGACACAACATCCGTTCGGCGAATCAGGGCCGGTTCGCCCCGCCTGGCACCGCGTCCCGCAGCAGGCAGCTCAGCCTGGCCGTGCAGACCCGCCGGCCCTGCTCATCGGTGACGACGATGTCGTACGTCGCGAGGGTGCGGCCCGCGTGCACCTGCGTGGCTACCCCCGTAACCGCCCCGGCCGGGGCGGCGCGGTGATGGGTGGCGTTGATCTCGATGCCCACGGCGAACCGGTCCCGGCCCGCGTGCAGCGCGGCGCCGGTCGAGCCGAGGGTCTCTGCCAGCACGCAGGACGCGCCGCCGTGCAGCAGCCCGTACGGCTGGGTGTTGCCCTCGACCGGCATGGTGCCCACGACCCGCCGGGCCGACGCCTCGGTGATCCGGATCCCCATCCGGTGCGCCAGCGTCTGCGGGTAGGCATCGTTCAGCTCGGCCAGGTCTAGCTGGTACGTCTCGTCGGCCATCGGCCCGTCATCCACCACTGGCACCTCCGAGTAGTCCTAGGGGGGACGTCCCCCCTCAACCCCCCGCCGCGGAGCAAGCTCGGCGGTTATGAGTTCAACGCTGACGCCTGCTCGGTGCATGTCGCAGCCTAGGATTACGGGGTGGCTGCCATGAACCCGGCCCCGCCGGCGCACGACACGGCGCGGCGCGACCTCTTGCTCCTGCTCGACGGGCACTCGCTCGCGTACCGCGCGTTCTTCGCCCTGCCGGCCGAGAACTTCTCGACCACCACCGGACAGCCCACCAACGCGGTGTACGGGTTCACGGCCATGCTGATCAACGTGCTCCGGGACGAGCGGCCGACCCATGTCGCGGTCGCGTTCGACCGCAGCGAGCCGACGTTCAGGCACGAGCAGTACGTCGAGTACAAGGCGAACCGCAAGGAGACGCCGACAGACTTCAAGGGGCAGCTCAGCCTGATCTTCGAGGTGCTCGACGCGCTCGGCGTCCCGCGGCTCTCGCTGGCCGGGTACGAGGCCGACGACCTCATCGCGACGCTGGCCACGCAGGCCGCGGACAGTGGCATGAGCGTGCTGATCGTCACCGGCGACCGAGACGCGCTCCAGCTTGTCAGTGACGACGTCACGGTGCTGATGACCAGGCGCGGCATCAGTGATATGACCAGGTTCACGCCGAGCGCGGTGACCGAGAAGTACGGGCTGACCCCGGCGCAGTACCCGGACTTCGCCGCGTTGCGCGGCGATCCGAGCGACAACCTTCCCGGCATCCCCGGCGTGGGCGAGAAGACCGCCGCCAAGTGGGTGGCCGAGTACGGCTCGCTCGACGTGCTGGTCGACAAGGTCGACAAGGTCAAGGGCCGAGCCGGGGACAACCTGCGCGAGCACCTGGGCAGCGTGCTGCGCAACCGCAGGCTCACGGAGCTGACCAGGACCGTTCCGCTCGATGTCGGGCCGCCGGCGCTGGTCCCCGTGCCGTGGGACAGGGACCAGATCCACCAGCTATTCGACACGCTCCAGTTCCGCGTGCTGCGCGACCGGCTCTACTCGACGCTGCCGAACGGGATCATCGGCCAGCTCACGCCGCCGCCTCCGGCCGCCGCCGGCGCCGGGTTCGACGTCGCGCTCAGCAGGCTGGGACCCGGCGAAGTGAGTGACTGGCTCGCCCGCCACGCCGGCGGCGGCCGGGTCGGCCTGGCGGTCAGCGGCACCTGGGGCCGCGGCACCGGCGACGTGGACGGGCTGGCGCTGGCCGGCAGCGGCGAGCCCGGCAACGGCGAGCCCGGCAACGGCGGGGCGGGCGAGGGTGCGGCGGGCGAGGGTGCGGCGCAGGCCCGGCCGCCCAGCCCGGCCGCGTTCATCGACCCGGTGTCGCTCACGCCGGCCGACGAGCAGGCCCTGGCCGGCTGGCTGGCCGACGAGTCGGCACCCAAGGCACTCCACGACGCCAAGGGGCCTATGCACGCGCTGGCCGCCAGGGGACTGCGGCTGCGCGGGCTGACCAGCGACACGGCGCTGGCCGCCTACCTCGCGCTGCCCGGCCAGCGCTCGTTCGACCTGGCCGACCTGGCGCTGCGGTACACCGGGCGCGAGCTGCGCCCCGACGCGGCGGTCTCCGGCCAGCTCACGCTGGACATGGCGGCCGAGGCCGAGACGGCCGAGACCGAGGCGCAGGCGCTCGCCCAGCGGGCGCTCGCCACCGCCGAGCTCGCCGACGCGCTCGACGCGGACCTGGCCAGGCGGGGCGCCACCAAGCTGCTCGCCGAGGTCGAACTGCCGCTGGTCAGCGTGCTCGCGGAGATGGAGCGGGCCGGGATCGCGGCCGACGTGGAGCACCTCGCCGAGATGTCGGCCAGCCTCGGCGGCGAGGTCAAGGCGGCCGAGCAGGGCGCGTTCGCCGCGACCGGCCACGAGTTCAACCTCGGCTCGCCGAAGCAGCTTCAGGAGGTGCTGTTCACCGAGCTGAAGCTGCCGAAGACCAAGCGGATCAAGACCGGCTACACCACCGACTCCGAGGCGCTGACCGGCCTGCTCGCGCAGACTGGGCACCCGGTGCTCGAGCACCTGCTGCGCCACCGCGACGTCGCCAAGCTGAAGAGCATCGTCGACTCGCTGATCCCGATGGCAGGCCAGGACGGGCGGATACACACCACCTACAACCAGATGATCGCCGCGACCGGCAGGCTCTCCTCGACCGACCCGAACCTGCAGAACATCCCGATCAGGACCGAGGAAGGGCGGCGGATCAGGCGCGGGTTCGTGGTCGGGGTCGGCTACGAGTGCCTGCTGACCGCCGACTACAGCCAGATCGAGCTGCGCATCATGGCGCACCTGTCCGGTGACGAGGCGCTGGCCGCGGCGTTCGGGTCCGGGCACGACTTCCACGCGACGACGGCCGCGCGCGTCTTCAGCGTGCCGGCCGACGAGGTGACCGGCGAGCTGCGCGCCAAGATCAAGGCCATGAACTACGGCCTGGCCTACGGCTTGTCCGTGTACGGGCTGTCCCAGCAGCTTCGCGTGCCCGCCGAGGAGGCCCGCGGGTACATGGACGAGTACTTCTCCGTGTTCGGCGGAGTCCGTGACTACCTGCACGCCGTGGTGGCCAGGGCGCGCCAGGACGGCTACACCGAGACAATGCTCGGCCGCCGCCGCTACCTGCCCGACCTGACCTCCGACAACAGGCAGCGCCGGGAGATGGCCGAGCGGATGGCGCTGAACGCCCCGATCCAGGGTTCTGCCGCGGACATCATCAAGGTGGCCATGCTCAGGGTGGACGAGGAGGTCAGGCGCGGCGGGCTGCGGTCCAGGATGCTCCTCCAGGTCCATGACGAGCTGTTGTTCGAGGTCGCGCCAGGCGAGCTCGGCGCGCTGCGCGAGCTGGTGCGGACGGCCATGTGCGGCGCGTTCACGCTGACCGTGCCGCTCGAGGTGTCGATGGGCACCGGCCGGAGCTGGGCCGATGCGGCGCACTGATCCGCGCCTCCTGGGTCCCGCATGCCCGCCGCTCCGCGGCCGCAAGCCGCCGCTCCGCGGCGTGCCGGGCCGGGCCGGGGGAGCCCGCGATTGACCCGCTGCCCGCGCTCTCATATGCTGATCGATGCGTTGTGATCTCTTGCAGTCCGCCATGCTCAGGCAGCCCCAGGGCCGTCTTGAGGCCGGGCCGGTGTCCTGACCAGGCACTCCGGCCAGCGTGTCGGCCGCCCGCGCATCGCGTACCGAAACTCAAACCCTGTCCGTATCCGGAGCCTACTTACACATGACGACGAGCAGCACGCAGGCCACCTCCACACCTCAGGTAGCCGTTAACGACATCGGTTCGGAGG
>WNGP01007237.1_pt1 | contig 14933 bp, 15 predicted proteins | sample 5407671 | NCBI WGS metagenome assembly WNGP01 (sample SAMN13153381, study PRJNA577476) | soil metagenome | isolation source: 40 cm soil or saprolite under Garry oak tree replicate 2 | place: USA:California | collected 2016-06-15 | reverse complement strand
CGAGATGCGCGAGCAAGGCGAGCGGCTGCTTGCGTTGGGGCCGCGGGCGGTGCTCGTCAAGGGCGGGCACGGCAGCGGCGCCGAGAGCGTCGATCTCCTGATCGAGCCGAGCGCATTCGTGCGCCTCGCCGCCGACCGCATCGCGACCCAAAATACCCACGGCACCGGCTGCACGCTGTCGTCCGCGATCGCGGCCGGCCTCGCCAAGGGGCTCGGGCTGACCGAGGCGGTAGGCGCCGCCAAGACCTACGTGACCGCCGCGCTCGCCGCCGCCAACCGAATCAAGATCGGATCGGGCCACGGCCCGACGCACCATTTCCACGCCTGGTGGTGAAGAACAGCGGGGGCGAGCGGCATGGAAGCGAAACCCGCGCCGCGAAAGCTCGCCCTGTTTTCCTGTAAACAACAGGGCGAGAACAGGCCGCAGCGCGGATTATCGTGTGTCTACAATGGTTTGGTTTTGATCGTCGCGCCCAAGAACAGGACCATAACAGGGAAGGAACAGGGAAATCCGAAGGCGTCATGCATCGGCCGCCGCCACGGCATCATCCCCATGCGCCGGTGCTGTGCGCGCCGTCGAGGTGTTCGCGGCGCGTTCGAGCCGCTCGAGCCGCTCCTCGAAATCCGTCGCCGAGAGCGTACGCACGTAGACATCGATGATCTTGGCGACCTCGGCGGCCTCGCTGGTCGTCAGATCGCCCGTCGCCATGGCCGAGATAACGGCGGCCACCGCCGCCGCGCTGTCCCTCGCCTTGTCCACCGGCGGCAGCTCGAAGGCGACCGGATCCTTTCTGCGGATCGATGCGAGGCGGTCCATGCACACGCGGATCGCGGCCATGTCGCCGGCTTTCGCCATCTCGATCGCCTTGCGCGCGATCTCCTCGGCCTCGCCCTCGAGCAGGTTCTGCATGAGCACGGTCGTCTTGTTGCGCGATCCGCGCGGCCGGCCGGCCGGATTGCCGCTTTGGCCTTTTTGAAACTGCATGACTTGGGTCTCCTTCGTTGCGAGTGAACAACACGCCGCGCGCGCACGCATGCGCCCGCGTGCTCACGAACACGGTTCGTGAATGCGGCGATGAAAAAAGCCCGGGGCGGTTAGCCCGGGCTTCTTACGCAGTTCTGGTGAATAATGGATTCTTGGAAGATTCCGTTACGCGGAGTCAAGCACTTTCTCGCGCGCGTGCGCACAAAATGCGCTCTCCCTGTAAACAACAGGAGAAAAACAGGAAAAGTGGCATGAGAATCCAGCAGCGCGGCTTTGCGGGACGCTTCTACGGTCACTGCCGCTTGCAGTTGCGCATGAAGCGGTAGCGCTTTACGAGATGCAAATGCTGCTCTCGCGCCTGACGCCTGCAATCTTCATTTCGCTGGGCAATGCGCTCGCTCGCCGCTGCAATCTCTCCCGGGGATTTTGGTTTCACTGACTGAGCATTTGCGGCAGAGGCACCGAGCGAGATTGCTGCGCAAGTCCCAATCGCAACACGCAAGAACAACGCCCTCATCATTATTTTCCTCTCACATTCGTTCATTCTCGCGGATGCGCCCAATCTGTTCGGCCCTCTTCAGCCAGCTTGGTCCAGATCAAAGCCATCGAAACCAGCAGCGACCGCATCCTCTCTTCAATCGCCGCTTCCGCGCGTGCGCGGCAGTCCGCAGCTTGCTGTCGGCACTCGCTTACAACGGCAAGGCGGTCCATGAGCCGCGCGAGGATGCGATGCGGCAGGTGGGGCGTCAAGCTGCCGGGAGAGCCCCCGAGGGCCTTTTTGCCTCTCCATGACTCTACGGGGTCCATCGGCGCGTTTTAGCGCGTCCCAAGGTCGCAAAACGAGTCCACGGGCTTTTCTGATATCAGCCTCGCCTGGAGAGGATCGATCGGCAACGCGTTTGTTATGCTATGTTAACCGTTCGTTAAGAATATTGTGGCGCGCCGCGTCGTGCTCTGCGAAGGATCAATCAGACGCCAGACCATCACTTTGTTAAGATGGCCGTCTAACCGCCGTTAACCATAAAAGTCAGTCGCGACTTTGCCGGAGCTGGTCGTCGACATGATTGAGAATCAAAGTCGGCTACGGAGCGCTATCGACACGGGGTTGAGAGATCTTTTCGGAGGCGCGATTTCTGGCGTCGTTTCAATCGTCTATTGCGTCTCCTATGCAGCATTCATTTTTTCCGGTCCGCTTGCACCATGGCTCGGCTATGGGATCGCCGCGACCTTCATCGCGACTACGGTCGGCGCATTAGTCGTGGCGCTGCGCAGCTCGGTGCCCTTCACCATAGCAGGACCAGACAGCTCCACCTCTGTCGTCACCGCGACCCTCGTGGCTGCCTTTGTCGCGTGGCTCGTCGCAAACGGCGCGACCGACCATGTTCTTGAGCCAACGCTGCTTCTTATGGCGCTGAGCTCGATGCTCGTTGGAATTCTGCTGTGCGGACTCGGACTGGCAAGGGCGGGCCGTGCGATCCGCTTCGTGCCCTACCCGGTGATTGGCGGGTTCCTCGGGGCGACGGGATGGCTAATGGTTTCAGGTGCTAGTCAGGTGATTACAGACATGCGGCTTGCCGCTGCCAACATTCATGCACTCGTCAGTCCCGCAAGTCTCTCTAAGCTCACAGCGGCGGCAGCGATTGCGGTCTCGCTGTATTTCGGGTTGCGCCGTTTTGGAAACCCACTTGTCCTGCTCGGACTAATATTGGCAGGGATAGCAGCGGCACATCTCGCTTTCTTTGCGACGGGCATCTCAATAACCGACGCACAAGCGGCCGGCTGGCTGTTCAAGCCCGAGGCCGCGGTCGCGCTCACGCTTCCCTGGAACTTCGACGAGCTCAGCCGGTTCCCGTGGCCGGCGCTTCCGCACCTGGCCGGCGACATCATTGCCATGATGTTCGTGACTGTGATGAGTGTGCTGCTCAATACGACTGGGATTGAACTTGAAACTCGTTATGAGGCGGACCTAGAGCGCGAGCTCAATGCAGTCGGTTCTGCCAATCTATTGTCGGCCAGCCTTGGCGGATATGTCACCTGTAGCTCCCTGAGCCGAACCACGCTCAATTATGAGGTAGGCGGTAGAGGCCGGCTTTCTGGACTTACGGTCGCGGCCATCTCGGGTCTCGTACTAGCGGCCGGCTCCGGCTTTCTCGCTTACGTGCCGAAGTTCGTCCTGGGCGGTCTGCTGCTCTACGGTGGCCTGTACCTGCTTTATCGATGGCTGCTCGATTCGTGGCGGTATCTCTCTTGCGTCGAATACATATCGCTCGCTGGTATCGCGTTGATAATCGTCGAGTGGGGCTTCATCGCCGGTGTACTGATCGGAATAGTGGTCGGCCTTGCGACGTTCGCATTGAGCGTAAGCCGAGTGCACGCAATCAAGTTCAGCTTCGATGGTTCTGAGTATCACAGCTCGCTTGACCGCAGACCTGACGAGTTGGCGCTCCTCACCGAATATGGCCGTGAAATTCAGGGTATGTTTCTGCACAGCTACCTATTTTTCGGCTCGGCCAACCGGCTCCACCAACACGTCAAGGCACTGCTTGCAAAAGAAAAGTGCCGCTTCCTGTTGTTCGATTTTCGGCTCGTCACCGGAATCGACTCATCCGCGACATTTAGCTTCACACAGATTAAGCAGGTCGCTGACCAGTGCGGCGCACGGATGATATTCACGTCTCTCACGCGCGACCTGGAAAAAGCCTTCCGTGCCACCCGGTTTATTTCCGACATCATTGTGGCGCCCAATCTCGACGCTGCCCTTGAATCGTGTGAGAACACGATTATCAAGGCGCACCAAACGCATAACCGCGAGGCCAGCACCCTGCGCGAGTGGTTCACCGAAGCGCTCGGCGGTGCGGAGAATGCTGACCAGCTGATCCAGCATTGCAAGCGGATAGAGGTTCAGCCGCGCGAAATCATCGTACGCGAGGGGGACCCGGCCAACTCCATGCATTTCATCTTGGACGGCCGAGTCGGCATCATGGTGAACGGAGGCAGCGCCCCGGTCCGCGTACGTAGCCTGGGGCCGCACACGACGATCGGCGAGATGGGTCTCATCACGCGGCAGCCGCGTAGCGCCACGATGCAGGCGGAGGTGGTTAGCGTGCTCTACGAGCTCAGCGCCAGCGCCTATGAGCGCATCAAGCGCGAGAACCCCGGGCTGAGTCACGCTCTACTGACTTACATAATTACCGTGATGGCTGAGCGGCTCGGTTTTGCAAACCGTGCAATTGGCGTTCTGCAGCGCTGAGCGCGCAGCCCCAAGCATCTCGGCCGCGATCGCGCTACGGCACAAGCTTCTCCGGTGATCGAATGAAGGTCATCACGCTGCTTGGCGGCGCGGCTTAAATGATGATCAGCCGAGAGCTGCCGCCGTATCGTTGAGGAGCCCGCTGCGTTGACGACCGAGTGTCGCGCCGCCGAAGGTCTTCCTGCGTCCCCGCACGGCATGCGCGAGCCTGGAAGTAGCCGCTCGAATACGAGAACCGGTCGAGACCTGGCGTGCATTGAGACGGGCAGCCAAGCAAACCGTCGTCATAACCTGCTTCCCAGCTCTCTAGGTCGACGATCATTTCGCGCCCCCTTTCTCGGAGGGCATGATTGAATATGATCATCGTGACCAAATTCCTGCGTTCCTGTTGCCGCCAAGCCACAGTGAACCGGATTTATGAGTACGCGCCGGATATCGCGCATAGCGCATTGAAGACGCGCGGAAAGCCGCGGTGATGCTACGCCTTGGCCTTCACCACCTTCTGCCGTTGCTCGCCCAGCCCGTCGATCCCGAGCGTGACCACGTCGCCGGCCTTGAGGAATTTCGGCTCCGGCTTCATGCCGAGCCCAACGCCCGGCGGCGTGCCGGTGGTAATGACGTCGCCCGGCTCCAGCACGAAGAACTGCGAGCAGTACCAGACGAGGTGCTTGCAGTCGAAAATCATGGTTCTGGTGTTGCCGCGCTGGCGCTTCTCGCCGTTGACGTCGAGCCACATGTCGAGGCGCTGCGGGTCCTTGATCTCGTCCTTGGTGACCAACCAGGGGCCGAGCGGGCCGAAGGTCTCGGAGCTTTTGCCCTTGATCCATTGCCCGGCGCGCTCGATCTGGAACACGCGCTCGGAAACGTCGTTCGCCAGGCAATAGCCGGCGACGACATCCAGTGCCTTGTCTTTCGACAGGTAGCGCGCGCGCTGGCCAATGACGATGGCGAGCTCGACCTCCCAGTCGAGCTTGCTCGACGCCTTCGGAATGATCGTGTCGTCGTTCGGCCCGCAGATGCAGGACGTCACCTTGTTGAAGATGATCGGCTCTTTCGGAATCGGCGCGCCGGTCTCGGCTGCGTGGTCGGAATAGTTGAGCCCGATGGCGATGAAATTGCCGACGCCGCCGACGCAGGCGCCCAGCCGCACCTTGCCGCGAACGAGCGGCAGCTTGTCGATCGCGCTCTTGCGAACCTTGGCCAGGCCTTTGGGCGACAGCGCGTCGGCGGCGATATCCGGCACCACTTTCGAGAGATCGCGGATGCCGCCTTTGGAGTCGATGATTCCGGGCTTCTCACGGCCGCGCGGGCCGAAGCGGACGAGCTTCATGGATTCTCCTCGGGCTGAAGGGGGCACTTGGCATCAGGGGCACGGGATCATGCGTCTCCTGCCCGCGACGGGCAAGGAAGTGCGCGCGGTTGTGCGCAGGATGGAGTCAGGACAATCAGCGGTTCGGCAAAGTGTGTCCGCAAAGCCACTTGTGCGCTGCATATCTGTTGCCCATCGGCAACAGATGCTGAGATATTGGGTCAAACAAGCCATTTACGCGGCCTTTTCATTTGCAATCGGAACCTTCCGCGGACAGGATTACCGCATGCACCTGGTCCGCGCGCCAAGCTGCAAGCGACGCGGGTTCGGGGGCCGACAAACAATGGCAAGTCCCCTCCTCAGGGCTGTGCCGGGTCATTTGGTTTAATGGGGGGTGCGACGAGGCCGGCGCGAGCCGGCCTCGTTCGCGTTTGGGCCCTTACATCGCACCCGGGAATACGCCGCCGTCGATGAGAAGGTTTTGCCCGGTGATGTAGCCGGCCTGGGCGGAGCACAGAAAGGCGCAGGCGGCGGCGAATTCGTCCGGCGTGCCGAAGCGCTTGGCGGGAACGGTTGCCATGCGTTCGTTCCTTGCCTGCTCGATCGAGATGCCCCTGTTCTTGGCATTCGCCGCCATGTTCGAGCGCAGTCGTTCGGTCTCGAATGTGCCGGGCAGCAGGAAATTGATGGTGACGTTGGAGGCGGCAACCGAGCGCGCAACCCCGGCGAGAAAAGCGGTCAGACCCGCGCGTGCGCCCGAGGAGAGATCGAGGCCTGAGAGCGGCATCTTCACCGAACCCGAGGTGATGTTGACGATGCGGCCGAATTTCTTGGCGCGCATCGGATCGATGACTTTCTGGATGAGCTCGATCGCGACCACCATGTTGGCGATGACACCGTCGATGATGTTTTGACGCGTGAGCTCGCGAAAATCGCGGAAAGGCGGCCCCCCGTTGTTGTTCACCAGAATGTCCGGCTCCGGGCAGGCGCCGAGCAGCGCCGCTTGGCCTGCGGGCGTGGCGACGTCGCCGACCGCCGGGGTCACCTTGGCGCCGGTCGCCTGCCGCAGTTCAGCGGCGGTGGCATCGAGCGTTTTGCCGTCCCGCCCGTTGATGACCACGTCGCAGCCCGCCTGCGCGAGCGCGAAGGCACAGGCGCGGCCGAGTCCGCGGCTCGAGGCACAGACGATCGCCTTGCGGCCGGCAATTCCGAGATCCATGGCTAGTCCTCCGGGCGTGAGCTAACGAATGGCACAGGCGGGCGCCAAGACTTATTGATGTACCCCCACACGCCGTCATTCCGGGGCGAGGCCGTATAAGGCCGAGAATCGAACTTGGTGCGTCGCAGCGAACGAGCGCATGCGAACTATGCGCTGGCGCCTCCAGCATCCTCGCCATACCCCCCTGACTGACGATTGCCAATTCGATATCCTGCAATCCGGCCCTGGCTGGTAGGGGACCGAAAATTCGCGATGATCACCAAGTTTGACAGCCTCTATGCCGGTCATACCGACCTCGACAACATCGGTTATGGCGGAACGCCCATCAACGAGCGGCGTTACTCGAACGCCCACCTCGCAACTGCGCTGAGCAAGGCCGAGTCCATGGCCACGCTCATGGATGGCCTTGGCTACAACTGTTTCTGGATGGCCGAGCATCACTTCCAGCGCGAAGGCACTGAATGCATTCCCAACACCATCCTTATGGCATTGCACCTCGCGCACCGAACGAAAAACATCAAGATTGGTTGTGGCTTCAATATCACTCCGATGTGGCACCCGCTGCGGCTAGCGGAGGACTTCGCCACCGTTGACATCCTCACCGGCGGCCGCATCGTCTTTGGCGTCGGTCGCGGCTACCACACGCGCGAGGTAGAAACGTTCGGCTCCCCACTGCGCGACCAGGAGGCCAACCGAGCGCTCTTTGAGGAGCAGGTCGATATCATCTTCAATGCCTTCAACAACGAGCGCTTCTCGTATAAGGGCAAGTACTACACGCTGCCGCCCGAGGTGCCTTATCGCGGCTACACCCTCAAAGAGCTCACCCTCGTCCCGCGACCTTTCAAGCTGCCGGTCGAGTGCTGGCAGCCGATCCAGGGCGGCTCGATGCGCGCGCTCGAGTTCATGGCCAAGCACGGTATCCAGGGCATGGTAGGCGGTGGCTCCGCCGAGGGTGGGGCGATGCATAAGGTCGTGCTCGACTGGCAGACAGCGCATGCCACGCTCGGAAAGCCGATCGAGCTCGGTGAGCGACTATGCTTCGGCTTCCACTTTTACATGGCCAACAGCCGCGAGCAGGGCATGAAGGAAGCGGCGAAGTATTACGAAGAAAACATGAAGATGTTCGGCGAGCTGCGTCTGGTGCGTGCGATCACCGAGGAGCAGATAGAAATCATGCGCGATCCCAAGCGTGCGCCGAACGCCAAGCTGCCGCGCATCGAGGATGCGGTCAAGGCCGGCGGCTTCCTGTGCGGTAATGCCGACGACCTGATCGAGCACATCAAGGCGCTCGAGAAGAAATACCCAGGGCTCGACCGCATCTCGGTAAGCCTCTCGGTCGGCGTGCCGGAGAAGGTTGCCTTGGAGCAGCTCGATCGGTTCGCGAAAGAGGTTATGCCTGCATTCAAAGAAGCCAAGGCACCGCAGCCGATGCTTGTCCGCTGATCAGTTGAACATCTGCTTTACGTGCTGGTTGCGGATCACTCCCGCGCGACCTCGCAAGTCCACTTCCGCACCGGCTTGAATTTCCCGGATCACCGGGTCAATGGCACGTCAGCAGGCACGCGCCACCTTGATGCGACCGGTAAGGCTTGCAGTAAGGGCTCTGGTTTCGGAGCAGGACTTTGCCACCAAGTAATCGAGGTTAAGTGATGCCGTTTACCTACGCAATTGCCGATCTGCATGGGCGCTACGACCTCCTTTCGGAGGCGGTAACGAAGATCGTTGAGCACTCGAAGTCGGATCGACCGGCGACAATCATTACCCTCGGCGACTATGTCGATCGTGGGCCGAAGAGTCGCCAAGTCATCGAGAGGCTGATGGACTGGGGATCGCCCGACCTGAAACTGGTCTGCCTCAAGGGCAATCACGAAGACATAATGCGGCAGTGCTGCCGTCAGCCAATCAAGGCTGGATGGTGGATGGATAATGGTGGCGGGGCCACCCTGATCTCCTACGGACAGAATTATGGTGACATCGTCAACGTGAAGGTCGTGCCCGAACAGCACCTCCGCTGGATCGAGGCGCTCCCGCTGATGCACGTCGACAGGCATCGGGTCTACGTGCATGCCGGCGTCGATCCTGATCTGCCGCTCGCCGCGCAAGATCCGGACCAGCTGTTGTGGAAGATCTACAAGGGCCCCGATCAGCGCGGTCACGGAACGCGACATGTCGTGCACGGGCATCACCAATTCAGGGATGGTCCAGTCACGATAGAAGGTCGGACAAACCTCGATACACAAGCTTGGTATACCGGCCGACTGGTAATCGGCGTCTTCGATGATGAAGTCGCCGGCCGGTATCCCTTCTCGAGGTTCATGGCGAGCCCGTCGAGAGCAAAAAGAAGTGAGTTAGAGCATGACAGCCTCGCTTCGACGTTGCCGGGATCGATTGGTGGTGAGGCTGTGGTGGCGAACATGGACGGGCCGGATTTCGGAGGCGGCGATGAAAAAGACCCCGATGCTCGCCGCCGCCCTCGCCGCGCTCACCGCGCTCACCGGTGCCGCCCCCGCTGCCGCCGCGGAAATCCCGGCGAAGTTCCGCGGCGACTGGTGCGAATTTCCTGCCACCGTCCCGGTGGAAGGCACCACGATTTATCTGCGAGGCCGCTGCCCGGAGCCGAGTATTGGTTGGATGAAGGTTCGCTCTGACCGTTTCGTGGCCACGAGACCGAGTGCAAGCTGGTCAGCGCGAACGTCAAGCAATCGAAGTTTAAGTTTATGTGCGAGCAGATGGAAGGCCCGGACGAGCCGGCCACGTTCGAGCTGACCCGCACCGGTTTTTTTCTAACCTTGAAGGTGGTCAAGTGAGCAGGCCATGAAAAAGGCCCTGATGCTCGCCGGCGTGATGCTGGCTACCGTATCCGTAACAATCTCGCCTGCAATGGCAGGAGACCGCCATGGCAGCGACGAACAAATGTTTGGCCGACAGTAACAAGTCCCGCACCGCCCCAAACACTACAAAGAAGCAGAATCTGCACACCCTACCCCGCGCCGACATCGAAACCCTCGCGCTTCATCGCATCGCCATGAACTTCGTTCCGCTCGTTATTCTGATGGTTGCGCTCGCCTGTTGCGTCGCTTATCGGAACATCGACCGTTACGTCGCTTGCTTCCTCGGTGGCCTGCTTGGCCTGCTTGCTGGCCTTGTGGTGTGGTCGTTTGCCCCGTGGCTTGTAGGCTAATGCCTTGAGAGTGTTGTTGCCCGCCATTGTGATCGCGTGCACCCGGCGCGGCCCCAATGGGCAACAACACACACAGCAGCACAAACGGGATGGGTCTTGCCCAAGCACATGATGGCACCGGCGATGATCAAAATGCGGACCTTGATGATAGCGGCGGCGCTCGCCGTCGCTGGGATGATCGTACTTTCCCCATTAACTCCCGCGGGTGCAGAGGAGGTGTGCGTCAAATAACCACAAGTGCCTCGACGTCGATAAATTCAAGTGCGAGACCATAACGCGCAGCAGTTTCGTAAATCGGGTGTGCTACCTGGAAGCCAAGCAGTATATGATTATCAAGCTCAAGGAGACCTATTATCACCATTGCAGTGTAACGCCCGAGACAGTGACCGAGTTTTTGGCGGCGCCATCGATGGGCCGGTATTACAACGAAAACATCAGATCAAAACGAGACGGTACGCACGGACCATTCGACTGTCGCGATCATCCGATTCCTACCCTTTAGCTCGAAGACAAAAGCACAGAAGACTTGTGAGGTCAGCCGCCAGGCCCGCGATGGCAGAGCGTGCCATGAAAAAGACCCCGATGCTCGCCGCCGCCATGATGGCGCTGGCACTCGCCGGCTGCGCACATGTCTGCCTCCCGGGAGGCTGCGGCACGGCCGCTGTCGCAAGTCACATCCCCATCCCGCGCGAGTATGATCATGCATTCGCGGGCGAGCTTTCCATCATGCGGAAGATCAATGCGATCGAGCTTGCAGAGATATGCGGCAGCACTCGCCCCATCGTCGCCTGCGCGCTTGTGCCCGGAACGCGCGGCCTGAAATCAACCGAATGCACGATCGTGCTAGGCGAAAAAACCTTTCTGGAAAAATCTGGCTACACTGTCGAGGAAGCGGAAAAACATGAACGCGCACATTGTAATGGCTGGCGCCACGCTGATTAGCGTCGCGCTCGTCATGGGCGTAGCACAAGACCGAAAGCGACGAACATGACGAGGCCGGTCATTATTCCTACATCGAGCGCTGCCGTGATCATATCAATCATATCAAGCGCTCCCTCTCGACAAACGATGGGTGCGTCTTCGGGGGCCATCGCCCATCCCGTGCCGTCGCCCCCGACCATGCGCCATATTTTTTTTCGGGGATGTGTGAACTACTTCACACTTGGCATCTCAATTACTTTGATGGAAACAATAAAGGACCTTTACATCAGTGCGCGGCCCGCACGTCGGAGAAGAACCCCGGCCCGGCTTCAGTTGGTCATGACGCAACCGTCCGCCCGGCGGGCGTCCAAGGTCGGCGGCAAAAAGCTGGTCGACCGGTCGGAGAGCAGTTTTCATGGTTTTCGTCAATGATATTTGATGGGCGCGTAAAACTCGGCGTGCTTGTCGCTCTTTTCGCGCAGCAGACGCCCAGCAAAAAACTGACGGCCCTGCCGCCTGGTGACGTTGCCGCCGATGCACAGAGGGCAAAAAAAGCCTCGGGCGCTGCTTGCCGGGGCTCAGGCGTCTTGTGAAGGGAGCCACAGCATGGACGACAACACCTTGTCGGCGCTCCGCACGCAGCTAGTCCGGCTCATCATCAACCAGGGGACGATTTTTTCGAACTGGATCAAGTTCGCTATTACTGTTCAAGGTGCCTTGGCGGCCGGATTGGGGTTTGCGTTGAGTGACGCCAAGTATCGGGTATTTGGCCTTATAATGGCACTTCTTGGGATTGGTACCGCTCTCGGGTTTGCAGCAATTCTTGTCCGACAGGCTCAATGGTTAATGTGGTTCGCGCAAAGATGGAATAGTTTGGCTACGACCTCTGAAATCTTCCCCACTCGACCAGGTGAAATCGTAAGACTGAATCCAGGTCGTGTTGCCATGTTGGTCGGAGGCTGTCTTTTGCTCGTGGCCATAGCATGGATCGTGATTTTTGTGGTGGTTCTTCTGAACGCAGCCCCGGAAGGGGCCGTCGAGTGATTGGAGAGCCTAGCGATTAAGTCGGGGCTAGGCGGGGTGAAGTTGGAGGTTCACGGGGCGCACCCAATGAGGGAGGTCTTGCCGCCCCACACGGGTATAACTACTCGACTTCCGCAGCAACCATCATATCACAAGCAACACTCCACACCGTGATGGCGCGACGGCCGCACTTTGAATAGGATTAGCGTGGTCCTGAGCCCCAGAGGGGGCTGTATGAGACGGCGCGACTTCATCAAAGTGATTGCTGGGTCGGCAGCCGCGCGGCCGCTCGCGGCGCGCGCGCAGCAGGCCGGAAAAATTTATCGGATTGGCTTTCTGGCTGGCTAGCGCGAACGAAACTGTGCTGCCAATGAAATCAAGATCGAAAAATTCGGTGGGAATGCCAGGCAAAGTGCCGTTGACCACGTCGTGGGCATCAAGCGATTCATCGCATCAAAAATGGTGCCCTTAGTCCGTCATCCAGAACGCCGAATGATAGCGACGGACACTTTTGTAGTCCAAAACAGCGGTCGGCTCGTAATCGTTTTTCTCTGTATCTCGCACCAGCAGATTGGTCAAATTGTCGAGAATGAGCCACTCTTCGTTATAATAGACAACGGCGACCATATGGTCAAAATGGTAGCGTCGATCGTGCACGGTCACGAGCCTAACGTGCTCTGCGGAGAATCCAGCCGCTCGAGCCGCCGCATACTTAGCGATTGAATAAGACTTGCAATCGCCATTTCTCATGGTGATTGCTTCAAGCGGACCGGTCCAGTCGCCAGGCGCGGCCTTGATCATAAGATTAATCGATCTATTGAGGTGCCCCAGCAGAGCTTTGCCCTGATTTTGGCGTGCCTCCTCGACTATTTTCATGAGCGTGGATACTGCCGCACAATCAGTGTTGTTAGATTCGTTGTTAGATTCAATGCAAAGGTGAAAGTGGGCCCTATCGAGCAGCACTTGGTCTCTAAGGTATTCCCAGATGCCAAAGAGATAAGCCTCCTCATTCAGCTCGACCGTGTAATTTCCGAATGGATCACTCGGGCGATCATTCGCGCAGGTCGGCGCCGCGAAACCAACCACAATTGCAACCGTTACAAATGCTGCGATATGCATATTCAGAACGCCCTCGTCAGCACACGCCGAGCCCACGCCGACGGGTCGGAAGCCTAGAGGAACCCGAGTCTCCAGACGCCCGATACTATCCCAAGGCACAGATCGCGCAAAGCGCGGATCGCGTAAGCGCTCCGACCCGCCGCGGCTCTCTCACGACGGGCCAGGACTTGTCGACGCCGGCCGCAAGGGGCGGCATGACCAACTGACCAACGCCGCATTTGCCGCGCGGTTTGGTGCATTCAGTTACGTTACGCGTCGTGCGCGGAATCAAAAGAGCTGGCCATGCGAACCGGTGCTGTCGTTGGCCGGTGATACAAATTTGCGCATGGGGTGGCCCTCCTGGCGCCATCCGGAGACGGTTTCAAAGATGATTTTTACCGAGGCCGAAGCCAACTGAGCGAATTTTATATAGCGAACCATCTCTCGCTGAACTCGCTCGCCCTCGGATTCGAGAAGATTTTTTGCTTCTTGCAGCTCCCCGATCAGCTTTTCGATTTGCGCTATCGATGGAGCGCCAATCTTCTGAATAAGTGGCTCGGTATACGCGTCAGCTTCGGTCTTGGAGGTCGAAGACACGTCTAGGTGAACGAGATCGCGATCTTCGCTTCCGGGTTCCATAACACCCTCGCGGTAAGCGCCCCGGCTCCCCCGGTGTGAGGCGCGACGGGCCGGGACTTGCCACGACGCACACACGTGTGGGCGACACATCATGGCCAACTGACCAACGCGATGGCTTGGCACTTGGTTCGGTGCGTCAAGCGGGGCGCCCCGAAAGACCGACACGGCGCCCAAAAAAGAAAGCCCCGGCTGCCCAGTTGGGGCTTTTGTTGTCGGAGCCCCAAAAAAAGAATGCCCCGCCGAAGCGGGGCGGGATGGATCGTGCTGAGCTTCCTTGCACGGGCGGGGACCGTGATCGCGTAAGGGACTCCTACCGCACTGGCACTAGCCCGTAATGATGCCCGCCGCCAATGACAGAAACGTGGAGTGGATTCATCTTCGCTGATCCAGTGGCAGCAGCCACTCCCAATGCCGTCGCCACGATAAGTCCAAGTACCGCCGACGCGACTGAAAGCTTCATGATCCCGCCCTCCGTGCCGTGCGCCTCCTCGCAAGTGGAAGCGCCACCATCTGCACGATGCTCTTATTTGGCGAGTCCGTCTGTGATGGCCATCACTGATTGGTCGAATCGCCATGGCCTCGACTCGCGGGCGAAAAGCCCCCATTTATCGGCCATGTTGTTGCGCGAGTGATCGAAGACAGCCGGCGCCTGCGCGTGTTGTAGGACGAGTCCGGTTGAGGGCCGGGGGCGGACCTTAGATTACAAACAGCTTTTTGTGATGTGGATCACAGCGTGTCCGGCGACCGCGGCATTAGAAAAGGAGCCTTGCGGCTAATGCAACGTTATCGAGTTTCAGGACGCAGGGAGGGCATGATCATGACCAGCCGCCGCCGTTCTACCAGTACTCGTTCGGTGCCTGCCCAGACCCCCGAGCAACTCCTTGAGCTGGCCCAGGAGCATATCCGTCCGCTGATCGGGGTGATCGACCGGCTCAACGAAGCCGACGCGGAAGACGAGCTGAGGGTTATCAGCAAACAACTCACGCGGCTGTGCTTCAGGGTGCAGCCGCTCCCCAGCGATAAGTAGCCCCAAGAGCCGCTCGGCACGCCGCGGAACAGGCAGAGCCGTGCCCCCGTGTAAGGTCCTTGTAAGCCAGCATGTGTAGGTCGCGAGCGTCGGTTTAGGTCAACCGACGACCATCCCAGCGAGTGATGCCCCGGCACCGCCCCCCAAGCCAGCCGGGGCATCTTTTTTTGGTGCCGTCCGACGCCTCTGTCGCTCGGCACGCCACCCGGCGGCTCTCACTTTAATGGGCGCGCCTGAGGCATCACGGCCTGGTGTAAGGCGCGGGGACCACGTCAAACTTC
>WNGP01002660.1_pt1 | contig 14945 bp, 9 predicted proteins | sample 5407671 | NCBI WGS metagenome assembly WNGP01 (sample SAMN13153381, study PRJNA577476) | soil metagenome | isolation source: 40 cm soil or saprolite under Garry oak tree replicate 2 | place: USA:California | collected 2016-06-15 | reverse complement strand
ATCTGCTTCCGCGGATGCTTTCGGGTCTCAAGACTGGGGCTACTGTGCAGGACTGCGGCACGATCTCGGCAAATACTCGATATCGGACAGACCTAATTCGGCCTCTTGTCTCCCACGACTATCGGTCAGGATGAATTTCTGTGCAGTCAAAGTGTGGCGAGGAATCAGCGGTTTGCAGGTTCGCTTGTACCGGGGTTTTTGGGACGAAATGACGCGCGTACTTTTCCCATCGCAGGTTATCTGCAAGCTCCTGCGTGGCGCTCTATTGAGGTAAGCCTCCCGATCCCACGCGCACGCGCATCTTAACGAGTCCGATCGGGCGGCCAGCAGAGGAGACACGAAATGCTAACTCAGTCACCTGATCGCTCTTCTTGGTTGGCGTAATCAACTCTATCTGAATGGGAACGACATCTCCCGGGGACAGCAGGTATCTCTGGGAGGCGTCCTTTTGTGCCCATCCTTCCGGGAGAGTCGTGACAACGGAGACGTCGGCTGCTTCGGCAGTATCGTTGCGAAGTATCAAGGGGACTTGCAGGGTGGATGCCGCCGCGATAGCGATTTCCGGAGCTTCGGCTTGAGGCAATTGATCCAAGGCATGCAGGCGGCGAAAGGCTTCGTAGAAACTCCACGGTCCTCCAATGACCGCTGAGACGCCAATGTGCTCGACCGCTGCGGGCGCCGCAGAGTCTCCGGTAACGCTGCCCGGCACAATCGACTTGCCGAAGATAAATTGCACGGGTGTAGCCCAACCGTCCTGATCTGTGCCAGCTATCCTGGCAAGTTGTTCGTCGTTCATGCCCTCTAGCTTCTCGATGTAGGAGCGATATTGCGTGCGGTGGAAGCGGAACTCGTTCATGGCGATACGCCAGTATAAGAGGTTACGTTTGCCCGAGACCCCTGTAACCGGGCACGACGGCCCTTTTCCTTTGAACTGTTTGTCGTCGCTCGCGTCGGAAAAGAAGTACATCTTCTCTGCTTGCCAAGCTTGCAAGCCCTCGAGTAGAGTTTCGTTGACGTGTCTCGGTTGGGCGATTTGCGCCGGGAAAGCGGAAGGATCTCCAGCCAAATCGAAGGCCTCGGTTGCGACCACACCCGCGGCCTGGTGGTCGCCATGATTTTCGCCGATAAAAAATCCCGGAAGGCAAGTGAGAATTACGTTAGGCCGGGTGAGAGGGACGATACGGACAACATCTTCCAAGGCGGCTCCATGATGCCAGTTCGCCAGAGATTGCAGCACATCCTGGCTCGGCGTATCGCGCCCGCCCAGAAACCACACGTCCTCGATGCCAAGCTGAGCGAGGGCGTGACGCAACTCCATCTCGCGCACGGCGCCCAGTGACGCGGCGCGCTCACGGCCCATGTCGTTGTGCCCGGCTTCTCCGTGTGTTAAGTACACGGCCGCCACGCGCTTGCCCTGATCCAATAGCTGAGCCAAGTACGCGGAAACTGCTGCTTCATCGTCCGGATGGGCAACGATGAGAAGGACGTCAGTCTTGAACCGCACATCGGGTGTCTGGGTAGTACGCGCATCGCCCTGTTGCGCGACCACCCTTAATGAAAGCATCAGCAAGAGCGCTAAGACGCGCTGGGTATTCATTGATTCTCCAGAAGTTTGCCCACCTAGCTTACTCAATATATGGAAAGTTGTCGGAATCGCAAGCGCATGTTCCGACATGGACGAACTGAAGAACAAGATGCAGGAACTGTACGGCAAAAAGGCCGGATTCCAATTCCAGCTAAAACTGGTCGCGGCGAAGGACGGAACTACTGCCCTTCGGTGGCGTCTCTCACGATCCGGGCAGCGGCCTGGCTTGCGTCCTCGCGGAGATGAACTTGGCCGAAGTGCGTTTCAAAGTCCTTGTTCAATGTGCGTTCATGCGGATAGGTGGAATCGCTGTCGAATGCTTCAGTTTTGAAGTCAGTACCACACCGAAAACCTTGCTTTGGCTCATGCGCGTGCCGGCTCGGCTAAGCGGGCTCAGAGCTTGCTTGCAGGAGACAAAACCAAGGCCCGCGCTGCGTACCAGGATGGATCTGCCAACTTTCGGCGCGCGTAGGCTTCTGGTTCGTTTACAGTATCCAGGTCGATCAGTACTCAGCGAATCACCACCAAAGGCGGACAACAGCCAAATTCATGCCGTACCTGTGAGCTGCGGTTAAGGAGGAACAGTGAAGAATCGGCTTCGGACTCGCAGCTTTTTGCAGGGCTCGATCTCGCGGCGCAAGTTCTTGAGGCAAACTGCCGCAGGGGCGATTGGTCTTGTGATCGTTCCGCGCCGGGTGTTGGGCGGCGCCGGGTATGTTCCGCCCAGCGACAAGGTCAATATTGCGTTCATCGGAGTCGGGTCCCAGGGTTTGCGCGTCATGCTTCGTTTTTTGCGGGAGCCCGACGTACAGGGTGTGGCGGTCTGCGACCCCAATAAAGTCAGTGCAAATCACCCACAATGGGACACACACGAGTTCTGCAACTCCGTCCGGAAATTGCTGAGTGTCGATAGCGGCTGGGATTGGCTCAGTCCCGACCAACCCATTCAGTTGACCCATTCTCTCGGCGTCACGAGCGGCGTTGCCGGCCGTGAGCCTTGCCAGAAAATCGTAGATGCCTACTACGGCAAGCAGCAGCGCTCCGGCCAATACCGTGGCTGTTCAGCCTACAGTGACTTCCGCGAGCTGCTGGAGAAGCAGAAGGATCTGGACGCCGTGATTGTGTGTACCACGGACAACCTGCATGCCACTGTCTCCGCTGCGGCGATGAAGAAGCGCAAACATGTCTTTTGCCAGAAACCTTTGACACACACCATCTATGAGGCGCGACGCATTGCCGAAATTGCCCGGGACACAGGCGTGGCCACTCAGATTGCAGTTGCTAACCAGGCGTCCGAATCCACCCGCTTGCTATGTGAATGGATTTGGGACGGCGCCATTGGGCCGGTGCGGAAGGTCATGAACTGGTCGAGCCGTCCTTTCTGGCCCCAAGGCCTCGAACGTCCAAAGGAAGCCGAAGCGGTACCCGAAGGTCTAGATTGGGACCTTTGGCTGGGCCCGGCGCCGCAACGTCCTTTCAACCATGCTTACCTGCCCTTTGTGTGGCGGGGTTGGACCGACTTTGGTTGTGGCGCCCTGGGCGACATGGGCTCCTACAGCTTTGACACAATTTTTCGCGTGCTGAAGCTGGAAGCGCCCATGAGCGTGGAGGCGAGTTCCAGCGATCGCTACGAAGAGACCTACCCGCTGGTCTCGGTCATCCACTACAACTTCGCGGCCCGCGGCGAAGTGCCACCCGTGAAATTCACCTGGTATGACGGTGGCTTGAAGCCGCCGCGCCCGGAGGAACTGGAAGAAAACCATCCCCTGAAGGGCGAAGGCGAAGAAGAGGACGAAGGGCTCCTCTTCGTTGGAGACCACGGCAAGATTCTCTGCACATTCAATGGCGGCAATCCAAAGCTCATTCCCCAGACAAAGATGGACAGCTACAAACAGCCGCCAAAAACAATGCCAAGGTCGCCGGGCAACGAGCGGGAATGGCTCGATGCCTGCAAGGGAGGCAAAGTGAAGCCCGGCGGGAATTTCGAATTCTCGGGACTTGTTACCGAAACCTTGCTCCTAGGAAATGTTGCGGCTCGCATGGGACAAAAACTCAATTGGGATCGCGCCAACCTGAGCGTTAACTCTGATGTCGCCGAGAAGTACGTCCGCCCGGAACGCCGAAGCGGGTGGGAACTCTAGCGAGAATGGACGAATCTATGATGTGCACCCCGGACGATGAGGTTCACGAAGGTGAATGAGGAGGCTTCAAATGTCTGTGATTTCGAGAAGAGCGTTTCTTCAGAGTGCGGCGACGTACGCCGCCGCGGCCGGCCTTCTTTCCGAGGGTGTGCCGACGCTTCGCGCCAATCCGCTGAGCATGCCAATTGGATGTCAGACGTGGCCGGTCAGGGAAATGATCGCCAAGGACTTCTCCGGAACGATCAAGCAGCTTGCTGCGGCCGGGTTTCAGACAATCGAACTGTGTTCGCCAACAGGGTATGCCGATTTTGGCTTCGCCGGTCTCGCCAAATACACGGGAGCTGAGCTCCGGAAAACTCTGGGCGACGCAGGTGTCACTTGCGTGAGTTCTCACTTCGGGATCGCGGAACTCAGGGAGAACCAGGCGCACGCGATTGCCTGGGCGAAGGATGTCGGCCTGACGCAAATGTTGGTGCCAAGCCTCGACGGACCCGAGAAACCGACCATGGATGACGTGAAGCGAGCGGCCGACGAATACAACAAAATGGGTGAACAAGCGGCTAAGGCTGGTATCCAGCAGGGCCTTCACAATGAGGGCTTTGAGCTCTCGATGGTTGACGGCAAGCGAACCTATGACTTATTGCTGAACCTTCTCGATCCGAAGCTCGTCAAGTTCCAGTTCCAGGTCTCCACCATCAGCCGCGGCTACGACGCCGCCGAGTATTTCACGAAGTACCCTGGCCGCTTCATTTCAATGCACGTACAAGGGTGGTCAGCGGAAGCCAAGAAAGTGATGCCGGTGGGACAGGACACTCTGGACTGGAAGAAGATCTTTACCGCGGCGAAAACCGGCGGCATCAAGAATTACTTCGTCGAAATGAACCTGGACATGATGAAAGCGAGCGTTTCCTACCTTCACGATCTGCAGGTCTGATGAACCAGCCTGGTCACTCTGCGGGGCCGACTGCGGTCAAGCATCGTTGCCTCACTTCATGCGCCGCGTGCGCCGCTGGGCGGCTTCGTTCAATGGCGTTGTGGAAAGCGAAACGAGGTTCGGGACGCATGGTCGGTATATTAGTGGAAGAGAATCGGCCCGTGCAAAGGTTGTTGCACGAGCCATCCCCAAATGCGCCAACGCTCCCGTCCAGCAGTTCCAAACGACGCCACTGTGCTCCATGAGCCTCAGGAACTCCGCTGCGGGCGTCAGCTCCCTTCCCCGAGGCCAAGAGAGCATCGGCTCGTACATAAAGGTTGTAGAGACAGGAGCCATTGGCGAAGATTTGAATATTGCCAAGTTCGATGATCGAAGGAGCTCGGAGCGGGTCAGTCCTGCGTTGTCTCGACGCTGCCCTGTGTCGCTAGCTGTGTTAGAAGCGGATCTTCAGGATCTGACCGCCATTGCCCACGAACCATCCAGCTTTCGGTGTCGCAAAAGCGACTGCCCAGTAGCCGCTCACTCCTGGCAATCGGGACCAGGTGCGTCCTTCATCGGGAGTCCAGGCCGCTGATCCTGAGTCGAAGTTCGGCGCCTTCTTCGATTCCCGTTAGCGCTACCAGCTATCATCCGCTAAGCCGCGTGATTTCAGCGGCTTTTCTTTTTGCTCCAAAACGGTCCTGACGCTGATTAGCAGCGCTCGGCGCGAATCGTGGTACACAAAATGATCGACAGCCGCCCGGTTGCTCATACCGCCGCTGTCGGGACACCATCGAGGAAGCCGAACCCCCCGGTCGAGATATTTGTACCCTTGCGAGGACTATTTTTCCGGAATTTGTCGCGACTCGCCTCGCCCCAAGTCTCTCCGTTCCCCCCAATTAGAACTAACCCATGGGGACGATGGGCAGTCATTTCTGCCTGGTGGTACCCTCCCCCGAAGTTATATCCACCAATCGTTTCCCAATCGGACCCCACGACACCTGTGTCAAAGGAGTTTAGTTATGAATCGCAACCACGTTGCTCTCGTGGCTCTTGGCGTACTAGTGAACACGTTGTATCCAGCGACGGAGGCTCCGAGAGGGGATGCTGGGTGCGCCAAACCCAGGGTTCATGAACCTTTGCAGCATCCCTCGACTCTCTTTGCCAGAGACTTTGCGTATAATCCAGCCTAGTTCTGGACGGTTCGGAAAGCCCCTCAAATTAGCTGCCCCACAATGCGTTGCCAGCTTTCGTGTTGGTCTTGACCTTCATGGGAGTTGTTCCTTTCCTGGGATTTTCCTTGCTCCTGCACTTCTGTCAGGCCTTCTGGTCTGTTTGGGGAAACCTCAAAATTAGCTGCCCCACAGTGCGTTGCCGGCTTTCGTGTTCGTCTTGACCTTCATGGGAGTTGCTCCTTTCCTGGGATTTTCCTTGCTCGTTCACTTCAGTCAGGCCTGCTGGGCTGTTTGGGAAACCTCTAAATTAGCTGCCCCACAGTGCGTTACCGGCTTTCGTGTTGGTCTTGACCTTCATGGGAGGGCTCCTTTCTTTCGGAATTTGCTCGGCATCCTTCGCTGTTGCTGTCAAGCACCCTAAAGTAATGCAAGCATGGTGCCAAAAGTAACCAGCAGTTCATGCTGGCACGACCGACGTCCTTTGCATTAACACGAAAGGAGATAGCTACAATTGTCGTCTCAAACAGTTGCCCTCATTCCGGTTGTCCGGTGGCGAACCTAACAATCAGGTTTGGTGGCCTACCATTTATGTTACGGAACGCAACGAAATGTGCGATTGGTATACTCGACCGGTGGAGCCAGCTCCCAATCATGAGGGCGTTTCCTCCGGCGTGGCCAGGCTGGAGGCGATCAGCGGCCCTCTGGAAGGCACAACGTTTCCGCTTACGGAAGGCGAGCTCTCCATTGGTCGTGAGCCATGCAACCAAATTTTGCTTCTCGACTCGCTGGTGTCGCGCCGGCACTGCGTGATTCGGAAGGACGCCCAGGGATTCCTGATCCAGGATCTGGACAGCCGCAATAGCACCTTCGTGAATAATCTGCCCGTTAAGGAGCGATTGCTTGCCGAGGGCGACCGGATCCGGATCGGCAAATCGATTTTGGTATTCCAAGGTCTCCCCAAAGAGCTCTCAGAAGACAACGCTTCTCTGAAGCTTGATCTACCAACTCCCGGCGGACCAACCCTCATATTGCGAAAGCAGGACGCGATTTACCTGCAATCTTCGCAACCCCACCCCACGGAGCGAACGGTTCGCGATTTGAACGTGCTCCTTAACTTCAGCAAGCGTCTTAACTTAGTGCACGGACTGGCCGCACTTCAGCAGAGCGTACTGGAAGCCATCCTGGAAATCTCCTCTGCGGACCGGGCCGTCATATTGTTGACGGAGGAGGGAACTGAGGGATTTGCTTCCGTGGTCGGGTGGGACCGCCAGTTGGGTCCGAATCAACCGATTCAAGTCAGCCAAACGATTCTGAACCAAGCCATCGAGGAAAATCTGGCTGTGCTCTGCAGCGACGTGGCCAGTGACCAGGCCTTTCGGGAGGCCGAGAGCCTGCTGGCTCCCCGGGTGCGCTCGGTGTTGGCTGTCCCCCTCGAAGTTCAAGACAAACGCCTGGGCGCACTTTACCTGGATGCCAGCTCACCAGGCGCGTGCTTCGATTCGGAACTCTTGCAACTAGTGACTGCGCTCGGCAACGTGGCCGCGCTGGCGATTGAAAACGCGCGTCACCTGGAACGGCTGGGGGATGAGAATCGGCGCTTGCAGCAAGAACTCAATATCCAGCACAGCATGGTCGGCGAAAGTCCGCGCATGCGTGAGGTGTATCAGTTTGTCTCCCGGGTGGCGGCGCGCGAGTCCACTGTGTTGATTCAGGGCGAGAGCGGCACCGGAAAAGAACTGGTTGCCCGAGCCATCCATAGCAATAGTGGCCGCGCCAACGGGCCGTTTGTGGCAATTAATTGTGCCGCTATCGTTGATACACTGCTGGAGAGTGAACTCTTTGGCCACGAGAAGGGCGCTTTTACCGGCGCCGTCGGGCAGAAGAAAGGAAAACTGGAGATCGGCGAGGGTGGGACTGTGTTCCTCGATGAGGTCGGTGAACTGGCAGCGCCCATTCAGGCCAAGCTGCTGCGTGTTCTGCAGGAACGCGAGTTTGAACGGGTGGGCGGCACGCGCCCCATTAAACTCGACATCCGGTTGATTGCCGCGACCAACGTTGACCTCAATGAGGCCTCACGCACGGGGAAATTTCGCCAGGACCTTTATTATCGGCTCAACGTCGTTTCGCTCGAGGTTCCCCCCTTGCGGGAACATCCACAAGATATTCCCTTGTTGGCCGCGTATTTTATCGCCCGCTACAGCGAAAAGGTCAACCGGCGCGTGGCCGGCATATCTCCCAAAGCCCGAACCTGCCTGCTGCATTACTCCTGGCCTGGCAACGTGCGCGAACTGGAAAACGCCATCGAACGCGCGGTGGTGTTGGGTTCGACGGAATTGATCCTGCCCGAGGACCTGCCAGATTCGATCCTGGAAGAAACCTCGTCTTCGGGGGAGCAGGTTACCGCGCTCCACGACGGCATCCGGGAGGCGAAGAAGAAGATTATCGAGCAAGCGATTGAGCAAGCCAACGGTAACTACACCGAGGCGGCCGGCCTTCTTGGCGTACACCCCAACCATCTGTTCCGGCTCATCCGAACCTTAAAGCTCACTCCAAAGCGCAAGCGACGCGCATAAAAACCTCAGCATAACAAAGAAAGACACCAAACAAAAATGCTAGCTCTGTAGCTCTGTAGCTCTGTAGCGGGAGCACGACATGAAAGTTCACTCCGAAGTCTGATAGGGTTTGGCCGGGGTTCTGCTTTCGTATCTGACAGGTTATAATGTCTGTCAGATAGGAGGGCTCCCATGACCATTTCCTTACAGGCATTGCGAGATCGACGCGATCAGCTCGCGGCTAGCCTGGCCCGCGTCGATGACCTGCGTCCCGGCTTTCTGACCGCGCGTTTCCGTAAGTGTGGCAAGCCGAACTGCCACTGCGCCCAGAAGGACTCCCCGGGACATGGTCCGTCTTATTCCCTGACTCATCGGGTTGGGGGAAAGACGGTTACCCAGGTCATTCCCCAAGGTCCCGCGGTCGAACGTGCCAAAGCGCAGATCGCTGAATACCGCCGTTTCCGGAACCTGGTACGGGAACTGATCGTTGTAAGTGAGCAGATCTGTTCCGCCCAGGTGCGGGATGGGGAGGGCGTCCCCGCGAGCCGGGCTAAAAAAAAACCTCTGCGCCGATCTATTGGCCAGCGACGTCGTTGAGGAGATTGAGACGCTTCTCGGTCGTCAGGCGGTGGAAGACCTGGATCTGGAAGCGCTGGAGCTGGCCGTGCGGCAACACGTCCTGCAACTGGCAGGGGCCGCCGTCGAGCAACGTCTCAACGCCGACACCAGCGATGAGCGAGGCTCACGAACTTGTTGTGGGTGTGGGCAGCCAGCACGATTTGCCGGACGCCGGACCAAACAGGTGGAGAGTGTCCTCGGTCCCCTACGACTGGAGCGCGCCTACTATCACTGCGCCTCCTGCGGCCACGGCTACTGTCCTCGCGATCAGCACCTGGGCATAGAAAATACCTCGCTCTCTCCGGCGCTCACGCGTATGACTGGGACCGTGGGGGCTTTGGTAAGTTTCCAGGAAGGAAGTGCGCTGTTGACCGAACTGGCAGGCGTGGCTGTGGAGGCCAAGCAGGTGGAGAGAACCGCAGAAGCTCTGGGAAAAGAGATCGCCGAAGATGAACGCGTGCACACCGAACCTCTCGATGCGCTTTCTCTACCGCAGACCTTGTATCTCGGCATGGACGGAACAGGGATTCCTTTACGCGCCGAGGAACTCGTGGCCCGCACTGGCAAGCAACCGGACGGATCGGCCAAGACGGGCGAGGTGAAACTTTGTACGATATGGAGCGCGGAATCGCTGGATGAGGAAGGGATCCCCATCCGCGATGAAGGTTCGGTCACTTATTCGGCCGCTCTAGAAAGTGCTTCTGCCTTGGATACCGCGGCCCGGTCCCCCTTTGCTCAGCGCGTCTGGCGGGAGGCCACGCGCCGCCGCTTCTGTCAGGCGTCGCGTCGGGTGGTGCTCGGGGATGGCGCCCCCTGGATCTGGAACATCGCCGACGAGCAGTTTCCCGAGGCGGTCCAGATCGTCGACCGCTTTCACGCTAAGCAGCACTTAAGCGATCTCGGAAAAGCTCTTTACGGTCCCACCGCCCCACGCGCTGCTCAATGGGCGGAACGCCGAAAGAAAGAACTCGACACCGGAAAATTCCGGGCGCTACTCACCGCCATCCGTCGCCAGGTGTGCCGCTCCGAGGACGCGCGTCGCTGTCTCCACTATTTCCAGACCAACCGACACCGCATGTGCTATCCGGACTTCCATGCGCAAGGCTTGTGTACTTCCACGGGCGTTGTAGAGGCCGGGTGCAAAGTAGCCATCGGCACGCGGCTCAAACGAGCCGGAATGCACTGGACTGTTCAAGGCTCCAACGCTATCATCGCTCTCCGCTGTGCCAAGCTGAGTGGTCGCTTTCAGGACTTCTGGGAACGCAGAACGGAACAGAGGGCCGCATGACTCATCACTTTCTTGGGGTGCACCCCTCTGTAGCTTGCAGGCTCGCCACCCCGTGCACGCCTTTCCCGGCTAACTCTCCCACTTGCAACCTCGCACGCCCCCCTACTACAGCTACCGAACTTTGGCGCTTGGTTTGCATAGCGTTGAGGGAACCTCGCTCGAAATCTCAACAAGGGAGAAGCAAATGAAAGTGAAGAGCAACCTCAAAGCAGGGCAGTCAACCGCCGCCGTTCTCGACTAATAATGGGAGACAGGAACGCACCGCAGGAACAGAACTGCAACAGCTACTCCCAAACACTTGAGACCGCCGATCGCCGGAGGAATACGGCGGTTCGCGGTCTCTTCGTTTAGTTGCTCAAGAGTTTTATTCCAGTTCTGAGTCTCGGAAGTTCACTTCAGTCCCCTCACCAAGTAGAGGTTGGCGAGATCGTGCTGAAAAGTGAACGCGCATGCCTTTCCATCCGCCGACAATGCCAGGGCTCCGATAAACTCGGCACCAGGCTCCGGCACTCTCAGAGTCTGCCAAGGTTCTTTGCGTCCTGAGGCGACGTCGAGCCGGCTGATCTTAATAGTTTCCCCCTCCGGCTGTTGCAGAAAAAGATAACGTCCATCAGTGCTCCACCGCATCACTGCCTGTCCGTTGGTTAACACAGTTATCGTCCGCCGCGCTCCACTCCCAACCGGCGCAAGCGACAATCTATGCGGATCAGCAACGACGAACCAGCGGCCATCGGGTGAGACTGGCCCCCCTCTGGTTCCCTCAGCCGTCAATGGTGTGGCTTTTTCAGAATCCAGGTCATACGTCCAAGTGCGAACCGGACGCCCGGACTCATTCCCTGTAAATACAATCCGCTTGCTGTCGGGAAACCATGCAAGCGACTGGAAGTGCACCCCATCAATCTTCAGAAAACGCGATTCTCCGGGGCCGGTGGAGAGCAGCATTAAGCGCGAACTCCCGGGCTCATGACGGATGCATACGATCCACTTCCCATCGGGCGAGAGCGAGGGCTGATTGCCGTACCCCAGTCGTACGGCGGCAGATCCATCGGTGTTCCTCAGATATATCGCTGCATTACGGCCTTCGCCATTGGACAGTTCGACAAAAAGCAGCCTTTTCGCATCGGTGGAGAGTTCGTAGAGTAAAGAAGCGTCCAACCATGCCAGATCGCGCTCGATCGAACGGGTGAAGTCGACATAGCGAATGCCCAGTCGTGAGTTGACCAGGCTGAGCAGCACACGGCCATCCGCAGCCGCGTCTTGCATGACGATCCAGCCGGGAGCCTGGGTGAGAAATCGCTGCTTGCCGGAAAGCCCAACCGCGTAAAGCGCGGGATCGCTGTCCGGCTGGCCGGCAGAGAACCAGATCTCATCTCCACGGGGAGACCAGTTCAGGGAACCAATCGCGCGCCATCCCCGGGAGAGCACGCGCTTCGGCTGGTTGAGGCCAACTACGCTCAAGGAGTAATCTCCAACCTCGGCATCGTAATCGAAGAAGGCCACAAGCTTGCCGTCCCCGGATACGCGCGGGGCGATCGGAGGACGCACTTCGTTTTCGTAGAGCACGGTTCCGACGGGATATTCAAGGCGATGTTTTCCCCCGATCGTCCGCACCACGGCGAGAGTATCCCCAGTTGGGCCCCAGTCCGCAGCGCTGACATTTTCCAGCATTTCACGCGGGGCGCCTCCCCCAAAAGGTGCGCGCGCCAGCGTACCTGCAGGATCGCGGCCCAGCACAATGGCCATTTCGCCGGCCGCTGAGATCGCCAGAATCCTGCCCGTAGGAAGTCCCAACGGCCGGGCTTCACGATTTCCTGGCTGGGTGGAAAACAACGTGGACGGAGCGCCGTCCCACTGAGCGCTGTAGACGACCGCGTCACCGGGCCCAAACTTCGCTGCCGTAACGTCGCCCCGCCGAAAGGTCAGCCGCTGAAAGGTGAGTGACTCCGGGCGTAAGTACCTCCGCGCTGAATACGTACCTAGAGCAAGTCCGATTAACACCAGGCTCAAGGCTCCGAGGATGAGCCAACGTGTGGCGGGGAGAGCGGCGCGTCTGCGCGCACTGATTGGCCCGCTGGTCTCGACGATGCCTGAGTCCATCTCATCATGCACTTCGTTCAAAGCGACCTTCACGTCGGCCATGCTCTGCCAGCGTCGCGCCGGATCCTTCTTCAGACACCGGCCGATGATCCTGTCCAGTTCCGGCGGAACCTCAGGCACCGTCTGAGAAGCAGGCTGCGGTTCTGTGTGCAGGATTCCCGAAAGTGAGGACAGCTTGGATCCGCCCGCGAAAGCACGCCGTCCAGTAACCATTTCGTAGAGCACAGAGCCAAACGAAAAAATGTCGGAACGGGCGTCGACTTTCTTGCCCTCGGCCTGCTCCGGAGACATATAAGCAACCGTGCCCAGGATGGTCCCCTCTTCCGTCAGAGGAACTCCATCCCCGTGCAGGGTTTCCGCAAAAACATCGGCTTCGGCCTCCTCGTTCAGCTTGGCCAGGCCGAAATCGAGAACCTTGACCTGGCCTTGCGACATGACCATCACGTTCGAGGGCTTGAGATCGCGATGGACGATTCCGGCTGCGTGTGCCGTGGCCAGCGCGTCGGCGATCTGCACCGCATACTTCAATGCACTGCGAACCGCCATGCCCTTGCGCCCGATCAAGTGATCCAGCGTTTCGCCGGCCACGTACTCCATTGCAATGTATCGAACCGGCTTGCCGTCTATCTCCTGGGTGTCGATGTCATAGATCGTGACGATGTTCGCGTGGTTCAGGGAAGAAGCAGCCTTCGCTTCCTGAACGAACCGTTTTTCGCGGTCGGCACTGACGGCTGATGCAACCAGAACCTTGATGGCAACCGGTCGGTCGAGATGGGAGTCCACGGCTTTATAGACGACACCCATTCCGCCGGCACCAAGTTTAGACTCGATGCGATAGGAGCGAAGGGTCTTGCCAACCATGGGCCAACCTCGTAAGGGTTGCAATTCTACTCTAGATGGAGGGACGCATCCTCATGGATGCGCTACCACGAGCAGAGTGCTCGCCCGCCGCAGCACGCAATCGAGCGCCAGCCTTACATTTTCCGGATCGAGAGCGGCGAAGCTCTCGTCGAAAATCACTACTTCCGCGTCCTGCAGCAACGCTCGGGCAATGTAGACCCGGCTGCGTTCTCCGTGAGAGAGTTGCCAGCCCGTTTCCCCCACCACCTGCAGCATTCCTGCCGGCATCTTATTAAGGAGAGGTTCAAGGCCGAGTTCACGACAGATTGCCGATGCTTCTCTCATATCCTCTTCGCGTGGCGGCCAGCGGCGCCCCATTAAAAGGTTGAACGCGAAGGTCTCGGTAAGTACGTGATTCTCGTGGAACTGGGGTGCGGAAACAACTCGTTGGCGCCAGCCTTGCTCGCCCAACGTCTGCCGGTCCAGCCCGCGCAGCAAAAGCAGGCCGGACTGCGGCACTCGTAAACCAACCAGTAGCGAAGCCAGGGTAGATTTGCCTCCGCCCGACGGCCCTTCCAGCAGGAGCCTTTCGCCTCGACGAACCGTCAGGCTGCATCCTTTCAACACAGGTTCGCCACGCTGCTGGTAACGGAAAACCAGATCATGAGCCTCGATCACAGCGTGGTCTGCGCCTTCGTCGTTTCGGGCGGTGGCTGCGAAAGCGACGGCCGGGGAGCCTTGAAGTTGCGGTCTCCCCGCCGCCTTAAATAATGGAGCAACCTGCTGCCAGGAAATTATCGCGTCGGCAAAGGAAATCAGACCTAAGGAGAGCCTTTTCAGCGCACGATACGCCAGCAAGATTCCGCCGAGGGCAATCGCGAGTCCAATGTTCGAACCCTGACTGGCAACAAACGCCCATGTCAACCCGAGGATCCCCAGAACGAGCCAGCCCCGCGGCGTGATCGCCATCAATCGCGCGGCGGCGCGGTCCATCTTTCCTGACATTTCCAGGTAGCGCTCCAGGTCTTCATCTTCACCATCGTGCCAGTGCGGGCGGGCTTCCTGCGCCAAACGAGTCCGGTGTCCGACCATTCTTTCGGTGAGATCGTTGGTCATCGCCAGTCTGGATTCGGTCCACTGCCGCCGTTGCCGGAAATAGCGGGCGCCCATGAGCAACGTAAGTGCGACCCACACCGGCAATAAAATCAACTCCAGCTCGCGGCCCACGCCTTGCGTGAGGACGACTTCCGCCGCAATCAATTCGATTGCCGCGGTCAGCCCCTGAAAACCCACACTCAGCGCCAACGATTCGACTGCTTCCGATTCCATTACCTCGCCCAGAAACTGGCCTACGCCCTTGTGCCGAATTTCCTCGGGTTTCAAGCGAAGCGCGCCGAACAGGAGCCGCTGCTTGAACAGAATTCCCCCATTTATAGCAAGAACGCCCTGCAGCCAAGTGCTGAGAACACGGAATGGAACCAGGGTGAGGAGAATCAGGGCCCAGGCCAGCAACCATCCATTGTCCAGATGTCCCGCAAGCGCGGCACGCCCGATAAGCCACCAGGAAACGATGAGCAGGAGATACTCGGCTGCGTGCGCTACCAGCAGCATTGCCAGACGTCTCGGCAAATGGATTCGCTTCGCCTGGCTCCAGAAGTCAGCGCCGGGTGACTGACGCAACAGCCAGCATCCGGCAAGCTCCGTTGTCCTTAGGCGTTCGAGAAACAGTGCCGCCC
>WNGP01006077.1_pt1 | contig 14947 bp, 14 predicted proteins | sample 5407671 | NCBI WGS metagenome assembly WNGP01 (sample SAMN13153381, study PRJNA577476) | soil metagenome | isolation source: 40 cm soil or saprolite under Garry oak tree replicate 2 | place: USA:California | collected 2016-06-15 | reverse complement strand
TGCCTGGTTGCTGCACCTGTTAGGAAGAATTGAGATACAGCGGGGTGAGATGCCCGCAGCTGGTACGTATTATCAGCAGAGTCTGGTGCTCAACCAGCAAGTAGGAGAGAAGTGGATGACCCCTTTCAATCTGGAGGGACTGGCCGGTGTAGTCGCCAGCCAGGGAGCGCTTCGGTGGGCAGCACAGTTGTGGGGAGCGGCAGAGGCCCTGCGCGAGGCAATAGATGTTCCCCGGCTGCCTGTTGATCGTGTCGGCTATGAGCAAGCAGTAGGCGCTGCACGGGCGCAACTAGGAGAAGAGGCTTTTGCTGCTGCGTGGCAAGAGGGGTGGATGATGAAGCTGGAGCAGGTTATTGACGAGGCAACTCACCGGTGAACGGTGGAGTTCTGTTCAGGTGCCACAGAAGGAGTCAGCATCATCTTAGCCGCCTTGGTGACTCCGTCTGAGGTCATGGAAAACCAACCCGTCTTAGATCTCCTCTGGCGTGTACGCTTTCGCTGGAAACTGTGGCCCCGTCAGATTACAGAAAGCCGAGCGCGAAAGCCCCCTAGATTCATCCGGGGGATGAAGCGCCGTTCCTTTCAAGAATGAGGAGCCTTTGATAGAGCTTCCCGTGAGGTGCTAGGAAGTGGACCAGCACTGGTGAGAGCGAGGCCGATGCCCGTCGGTTCCGGTCGGTTCCGCGATCATTCCCAAGACCCGATAGGGGTCTTGGGAATGTCTTTTTCCTCTTCCCTTGCTTTTAGCGAAGAGGGCTGTGTTGCACAAACTCACGGGGGAACATGATGGGTAGGCAGTCGCGCTTCTTGCTCAGCTGAGGCTGCCACTGGAAACAAGCTCGAAAAGCATCCTTGCCTACAAAAGAATTCTCTTCCCTGCTACTCATTCACTCCCATTTTCTTCCGTTCGAGGAACGGATGTCCTAAGTTGAGTAGGTGACTGGCGAGGTACCATCTTGCGATGGCCCTTCTCCAGCCACCCCTCTCCGAACGAAGCGTGACCGTTTCCGTGTCACTTCGCTCTCCAGCGGTTCTTCTTGTCGCCTTTCGGCTTCAAGTGACGCTCGGCGCTCCCCTGGCTCTCCGCATTACGCGTACCTCCTGGCTGCACAGGGCAATTTTCCCTCGCCAACTACCTGGAGATCACCCAGGATGGCGTGGATAAAGCCACGGCACTCGTAGCTCTGGGATAACAGCTTGGCATCACGCCAGCCAACATGGTGGCCATTGGCGATGGGGAGAATGACCTGGCGTTGCTCTGCCTGGTGGGACTCTGTATTGCGATGGGCAATGCCTCCTCTGCAGTGCAGACTGCTGCCGACTGGGTCACCGATACGAATAATCGTGACGGAGTCGCTCTTGCCATTGCGCGGTTGCAAGCAACGGGTTGGCTCTAACAAGCACCTCGATAGGAGCAACGAGAGGGAACATGTGATATACAAAAGCACCTGGAGCGCATCCTCCCCCAGGCGATGGAACAGACAGAAGACCATGTAGCGTCTCTGCTCTCCTCTATAGAAAGAATAGTTGAGGCGCCTGTGTCAGTGACGGGAGAACGAGACAGACGGTCTGCTGTTGCTTCAGCTTGCATATCAGATGCGCTTTTGCTCATAATCAGCAGAGGATTGCTTTTCGAGAAAGGAGCGATGGATGGACCTTCGTGGGCGTCTTGCCCTCATTACCGGAGCTAGCAGTGGCATTGGCTACGTGACAGCCTTGCGGCTGGCTGAGGCAGAAGCTGATGTTGTGCTTGGATATGCACACAAAGAACAGGCCGCCCAGTCCCTGGCTGAGCATATCCGCCAGACCGGCAATCAGCACGGCGATGCATCGTGGATGAGGATGCATTGACATCACGACGAACCCACAGATCGGAGAAAAGAGGGATGACTGCTATCTATGTCGAACTGGGTGGAAAGAAGACCATTGCCTGGTCGCTGGAGTGGCCCGGTTGGTGCCGGATTCGCACGAGCGAGGAAGAAGCGGTGCAGGCCTTGATCGAGACCGAGGCGCGCTACCGGCTGATCGCGCAGCGGGCAGGGCTGGCGTTTGCCCCTGGCGATCTGGTGGTGGTTGAACGTCTCCCTGGGGATGCCAAAACTGCCTGGGGAGTGCCTTCGGTTCTGGCTTCTGCTGAAACCAGGCCAATCGATGCGGTGACTGTCCAGCGCAACGTGGCGCTCCTACGCGCATCGTGGGACATCCTGCAAGAGGTCGTCGCGGCCTCGCCGGTGGAACTGCGCAAAGGGCCGCGTGGTGGAGGTCGCGACCGAGACGAGATATGGCGCCACGTCATCGAAGCCGAACGGGCCTATGCGCGCAAGATCGGGGTGCGACACAAACCCTTTGAGGTGAACGACAAGAGCGCTCTTAAAGCTATGCGAGACGAGATCGTAGCCGTGCTCTCGAAGCCCTCCACCGGCGAGCCCCTGGTTTCTGGGGGATGGAACGCCAGCTACGCAGTACGGCGCATGATGTGGCATGTGATCGATCACATCTGGGAGGTCGAAGATCGTCGAAGCTGATCGTCGGGACGTCAGCCCTTGTCCGATTTTTGGTAGGACCACAGAGCGACCGAATGTGCACGTCTCAATGGAAGGAGATAGTATTTTTGCTCTCTCCTCTCAGAGTGGAGAGCAAAACGTTGTCCCATAAAGCGTCCACCAGTCACTGATCTCATTGGCCTAGTATACCTTCACGGGTATGAAGAAACAAGTCGGAAGTTCGTCGTTTTTTGACCGCTTTTTGGTCGCTTTTTCGTCAACGCAGACCCCCTCAAGGCTCATTCTTCATACTATACTTTCACTATGTTCCACATACCTACCAATTGGTCCAACCCTGGTTTGAGGAAGAAGCCCTGTATGACATCGATAATAAGGAGCATGTAGTTGCAAGTCTAGTAAACAGAAAGCAAGGAGGTTATCATGGCATCCCGAACAGGAAGCAGTTCATTCCCTTCCTCTGAAATGAGTCTTGAAGGAGCTCACATCATCGCACGCCAGGACCGCATTCCAGCCTGGTCCTTTCCCTATCTCTTCATCGCCATCATTGGAATAGGTTTCCTTTTTACGTTCTATGACATCTTTGACATCAACGTCTCGTTCATCCAGACCTGTACGCAGATTGTACCAGGCTGCACGCCGGTGAACGCGGCCAGCTATCTTGGTCTTCCTGTTCTGCTGAACCTGGTCGGCTATGTCATCGGTGCCCTTTTCATCAGTCCGTTTGCCGACCGCTTTGGCAGAAGAGACATCCTGGTAGTCACCCTGGTGATCACCGGTCTCGGTTCGCTCTACAATGCGCTTGCTGGTGACTATACTAACTTCATCCTCGCCAGGACCATCACTGGGATTGGCATCGGCGCAGACCTGGCCATTGTCAACACCTACATTAGCGAGGTGGCACCCGTCAGCGGCCGCAGCAAGTACAACGCGCTGATCTTCATTATGTCTGGCATCGGGGCCCTCATCGCTGTCTGGTTAGGACTCACGTTGACGACCCCTGCGGCACCGTTTCCTTTCGGCCTGCCGTTTGCCGTGGCGGGACCTCATTTCGAGGGAGCGGGCTGGCGCATCATGTATGGCATTGGAGCCCTGCTTGCTGTGGTGGGCGTGCTGCTGCGTTTCGAGTTGCCGGAGTCCCCGCGCTGGCTCGTCACGGAGGGACGCTTTGCCGATGCCAATCGTATCGTCTCGAAAATGGAGGCATCGGCAACCTCGCGTGGAGGAGCACTTCCCCCCGTTCCCACCGATCTGCCTCTCCCCACGACCCCCGAACGCGTCGGCTACATGGAAATCCTGCGCAACCCGCTCTACCTGAGACGGTCGATCCTGCTGCTCTTCATCTGGTTATTGTGCCACGCCACCCTTTATTCGAATGCTGCAGGCTTCACAGTCATCCTGGCGGCTTTGGGGTATGCACCACCGGTCGCCGGACTGATCGTGGCGATAGGGGTATTCGGCTTTCTCATCGGGGCCTACATTGCCTACGCCTTTGGCGAGAAGATGGAGCGCAAGTACTGGCTCCCTGTCGCAGCTGTCTTGACCTTGATTGGGGGACTCATCATCGTGCTTGGAGGGCGCAACAATCTCCCCGTTGCGGCTCTTGGGGCCATCATTATCTTCATTGGCACCGACATCTTCGTACCAATTGCCTATGCCTGGTCCACGGAGAATTACCCGACCAGAGCACGAGCAGCCGGTTTCGCGCTCGTTGAAGGTGGAGGACATATTGGAGGTGGGTTGGCAGTCATCTTGATCGGCTCGATCATCAGCAGTATCGGACCGTTAGGCTCTTTCCTCCTCCTCGGCGGCTATCTTGTGGTGGCGTCTGTGCTTGCCATGTTCGGAACGTCCACCAGAAATAAGCGGCTTGATGAGGTGGCACCATAGCGCAATTCAGGCTATACCAGTTGTAGACAACAGAAAGTTTATTCTCAGCGCAGCATAGTAAAGAAAGAGAGGTCTAGAACATGCAGTCCGTATTCCGACTCACAGAGCGAATCTCTTCACCCTTCTTGCGTTTTAGTCTTGCCATCGTTTTTGCGTGGTATGGCGTATTGAAACTGATCAATCCAGCGTCGGCCATCCATCTCCTCCACGTGTCGTTGTTCTCCTTCCTGGCGTCGCCTGTATGCGTCTATATTCTTGGGTCAGCTGAAGTCATTGTAGGTCTGCTGCTCGCGTTTGGTCTGTGGGAACGCTACGCAAGCTTGCTGGCCCTACTGATCTTACTCGGACCGCTCACCATTTTCTTGACGAGTCCGGCACTAACTGGTTTTCCGCAGCTCACTCTGCTAGGAGAGTTTCTTCTGAAAGACCTGGTGCTAGTTGCAGCCGCGCTCTCATTAGTAGCGGCGGACGCCGCTAAGCAGAGGCAGGTTGCCCAGATGAAAAAGGCGCACTTGGCCTGAAACTACAGAGAAGAGAGCATCTCGAAGAAGACGAATGGCAAGGCGAAACGTTTGCCTTGCCATTCGGAGTGCTGGGGTCCTACAACCGCATCATTGCGACGATATCTCTTGGCGTGACAACATCTCCTGGCTGGCCTGTAAGGCCAGCATGATTCCCTGTTCCTGCGAGAGCGCTCTGCCTTCTACCCACCAATCAGCCCATTTCGCCTCTCCCGCCTGGATCTTGAGCTCCTCCAGCCTGGATTTATACCGGCGATAGTAGATGTCTGGAAATACCGAGTCTCTTCGGTCCAACAACGCTTCCGCCGCTCCGCCTATCTGAGCTGCACGCTCTGGTGCTCCCAGCCTTCCCAGATAACTAGCGCACTCTATCAAGGCTAAAGCGATAGTAGGCCCGATAGCTGGCCGATATCCTATCTCTCGCACAATAAGCAGGGCTTCTCTCATGTGCTCCAGCCCCTGGATCAGCTTTCCCTGGGACCCCTCCAGGTTACTCAGCTCAGCCAGCGCGATGAAAAGTTTCGTGCGTTGCCCCTTAGCACGCATCAAGGTCACACTCTCGCTTAGCATGCTTTCTGCCCGGCTTTCGTCTCTCTGCAGCTGTAATATTACTCCCAACCGCGTCAGTACATGTGCGTATTGCTCTTGATCTTCACTAGTTCGATACACGTCCAGGTACGCTTCAAAGGAACTGGCCGCTTGGGCATACTCCCCTTGAAGATACCAGCTCTCCCCAATTGTGCGCAGAATGAATGCCTTCGTTGGTGGGTCAGTGCCATCCTGGGAAAGATTGAAGCTCTCCTCCAAGAGTGTTCGTGCCCGTCCGTATGCTCCTTGTCGCATGAGTAACCACCCCTTGGCCAGCACCAGTTTTCTCCGTCTGGGCAGCAACATCTCTCCTCCCAACCTCATCGTGGCTTCTAGCCAGTTCAGCCCCTCCTCTGCTTGATCGCGTCTGCCCCAGAACAGAAAGAGCGCACAGCAGAACCGCTGAGCGATCTCCGCTTTTCCCTGCTCAATTGCGAAGGCTAGCGCCGCTGCAATGTTGTCTTGCTCCCGTTCGAGGGATCGCATAGCTGCTCGCTGCCTGTCACCACCGTACAGGTCTGGCTCGATACCCTCGACGAGGGCAAGATAATACCCGGCATGACGCCGCTGCACATGCTCCATGTTCCCGCTCTCACTCAAGCGGGCCAGCGCATACCCACGCACCAACTCTAGCATTGAGAAACGCCCAGGCTGCTCTTGAACACCTTCGTGGTCGCTAGTTGAGTGATGAACAATCAGACTCTGGTTCACTAAGGCCTCCAGGTGGTCGAGCATCTCCTCGTAGAGCTGTGGCTCACCCAAGGAAACATCCCTGGCCGCTTCGACCGTCCAACCTCCCTGGAACACTCCAAGGTGTGTTAGCAGCTGCTGCGCCGGGTGATCTAATAACTGGTAGCTCCAGTCCATCGTCATCCGGAGAGTCTGCTGACGTTCTGGCACATCGCGTGTTTTTTGGCGCAAGAAAGTCAGGGCCCCTTTGGATGTCTTTCCTTGGTGAGGCTGGTCATTGTCCCTCCCTCTCAGCTGCTCAAGGAGCATCTTAGGAGAAAAGAGCTTGATGTTGGCGGCGGCCAGTTCAATGGCCAGAGGCAGACCATCCAGGCGGGTACACAACTCCGTTACTGCTGCAGCATTGTGCTCGGTCAGCCTGAAGGCGGGCTTGATCATCTGGGCCCGTTCAACAAAGAGGCGAATGGCGGGGATGCGGACCAGTGAAGCGAGGTCCGGCAGGTGACGGGGGTCAACAAGCTCGAGTGGGGGAACTTCCCAGATATGCTCACCGTACAGGTGCAACACCCCCCGGCTGGTCACCAGCACCTTGAGTCGGGGAGCAGCCGCCAACAGCTCGGCGACCACTGTTGATGCCTCAAGCAAATGCTCGAAATTGTCGAGGACCAGCAAGCGCTCGTCCTGGGTCAGCGAGGCTATTAGCAAATCAAGCCCTGTGCGTGGCATCCCCACCAGAAAGCGCTCGTTGGCGTCTTCCAACAGCCCACAAGCCTCCAATATCCTGGAAAGCAGCAAAGCGGGATCATGAAGTGAGGCCAGCGGTACAAAGGAGACGCCGTCGGCAAAAGACGCATTCAGCGAGCGAGCAACTTCGAAGGCCAGCCGTGTTTTGCCCACACCACCTGGGCCTAGCAGGGTGAGCAAACGTACTTCCGGATGCCTCAGCCTCTCAATGACTACCTGTACAGCCTGCTCACGACCAATCAATGGGGTCGTGGCAGCTGGAAGCAAGGAAGATGTTCGGGTGACGGCGCGGACGGGATGCACGCCTGCTGCAGTAGTGAGAACGACCGAAGGACGGACTGCTTGCTCAAGTCGGGAGAGGGGCAAGCTGTTCCACTCTTCCTGTGAAAAGGTCTCGGCTGAAAAGCGCAGCAGCACAAGCAGTTCGAGGGCTTCTGCTCGCGTCGTAATGGCCTGCCAGGCAGCCAGCGTCTTGATGATCTGCTTGACGTCTTGCAGGGTCAGGATGGCCTGGTGCCGCCCATGCAGTTTGCGGCTCAAGGTCTCAGCGTCTAGCGCCAGTGCGGCCGCCAGGTCTTTCTGCAGATAACCCGCCTGGCGGCGGGCCGCGATCACCTGCTCTCGAAAGCGCGTGAGCGCTTCCATGCTCTGCTGAAGATGCCTGTTCATCGCAGAATCCCTTCTCTCTGCACAGAGTGAGATCATCTTACACATGATTCATTGCCTGTAGTATACCCCACACGTGTGAAGAAAAAAAGCAAGAAGAAGTCGTTTTTTGACCGCTTTTTCGTCAACGCAGCCCTTTCTCAAGGCACATCCCTCACATTATACTTTCACTACGTTCTACATGTTAGCCAAGGAGTTGGGTATCAGACATGATATTCTCCAGGAGAGAAAAGGCATGACTACTTCGTCTACTTCTCTATCAACCAATCAAGCGTCTATGCAAACGGAGCTTTTCCGTCCGCCTCTCACGTACCCTGTGCATCCCTATGACGAGATGCTGACGCGCACGGCTGAACGGTACCCGGAACATGTCGCCGTGATCTCAAAAGGGGTGAATCTGACCTACCGGGAACTAGAAGCACTGGTCAATGCCTTCGCCAACGCGTTGCAGGAGCTGGGAGTAAGCAAGGGCCAGAAGGTGTGCCTGTTCATGACCAATCGCGCGGAATATGTCATCAGCTGGTTCGCCGTGACCTGCCTCGGCGCAACGGTCAGCCCGATTAATCCCTCCTACAAGGAGCGCGAAGTCGCCTACCAGATCGACAATAGTGAGTCGGTGGCGGTCGTCGTGCAACATGACCTGCTGCCGCTGGTGGAGGCCAGACGCACTGAAACGCCGACTTTGCAGTCTGTGATCGTTGTTGGATCCAACCTGCACCAGCCCTCTGCCCATGTGTATGCTTTCAGCCAGTTGGTGCGCACCCATCCGCCAACGCCGCCTTCACGCTCGGAGAGAGGGTGGGAGGATATGGTTGCCCTTCCCTATAGCAGCGGCACGACAGGCTTGCCGAAAGGGGTCATGCTCAGTCACAAGAACCTGGTGTGTAGCGCCTATCAGTCTATCGCAACGGCCCGCATCACCTTCGAGGACCGCATGCTGGTTTTCCTGCCGCTCTATCACATCTATGGTATTATGCTCATGGGCTGTGCAGTCGCGTCAGGCGCTCGTCTGGTATTGATGGAGCGCTTCGAGCCTGAACGGTCTTTGCAGCTCATTCAAGAGCAGGGCATCACACTCCTATACTCCGTCCCGCAGGTCTTGTCCACCTTGAGTGAGTGGCCGCAGCTGGACGCGTATGATGTGCATACGGTCCGTTTTACCCAATGTGGAGCGGCTCCGGTTCCTCCCGCGCTGGCCCATCGCTTCCAGGAGCGTACGCACATCCCGGTAATGACCTCCTATGGCCTGACCGAGGCATCACCAGGGACACACTCCAATCCGGTCTACGATCCGCAGCTCATCAAGGTCGAGACCATTGGTCTGCCCATTCACGATACACAGCAGAAAATCGTCGATATTGAGACAGGCGAGAGGGAGCTGGGTGTCGGTGAAGAGGGCGAGCTGATCGTCCGGGGGCCGCAGGTGATGCAGGGCTATTGGAAAGCACCCGAAGCGACTGCTGAAGCTGTGCGCAATGGCTGGCTCTATACAGGAGATATTGGTTGGCGTGACGAAGAGGGCTATGTGACCATCACCGACCGTAAGAAGGAGATGATCAAGGTCAAAGGCTTCAGCGTGGCTCCTGCTCAAATTGAAGCGCTGTTCCTCGAACACCCCGCTGTGGTCGATGTCGCCGTCATTGCCAGGTCGGATGAGCAAGCCGGAGAAGTGCCCAAAGCCTTTGTGGTGCTCAGAGCAGGCCATGAACATGTGAGCGCGGCTGAGCTGATGGCGTGGGCCAATGGCAAGCTCGCTACCTTCAAAAATGTGCGCGAGGTCGAATTCGTCGAGGCTATTCCCAGGAACCCTTCCGGCAAAATCTTGCGGCGCGTCCTCAAAGAGCAGGAGCGCCAGCGCATGGGTTTATCTTAAAAAGAAGAGTGTAGAAGCATAGTCACAAACAGGAAAGGATGAAGTATGCAGATCGAGAATAAGGTTGTCTTAGTCACTGGGGGTGCTTCGGGTCTGGGAGAAGCCTGTGTCAGGCTCTTGAGCCAGGCAGGTGCAAAGGCAGTCATTGCCGACCTGAACAAGGAGGCAGGGGATGCATTGGCGCATGAACTGGGCACATCGACTGTGTTCGTCACGACCAACGTTGTCGAAGAGGCATCGGTGCAGGCAGCCGTCCAGGCGGCTCTGGAGACCTTTGGCAGCCTACACCTGGCAATCAACTGCGCGGGGATTGGCGTAGCCGAGCGGGTGCTTGGGAGAAACGGACCAATGAACCTGGCTTCCTTCACAAGAGTTATCCAGATCAACCTGATCGGCACATTCAATACGATCCCTACCACCGAAGACGGGGAGCGTGGCGTCATCATCAACACCGCCTCGGTGGCGGCCTTCGACGGGCAAATCGGGCAGGCGGCCTATTCCGCCTCGAAAGGGGGCATTGTGGCCATGACACTGCCCATCGCACGCGAGTTGGCCCGCTTTGGTATTCGCGTCATGACCATCGCTCCCGGCACGTTCGGGACCCCGATGATGGGTAATCTGTCCGAAGAGGCTCGTCGCTCGCTCGGTCAGCAGGTTCCCTTTCCATCTCGTCTGGGTCGTCCCAGCGAGTACGCGGCCCTTGCCAGGCACATCATCGAGAATGAAATGCTCAATGGGGAAGTCATTCGCCTTGACGGAGCTATTCGCATGGCCCCCAAATAAGCGCAGTGGGACAACATATTGCCTCGATATTGAAAAGAACACGAACGAGGAAGTGTTCCTTGGTTGGCAGGAAGGAGTTTAAATATAATTATGGCAGATGAAGTTCTCTATGAGGTAGAAGAACGGATTGCATTCATCACCCTGAATCGACCCCAAGCCCGCAACGCGGTCAATGGCGCGGTAGCGACGGCGATGAATGACATCATGCACCGCTTCGAAAGTGACCCTGAGGTGTGGGTAGCTATTCTCACCGGTGCTGGAAACCGGGCCTTCTCGGCTGGCGCCGATTTGAAGGCGATGGCTTCGGGCGAGGGGCGACTCATTGAAACGCAGGAGGGAGGCTTTGGCGGCTTCGTACGCTTCCCACGGACCAAGCCGGTGATCGCTGCGGTTAATGGTTTGGCGCTGGCTGGCGGGACCGAATTAGTCCTTGCCTGTGATATGGTGATTGCAGTTGAGGGAGCAGAATTTGGCTTGCCAGAGGTATCACGGGGGATTATTGCCGCCGGAGGCGGACTCTTCCGTCTGCCGCTCGCTCTGCCCCGCGCACGTGCCATTGAGCTCATTCTGACCGGAGAACGCATCGGGGCACACGCGGCCCATCAGCTTGGTCTCGTGAACCATGTGCTACCAGCTGCCGAGCTGATGCCAACGGCAAAGCGTCTTGCTGCGCGTATCTGTGCCAATGCCCCGCTTGCCGTTCGCGAGAGCCTGGCCATTGCCAGAAGTGCGCACGAGCTTTCTGAAGCAGAAGCCTGGACACGTAGTGCGGAGGCGAGAACGCGCGTGATGCAGACGGCAGACGCGCAGGAGGGGCCTCGGGCTTTTGCCGAAAAGCGTGAGCCCACATGGATAGGCCGATGACAGATGGCGTGAAAGGAGCTATGCAGACATGGACATACAAAACCTGGTGGCAATCGACGTGCATACCCACGCGGAGGTATCGCAACGCCTTCCTGCTGATCCGATGTGGAAGGCGATGCAGGAGGCCTCGGCAGATTACTTCAAGGATGAGGGACCCCGGCCGACCATCCCTGAGATAGCGGCTTACTACCGGGAGCGGAAGATAGCATGCGTCATCTTCCCGGTCGACATGGAGTCGACGACCGGCTTGGTACGAGTCCCCAACGAGGAGGTGGCCGAAGTCGCGGCCCAGAATGCGGATGTGCTCATTCCCTTCGCCAGTATCGACCCGGCCAAGGGGAAGATGGGAGCACGCGAGGCGCGTCGCCTCATCGAGCACTTTGGGGTGCGCGGCTTCAAATTTCATCCTTCCTTACAGGCCTTCTACCCCAATGATCGCAGTGCCTATGCTCTCTACGAAGTGATTGCAGAGGCCGGTCTGCCGGCGATATTTCATACGGGGCATAGTGGCATTGGGTCGGGCATGCGTGGTGGAGGTGGGGTGCATCTCAAGTACTCGAATCCCATGTACCTGGATGATGTGGCGGTGGACTTTCCCGACATGCCGATCATTATGGCCCATCCCTCCTTCCCCTGGCAGGATGAGGCCCTCTCGGTCTGCCTCCACAAGCCCCAGGTCTACATTGACCTCTCCGGCTGGTCACCCAAGTACTTTCCGCAACAGCTCATTCAGTACGCCAACACCCAACTCAAGCACAAGATGCTCTTTGGCTCGGATTACCCCCTGATTACGCCTGATCGCTGGTTAGCCGATTTTGAGAAGATCAACATCAGACCAGAGGTTCGCCCATTGATCCTGAAGGAGAACGCTGTAAGGCTCCTGGGTCTCGATACATCACGTTCATCACCGGAGGCGAGTGTATGAAGCAGGGAAAAAGAGTACATCAAGCGCATCTACTCACAGAGAGAAACCACTTGCAAGGAGATTCGTGATGAACATGCGAACACCTGTTGGCATCATTGAGGCTGGCCCAGCCGGGTTATTGCTCTCGCTGCTCCTGGCCAGGGAGGGGATTGATTCGACTGTGCTCGAAAGCGACGAGCCTCGCCGAAAATTACGTCGGCTTGCCTTTTGATTGGTAGTCATTACCTGGAGGACGTATGAACCATACGACCATCGGCGACATCGTTCGGGGGGACCGGGAGGTCTTCCCACCCTACCTCTATGAGGCCTATCAATCTACGCGGCGACGCGCTCCGATGCTGCCGCTCATCGAGGTACCACTGACCCTCTCAGAGTTGACCGGACCCGGACCCGCCATCAGTGCCATCACCCCGCAAGACGCCGACCTCACACGTAACGCCGGAACTGGAGGCGAGGCCATCGGGCAGCGCATCATTGTGACGGGCCGTGTGCTCGACGAGCGTGGAACTCCGGTGCCTCATACGTTGCTCGAGATCTGGCAGGCCAACGCTGCTGGCCGCTACCTGCACAAACGCGATCAGTGGCCGGGGCCGATCGATCCAGACTTCCTGGGCATGGGTCGTTGTGTGACCAATCACGAGGGGGTGTATCGCTTTCTGACCATTCGCCCGGGAGCCTATCCCTGGCTCAATCACCCGAATGCCTGGCGACCAGCCCATATCCATTTCTCGGTGTCCGGTCCCACTCTGCTCTCGCGCCTGGTGACGCAGATGTACTTTCCCGACGACCCACTGCACGCGCTCGATCCCATCTTCAATGGCGTGCCAACTGAGCAAGCACGCCAGCGCCTGATCGCCTCCTATGATCATAGTCTGACCGAGCCAGAGTGGGCCCTGGGCTATCGCTGGGACATCGTGGTACGTGGGCCATATGCTGCCCCGTTTGAGTCGAGGGAGGAGGATCAGCCATGAATAAACTCCTTCTGACTAGTTCGCAAACGGTCGGGCCTTTCTTTGCGCCTGCCCTGCTGCGTGAGGATGCGGTTCGCAACGTGTTGGTCCAGCCGAAGACGGTTGGTGAGCGCGTTCGCATCGAAGGACGCATCCTCGATGGCGACCGGCTGCCTGTTCCCGATGCGCTGATCGAGATCTGGCAGGCCAATGCCCATGGCCGCTACCACCATCCGGCAGATTCGGGACCAGCATCGTTGGATCCGTCCTTTGTGGGCTTTGGTCGCTCGGGCACCGAGAACGAGGGCCTCTACTGGTTTGAGACGATCAAGCCCGGCCCCGTTCCCTTCGATCACGAGCGATGGCAGGCACCACACATCTGCGTCACCGTGTTCGCACGCGGACTGCTCAACCACCTGTTGACACGCCTGTACTTTGCCGACGAGCCAGCCAATGCCAGAGATCCCATCTTGTTGTCTGTTCCTGAGCATCGACGCGCCACGCTGCTCGCAGCACTCCAACAGGAAGGGACCAGCGTTGTCTACCGCTTTGACATCATTTTGCAAGGCGAGGGCGAGACCGCGTTTTTCAACGTCTGAAGGAGCCAGCCATGCCGATCTCAGCCCACACCGGAAAGGGAATGCCACATGAAGGAGGAGGCATTGTACACAGAAAGAGGTTTCGATGGTAGATAAACGTCTCTCCTTGAAAGAAGCGATTGCCGAGTATGTCCAGGATGACCTGTCGGTGGCGATTGAAGGCTTTACCGCCTTCATCTGCTTTGCCGCCGGACACGAGATCATCCGCCAGCGACGCCGCAACCTGACGCTCATTCGCATGACCCCCGACGTGCTCTATGACCAGATGGTGGCGGCGGGCGTGGCACGCAGACTGGTGTTCAGTTATCTGGGCAACCCGGGCGTTGGCCCGCTGCACTGCCTGCGCCGCGCCATTGAAAAGGGGATCCCGAGGCCGCTTGAGATCGAAGAGTACTCCCATTACGGGATGGTCGGGCGTTACCTTGCTGGCGCATCACACCTCCCGTTCTTTCCCTTGCGCAGCTACCTCGGCTCGGATATGCTGCGTGTGAATGAGCAAATCAAAATGGTGCAGAGTCCGTATGGAGATGACGTCGTGGCCGTCGTCCCACCGCTCAATCCTGATGTGGCGATCATTCATGCGCAGCGTGCAGATCAACAGGGCAACACCCACCTCTGGGGACTGCTAGGCGCACAGAAAGAGGTGGCCTTTGCTTCCCGCAAGGTAATCGTCGTCGTCGAAGAGATCGTGGACGAGTCCATCATCCGTTCCGATCCCAACCGCACACTCATCCCTGGTCTCATTGTCGACGCAGTGGTGCAGGTCCCGTATGGGGCCCATCCCTCTTACGTCCAGGGCTACTACGATCGAGACAATGCGTTTTATCTGCAGTGGGACGAGCTCTCGCGTGATCCAGAGCGTGTCGGGGCCTGGCTCGATGAATGGGTCTACGGCTTGGCGGATCATGCAGCGTATATGCGCAAACTCGGGACAGAGACGGTAGGTCGCATCAGGCCCGGCGCTGCGCCCGCCACCAGCGTAGATTATGGAGCTTATCGATGACCAATCTCACTACATCCAACGCACACGCGTATACACCTGCTGAGATCATGGTGGTTTTGGCCGCACGGGCGCTCGCCGGTGTCCGCACAGTCTTTGTCGGTGTCGGCCTGCCCAATATCGCCTGCAATCTAGCTCGCTCGACGGTCGCACCCGAGCTCGAACTGCTTTATGAATCGGGCGTCTATGGAGCCCAGCCCGCTCGCCAGCCGCTCTCCATTGGCGATCCGACGCTGGTGACCGGGGCCACCTCGGTCGTCTCGATGGCCGACCTGTTCGGCCTGTACCTGCAAGGTGGCCTGGTGGACGTGGCCCTCTTAGGTGGGGCGCAAATCGATCGCTACGGGAACCTG
>WNGP01003723.1_pt1 | contig 14948 bp, 15 predicted proteins | sample 5407671 | NCBI WGS metagenome assembly WNGP01 (sample SAMN13153381, study PRJNA577476) | soil metagenome | isolation source: 40 cm soil or saprolite under Garry oak tree replicate 2 | place: USA:California | collected 2016-06-15 | reverse complement strand
TAAACCGGTGAGCGTCGCCACGTTCGCAGTCGGTACCTTCAGCCATGAGTGAAATATCGGGAAGAATAACATCAGGAACGTCAGCCCCCAGGCAAACAAGGTGCCAACCAGCCAGTGGGACAGCCGATCGTTATTGAGTGGGATTTTCATAGGTCGCATACCTTTCAAATGGATCGAAGAATCGCCTGTGAATGGCCTAGTAAATACCCTCGTCTGCCAACGCTAAGCCGCCTACGAAGGCGCTAAGTGTAATAGGGCTCGCAAGGCAGCCCACGCCAGTCGAGCAGACCACTCTCGCAAGATCTTTCCGCTTTTGTTGAGAAGGCCCCCACGCAATAGGGTAATGAGCTTCAGTCTACTCCGCCCGGTAGCACCAGCGCTACTGTGCTTCTCGAACTTTCTGCATTTTAGTAGTAACGGTCGCGATACACCTGTACTTAAGCACGAGGAGTCTCGGCACAGTCGGAAGTTATTCTTATGAACAGAATAGCGGGAGGTTAGAGGTGGAGCCATGAGCGAGAACGCCAAAGGCTTTATGGGTTGGGTCGTGATATTAATAATTTTTGGAGGGGCGGGATTTGGCGGCTTACACGGCGAGTCCATGGAGAAGTGTAACGCCCAAGACGGCTCACAGTGAATCACGACCTCCGCGAGCCTAGTTCTTAAGGGTCATTGCGTCCGAGTTGACAGCCTTGCTGCCCGTTGGCTGAGGCACCTTATGTACGCCGGGAAAGGACTCACATTCCAGATAGACGCGCCGGAACTCGCTCGAATATGGATCACGAGGCTGAATACCAGAGATACCGCGACAAGGGCCTGACCGCGTTCGGTCAAAGGAAGCTTACAGAGGCAATCGAGGCTCTGGGGCGAGCGGCGCTTTTGCGCCCAAGTGATCCCGAGGCGCATTTCAACTTCGGATGCGCCTTGTCTGCGGCGGGCAAGATTGAAGCCGCTAGGCAAGTTTATCTTCGGGCGCTTGGACTCGATCCTAATCGCCCCGAAGTACGTTCCGCGCTTCTGGCTTTGCCACCGCTCCCACCCGAGCGAGAGGACTTCCGTGAAGATCAACCTTTGCACGTCGATGGAATGCCGCAGAGCTTCGTAATTGTGGAAGTGAAGAAAGGCGGCTTCGGCATAGTTTACGTCGTAAGGAGTGTGCAGAGCAGGAAGTTTTGGGCACTGAAAACCTTTCAGTCCAAATTCCTCTGGAGCGACGGCGACCGAAATCGGTTCGAGCGGGAAGCCCTTACATGGATTCAACTCGAACGCCATCCCAACGTTGTGAGCGCGCAGAGTCTCGTGAGAATCGAGGGACTCCCCTGCCTGTGGCTTGAATATGTTCCCCTAAATCTTGCAGACGTACTTCAAGAGCAGCGGTTGCCGCCTGTACTGGCAACGGAGTGGGCGCTGCAGCTTTGTGACGGGATGTTCTATGTGCACCAGAAGCTGGGCATCGTGCACAGAGACCTCAAACCCGCGAATTGCCTAATCACGGGAGATATGATCCTAAAGGTTTCTGACTTTGGCTTGGCACGAGCCTTCAGTGAATTACAAGAGCAGTCTCTGGACATATCAGCGCTGAGCGGTGAAGTCAGGTCGCAGTTGACGAGCGTCGCGGGCACCCCGTATTACATGGCTCCCGAACAATTCGAAGCGGGAAAGAAGCTGGATACGCGAACTGATATTTTTGCATTCGGCGTCATGTTTTACCAAATGCTGACGCAGGACTTACCGCCGATTGGAGCCGCTCGCGCGCATATAGCAAAGTGCGCTTCAGCCTATGGGGTTCCAGACGATTTGAAGGAAATTATGCTCCGCTGCGTTCGACCCGATGTAGAACGACGGCCGAACGACTTCAGAGAACTAAGGTGGTTGTTAGAGCGTTCCTATCAGCGTTTGACAGGGAAGGGTGCGTCTCCTCCGGCTCCGCCTCTGGAGATGAATGCTGTCGATTGGAATTGCAAAGGAATAGCACTGGAGGAATTAGGCAACTTGGAAGAGGCTGTCGTCTGTTACAAGCGCGCAGTCTCCATGGACGATAGAAATGCGGCCGCATGGATGAACTGCGGTGGGGGGCTTATGAGACTGGGCCGCTTTTCAGAGGCGCTGGATAGCTTTGATCGTGGCTTGGAAATCAGTCCTAACGATCCCGGCCTTTGGTCGAACAAAGCAATGTCTCTCGAATCGCTTAAGCGGTTTGTGGAGGCAAGAGCCTGTCACGAGCGAGCTGTCGAGCTGGCGCCCGAAAGTGGAATGGTATGGATGAACTTCGGCGCCCTGTTGGGCGGCATGGGTCAGACTGAAGACGCAATTCGATGCTTTGAACGCGCCCTGAAAATCAATCCACGCAGTGCCATGTGTTGGTTCAACCTTGCGCGTAATCTGATTCAAGCGGCGCGCTTTCAAGAGGCGCTGGTCAGCTGTGACAGCGGGTTGGCGATTGAACCTCGCCATCCCATCCTCTGGAATGGGCGAGCTTGCGCCCTATTGAATTTGGGCCAGTTTCAAGAAGCAATGCTTTCTTGCGACAGGGGGCTTGAGATTGACCCAGATGACATTAAGCTCTGGAAGAACAAGGGTTATGCGCTTACCTCCCTAGGAAGGCCCAAAGAAGCGAACGAGTGTCTTGAACGAGCAAAGGCACTAGGGATGTGGAAGATTTAGTGAAGCAACAGTTCGGCAGGGTGTTCACGGTTTCGGACTGGCGTCTTTTTAAGAGTGTGGCCGAGTATTACCTGCGACGAGCCGCATTTCTTCGCAAGCGTGACACAGACGTTCCAGCTGGACTGAAGCTGGTGGTCCGAAACTCGCAGAAGCGACTGTTCATCGGGGTTGGCATCGAGCTTCTCTTGAAGGCACTCTACTTAAAGAATGGCTACGCCATCAACAAGCCGAAAGACAAGAATCGGAGCGCGAAATTTCTTTTCAAATTGAGCGAGGTCGAGAAGTCGCAACTGCACAAAGACAAGACGTTGTTGCTCGACTATCTGATCGGTCACATCAAAGAGTTCACCCCCATAAACGGCAATGGGACAATCCTGAGGGGGCTCAGAATTGCTCAAGTGTTTCGGAATAAGGAAGGCCATGTTGTCACACCACGGCACGCATACGTCGCCTCGAATTATCGAGACATTGAAGCCGCACTTAGAGAACTTTACCGCATGGACTTTGGTGAGATTCTAGAAGTCCGTTTTTCTCTCGCTCCTAACGAGCAACCTCTGTGGCAGATCGGCTAAATCCGTTGTGACTCTTCACCCGCGTCCAGCTGCTCTCCTCAGAAACGCAATTTTATCGAAGGTGGATGGTGATCGCAGCCGCCCATCCCTTGTTGCACGGCCCGGCTGTACTGGAGCTTCTGCTCCCGCGTTGAAGACCTTGGGTAAACGAGAACGTAAACCGCATCACATAGCCCGCACGGAATCTCCTCATGATCCATATCAGGCAGGCCCACGGAGTCCCTGAGCGACTGGGTTTCCGGAGTGAACGGTTTCTTGAAGGCAATCGCCATAACGACGTGCACGGAGCACGTTTGAACGCGCAGTCGTCGCCCCGCAGTGGTCCTAACCGTAACTCCGTGGAGCTTCCCAGGTCAAAGGAAAACGGCCTGCGGTCAAGCCTGTCTTGCTGTATTACTCGATTGCTGAACCTCGCCAAGTGCCTGAATATAGGTGCACGTCCCCTTAGGCCAGAAGAGCGGCTTCGAAGAAGCAGAAAGTGGAAATCGAGGTCCACCCTTCTCGGCAGGAGCTTAACACGAGGCTTTGGACGTGAGAGGATAACGGGCCGGGAGGATTCATGGACATCTTAGCAGCCTTGAAGCGGGAAGAAGCGAAGCTACAGAAGCAGGCGGACACGGTGCGTGCAGCGATAAAGATTCTAGGCGGTAGAGTCACCAGCAGCGGTAAACGGATTGGCACAAAGAAACGCGTGATGTCTGCTGCTGCGAGAGCGAAGATTTCAAAAGCGACGAAAGCGCGGTGGGCAAAGTTTAGAGCAGCGAAGGCGAAGGGGAAACAGTAGACTACGAGCAATCCGGATCAAACATGTGTGCAAACTTTTCCTCGCACGATCTCGACAGCGTGGCACCAACGGGAGTTCGAGAAGAGAGCCGTTCAAGGCGCCGAGATACTCCGCGATATCTACGAAGCCACATCGGAGCAGGGATTTCGTTTCGACTCCGTGGTAGCTTCGCGTGACGGTGATGTTTGCTACTTCATGCGAACCTGGGACGCGAGACAATCTCCGGAACTAGTGTATGCGTTCTTCGAGCACGACGCCGAGCGCGTTCGATTCGGGCTCGAGTTTGCGGATGTTAACGGCCAGTGCGATGGCCCAGGCTCGCGAGATCTTTCCGTTTTTGTTGAGAAGGCCCCCATGCAATAGGGTAATGACCTTCAGTCTACTCCGAATAACCCGGCACTCTTAAGCCTTCCCGACCGTATTGTGCATGACCGTTATTGCTGCGCCATACGGGCCGGGTGCAAATCCCAAAGCCACCGTATTCGGCAGATGAAGTTTTCAAGGCGACCGATAGGCACCGGTGCTAGCAGCGTTATCGACCTGATTGCGGAAAAGCTCTATCATCTCGAATACTTCGGAATGCAAGGCCGTCACATCTTCCAAGTCCAATTCCAAGTACTCTCCATGTGCTATCGTATTCCGCACGCGAACAAGCCGTTCGTCGATCAAGTGAACTTTGGTTTCGTACGGGCTGAAATCCAAGCCAAGGCTGTCAACGATGTCTCGAAGAACTCGAGAGGATAAATTACTCCGCGTCGAGATCGCCTCCTTCGGAAGAGCGGACTGCTCAGTGAGCCCATTCCTGAAAAAATTCGTTACTTCGAGATAGAGCTGAATTCGATTACTCTCCGATGCGGTGCGGAGTTTCCCGCGCACAGCAAGGGCGATGATATTGGGAGCAAGTTCGCGGTAACGCAGACGCTGAAACTGCACAAATTCAAGGTAAATCCGACTCGCAACTTTGATGAAACCTTCCCAATGAGCATACAAGAGCGCGACCCAACTGCGGAGAAACACAGGATTCTTCTGCCGCTCTATGACAAGCTTGAGCGTAGACAGTTCTTTTTTTCGCCACACCAAGTCATTAGCCAACTCCCTATTGACGTCGTCAATGGTGCGAATTTTCATCTCGCAAAAGTTGCCCGACCATAGGGGATGATCTTTGGAATTCGTGATGAAGCCCGGATACCAGAACCAGAATTTTCAACAAATTCTTTGTCGACCCACATTGTCTTGACCTTCTTTTCAATCATTGCTGGATCCGCCGCGGCCATCTTGGGGTTGTAGCCTATCCCGATGGCCAGAGCTTCAAATGCGGAGACGGTGAATGCTCCAGCAAATCGCTGTTTGCCTTTGTCATATCGTCGAAACGCATTGTCCTCGAGAGTCGAAGCTATGAGCGCGAAGGTCTCGTGGAAAACTGCTTCTTCTCCTTTGTAATCAAAGGCTTTGTCTTGGGCAAGGGCCTTGGCCTTCTCAGTAAGGAACTCTCCTACGTCACCTATCGTTCTTAGCTCCGCCGGCGGCATCTTTCGGAACACTACGAACCTTGAAACAAGCTCCATGTCGTATTGCTCGTAGATAGCGCGGTCTGAGAGTGCGACGCAAGTCATGAAGTTCTCGTCCCGCGATAGGTTGCGAATCCACTTGTACAAGTTGGGGTTCATCATCACTAGAATGCTGTTCCGGACTTCCTGGTCCGAGAGCATAGACCCACCCGTATTCAACCGTTGGAACAGTTCGTACTTCGCCATCTCGTCGCTCTCTTTGAGGATTATGCTGACATTGATTTTTGCGCGCTTAATGAGGAGGCGCTGCACTGGTGTCAAAGACTGGTCAGGATGGTTCGCGTCTTCCCAACGCCGGTCTCCTAAGCTCGGTAGGTAGGTCGTTGCTTCAAGGGTAAGCGGCGGCAGCTTCTTCTTCTGCTCGTCCAGCAAGATTCCAGCAAACTCAAAGATCGTGGACAAACGCTGCAGACCATCCACGACATCCCATACTCCATCAGGGCGTTGGGCAACGAAAATTTGTGGGATAGGAATACCTAACAACAGAGACTCGATCAGCCGCGATTTTTGTCGCAGCGACCAACGAAAAAATCTCTGGAATTCGGGGTGTATGTCCAATTCGCCCTTTTCGTAAATGCTCATCCACTCGCCAACGGAGATGGCATATCCATCGCTACGAATCTCAGCGCGGGTTTTGTCGATCTCTTGCTGAAGTCCCATGGCTGCCTCAGGCTATTGGAGAATTCCGCATCGAGGGTAGCGCTGCCGAGACTTTCCTACCGCTCGAAGTCAACATTCGCGGGAAAGCGATAATAACACACCAGATGGAGCCGCCCTTTTTGCCGTCGCGGGTAAGTTTAGCTGACGGTCCGATGCCCACAGGCGCAAGTTCGATGGTGTCGTGTGCTGGAAGTTCGACAGATTCGCACGCTCTGTGTCGCACCCCCTCTACGGCAAGGTACTCACTCGGGATTTCCAGTATACGAGGGAACTGTGTCTCGTATGCCAAGGCAGCCCTACGAGGTTTGGATATGCTTCAACAGAATTTCGCGAATATCGCTTGGATATCGTGAAACATCGGCTGCCCACGTGCCGAATCCGCCCTGTCCGTTGACAGCACGCACCCATTCCGCCAGAAACTCGCGCTTCGTTTGCTGCTCCTGGTTGTCCTGCCCCTTGACTTCCAGCACTAGCTTTTTCCCGTTCGCTAGGCGAACGAGATAGTCCGGGCGGAACTTGCGGATGATGCCTTTGAATGAATACGTGATCTCAAACCCGAGGTGGTCATTCTTGACCCACCCGGCCACATGGAGGCTGCGGTCAAGCTCAAAAGCCTCGCTCGCTTCCCATCGGCTGTCGAAAACGCACATATTGATATGCGAGTGTTTCACGTGCTCGCAAGGTTTCCCCGTGTACCAGGGGAGCATATCGCCAGTAGCACGAATCGGCCTCTCGGTATCGAATATGGGAACGAGCGCCTCTGTGTTTTCAAAATGGATTGCCTGTCTCAGATGTTCTCCGACGCTGCTCATGTGGAGTGTGATTATGATTCTTCGGCGCAATCTGTCCTGGTTAAAGAGCGACGGATCAATTCGAATCTTGTCACTCTCGATATACCGCTCGACCAGCCGGATCACCTGAGCAAGCAAATACTCACGGTTACCCTTCCACGTCGCTTTCATCTGTTCGTAGATTTCGCTCGCCGTGCCAAAAACGATCTTCTGTGTTCGGAACCGCTCTCCAAGTTCCCGTAGACTGATCTCGGACAGCCGCGTTACATCCGGTTTGCCTTCGATGATCGGTGCTAATTCAGCCAGAGTTGGAGTTTCGTAGGCATCGAGTGAGAGAGGCTTCGCTTTCGCCAAATCTAGACTCAGGGTTGGCCGGTATTCGTGGTCAATCCGCACCACGTTCGGCCATGTGATCTCGTATCCCTTTCGCTCGGGTAGTGCTTCGATTCTCGTTTTGGGAGCGGGCGGAGGTGGGGGAGGCTCATCTCCGCCGCCTTCGTGCGGCAGAAACGTGAAGGGAACGCCAAATATATTGACGTACTCCGGCTGGAAGAAGCCAGTCTTGGGATCAGTTTCATAAGACGTGCGCCGCAGCCCACGTCCCACAACCTGCTCGCAAAGCAGCTGCGACGTAAACGCGCGAAGGCCCATGATGTGCGTGACCGTCTTGGCGTCCCAGCCTTCGGAAAGCATCCCAACCGAAATTACATTCTGGATTTTCTCTCCGGGTTCACCAGCACGTCCAACCGTGTCCACCTGCCGCCGCAGGAACTCGGCCTGCTCCTTCTTGGTGAGCTTCTTCTTTCGTTGCCCATCACCGTTGGTCTCATCGGCACCGTTGGTCCCTTCTGAGTCTTCGTCAGTAGCCTCCCCTGCTCGTAGTCCGAGCTGTACTGGCTCATCCTCCTCTTCGGCCTGTTCCAGGACCTTCGAGTCAATGTGCAGAACCCTCTCAGGATCGCAAAGCTCGTCGATATTGATCCGCTTGTGCGTGAAAGCGTACTCGACGCGAGCCGCTGTGTGCGTCGTGTTCGCCACAGTTATCATCACCGGTGGAGTGGGCTCCTTCGCCTTTTTCCACGCCTTCGAGGTTTCTAGCCAATCCTTGCCCAGGAAGTAGTAACCGTTGACCGCCAGCCCCGGAAGCGGAACCTCCGGCCCGGCCTTTCGATTCACATCCGTTTTTACGTCAGAGTCACTATAGATGTGATAAAAGCGCGACCTGTATTTGGCGTCGAGGCGACCATCATCGCGCACCACCACGCGCGGTGTCTTTACTAGGCCGGACTCGATGGCATCATTCAATCCGAAGTCGCTCACAATCCAGCCGAATAGCGTCTCTTCGCCGCTTTTCCTGCCAGTCGGAGCAAAAGGAGTGGCGGTCAAATCGAAGCATGTGAGAATGCCCCGGGCTCTGTGAATCCGGTCTAAGCCGCCAACCCATTTCGTCGCCTCTTCCATTTCGTCTTTTGACACGCCCGCGATGCGCGATTTGGGCGGCACGCGCCAGGCGTGATGTGCCTCGTCATTGATGACCACGATGTTCTGCGCCGATGCCATTTCGTCTAGGACCTCGCGCACGTAAGCCTCGTCACTTTTCGGTCCACGCTTGTCCACGCTGCGCTTCTTCCGAATCTGTTCTTCGCTTTCCCATTCCAGCTTGTGCCAGTTGCGGATGAGCGCTCGGCAGGTTTGTCCCTGTCTGAGTTTGTCTTCGAGACCGGGCGGGATGATCTGAAACTCTGTGTAGTAGTTGCCTGGAGTGTTAGGAACCAAGACCTGCAACCTGCTCTTAACCGTCAGGCCGGGCGCAATTAGCAGGATGTTCTTTGAAAACCGCTTGTCCTGGGGATACGTGACTTTGTTTAGCACCTGCCAGGCTATCAGCATCGCCATCAGGATCGTCTTGCCAGAGCCCGTGGCCATCTTGGAGCAAAGGCGCGGGAATGGGCCTCCATCGCTGGGAATCTCAATCCCGACTCGCTCCGATGCGGAAGATTCTGTCAGCCACATCAGCGTTTCGATTGCTTCCAACTGGCAGAAGAAGAATCGGCGGTTTGAGTCTCGCTGTTCGGGGTTATGCCAATGCCTCAATAGCCGCTTCGTAATCCCGGTGACACCCGGATAGTCCGCTTCGCGCCATGCTTTCACTCGTGGCCGGATTTTGTTCACTAAAGGCAGAGGAACAAAAGTGCCCGGATCGTCAAATGAGCGCGATTTTTCTGAGGCGCGAATGTATCCAGCCTCACGCCGCGTTGGTTCGAGGGTGAATAATCGGGTTGCGCGGTGATAGCGCCAATGTTCCCGTGGTTCGTTATAGGGAGAGTTGATGATGAGTTTGTCTATGGTTGCTGATCCGGCTTGAGTTTCAGTGCTCATAGCTTAGGAGCAATCCTTCTGCTTACTAATTCCCCGTTGAACTTCACAATGACGTAGGGCCAACGTAACGCCCTGGCCCCATGCCCGGTTCCCTAGACCAGAAGCGCCTGCCGGATGGCTGAAAACAAGGTCCTGTACGGACCAGGGTAGGTTTTCGCGAACACCCGGACAAGAGTTGCAAAACTATCTGTCTTCAATTGGCGGGCATAATCTACTTTGCATCCGCCACTTTCAAGCTCTCGATCCCACGATCATCAATCACTTTGAGGGCTACGCGTTTGTGCGGACCAGGTTCAAACGGCAGTGAAACGGTCCCACGGTACTTTTCGATGAGTTCGGAATCAATCTCCGTTTTCAGGTTGCGGGCCAGCCGCGCCCACCCTTCGTCGTCATCGGCCATTGGAAAGAAAACTTGGCGTGGATAGAGGCTGCGCCCATCGTAATCGGTATCGAGTAGCCACATGGCAATTTTCGACGTGTCGCCAGACTCGATGGTGCCGGTGCGCGTGTTGTAGTAATCGAAGCCGCGTACTTCCGCTTCCCACTTGCCCTTGTGCTCGCCCTTCGTGATTTCGCGTAAATCCACGTCGGGGCGACCCACGAGCCAGAAGCTCTGGTTCGATGCACGTTTCTTTTTCAAATCTTCCGTCAGTAGGTCCGCGTTCATTTGTGCCGTGAGGAAGGTCAGGCCCGTTTTCTCTTTTGTGAGGCTATCGATTTCCTTGGCTGCGTCAGGGTCAAATTCAAAGGCGGCAAAAACAATGATGGAAGGCCGCGGGCTAAGAGTTCTCGCTTCTTCCCAGGCAAGCTCAACCTGATTCCTGTCGAGCAAACTGTGTTCGGGTCCAAAGGAGATGACTACACGCTCAGGTTTGACACCTTTGGTCTCACCATCAGCGTGCAACCAGCGAGTGCCAGCAAGCGGTTCCACGCGAGAAAAGTCAATGTGGTGACCGCCCTTGCCGCGAAGTCCGGTTTTGAGTAATTCGTCGCGCCATTCGTTGTGACGCAATGTTGCGCCCTTGCGTGCCACGGATGCGTCCAGCAAGGGTGTTGCAGGATCGCAAAAATCGGCCAGGGATTCCTGCACCTTTGCTGGCGCGGTTCCCATGTCAATGTCGTCTAAAGAGCGGACGGTTGGCGCAGGCACTGCTTCCACGGTGAACGGGCCAGTCACGCGCACCCGGCTCTTGTCAACAAAAGGCTGGTCGTATAGCGTTTCTTGTTCCGCATATCTCGCGATGGTCGCGTCAATCTGCTCGCGTGCCATACCTTCGCGAATTTCGGGATTATTGGCGATGGACTTGAGCGTAACATGAGGTACCGTCTTGTACCTGAACCCGCTGCCGACCCCTTCTTCTAGGTGTGCAAGCTCATAGTAATCAAACTCGGCCGTCATAAGCCGTTGCTTCGTCAATGTGATGGCCACACGTGAAGTGTCACATGTGATCCAGCGGCGGCCCCACTGTTCCGCAACATTGGCTGTTGTGCCCGAACCACAGGTGGGATCAAGGATCAAATCTCCCGGATCTGTGGCCAAGAGCATGCAACGCTGTATGACCTTGGGCGTAGTTTGAACGGCATAGACTTTTTCGGACGTAAAACCAGCAACGCTGGTGTCTCCCCAAATGTTCGTTAGAGGAAAAACGGGGAAATCGTCCAGGTAACGCACATATCGTATGTACTCCCCCGAAGGCTCAAGTCGTCTGGCGGCCTTCAATTTTTGCATTCCTTCTTCGCCGGTTTTCCAATACCCTTTTCGAGGCCTAAAAGTCTCCGCACCTAGTGTCACCGGAAAATCTCCGGGGGGCCGCTGACTCGTCATATTGTCCAGCGTGAACACTCGCGCTCCTGCCGGTAGTAGAGCCTGATCTGCCTTCTCTTCGCTACTGAGAAATCTTCTCGATCCATGCTGTAGTTCGACCCGAGTGTATCCGCTGCCACCCAAGCCGCCGGGTGTTTTTTCGAGATATAGGGGGCGGTACTTGACCCTAGAGATTTCTCGGGCGTACCAGAGGATATAGTCAGTCGTCATCGGTAAGAGTTCGCTGGTGGCCCCTGTTGTCTTGCTGAAAGTGATGATGCTCACGAAGTTCTTCGCGAGCAGTACGTCGTCCAACAGATCGCGAACTCGATGCACATTGGCATCATTTATTTGGACAAAACATGAACCCGACTCATGAAGGAGTTCCTTCGCAAGAAGCAGCCTATCGCGGAGATAAGTAAGATACGAATGGATGCCAAGTTCCCAAGTATCGCGGAAAGCCCGGATCATCTCTGGTTCTTGGGTCAAGTCTTCATCTTTGCCGTCCTTCACGTCACGCTTGTTGACAAAAGGTTGAAAGTTCGAGCCGTACTTGATGCCGTAAGGCGGGTCTATATAAACCATCTGGACTTGCCCGGCCATCCCCTCCTTTTCGAGCAGCGAGTTCATTATTAGGAGGGAATCGCCAGCAATCAGCCGGTTCGACCAGCCGTGCGCGTGCTTGTAGAAGTCAATCGCATCTCGCAGGGGCAGTCTTTCCTCGGGCCGTTCAAAAAGCGACGGCTGCACAGGCAGCCCATTGCGTTTGCGGACGGCTCCGATGATCGTGCGCGGGTCAATCGTCTCGTGGACGTGAAGCGAAACGGTCGGCACCTCGAACGAGGTGTGTTCTTTCTTCCCTGCCCAAACGAGCTGCGGGTCAAGATGCGGGTCGTAGTCCAAATCCTTGCCGCGTTTTACGCCCGGAACGGGCTGAATGTAGTCGTAGGTCTTATGCGTCGGCAGGGGAGGATCGGTTTCCGGGGTGACGAGGCCTACGGGCGGATTGTTGATGCGCTTCTTACCCGTGTGCTCGTACCGCTCAATGGGGCGCTTCTTCGGGTGTGGAACTCCGCCGTTCTTGCCGTTCCCTCGCGCCATCCAGGTTTTTTACCTCTGTGGTTACTAACTTATCGAAGGCATCAGAATTCTATTCTGAGGGCGATTCAATTACCAGCAAACAAAGAAGCGAGGATTCTGCCGAAACTTGCCAGACCGGAGGAAGGATTCGACTCAGCTCCGTGGCGAGAGATCGTTATCGCCGGCCTCAAGACCGGCGCGGCCCCAGAGAAGATCTATGCGACCATCAAGACTGGCCGGATGTTGACCAAGGACAATATGCAGTTTTTGACGCCGGCTGAGATCCAAGAATGGGCGGACGCGACCAAGACGTTGTGTACGAATCCGGTGTGCTTGGAAAAGGCGAAAGACGTGGAAGACTGACTTCAGGTAGTCTCCCTTGCGTCATTCTCGGTACGCACCAACCGGGCAGTCTGTAGGACGACGCGCATCCCAAATCTCGATGAGCTTCGGTTTATTTTCCGCGTGCCACTCTTTGATCACGCTGCAATGTCGCCCCAACCCACCGTTGAGTTGCTCGCAATCGCTGATGCGGTAGTTGGCGGACTCACCGCTGAACGAGACTCGGAAGTGAGGCGGCGGATGTTCCTTTGAGAACACCTCAATCTTGAGGCCCTTAAACCGGTCTACAAGAAGAAAGATATGCTTAGAGCCCGGTGGCATATTCTCTTGCCACCAGGAGTGACGCAAAGCGCGGCGCAGCCGGAAAATGCTTTCTTCGTCATCGAACTGTACTGCCCATTCGTCCATAGGCTTTATGATAACATCTGAGCCTAACCGGGTCGCCCGGTGGATTTCTTCTGGTAAATTTCGTAATGAAGCACCCCGTTCTGTCAACGCAGGTGAGCCAATAAAATTTTTCGCAGTACAATGATCCCGGAGACCCCGTAGCTCAATTGGATAGAGCGAATGGCTTCGAACCATTAGGTTCCGAGTTCAAGTCTCGGCGGGGTCGCCATCTTTTCGGCCCTACAAGGTAGTGGCGGGACCGGGCGGACTTCGAAGACCGAGCTAAAACAGGCTTCTCAAGAACCGCACAATTTCAATCATGGCGAACACAAGCCAGAACAGTTCGAACACCAATCTCTTGACTGCCGGGAAAACGTCGCTGATTTGGTTTATAGTCTTAATAAATTTTTGACACGACAAGGATCCCTCAGAGGGCTAGGGCAGGACTAGCATTGCACCGCGACAGAAGACTTGTCAACAATCCTTCGCCCTGTACGCCCTGTATCAGACGCAACGGAATTGATTAGCGAGGAAGCCGTGACCGGGCGGACTTGAACTGCCAACCTAGCATCAGTGTGCGCGTGGTAAAATCCGCCGCAGGGAGGAGTCCCGGCCAATGGCGTCCGCTGCTGAAAGCTTCAAAATCGATCTCAATCAAAACCTCTGGGGGCTGGTTGTCGCCTATGCTGCTCTTGGAGCGGCAGAGCATTGGGAATTGAAGCGGCTGGGATGCCTGTCGTTAATCATGGCAATTGGTATGACGCTTTCTGTTCTAGTGACTACGCTGTTCTACACGGTGAATTATTGTCGCAGCAAGTCCGCAAGTTGAAATGGTGCCCGAGAATGGGGTCGAACCATCACGCCTTGCGGCCACCGGATTTTGAGTCCCCGTCTGCCAGTTCCGCAAACTCTCACCGAGACCGTCAAAAACACCCCACCAGCGGTGTATGCGTTCGGGTCGGTCATTTCGCCTTCTTGATTTTTCGCGGTAGACTCTGCAACGCGGCGGCTTTTAGCGGATGTGCCCCGCATATTCGTGCGGAGGACGCCGATGAACAACCGCCCGTTGCAATCCCTGGAAGAACTGTTGATACAATCTTTTGACATGAAAGGTTTTCGAGAACGGTCTGACCTGCCTCATCCGTTGTCGAAATTCGCCCGCAACGGCGCGATCAAAGACGGTCCTTGCGCCGATGCTATTCTAGGTTTCATACATGACTGTACCTTGAGAGAGCCGGAGTCGGACCAGCACAAGGCGGCGTCGTGGTTCCTGCTCGAAAGTGACAAAGCATTTTTCTATGCGTGCTCTGAGGCGGGAGTCGATGCGGAGAAACTGAGAAGTCATCTGATAAAATGTCACGCGGGACAGATCAACATAGCGTAAGGTTTATGAAAAGGAGGAAACGATGAACCTGATGAAGGCGTTACAGAAGGAAGCGGACAAGATGGAGAATCGACTAGCAACTCTACGTTCTGCAATCTCTGCGCTCAACGGGAGTAGCAGCCGCATCGGCGTGAGGGGCTCGAAACTGAAGGGTCGGCATATCTCGGCGGCGCATAAGGCCGCGATCAAGGCGGCGTGGGCCAAGAGACGGAAGCTGCACGCGGCCTGAAATCACTACGAATTAAAGTCTCCCCAAAGCCTTCCGACGTTGGCGACCTGTATCCCTTCAAACGGCGTAGTGTTACACTCCACGCGGGGAGGAGCCAAGGGGGGATTTGTCCCGATGCTCGGACCCGAGTTCCTAAGCAAACTCCATCAATACGTTTTAGAAGCCGAAGGCCTGTTGTTCAACTTCTTGTTGTTCTTGCGCTTCTGTGCCAGCGAAGTGAAATCTCTTGCTCGGCTGTTTCGTCGTCGGGCTAAACATCCGTAGGCGGGCGAGCTACCAAGCCAGGGCGCGGGGCGGATTTTCG
>WNGP01004212.1_pt1 | contig 14961 bp, 11 predicted proteins | sample 5407671 | NCBI WGS metagenome assembly WNGP01 (sample SAMN13153381, study PRJNA577476) | soil metagenome | isolation source: 40 cm soil or saprolite under Garry oak tree replicate 2 | place: USA:California | collected 2016-06-15 | reverse complement strand
CGACTGGATCGGGTTCGCCGCCTGGGCCGGATACGGCGAATGGGTGAGGGTCCAGTAAAGCTGGCCGGCCATCCGCTGCTGCTGACTCGGACTGGCCTTCGCGGCAGCGCCGCCGATGTTGACGACGGCGGTGATACCCCCGAAGACCTGCGGGGTGCCGATGAGCACCGTGCCACGCGGGAACGCCGTGGTTGCCGCCCGGCCTAGCCAGCTCGCACCCGGCGGTCCCTTGATCAGCGCCCCGACCAGACCCTTGACCAGGCCGCTAAGCCCGTTGTCGCCGGCCTGCGGGATGTAGACCGGGTCGGGTATCAGCGAGTTCGCGCCCAGACGGCGCGGGTAGAAGTACAGATTCCTGGGCTGGTAGTCGCGCTCGAAGTCCGACTTGGTCAGCAGCAACAGCGTGGGCTGGGCTTTCGTGCCGCCGACCTCGATGTCATCGATGCGCCATTGACCGGAAACCTGTATCAGCGAGAAGCGGAATACGGTGGACGCGGGCGCGATGACGACGCTGCCGGCCTGGTATCGTCCGGTCGTGTCCAGCCTCGCCAAATGCTGCCCGGTTACCTGGACCAATGCCGTCGCCGGACCGCCGACCTGCTTGAGGTGACCGGGCGGGGGGACCAGGCTGACCCTGGGTGAGTCGATGACCGTGGCCGCCCAGCCGGGCCGCCACCGCCTGCCGTAGCCGTGCTTGCCGGCCGTCAGGTACTCTCGCGCGACGGCGTAATTCGGGTAGCTGGCGCTGGCCGCGAGGAACCCGTTGACGATCTCCAGAGGGCGCCAGCCCCGGCCGGGCGGAGCCGGCACGATCTGGACGCCAATCTGGCCCGCGCCGCCCGTGCCCCGCAGCGAGTTCTGCCGAACGCTGCCGCTCGTCGGCAGGTTCGCGCAGGCGGCTACGGGCGCGCTGACGACCAGCGCGGCCAAAGTGGCAAGCCACCTGCGACTCCTCACAGGCGATCCTCGATCGGGGCCGGAGCCCGGTATCTCGCGTGGCGCACGGTGACTCTCCGGTCCGCCGCCGTCTCGGCCGCGAGGCTCCCGAAATCCGCCTGGTCGGGGGCCAGCGGAAGCGGCGAGCCGACCAGCTCGGCTCCGACCTCGCGCGGCAGCGTGAGCCGGAACACCGACCCCTTGGCCGGCTCTCCCCAGGCTTCGAGCCAGCCGCCGTGCAGCCTGGCGTCCTCGAGCGCGATCGCCAGGCCCAGGCCCGTGCCTCCCGTGGTTCGCGCCCGCGCCGGGTCAGCTCGCCAGAACCGGTCGAACACAAGATGCTCCTCACCGGGCGCCAGGCCGACCCCGAAGTCCCTGACCGCCACGGCGACCGCGTCTCGGTCGGTGGCCGAGGTCACCACCACGTCCCGGCCCTCACCGTGCTCCACCGCGTTGCACAGCAGGTTCCGCAGGATCCGCTCGACCCGCCGTCGGTCCATCTCGGCCAGGCACGGCCCCGCGGGCAGCCGAAACTCGATCCGTGAGCCGCGCTGCTCGGCAAGCTGCTGGGCGATGTCGGCCGACTGGCGCACCACGTCGCAGATGTCGACGAGCTCGGCTTCCAGCGTGGCGGCGTTCGCGTCGTACCTGCTGATCTCCAGCAGGTCGCTGAGCAGCGACTCGAACCTGCCGAGCTGGCTCTGCAGCAGTTCGGCCGACCGCCCGGCCGCCGACTCGAGCTGCTCCCTGGCCTCGAAGAGCAGGTCGGCGGCCATCCTGATCGTGGTAAGCGGCGTGCGCAGCTCATGCGACACGTCGGAGACGAACTGCCGCTGCACCTGGGACAGCTCCTCCAGCTCGCGCATCTTCTCCTGCAGGCTGGCCGCCATCTCGTTGAACGATGTGGCGAGCGCGGCCACCTCGTCCTCGCCGCGCACCGCCAGGCGCTCGTCCAGCCTTCCTGTCGACAGTTTCTTGGCACCCTGCGCCGCCCTGGCGACAGGAACCACCACCCACCTGGTGACCAGCCAGGCGATCCCGGCGAGCAGGAAGACCAGGGCGAGCCCGACCAGAGCCAGCGTGCGCTGGATGAGGACGAGTTCGTTCTGGAGCTGGCCGAGCGGGAAAAAGTAGTACAGCTCGTAGTCGTTGTCGAAGCCGAATGGCGCTGCGTAGAGCAGGCCCGAGGTCTTCGGATTGCCCGCATGCGGATAGGGCATGCTCGCGAACTCCATCACGGGCTGCCCCGGTCGGGCCGCCGATGACTGGCGGACCGACCGGGGCAGACTGTGATAGTCGAGGTTGCTCTGGACGGCGCGCCAGTAGGCCGGCGGGTTCGTCAGGTCATGCCGCACCGTGATGGCCACGCCGTAGTCCGTGCCGGGGCTCTGGCCGCTCGACTTCAGGCGGCTCAGGATCTTGAGGAACAGGTCCTGCGAGCCGGTGCCCGGCGGCCCGAGCGCTGCCGGATCGGCTCGGGCAAAGACGAGGCCGTCCGACCCCTGGGTCAGCGCCTGGACCTTGGCGCTGTACAGCAGGTTCGCGGCGATCTGCTGCATCAGGAAGAACCCGAGCAGCGAGACCACCGCCACGGATACCACCAGCGTGGTGCCGACCACGCGAAGCTGGAGCGACCGGCGCCAGTGCCCGTGCAGTCCCCTCACCAGCACGACCGTCCAGTCGCGGGACCTGGCAGCGGCCGACCTGGCTGACCTCGTCAGGAGCGGCGCGCCGCGCTGACGGCCGGCCCCGCCGATCCGCCAGGCACCGCGCACCAGCGGGGCAAGCGCGGCGGGCATGCAGGAGTGGCCCCGGACCGCAACTGGTCGCGCGGCGGGCGCCGGCACCTGCTCCGGCCCGCCAGTTGCCGCCCCGCCAGCCATCGGCCCGCCAGCTACGGGCCCGCCAGCTACGGGCCCGCCAGCTACGGGCCCGCCAGCTACCGACCCGGCGGGCCCGCTCGCGGCCGACCGGGGCAGCGCGCCGTTGGCGGCCGGCCGCACCGTGGTCCTGCCAGGGTCGCTGACCAGCGCTCTTCGGCGCCGGCCTGGTCGATCGCTCTCGGCCAGCCAGGCCAGCCACTTCGGCGACTGGCCGGTGGTGCTCAGCCCGGACCCGCCTTATAGCCGACGCCGCGGACCGTGACGACGATCTCCGGGCGCTCGGGGTCGCGCTCGATCTTCGCCCTCAGCCGCTGCACGTGCACGTTGACCAGCCGTGTGTCGGCGGCGTGCCGGTAGCCCCAGACCTGCTCAAGCAGCACCTCCCTGGTGAACACCTGGCGCGGCTTGCGGGCCAGCGCGACGAGCAGGTCGAACTCGAGCGGCGTCAGGCTGATCACCTCATCGTCGCGCCGCACCGAGTGACCGGCCACGTCGATCGACACGTCGCCGATGGACAGCATCTCCGGAGCCGGGTCGTCGGTGCGCCGCAGCCTGGCCCGCACGCGCGCGATCAGCACCTTGGCCTGGAACGGCTTGACGATGTAGTCGTCGGCTCCGGACTCGAGCCCGAGCACCACGTCGACGGTGTCGCTCTTGGCGGTCAGCATCACGATCGGTACTCCGGACTCCGCCCTGATCTGACGGCAGACGTCGATCCCGTCCATGCCCGGCAGCATCAGGTCGAGCAGGATCAGGTCTGGCCTGGTCTCCCTGAACGCTTCCAGAGCCCGGTCTCCGTCGGCGACGAACGTCGGCTCGAACCCCTCACCGCGCAGCACGATCCCGAGCATCTCGGCGAGAGCGGCGTCGTCATCGACGACCAGCACGCGACCTTTCATAATCTCCATCGTTCCACGGAAACGGCAGCACGGAAGCCCGCAAAGTCACGACTCCGGACCCAGGACTCGCAGATTACCCGCTGTGACGGGCTGGATGACCATGGACTCGGTGACGATCGCCGTGATCAGGCCGGGCGGGGTGACGTCGAACGCCGGGTTGTAGGCGCCGCTCCCGGCGGGGGCGAGCGGGTGGCCGGCCAGGTGCGTCACCTCCTCGGGCGCCCGCTCCTCGATCGCGATCGACGCGCCGTCCGCGGTGCCGAAGTCGATCGTCGACACCGGCGCGACCACGACGAACGGCACCCCGTGGTGCCCGGCGAGCACCGCCAGGCCGTACGTGCCGACCTTGTTGGCCACGCTGCCGTCGGCCGCGATCCGGTCGGCGCCGACCACGACCAGGTCCACCCGGCCCGCCGCCATCAGCGACGCCGCGGCGGAGTCGGCGAGCACCCGGTGCGGCAGCCCGTTCCTGCCCGCCTCGTAGGCCGTCAGCCGCGAGCCCTGCATCAGCGGCCTGGTCTCGTCGATCCACAGCATCCCCAGCAGTCCCGCGCGGTGGGCGGCGAGCACGAGCCCGAACGCAGTTCCCTCGCCGGCTGTGACCAGCGAGCCGGTGTTGCAATGGGTCAGGATCCTGGCCCCGGCCGGCACCAGGGCCAGGCCGCGCGCGGCCATCTGGGCGCAGGCCTGTTCATCCGCCGCGGCGATCGACCGGGCCTCGCGCAGGGCAGCTCGCGGTGCGTCCCGTTGAACCGCCGGATCGGTATCGGCCGCCGCCCGCAGGTATGCGCCGAGCGCCCGCCTGGCGCCCCACCCGAGGTTCACCGCGGTCGGCCTGGCGTCGGCGATCGCCTCCGCCGCCGCGGTGACGTCGTCGCCGCGGGCCGCCGCCAGGGCGACGCCGTAGGCGCCGGCGATGCCGAGCAGCGGCGCGCCGCGGACCACCAGGCGGCGGATCGCGTCGATCAGCGGCGGAACCGCGGTGCAGGTGACCAGCGCCTCGGCCGCAGGCAGCCTGGTCTGGTCGAGCAGCTCGATGGCCGGCCCGGCGGGCGGGTCCAGCCAGCGCAGGGCGACGATGCTCACCCTTCGAGTGTGCGCGATCGGCGGCCCGGCCGCGAGGCGGGACCTTGAAACCGCAGGCCGGCGGGCCGCGTCCCGCCGGAGGGCCGTGCCGCGCCGGAGGGCCGTGCCCGGCCGGCTCGGGGCTCGGGCGGGCGCGCTCGTTCCGCTGCGGTTCGCGGGGGAAAGTGCGAATTCGTGACCTTCGTGAAGCGCCTGCGCACCGCCGGCATGCCACTATGGCATGCTGCAGGCAGCAGCGCCCGGCACGTTTGCAGCCGCCGCTCCAGGCACCGCACTCGGGCAGCAGGAAGCGACCAGGTCATGAGCGACAACGCGTCGTGGGGCGGTCCGCCCGGCCAACCACCCTCGAACCAGCCCGTCGGCGAGCCCGGGCCGGGCGGCCCGGGATTCGGCTCGCCCCTCCCGCGATACCCGAGCCCGGGCGCCGGCCAGCCCCCGCCGGGACACGGCCAGCCCCCGCCAGGGTACGGACAACAGCCCCCGGGGCACGGACAGCCGCCGCCTGGGTACGGGCAGCCCCCGCCATACGGGCAGCCCCCGCCATACGGGCAACCCCCGCCAGACGGGCAGCCTGGGTACGGGCAGCCGCCGCCCGGTTATGGTCAGCCGTACGGTGCTCCCGGATACGGGCAGTGGGCTGCCCAGCCGGCCGCGCCCGCTCCTGGCGGGGTCCCGCTGCGCCCGCTCGCGGTCGGCGACATCCTGAGTGGCGCGTTTACGCTGATCCGCCACAACCCGGCGGCGACGCTCGGCCTGGCGGCCATCGTCCAGACCGTCTACGGCATCTGCGGGGCGTTCATCTCCTGGCAGGAGCTCAACGCGGCGCACCAGTTCCGGGCGAGCCTGCCGCCGCAGGCGACCCCGGCGCAGGCCAGCCATGCGCTCGGCCAGTTCTTCTCCTCCTTCAGCCCCTATTTGCTGCTGAACATCGGGCTCCTGTTCGTGTTCCAGGCGGTACTGACCGGAATGCTGACCGGGGCGATCGGCCGCGGTCTCCTCGGCAGCAGGATCACGATCGGCGAGGCATGGCGGATCGCCAGGGTTCCGGCCGTGATCCGCGTGAGCCTCCTCGTGACGCTCATTCTCATCGGCCTGTGGGTTCCTGTCGGCGCCCTCGTCGTCCTCTTCACCGTCGCGAACATCAACGTCGCAGCGGTCCTCTTCGGGGTCGTCGGGGGGATCGCCGCGTTGGTCGCGACGGTGTGGATCTGGATCCGGCTGACACTCGCGGTGCCGGCCACGGTGCTGGAGAACATCGGTCCGGTCGCGGCCCTGCGGCGGTCCTGGCAGCTCGTCCAGGGCAGCTGGTGGCGCATGTTCGGCATTACCTTGCTGGCCTGGATAGTGGTCTCGTTCATCGCGTTCATCCTCCAGCTTCCGTTCACCATCATCGGCACGGTGGTCGGCGGGAGCGGCGGCCTCACCTCGATGTTCGGCGCCAACGCTTCGACGGCGGCGCCGTCCATAGCGTCGGTCATCATCGGCGCGATCGGCAGCATCATCGCGGCGACCTGCGCCCGGCCGCTCAGCGCCGGCGTCACCGTGCTGCTCTATACCGACATGCGGATACGCAAGGAAGGCCTGGACCTGGCCTTGCAGCAGGCGAGCCAGCGGCAGGCACTGACCGGCGCGGAGTTCAGCAGCCTCTGGCGGCCCGGCCAGGCTGCACCCGGTCAGGCTGGGCCCGGTCAGGCTGGGCCCGGTCAGGCTGGGCCCGGTCAGGCTGGGCCCGGTCAGGCTGGGCCCGGTCAGGCTGGGCCCGGTCAACCGCCGGGCGCCGGTCCCGGTCCCGGGCCGGGCGCCAGTCCCGGGCCGGGCGAGGGCTGCCCTCCGGATCAGGGCCCCGGGGGCACGGGCTATGGTGCCGCAGCGCCGCCCGGCTGGTAGGCGACTCCGCCCGCACGGCAAGCGGCACAATCCGCACGATGCCGCGCACGGCCCGCGCGACAGCGGGGCCGTCGCGGGATCAACACACCGGAGCGTCGATCACCGCTCGCCGGCAGGCAGGCATCGACGGTTTGTGCGAGTATGGGCCGTGACCGTCAGGGCCGCGTGTGCTGCTCCGCCCGCGTCCGCGCCCATGCGCCGGCAGAGCAGGAGACAGTGATGACACAGCCGCCGTGGGGCGCTCCGGTACCGGGGCGCCCGCAAGAAGGCCAGGACCCGCCTGAGCAACCCGCCGAGTCCGGGCAGCCCGCCGGCTTCGGGCAGCCCGGCTGGGCACCAGGTCCGCCGGGACCGGGCGCGCAGCCCGGCTGGCCAGCACAGCCCGGCTGGGCACCTGGTCCGCAGGCCGGGTGGGCGCGGGACGCGCCCGCGCCGGGCGCGGTCCCGCTGCGGCCGCTCGGCGTCGGCGACATCCTCAGCGGCGCCTTCACGCTGATCCGGCAGAACCCGGCCGCCACGCTCGGACTGACCGCGCTGACCGTGACGGCGTTGGCGGTCACCGTGGCGATCATCGTCCTGATCGCCAGCCAGACCGCCCCAGCGGTCGCGTTCTTTGCCCTCGTGCCCGCTCTGGCCGCCCTCGGCCTGCAGCTCGGCGGGCTCGTCACGGCGATGGGCCAGAGCCTGCTGGGGCGCAAGATCACGATCCGCGAGGCCGTGCGGCGGTCGCGCACCGGTCCGGTGGTCGCGGCCATCTTGCTTCTGGCCGTGATCTTCCTCGCCATCTGGATACCGCCGGTCCTGGTGCTGAAGGGATGGGGGGTCATCGTCATCCTGCTGCTGACTGCCTGGCTCGGCATCATGCTCAGCCTGACGATCCCGGTGGTCGTGCTGGAGCGGCGCGGGCCGTTCGCCGCCATCGGCCGGTCGTGGCGCCTGGTTCTCGGCAGCTACTGGCGCGTTCTCGGCATCTACCTCCTGATGTACATCATCACGACGGTGCTGAGCTGGGTCATTGCGCTGCCGCTCGACCTCTTTACCGGACTGGCCGGCGGCTTCGGCGAGGCAGCGAACGGCGCGACGGTCTCGGTGGCGCTCGTAGGCTTCGCGATCGGCGAGATCGTGGTAGCCAGCCTGGTCGTCACGCTCCAGACCGGAGTCCTCGTTCTCGTCTACGCCGACATGCGGATGCGCAAGGAGGGCATGGACCTCGTGCTCCAGCAGGCCGCGATGAACCGTCTGCTGACCGGCGATGAGTTCGCGGCGAGCGGGATGAGCAGCGCCTACACCGGCGGCGCCGACCCGGCTGCCGGTCGCCAGGGCGGGCCCGCGGGCGGGGGCCTCGCGTCCGGGCCGCCAGGAACCTGACGGGCTCGCATGATCGCCACAAGCCTGGCCGCAGCCGCGACCGGAGCGGCCCGAGCGGCCCGAGCGGCCCGAGCGGCCACCGCGAGCGGCCCGCTCTCGCGTGCAGGCGGTCCCCTGACCCGTGCGGGCGGGCCGCTGATCGGGCGTCGCACCGGACAGCGCATCGCGCGCCACGAACTCGCCGAGCTCACCATCTGGCAACGACTCCTGCAATGGCTCTACCGGCTGGTCTCCGGCCGCATCGTCCCCGGCGGCTGGTTCGGGCTCATCGCCCTGGCCGTGCTGGCGGTGCTGGCCGTCACGCTGATCATCTTCTGGGTCAAGCCGACCAAAGCCAGGCGCGCGCCAGGCTCGGCCGTGGTGGGCGGCCAGGCGAAGACCGCGCGCGACTACCGGAGGGCGGCCGAGCGCATGGCCGCGGCCGGCGACTACGCGGCCGCCATCGTCGAAGGCGTCAGGGCGATCGCCGCCGAGCTGGCCGAGCGCGACGTCCTGCCCCCGCGACCTGGCAGGACGGCCGATGAGCTCGCCGCGGAAGCGGGCGCGGAACTGCCGGGACTGGCCGCCGACCTGCGAGCCGTCACCCGGCTGTTCGACGACGTCAGGTACGGCGACAAGGCCGGCAGCCGGGCCGGATACCAGCTCGTCAGCCGGGTCGGCACGGCGGTGCAGGCGGCGCGGCCCGGTGCCGCCGGCACGGCGCAGCCGGCGATGGCCGCGTTCGGGGTGCCCCGGTGACCGCGCCGCCGTCGCTGCACCCGATCCCGGGCGCGGGCGACGCCGGGCCGGCGCCGCTTCGGCTCGGCGAGACCGTGCCGCTTCCGCCCGGCGGGGCCGTGCCGGAGGGCGCGGCCGGCCGGCCCATGCCGCTCGGGCCCGACTGGCGGCGCTGGCGGCTGCCGCTGGCGCTGATCGGGGTCATCGTGCTCGGCGGGATCGCGGTCGCGCTGGTCAGCAGGCTGCTATCGCCGCCCCTGGCCAACCGTTACCTCGACCCGGCCAGCCAGTACGTGCTCGGGGCGCACGCGCTCGCCGACATTCTCGGCGAACGGGGGTCGCAGGTGATCCCCGTTCACAGCCCGTCCGATGCGCTGGCCGCCGTTGACGCCGGGCCCGGCGGACCGCGGACCACCCTGCTCATCACCAGCCCGTACCTGCTCACGCCGTACCAGCGCGACCAGCTCGCGCGGACCAGGGCCGACCTGTTCCTCGTCGAGCCTGGGCCAGACGCGCTGGCCGCAATTGCGCCGCGGATTCACGCCGCCGGGCGCGACAGGAACGACAGGCCGCTACTTCCCCGGTGCGACCTGCCCGCCGCCACGCTGGCCGGATCGGCCAACGTCGGAGGTCTGTCCTACCAGGTCCCCCCGCGGGCGGTCGGCTGCTATCCGTTCCACGGCCATCCGTCCGTCGTGCGGTTCACCGCCCGAGGCCGGACCATCACGATCCTCGGCAGCGGCCTCGGCATGTCGAATCTCCTGCTCGGGAGCAACGGCAACGCGGCGCTGGTGCTCAACCTGCTCGGGCCGCACCGCCGCGTCGTCTGGCTGACCCCCCAGCCGTCGGGCTCCGGGCTGCCCGCGCCCATCAGGCCTCCAGGCGGGGGCGGGGCGCCGCCGGCGGCGCCCAAGCTGATCCCCTGGGCCGCGTGGCTCGTCGTCATCCAGCTCGCGGTGTCCGTGGCGCTCGCCGCGCTCTGGCGCGGCCGCAGGCTCGGCCCCCTGATCACCGAGCGGCTGCCGGTGGTGGTGCGGGCGTCGGAGACCGTCGAAGGGCACTCCAGGCTGTACCAGTCCAGGCGAGCCAGGGGCCGGGCCGCCGCGGCGCTGCGCGGCTCCATGCTCGCCCGCGTGCTGCCGGCGCTCGGGCTGGCCAAGGACGCCCACGCCGACGCCGTCACCGACGCGCTCGCGGCCAGGTCACGGCTGGCCCGGCCGGAGATGGCCGGGATCGTCTACGGGCCGGCGCCGGCCACCGACGCCGAGCTTGTCCGCCTGGCTCATAGCCTTGACGAACTTGAGAGAGAGGTACGTGCGCAGTGATCGCCGATGACCCCACAGCGGCCGGGCCTGCCCCGTTCGAGCCGGCGACGGCCGCTTCGTTCAGCAAGGAGACCACGTTCGGCGGCGCAACAGCCGGCTCGGGCCCCAGGGCCGCGCTCGCCGCGGTCCGCACCGAGGTCGGCAAGGCCGTCGTCGGCCAGGACTCGGTGGTCAGCGGGCTGCTCATCGCGCTGATCTGCGAGGGTCACGTGCTGCTCGAGGGCGTGCCGGGCGTGGCCAAGACGCTCCTGATCCGGGCGCTGGGCGGGGCGCTGTCGCTGGAGGGCAAGCGACTGCAGTTCACGCCCGACCTGATGCCCGGCGACGTGACCGGCTCGCTGATCTACGACGCCAGGACCGCCCAGTTCGAGTTCCGGGCCGGCCCGGTGTTCACCAACCTGCTGCTGGCCGACGAGATCAACAGGACCCCGCCGAAGACCCAGGCCGCGCTGCTCGAGGCGATGGAGGAGCGGCAGGTCTCCGTCGAGGGCGACCCGCGGCGCCTGCCCGCGCCGTTCCTGGTGGCCGCGACCCAGAACCCGGTCGAGTACGAGGGCACGTACCCGCTGCCCGAGGCGCAACTCGACAGGTTCCTGCTCAAGCTGACCGTGCCGCTGCCCGAACGGGCCGACGAGATCTCGATTCTGAACCGGCACGCCGCGGGCTTCGACCCGCGCGACCTCGGCGCCGCCGGCCTCCGGCGGGTGGCCGGCCCGCCCGATCTGGTCCAGGCGCGGGCCGAGGCCAGGAAGATCCACCTGACGGCCGAGGTGACCGGCTACATCGTCGACATCTGCCGGGCGACCAGGACCTCGCCGTCACTGCGCCTGGGCGCCTCGCCGCGCGGCGCGACCGCGCTGCTGGCCACCAGCCGGGCCTGGGCATGGCTGTCCGGCCGGGACTACGTCACGCCGGACGACGTGAAGGCGCTCGCTGGGCCGACGCTGCGGCACCGGATCCAGCTGCGCCCCGAGGTCGAACTGGACGGCGCGACGCCGGACGGCGTCCTGCAGGGCCTGCTGGCGGCCGTCCCCGTGCCGCGATGACGCTGACCGGCCGCGCGGCGCTGGCAGCCGTCGCGGGCGGCCTGGTCGTCGCGGTGTTCGCCAGCGGCATCGTGCTGGTGATCGTCAACGCGGCGCTGCTCGCCGCGTTCGCGGCCGACGTGATCCTGGCCGCGAGCCTCACCCGGCTGCAGGTCAGCCGGTCCGGCGACGCCAAGGTCCACCTCGGCCAGGCGGGGACGATCACCGTGGCCGTCACCAACTCGGGCGGCCGCAGGCTGCGCGGCGTGCTGCGGGACGGCTGGCGGCCCAGCGCCGCGGCCGCCCCCGGCCGGACCAGGATCGACGTGCCCGCGGGCGGGCGGGCCAGGCTGGCCACCACGCTCACCCCGCGGCGCCGCGGCGACTTCGAGGCCGGGCTCGTCACGATCCGATCGCTCGGCCCGCTCGGCCTGGCCGGCCGGCAGCGCAGCATGACGGCGCCGTTCACGGTCCGCGTGCTGCCGCCGTTCCTGTCGCGCAAGCACCTGCCGGAGAAACTGGCCAGGTTGCGTGAGCTCGACGGCCAGCACAAGTCGATGCTGCGCGGCCAGGGCTCGGAGTTCGACTCGCTCCGCGCCTACGTCCTGGGCGATGACGTCAGGTCGATCGACTGGCGGTCCTCGGCCCGCCGCAACGACGTGCTGGTGCGCACGTGGCGGCCCGAGCGCGACCGCCGGATCGTCATCGTGCTCGACACCGGGCGCACCTCCGCCGGCCGGGTGGGCGGCAGGGACGGCGTCCCCCGGCTCGACGCGTCCATGGACGCGGCCCTGCTGCTCGCCGCGCTCGCCACCCGGGCAGGTGACCGGGTGGACCTGGTCGCCGCCGACCGGCGGGTCCGCACCATGGTTGTCGGCGCCGGCCGCGACGCGGTGCTGGCCGCGTTCACCAGCGAGATGGCGCTGCTCGAGCCGGACCTCAGCGAGCCGGACATCGGGCTGATGATGGCCACCGTGCTCGGCATCGCCAGGCAGCGCTGCCTGGTGGTGCTGCTGACCGACCTCAACCCGGCCGCGATCGAGCAAGGACTGCTGCCGAACGTCCAGCTTCTGTCGTCCAGGCACCAGGTGCTGCTCGCGGCCGTGGCGGACCCACGGGTGGCGGAGATGGCGGCGGACCGCGGCGACACGCCGGCCGTCTACGACGCCGCCGCGGCGGCCGCGGCGCAGGCCGGGCGGGCTCACATCGGCGCGCTGCTGCGCCGGCTCGGGGTCGAGGTCGTCGACGCGCCGCCCGACCGGCTGCCGCCCGCACTCGCCGACGCCTACCTGAGCCTGAAGGCGGCGGGCAGGCTGTGAACGCAGGCTGGCCAGGCGACCCTGACAGCCGCCGGCCCGCTGCCGGAGCGGCTTAGCCCACGACCGCGAGCTGGTCAGGGACCTCGAGTATGTCGCCGGTCTCGCCCGCCGCGGCCGCCCGCCTGCCGAGCACGAAAACGTAGCACAGGAACGCCGTCTCCGCGGCCGCGCCGATGCCGATCCTGGCCCACGTCGGCAGCGGCGAGGGGGTGACGAACGCCTCGATCAGGCCGGACACGAGCAGCACGAACACCAGGCCGATGGCGACGGTCACCAGCGACCTGCCCTCCTCGGCGAGCGCCCGCATCCGCGGCCGGTGCCCCGGGTCGATGACCGCCCAGCCCAGCCGCAGCCCGACCCCGGCCGCCAGGAACACCGCGCTCAGCTCGAGAATCCCGTGCGGCAGGATCAGGTCCCAGAACTCCCCGGCCCGCCCGTGGGAGATCATCAGGCCGCCGACGATGCCGACGCTGGCCGCGTTCTGGAACAAGACGATGAGCACGGGCACGCCGAGCAGCACGCCGAAGGTGATCGTCGTGGCGGCGACGAGTGCATTGTTCGTCCACACGCGCGCGGCGAACGAGCGGGCGTCATAGGCCGAGTAGTAATGCCGGAATTGATGATTAACGAGACTCCTCGCGGCTGATCGCGGCAGCAGGCTGGCCTGGAGCGCGGGCGACCCGGCGACGCGCCACCCGACCAGCACCGCCACCAGCACCGAGCCGGCGGCGCAGCCCAGCCACCACCAGCGCGCCCGGTAGGCCGCGGCGGGGAAGGAGATCGCGGCGAACCTGCCGACGGCCTGCCAGCCCGACGACTGCGCGCCGCTCACGGCCGCGCGCGATCTGGCTAGCTGCCCGGACAGCCTGGCGGCCAGCGCCTGGTCGAGCCCGGCGGTCTGCAGCGCGGAAAGCTGCGCTGCCGTGCGCTGGTACAGCCCGACGAGCTCGTCGATCTCGTCACCTGACATCGTGCGGCGCCGCTTGGTCAGCGCGTCGAGCCGGGCCCAGTCGGCGCGGTGCTCGGCGACAAATACATCCAGATCCACGGCTGGAGACTACATGCCGGATATCTGGATAGTCTTGGCCCGGCAGGAGATGATGCGCGTTCTCGGTCACGATTCGGCGCGAACGGGAGCGGCGCACTTCGGAGGCGAAGGTGGCCGAGGTAGTAACGGGCGAGGCGGTCGTACTCGACCTGGCAGTAGCCCGCTTCCCCAGCCGGCTGCTCGCGCTCCTCATCGACGTGGCCGTGCAGGCGCCGGTCGTGATCTTCCTCGAGGTCGTCGTCTTCTCCAGGTCGGCCAGTCACCTGAACCCGGCCTCGGCCGCCGCCATCGACATCATCGGCGCGATGTTCGTGATAGTCGGCTATCCGCTCACCTTCGAGACGCTCAGCCGCGGCAAGACGCTCGGCAAGATGGCGCTCGGCATCCGCGTGGTCAGCGACGACGGCAGCCCCGAGCGGTTCAGGCAGGCACTGATCCGCGCGCTGTCGGCCGCGTTCATCGAGATCTGGCTGCTGCCGGTCAACCTGATCGGCCTGCCTGCCGGACTGATCACGTCGATGGTCTCGGCGAAGGGCAAGCGCCTCGGCGACGTGTTCGCCGGGACGTTCGTGATCCAGGAGCGGGTGCCGCGGCGGCCGGACCTCGCGCCCGTGCACACCGTCATCCCGCCGTCGCTGACCGGCTGGGCGCAGCACCTGGAGCTGTCCAGGCTGTCGGACCAGACCGCCGCGGCGGCCAGCAGCTACCTGCGCCGCTACTACGACCTGCGCCCCGCCGCGCGGGAGCAGCTCGGCCTCCAGCTCGCCTCGGCGGTCGCCGCCCAGGTGAGCCCGCCACCGCCGCCGGGAACGGACGCGGCCGCGTTCCTCGCCGCGGTCCTGGCCGTTCGCCGCCAGCGCGAGCAGGCCAGGCTGGCGGCCCGTCAGGCTAATTGGCAGGGGGCAGCCGGCCAGCCGCCGGCCGCGCCGCCCGGCTACCTGCCGCCGTTCGGATACCCGCCGCGGGGCACTCCGGCGCCGCAGGGATCTCTGGCACCGCGAGGATCTCTGGCACCGCAGGGCACACCAGCCTCAGCGGGACCTCCTGCACCGCAAGCAACACCGGCTTCGCAAGCGACACCGGCACCGGACGGCACCCCTGCCACGCAGGACGCTCCCGCCCCTGGCGCCGCGCAGAAGCCGCCGGCCACGCTGCCCCTCGGCCCCGACGACCTGGTCCCCCTGAGCAAGTCCGACCAGCCAGACGACTACGGTTTCGCCAAGCCGTTCTGAACGATGCCAGCGGCGGGCCACGGTCGCGCCCGGAGTTTCGTTGCCGAAAAGTCGGACAGTAAGCGGGGCTCGATCACTTCCGCAGGAACGGCGCCAGCAGGTCGCCGGTCGCGGCGGCCGCGAGCGCGATCCCGTCCGCGACCCGAACGTCACGCACCGAGTAATGCTGCTGGCCGGCCGCGGTCGTCGCGGTCAGCGTCATCAGGCCCTGGCGGCGCTGGAACCAGGTCTGGTGG
>WNGP01002653.1_pt1 | contig 14964 bp, 17 predicted proteins | sample 5407671 | NCBI WGS metagenome assembly WNGP01 (sample SAMN13153381, study PRJNA577476) | soil metagenome | isolation source: 40 cm soil or saprolite under Garry oak tree replicate 2 | place: USA:California | collected 2016-06-15 | reverse complement strand
TCGTCGGACTGACCCAGGTCTACATGAAGGGAGAGCTGAGCGTTACCAGTGGTCCGGCTGAGGGAACGGTTCTAGAGGTGAAGGAGGAGCCGGGTTTGGGTGTGACTATTGATGCCATGATCTACAATGGCCGTTTGGAAGTGGATGACCAGATCATGGTCGCTGGACGGAATGGGGTTATCGGTACACGGGTCCGGGCGTTGCTTCTTCCGAAGCCTTTGGATGAGATCCGTGATCCGAGGGACAAGTTCTCAAACGTGAAATCTGTGGACGCCGCGGCGGGTATTAAGATCGCTGCTGCAGGGTTGGAGGATGCGATTGCCGGGTCATCGCTCTACGGGGTCAAGGACGCGTCTAGTAGGAAGGCGATCAAAGAGAGGATTCTCAGTGAGGTTGAGGAGGTGCGGGTCAAGAAAGACCTCAGCGGGGTTGTTGTGAAGTCGGACGCTCTCGGGTCGCTTGAAGCGCTGACGACGTCATTGGAGGCGTCGAAAATCCCTGTCCGACTGGCCGATGTTGGTGATGTTTCGAGGAGGGATGTTGTTGAAGCAAAGGCTGTCCGCGTCAAGGATCAATACCTGGGTGTTGTGCTGGCTTTCGGTGTGAAGCTGTTGCCTGACGCGGAGGAGGAGATCGCGTTATCGAAGATACCCGTCTTCAAGGGAGATGTCCTCTATCATGTTCTGGAGGAGTATTCTCGATGGGTGGAGGCTCAAAGACTAGCGGGGGCGAAGGCCGAGATGGACCTTCTCATACGACCTGGAAAGATCAAACTGTTGAAGGGATTCGTTTTTCGCAGAAGTGATCCTGCTATCGTCGGGGTAGAAGTGCTTGACGGGATCATCAAGCCGAAGTATCCGCTCATCAATAGTCGTGGACAGCGGATCGGACAGGTTGTCAGAATACAGGACCAAGGGAAGGACGTTGGAGAAGCAGGCGCAGGAAAACAGGTCGCGGTGTCGATCGACAAGCCGATGGTTGGTAGACAGATCAATGAAGGCGATGTCCTCTATGTCGATGTGCCTCCTCAACACGCGAGGGTGCTATCTTCGAAGTTCAAAGAGCATCTGACTCCAGGAGAACTTGCACTGCTAGACGAGTTGCCAACTCTAACTGCCGGCGCAACGTCAAGCCCAGTTGGCTGAGAGTGTGCGTGATTGATGATTTCATCGAAGATTTCGCGACTCTGACACATTATCTCACTAGGCTCGACTTCCTCGCGGTGGTCAGGAGGAGGCGAGAAAGAAGTAGGGAAGGACTACTAGTATAGAGACCGAACCGAACAAAGAAAGGAACCCGAGAATGTCATTCTGCTCATCTGTCAATCTTAGGAGAAAGAGGCACAAGCTTGAGACGAGTGCGAGAGGACCGCCCAGCAGAAGGAACATTATGAAGAAGACTACGCCTGCCCAAGGGTCCCAAGAGAGGAAAGCGGGTACTATTAGCCCCATGAGCGACAAGCTCTTCCAGCTCCCGATTCCGCCTACGATCAAGCCGAGAATGGAGGACGCTTTCACGAGTGGCGTTAGCTCTAGCCAGTGCGATCTAGGGAGCAACGAGGCATCCTAGGTCTAACGGGACGAATTGGGATATGCGTTTAGCCCAGCTGTTGACGTTTATTAAGCGGAAAGCTCGACGCTCTGCCGATTGAGGATAACTAGTTGGCAAAGTTTCAGCTCATAGTCTCGGACCCGAAGAGCAAGACCTCAAAAGCCGCCTCGCTGGAAGGAACCAAGGCGCAAGCTCTTGTGGGAAAGAGTATCGGAGAAGAGATTGATGGGAAGCTTCTCGGGCTTGGGAATGTGAGGTTGCGGATTACTGGTGGGACGGATAAGGATGGTGTGCCTATGCGGTTCGATATTCAGGGTGCTGCTCGGAAGAGGGCTCTCGTCTCAGCCGGAGTGGGATTTAGGCCCAGTGATGATGGTGAGAGGCAGAGAAAACTGCTCAGGGGAAGAGTCATCTCGGAAGAGACGTTGCAGATTAACAGTGTTATTGTTAGCGGTGGCGAAGCGGTTGCGGAGGTTGTGAAGAGTTGAGTTTTGAAGTAGCCGAAGAGCATACGAACAACCTGCTGGGACGCCGCGAAGCAAAGCTAGTTGTTCATCACGAGGGCGCGGGAACGCCGGACCGGCTGACGGTGCGGAAGCTCGCCTCTGAACACTTCAAGGCTCCAGTCGACAGAGTCTTTGTGAGAAGCATCGCAACTAGGACCGGAGGATCCAGCGCCACCTGCATGGTCGAAATCTACACGGATGAGAAGGCTGCCGGTATTGTCCCAGCGTATTTGAAGAACCGGATGCTTCCGAAAGACCAGCGGGTCGCAAAGAAGAAGACTGAGGAGGAGAAGCCTGCTGCCCCGGCCGCCAAGGCGCCGAAACAGGCCGCCGAGAAGAAAGCCGAAGCAAAGCCAGCTGAGAAGAAGGAAGAAGCCAAACCAGCACCGGCCAAAGACGCGAAACCTCCAGCTAAGAAGGAAGAGAAACCAGCGGCCGCGAAAGAGGCCAAGCCGGCTGCGAAGCCCGAGCCGAAGCCGAAGGCGTAGACAAGCCAGCCACATTAGCCAATAGCCAGAAACAGGATCTTCCCAGTTCTGCGTCGTGAGACTAGTCAACATACCCTAATTTTCTAGAGGATCTTTTCCTGACCAGATTTTAACATGGACCGCTCAAGCTGTCCGTATCACCGATCCTAGATTTCGGCCGACCTTAGCATCGTCATGGACCCTCAGCCGTTTTCAAGGCGTTTTCCTAGGGACAATCAGGTCGTTCTCCCGTGCCATCTGCGATCAAGGGACATAGATTGAAACCTGCGCTGCTTCTTGAGAACTTCCCAAACATGAAGTTTGTATCGCGAGACTGCGTCTAGATTGGGTGGGCCTTGCAAAGTAATTAGTGTCTGCGGGATAGTCTAGGCGTAGGTCTTGAGGCTCTCAAGACGCAGCATTCCCGTACTCGCCATCATTGCCGTAGGAGTGACGGTGATCGTGGTAGGCCTGCTCATTTCTAATCACAAGGTCGAGGTTATCCGCTTTTCCGGCAATCAGAGCCAAGTCTTTGCAATCAACGGCAACAGCAGGGACTATTTTCTTCAACCAGTTAGCCAGACGAACCTCAACCTCTGCCAGGATCCGACGATTGTGAGTCTCTACAGGCAAGGAGACACGGCACCTGTCTACAATGGCCAGGTGACCTACTCCCTCACCAAGTCTGGAGGCCAAAACAGCGGTTGGGAACTCAACTGGAATTCGATGTTTCTCCCAGACGGCTTGACTCCCGGCAACTACTATTTCGTGGTCCAACATCCCTCTTGTCGCAGCGGAGTCACGCTGGCGCTATTCCGGGTATCTCGGTGAGCCTCACTCACTCTACGGCGGAGGATTAACATGATCACGAGCAAGATTCCAATTCTAAGGCGATTCCAAGGCAATTTGCAGGGGACTATCAGGCCACCTACTTCTCGGGGTCCGCGTCGCTTAACGCCCTTTCAGGAGGTCTTCCAGACGCTTCTTCCTTCGCTCCAGCGATTTCGGTATTGCAAATGTGCTTGATGCTAGACTCCTCTGGAGAATGACCCAGTGCAAACGCTACGTTCCTTCTCTTATCTCTGACTAACGCTTTGTTGTATTGTTCCTTGACGTATCGGGATAGTTCATTGCAGAGTATTTTCTCGTCATCTGAGAGTCTGAACCCCACGGTCTTGACGTAGCGTGGCAGAAAGATTGGCTTGTCTTCAAAGTCCTTGAGGTCTTCCTTCATCCTCCTGATGAATAGGGGTTGTCCTCGTTCTGTATGGATTGTTCCAGCATATCTGTAGTCGCGAAGAATCCTGGTTCCAGCAAGTCGATGAACAGTCGGAAATTTTCAGGGTCACCCTTATGCGGAGTAGCTGTCAGAAACAAGAGATGTGGGTCGGATAATCTGGAGAGAGCCTCACCAAGCCCTCCACCACATCCCCTTCCTTATGGTAAATGCAGAGTCCTGAGCCATCGCAGATGAAATCGTCACATACAACGTCTGAGCTTTGCCATGTTTGAACACTTTCGCTTCACCGACTAGCAACCCTAAGGGCACAGTGTATTGACGCCATTTAGGTGCCACGGCTCTGCGGGCAGGTTGCTACTTGCGCTCAGCGGCTGGCGGTAGCAGCTTTTGGGCAGTATCTACTACGACTACTGTCTTTGCACCAGCCGCCAATCTTAAAGAAGGTATTTTCCTACCGCAGAACATGCTTCCTTTCAATTATTCAAGAGTACCAGCAGATCGTCTCTTTAGACTTCTTATCATTGTGATGTTACTGCTTCTATCTGTAACGTCTCTGTTCGGTGTTCTCTCGCAGGTCCGTCGTGTGAATGCTCAAACGATTTCTTGTAGAAGTACAATCACGTCTAGTACAAGTCTAACAAGTGACACTCAGAATTGTTCCAATGATTCTGGATGCAGCTACTCTTATGGCCCACCAATTGCTGATTTGGACTGCTATGGAATAGTAATTGGAGCCGATGGGGTGGTCCTAGATTGTCAAGGGCACTACATAGGAGGTTCCAGCAGGAGCTATACTTATGGAGTCTATGCCTACAACTTGAAAAACATTGTCATCAAGAACTGCTATGTTCACAACTTCGACTTTGGAATTTTCCTAGTCAACGTGACCCGTGGTGAACTAGACAACAACACAGTCACAGATTCAGGAGATCCGAATAGGACTTCCGGCGGAGGAGCAGGAATAAGGCTCTTCTATTCTTCCCACAATTCACTCCTGTCCAACAAAGTTAGACACACTCTCGGTGTGAACGGAGCGGGAAGTGTTGCATTCGACATCGCGCTCTATTCTACTTTCAATACGCTTGTCTCGAACTTCGCAACGGACCAAGGCACGATACCCGAAGGGTACGGGTTCAATCTGTCTCAAGGCTCAACCAACAACACCGCAAGTAAGAACGTTGCAGACACAAATGGAGTGGGCTTCGAAGTAGAAGATACGGGAAACAACACTCTTCACGAGAACACAGCGGTGAACAATGACATTGGTATACGAATGCTAAGAGCTGGCAAAAACCTAGTCTACGACAACATCTTCAACAACACACTAAACGCTTTCGAATATGATGAGCAACACTCCAATTACGGAAACATGAACTTCTGGAATTTTACGAAGACCATTGGCACAAACGTTGTGGGCGGGAATTTTATCGGCGGTAATTCGTGGAGCGATTATAACGGGACAGACCAGGATGGGGACGGCTTGGGAGACACGTTCCTTCCTTACACCGCTGGCGGGAGTATTGCAACTGGAGGGGACTACCTTCCAATTGCCCTATCTTCACCTCCGCAACCCAAACTATCTGTAGCAATCTCTGTGAAATCCTTGCTCATCACGGGAGAAGATGTCGCGATAAATGTCACTGTAACTCATACAGGATCTCAGGTCCAGGCTGCTAATGTCACCGTCTACTGGAACAACCCTGCGTTGGTGAACTCTACTGGCACTGGCAACGTCGGAAGCCTCATTGGGAGAGGTGTCACGGATACGAGAGGAGTCTTTAGCGCTCTCTTTTCCATCCCTGTTGTTGGCGCGACAACTCCTATCCTAATCATCGCCCTCGCCAGTAAAGGTGGCTTCGCCGGGGGATTTGGCTATGTTTCTGCATCAGTGTTTCCGCCACCTCCGCCACCATCCAATCTGACACCCTGGGTAATCGCGGTACTCGTAGTGGCACTGGCTGGAGTAACAACCAGTGTCATCTTGATCCTGCGCTGGAGCAAAAAACCGCGCGGCTCTTCCTGAGAGCACAGCATGCATTATCAGTAAGGGCGGAAAATGCTTTCCACTTGGGAAAAAATTGATCCAGTACGATTTACCTTTCCTACGGCCTTAGCCTTCGACCTGAAAGATGTTCTATTATGACTTTTACAGTTCGGTGATCGTTCAATACTTGATGAACTCTTTCACCGAAATCAGTTTTAGCGTAGATTCTAACACCACCCTCGTCGGTGTGTTCACTGACAATCCCCTTCTTTACCAGAAACATAACCCATCGGTCTACTGCTGCCTCACTCCCACCAATTCGTAAGAAGTCCATTCGCCTCGCCTTCCCTCCGCGTTTCTCAATGGCTTCTAGGTACTCTAGTGCTCTGATAGAGGGCCCCGCCGGTAGCTCTGTGAGAATATCGGCGAGGCGAGCCTGCGGTTGCAGGCCTATTCACCGATTTCGCTCCAGATACTTTCCAGTGAGGAGTACTTTCGCCTTAGAAGGGAATAACGTCGATAGCTAGCATAGCCCTGAAGGACCGCGACTATTGCAACGATCAAGAGTACGACAATGAGATATGTCGAAACAAGCCCCTGTGGAAGAACTGCACTGGCATAAAGGACGACCGCAATAATGCCGACTAGGATGCCGAGAGCTAGGTTGGTGGTTGCAAGCTGCTCGTATGTTCCGATTCCATCCAGAAGATCTCCGCTGAGCGTCTTGGCATCAGCTTTCAGTTCTGCCATTATGCTTCCCATCGTTTCAAACGAAGTGCGATCTTCAGAATCCTGCATCCTTGGGACCCTAACTTGCCATTCGATTGAAGACTAATAATGCCTTATCAGAGGCCCAGACTCGGCGAAAAATGAGACCTATTTCGTTTTCGGGAAGAAGTGCGGTTCTGTTCATAATTGGCATACTCCTCATCTCCAGCAGCATCTTCGCATACGCGGTTGCCATTGATGCGACGGCCTATCGCGCACACACGATTTGGCTAACAACAGGCGACTCACCACTTCAATCCTCTTCGCTCAATGAGACAGAACTCATCGGTTGCACAAGCGGAACCTGTTATTTGGAGAAAGTGGGACCAACATTGACGGGAGACACCAGAAATCTCGCCCTAGTGGGAAACTACAAAGAGATTCTTGGGAATCGTTTGAATTTCTATGTCTTAAACAGCACAGAATTTCAGATTTGGCGAAGCGGAACTCCACTCGCCAAGCTTTATCCCATCGCTAACTACACCGACAGAGCTGCACAACCGTTCTCGATCCCTCTAACCAGGAAGGACCTAGACTCAGCGCACTGGTATTTTGTGATGGAAAACTCAACTTCTGCGGGCAGGATTGATGTCCAGATATCGGTGAAAGCCGTCTGGGAGGAGACAATGTCTGTGCAGGGTCAGTCTGCTCAACTATTACAGAGTGCTGACATCCTCGCTACCGGGCTGGCGGTTATAGGAGCAGCCACTACGGCAGTATCTACCTGGTGGGCTATGAAGCACGGGTAATTTCTCATTCTAGTTTTTCGAATACGCCTAGCACGTCTTTACACTGGAACCAACACTACGGTTAGTTCCAGAACTCAGCATTTCCGTTTGAACCACAGATACTCGCAGATCATGAGCAGAAGAATCGAGACTAGGGAAAGGGAGGTGAATAGGATATGAGTGGATTCATGGGTCTTGTTTTTCTCATCGCGGCTGGAGCGTTCTTCTTACTGCCAGTATTCGCAATTCCTGGTCAAAGCATCGACATAGGATATGCAGGGACGCGGGTGTCAGTGACCACACAAGGATCTCTGTCGTACGCGATCTTCCATTGCGGCGAAGTTCACATCACCGGCTCAGCCGACCTGGCGGGAGTACAATTGACACAGGGAGGAATGTACAAGTTCCTCTGCTACTAGGGTAGTGAAGCGCCCGTAATCAACTGGCGCTCAATGCTCTCCCGTTTTTCTTTGAACTTAGTGTTGAACGTCTAGAAGGGCTCTCACACCTTTGCAGATTCATCATTCCTCTCCCCTGACCTGTCCAAACTCAGCATGTGGAATCTGAAAGGGGATTAGTTCCAGAACCTTCCATTTCTGTTCCGGTGACACATACTCGCATCCCAGACAAGGAGGTGAGAATCCAAAATGAAAACAGCAATTGTTGTAGCGATTCTACTCGGAGTATTGACGCTAGGAACAGCTGTCGCAATGTCTTCCATGAAACAAATCTTTCCGCCAGTCCCACGACCACAGGGCAATGCGACTCTCCAAAATGGAGATTTCAGCCAAGGACTAGCCTATTGGACAACTGTGTCTGACCAGACTAGCTCCGGAGTCAGAGGCGAGTATCCGATCTTTGAAGTCTTCACACAAGCCCCGGGAGGCGGAGCATCAGCCGCCTGTTTCCCGAGCGATAGACTAGGCAACCCATTCCTCAACATTGAGACTCCCTTTGGAGCCAACGGCTATGTCGCAGAACAGGTCACTGTTCCAGTGTCCGGTGCACGACTACAGTTCGTCGTCTGGGGCTGGGAGGGCAACAATGCGACCCTCGGCTTCAGCGGACTCGTAGAGGCATATACTACAATTGTGGACGCCAATGGAATCGAGCACACTCTCGACACGTTCAGCCCTCCGGTGATGTTCACGCCATCAGGAACAGTATCCGACACGACAGCTGTCTGCACGGGCAAAGTTCCCATCCTAAAGTCCTATGACCTCTCGGCTTACGCAGGACAAACAGTGAAGCTAGAACTAGGCTCCAGTTCAGCCAACTGTTGCGGAACCAACGCCTTCTTCGATGATGTCCAAGTGAGTACATCGCAAAGCCACCTCAGCATAACACCAGAATGCATAACTCTCCAATACAACCCTAACGATGTTCCCGCTCCGGGAGTCTCCGGCGTCGTAAGGTTCAACTGCAACGGGGGCATAGCTACCCCCTCGCCTGATCTCTATCATGGGGCCTTCGTGGTTGGAGACGGGAGCGGAGGAGCCAGCGAAACCTTCGTCCCAACGTTTACACTCCCGGCCGGGTACTCTGCTCTAGAAGTAGTCGGAGCTCAAGGTCCATGCACGGACACAAACGGCAACACTCGCGTCCCAATATCTAGCGGAGCCCCCATCACACTAGGCAACATAGGTCACGACTACTGCGCCGTCGTCGACAGCTCGCACACCGGAACTCTCCCAACATTTCAGATAAGTTGGAGTGTCGCATAACCCCAACTTCGGGGACACTCCAACATCCCTTTTTTTCCAGACCGAACTAACCAAGAGGGCGAGTAATTGCTAGCCCGCAAGTCGTCTCTTATTGTTCTCGTCCTCCCGCCGGTCTTAAGTCTCGAGTCACTTGAAGTCGCAAGAGACACGTTGGAAAAGTTGGCACAATTTAGCTGAGATCTACTGCTCTGTTACTCAAGCCTCCAGCCAGATAGATGTAGATTTATTCTGCCGATCTCTTGGTAGTCATCGGTCGATGGATGATGATTCAGGTTTAACTGAGTGTCGTAACCAGCGAATACATCGATATTCGAGAAGTGCGTCTGCTACCGAAAATTGACTCGACTAGAGACTGAGACTGAATAAGTGTGGACAGCAAGAACAGGAAGCCACCGGGGAACGAGTTCTACTTTCCCTGGCCCCAGCGGCGTAACCTGCGTGGTACTCTTAAGTCAGGCAAGTTGGTATCGTCCTATTGTTGAAAGGGCAGCTACGTTTTCGGCCGATTCAAACAGCATATTAAGCGGTAAACTTGGTTTCTCAGCGAACTCCAAACTATGGAAAAGGTCCAGTCCCCGTCCAATTCCCACCGACCCGCAGCCAGTCGGGCTCAAACCTACTTGATGATAGGTATTGGTTTTTACCTTATTAACATCATAATTAGCGTTGGGAACATTCTGATCGGCGGTCTTGACATACTCTTCTTTGTTACCTCTTACTACATCTTCTACCCTTTTCTTGTAGTTCTCTTCTTCCCTTTTACTCTCGTTCGAATACTCCCTTCTGGGTTCCTCCATGGCGTTGGTTACCTTAATGCTTTCCAAGTTCTCACTTGGCTAGTTTTCCCTCCTTTATCGATCGGCTTTACCTTTTGGACATGGCTTACGTACCGCATGGCAGGGAGTGGAAGCTACAATCGGACACGTTCCTCTTCTCTGCTACTTGGAATCCTAGGTATGTTTTTCGGCTCGATGATCTCGGGAATCTTCTCTCTCCTTGCCTATGCGAAACAGGGAGAACTGATTCAGCTACCCTTAGGGCCTACGAAAGGAGTCGTTCAGCCAACCGTGCCTTCTCAGAAGTTCTGCAGTAGATGCGGACAAGCAGTGATCCTCGGCATGAAATTCTGCACAAACTGCGGGACGGAAGTCGCGACCACGACAAAGTGACTGAGAGAGTTTTTGGGGGGTTGTCCTCCCAGGTCTCTTTCGTTGGACCGTGAGAAGAGTCCTGAGTGGGCGCAAGTCATTCCCAAGACGACTCTTAGGCAAGTGTTAAGTTGTCGATTTGTCAAACTCGACCGACGTGCGCGCGGTTCGCGGTAGACCTCGATGGGGGAACACAGGCAGGGTTGTCGGACTCCTGTTCGTTCTGTTCGGCTTTATCCTCATATTTCTTGGAATCTTTTCCAGTGCCATTGCAGTACTATCGGGGATTGTTATGCTACTAGTCGGGTCCTACATATCCAGTCAGAGGAAAGAGGCATGGTACATATTCACGGACTCCGAAGCAACAAGTAAACCGGAATTTGCGAGGAGAACACCAACAATATCACCCATTATGGGTCCGTCAGGGAATAGACATCATATTGTCGAGGGCCCAGAAACACTCGTGGCCAGCGAAGTAGCCAACTACTTCCCGATTTGCCCGATTTGCTATGCTCAAGATTCGGTGAAACTATCCGCGGCTTGGAACTTCGTTTCATGTGAAAAATGTGGTGTCAAGTGGGAAGTGCGCCCAAAGCTCCCAGATGGGCAGATTGATTGGTTAGAGCTCGTGACAGTTGCAACTGGCGGGGCAGGAGCACCGTGGGTGGGAATAAAGGAGAAACCTGAGTTCTGGCGACAAATGGGGCTCGAACAAGCACTTACGCCTGACGAGGTTACCCAGTCAACCAGTAGAAAGGAACTCTCGTCAAACTCGCTACGTTCTTGTACGAAGTGTGGACAGCGAAATATGATGGATGCCAAATACTGCGGGAGATGCGGAGCAGAGCTTCAATCGCAGCTTCCAAGCTAAATGGCTCCATGTAGTATCGGACCTCGCGCCTCGACAAATTGGTGGCAACCTCACTAACGATAGGCGATTCAACCAGGACTTCGACCGGAGCCAAACCGTCAGAATCCGATAGCTTTATCCCTGCACGTGTCTACAGGATTGATGACGGAGATTAATTTGCCAGTCAAAACCTTCCGACTGCCTATGATCAATCATCGTTCTCATATCCCTACCTTGCGCAAGTAACAGAACCTCAACCGAACCGATCCCAACCATCTGCCACCATCCGAGAGCGGATTTGAATGCTAGACACAAAATCTCAAAGAGAGACGTAATCGAGTAGACCCAGATCCAATTCTATACTCGTCTTGTTGACGCCCGGCGGGGTTTTTTAGTTTGTTACATACGTCCTAAATTAGTAAGGATCTCGTCGTAAAGCTGGTCTCTCTTGTTGTCGGAGTAGCTGTCGTAGTATAACTCCAAGATTCTGTACCCTCTCTTCCGTAGCAAGGTTCGTAGCTCTTTATCCTTGACCATCTGAGCTGTTCCAAGATGGACCCGGCCATCAACGAATACCAGCAGGGGTCTAGGTTCTATGGGGAAGTAGAAGTCGGCCGTGGTTACAAGTATTTCGATCTGTGTTTGATACGGTATTCGGTTGTCTTGTAGTTTGATTGCTAATTCTTGTTCCATCCGTGAGGGGTTGGAGTGTAGTCTCTCACGCCAGTCGCTCCGCTGACCCGACATCTTTGGCATTGAGCTGTTGTTCGGTTATTGCTCTGACACGAGAATGAAACTGCTTTTGGGATTGCTCGCGTCCCGACCGGTCTCGTCCAGATTCGGACAACACGGGACCTCCTCATCATCAACATCTCGTACGATCGATCTTATGTGCCACGGTGGGAAAGCACAGTTGGGAAGGCAAAAGTGGGAACTGCTGTAGTGGACGAGAAGGGGCGTGTTCTGATTCCTCTCGAGGATAAAACGAAGGCCGGGCTGAAGCCAGGCGTAGAGCTCGAGATCAGCCAGCAGAAGCAAGGCCTCCTGCTCAGACCCGTCACACCGAAACTCATCCGAGTCAGAGCGTCACGCGCCAAATGGGGAAGGAAAGCTTTCCGGACGCCCGCGAGGCCACCTTTGGCGGCTAGAGACAAGATCACAATCGACGTCAGCACGCTCGCAATCTTCCTCGTCGAAGACCATCCCGGAAACAAATACGTCGCACCACAACTCGAAGAAGGCTCGTTAAGTTTGGAACCTTCGGCTGATTTTGATATGTCCAGCCACTACGGCTACTCTCTATCGGACTGATTGGCCTGCCTCTGGTATGGAACTGGGCAGGAGCCTGCCGTAGGGTGTATGGATCTCGGAAATTCTGAGTAGCCCGCTGAACACTTGATGCTCGCCTTCCAGAAATGCCCTAACCTCATCTGGGAACTTTGGTTTGACGGGCGTGCCGCTGATTCCAGCGATAGCGTCCCGATCCTCATATAATGGATATTCTTATTATGACAGATTCGGAGCTTTTTCATGGAACACGGTCGAGAAGCCGACTCGCATTTCCAATCGTCGCACTCGTATTGATTATGGCAGTGCTGCCGGCCCACGCAGTGACCAGGGTTGGCAAGAACATCGACATCACCGCAAGCAACGACCCTGCTGAGCGCCAGCAGGTCGAGCCCACAATAGCCGTCGACCCGAGGAACCCGAACATCATCGTGGCTGGGGCTCAAGATTATCGTCTGCTCAGCGTCGGTGGGCACAGATGGCACGGGTTCTACAGGTCCACAGACGACGGGCTAACCTGGACAGTCAGCCTTGTACCCGGATTCCCTGGAGACAACTCGTCCCAGGGACTCTCGTCTCCTCTGCATGCATTCCAGTGCACATCAGATCCTGTTCTGACCTTCGACCGGAACGGGAACGTCTACTACGCCGGTATAACCTGCTCCACGCCAGGCTTCACGCTGTTCGTAGTCAAGTACACAGGCGACGGCGCTACCTATGCTAGTACGACCGTCTTTCCGATCTCAACTTATCACCATGCCGACAAGCCCTGGATCGCCGTCGATACATCCGGCGGCCAAAACGACGGGAACGTGTACTTAACCTACGACGTAGTATTTGCTCAAGGTCCGCAAGGCGCGACCCTCGTCAGCTCAAGAGATGGGGGAGAGACATGGTCGCTACCCATGGCGATCAATCCTGGCGGCTTCGACACGGGGATCACTGTGGACCCGAATGGGAGAGTATTCGTCTCCAGCCTCAGCAGCGGTTTCCCGCATGCATCTATGTTCATGAGCATATCGATCGACGGGGGCCACACATTCACAACACACAAGACTTTCGGTGTGACAGAACTCCCCCGGAGTTTTCCTGGTAACTCCTTCCGAACCTTCACAATCCCCCAATTTGCCTCAGACAGTAACGGTGTCTATGTAGTCTGGGACGATTATGGGCTGGGGAACAGTAACGTCATGTTTGCCAGGTCCACGGACGGCGGAAACACCTGGACGACGCCAACTCGGGTCAATGACGTCATCACTGGCCAACACTTCTTCTCGAGCATCGAAGCCAGCGGAGGGGTCATCAGTATTGTCTGGTACGACAGCAGATTCGGACAACTCTCCAACGGAACCATAACGGGGCTCAACGTCTTCTACGCACAGTCTACAAACGCCGGCTCCAGCTTCTCGACAAACATGCGCATAACCTCGGCCTCGTTCAATCCCAACCTTGTGGAGAGGGCCGACTTCGGCGTCACTCAACCCTTCATGGGAGACTACATTCAGGTCGCCGCGAGTCCGGGCGCCGCACACCCTATCTGGGCGGACAATAGAGACGCCTGCAGCAACACGGTGCCCATCTTCGGTTGCACCAACCAGGACTTATTCACCGCCACGATAAAGTTCTGAACGGCACGAATTGAGCGAAACCTCTCTACAACTAGAAGACCGAAGCAATTCTGACTGGCTACATCTCTAACGAGTATCTTGAGTTGCGCTTCTTAGTTGGAGGTCCGGCGGCCGGTGCGAACCTACATTTCCCAGCCGATCGTCTGAGCCGTGCCCATAGAACGTCTCTTACCTCTGCTATAAGATCGAAGTTACAGTAGAAGCTTGACCTGCTCCTTCGCCTGGCGTTGAAGCTTTGAAGCGGCTCGGTCTAGCGCTCGGCTTGATAGTTGTGGTTGTTGCTTTGGTCGTTGGAGCAGTCTTATTCTCGAATGCTCCTCCCCAAACCCCGGACAACGTCAACGTGCTAAGCTTCACGTACAACGTCAGCAACAACACGTTTACGTTCTATGCAGCAGACGGCTTCACAAACTACTCTTGGGACTTTGGAGACTCTTCGACTGGCGCGGGGTCGGTTGTCTCACACTCCTACCAGACGAACGGAAACTACCAGGTTACTCTCATAGCTGATCCATTGACTGGTCCGGCAGGGTCTTTGTCAGCATTCAAACAAGTACTCGTTACCACAGTAACCACACTAATTCACCACTATTTCGAAAACTTGAATGTGACCATGGGAAACAGCGCTACCTGACCTCTAGAACTCGTCCGCATGGACTCATAGCAAGGGATTCAGACCCAGGTCCGCCGGAATACACGACCAGACACAAACCAACTCAAAAGTTAAACCCAACAATTGTCTAGGAAAGAGTTGGTCTGGCAGACAATGTCCGTCATAACATGTCCCAGATGTGGTGCAAGCAACGCCCCACCTGCGCGTTTCTGCAGTACCTGCGGCACATCACTAGTAACTGTCCCAGCTCCCACGCTCCCCCCGATGGGTTATACTCCGCCTCCCGCCCAGCAGTACTATCCGTACCAGTATCCCGCAAACTCCTGGGAGGTCGCGCGAACAAACAAGATCAACAACACTCTCACAGGACTGCTCCTACTCGTCATCGGCGTCTTGATCGCCTGGATTCCCTTCGCAGGGTTCATCGGCGGAATAGTAGGCTTCATCGGGGGAATCCTGGTCTACATCGG
>WNGP01009030.1_pt1 | contig 14978 bp, 17 predicted proteins | sample 5407671 | NCBI WGS metagenome assembly WNGP01 (sample SAMN13153381, study PRJNA577476) | soil metagenome | isolation source: 40 cm soil or saprolite under Garry oak tree replicate 2 | place: USA:California | collected 2016-06-15 | reverse complement strand
GCGACACTAACGATTTCGGTCCTGCTGCCCGTTGGCGCTTTCGCGGCCAATCCATTTCTGGATGCGCCAGATGATAAGCCGGTCTCTGCAAAATTCCGCGGCACGGAATGGAGTGATGAAGTTTCAGCAGGCGAAATCCCGCTCACCGCGCGCGTCGTGACAACACGCGTCGCGAAAATGCCGTGGGGCGCGATTCTCAAAATCGAATTTGCGGATCTGAAATCGCGTTCGCCGAAGAAACGTGAAATTCGGCCGGATTATTTCATCGTTACAGATGATCGCATCGTTCTGTTACACGAAGAGAACAATGACGCCGCTATCAAGAAAATCTCCGCAATGGATAAACCGCCAGAATTCGATCCAGGCGATGTTTACGGAATTACGACTGGTAAATTCAGCCGTGAAGATGGCCCGTGGACTACGACGATCGAGCTCAAAGGTGACGAATGCACCTATCTTGCCAGCCATAACTCAGGCCATTTCACAAAGGTCGTTTGGAAAAAAGGCGTTGGATTGGTTGAGTACGCAAGCGGCTATGGCGCGATGAAGGATGGCTATCGGCTCAAACGCGTAGCAACAACTCAAAAGCGGTAAACTCGTGCGAACTTTTTACAAGATTTAACCCATTTATGCGATTCCTGCTTCAGTTACCGCCGCCGGTTTCGTTTTTTATCGTCTCGGCGATTACTACCTTCTTGGGGCTGGCTGGGCTTTACTTAGTGCGAAGGAAGTATTCGGCTGAAGTACTAAAGGAGAACCACGAAGTAGCTGCGATCATTTTCAATGCCTTCGGCCTCTTCTATGGTGTGATGGTGGCGTTTGTCGTGTTTGTTACCTGGAGCGGATACGACGAAGCGACGAAAAATCTGCAACTGGAGGCTAGCGAGGCTCTGGACCTTTTTCATGGCGCCGAAGCATTTCCTGACCCTCCCAAGAAGGTTATACAGCAGGGAGTGAGAGATTACCTTGCTGCGGTTTACAACGATGAAGTCCCGAAGATGTCAGAAGGAGATATTAGCCTCTATTCCGGCGGAGCTCACGCCACTCTGAGAGTGTTGTTTGCTCAGGTGGACGCGAACTCGATTCCCAACAGAGAGCTCTACGCTGAATCGCTGCGATGTGTGAACAACCTGGCTCAGTATCGCCGAATGAGAATATTTGCGGGGAACGATACCGTGCCGCCAGTTATCTGGTTGGTCATACTTGTTGGCGGCGTATTCGCGGTGTCCTACACATTTTTCTTCGGAATGAAAAACATCAGGGCGCAATACCTGATTACCACCACCCTCACAGTCATGATCACGTCGATTTTGTTTTTGATCTACGTGCTCGACCATCCCTTTACCGGGGCAAGCAGAGTGAGTTTGGAACCTTTGAGGCAGGCGATAGCTACAGCGCAATAGGGATGAGTAATCCTGTTCGACCCCCCTCGAAGCTCGGGCAAATTCTTAACGCCGCCTCTTCCTTGTCGGCTTTCCTTTGCGCTTGGTCTTGGCCATTCTGCGCAGCTCCGCTTTGCTCATCGATTTGTACATTCCGCGCGAAGCCCCTCTTAGTGATGACTTGGAGTGTTTACCGCGCTTGGCTGCGAGGGCAGCGCCGGCAGCCATTTGCTGTTTCTTTGACTTTGCAGGCATACACAAATAATTCGTATCTCAACTTCGAATTGGATTCGCCTGCCACGCCGTAGCTGCTCCAAGACGGATTTAGGCAGCAGCGACCTCGCGCCAGAAGAAGTAAACTGGTACGCCTGTCAAGACGATGAGCATTCCGATTCCGGAGGTGGCCGGCGCGAGAAATGCCAGATCGACGATCAACAACCCGGCAAGCAATATCGAAATGATCGGCACGAACGGATAACCCCAGGTGCGGTATGGGCGCTCTGCATCCGGTCTCGTGTGTCGCAAGATCATCAAAGCAACAACCATCAGAAGATAAAAGACCAGATCCGCCGAGATGATGTATTCGAGCAGTTGATTGTAAACATTTCCATAGGTCGCCTCATGTGTTGCGGCATTCACTGTCACTGTGCGCGGCAACACAAGGAACGCCGTCCAGATTGCCTGTGCCACCAGCGCTGCGGCCGGAACATGAAAGCGATTCGTGGTCGCGATTTTTTGGAAAAACAATCGGTCCCGAGCCATCGCATAGTAAACGCGGGCCCCGGAGAGAATCAGCCCGTTATTGCAACCAAACGTAGAGATCATGATCGCTGCAGCCATGCACATCGCGCCCGGCTGACCGAACACGGCCTTCATCATTGCTACGGCGACGCGATTCTGCGGCGCGTGCTGGATCTCCGGGAAGGGCAGAACGGCCAGATAAGCGACGTTTGCGAGCACATAAAGTACGACCACAATTCCGCAGCCTCCCACCAGAGCGCGCACCAGATTTTTTCCCGGGTCACGCACTTCGCTCCCGACAAACGTCACATTTGTCCAGGCCGTCTGCGCAAAAAGCGGGCCGACCATCGATCTTCCAAAGAGCAGTACGAGAGCCAGCCCACCGACGAATGCGAAACCAGGCTGCGCGACCTGCGGGCTCCAGCCGTTGGACCACGAGTTCCACCAAACCGATCTCAGCGCGCCAGAGTTTGCTTTCCAACCCAGGCACAAGCCAATAACAACCACAGCTGCCAGTGCAGCTGTTTTTGCAAATGTGAATGTGTTCTGGATAATTTTTCCAACTTCGAGGCCGCGCGTGTTGCTCCACGTCAGTAGTATGATCAATGCAATCGCGACCAATTGCTCTAGCGACAGGCTAATCGCGTACCCGCCGAACGAGATTGGCGCAACCAGATAATTGTCCGGCGAAACTCGTGGAACGAAAACGCCGAGAAATTTTGAAAACGCAATCGCTACCGCAGCGATGGTTCCGGTTTGAATGACAAGAAACAGGGTCCAGCCATACAAGAACGCGATAGAACTTCCGTACGCTTCGCGCAAAAAAACATAAACACCCCCCGCGCGCGGCATCATGGTCGCGAGTTCGGAGCAACAGAGCGCGCCCGTAATAGTTAGCAAACCAGCAAAAGCCCACGCTAGCAGTAACCAGCCGGGTGCGCCGCTCAATCGAGACGATTCCGCGGACGTGATAAAGATGCCCGAGCCGATCATCGACCCGATGACGATCATCATCGCATCAATCGGCCCGAGGGCGCGAACCAGACCGGACTGTGGGCGATTATCGATCTTCGCGTTCACATCGGCGTCAATCGATTCCGTCATGTTGAGTGAAGCGAAACATCTCTGGCTATTTTGATACGGATGCTTGGAAAATGATCTGAAAGTCTTCGCTTCGCTCAGAATGACAGCGCGTTCATGAACGTCTCTGCGGCGCACATATTCCGACACCTTCACGTTCGAGTTGTGTTCGTAGTTCACGCGCGAACTCGACCGCGCCCGGAGTGTCGCCATGGACACAAATCGTCTCGCCGCGCACATCGACATCGTGGCCTTCAACGGAGCGGACCTTACCTTCGCGCAACATGCGCAGGACGCGCTCAGCAGCTTCCTTTGGATCGCGAAGTAATGCATCCGGTCGCGTGCGCGGAACAAGCCATCCGTCGTTCAGGTAATTACGGTCGGCGAAGATTTCTCGTGCGATTTGCACACCGTGCGTCTCGCCGGCGCGGGCAAGCTCAGTGTTGTCCGGTGCGAACAGAATTAGCTTCGGATCAACCGATTCGATGCCCCGCGCTATTGCATCGGCCAGTTTCTCGTCGCGTACGGCCATGTTATAAAGCGCGCCATGCGGCTTTACGTGATTGGGTCGCACACCGAGCGCGGACGCGATCGCTTGAAATATTCCAAGCTGATAAGCCACGGCATCAAACACTTCCTCGTTGGGCACCTTCAATTCCTTGCGTCCGAAATTTTCGCGATCGAAAAAACTCGGATGCGCTCCAACAGCTACTCCATGCTGCATCGCCGCAGAAATGGCAGCGTGCATTGTGTCGGAATCGCCCGCGTGAAAACCGGTTGCGATGTTGGCCGAGCTGATGAGCTCGAACAACTCGGCATCGTGTCCGGATCCTTCGCCGAGATCGGCATTGAGATCGACAGACAATTTCATAAGACTTGAAGGCTCAGACCGATGCGGAAGCGTTCGAGTTCGCGCTCGCGTTCTAGCAAAAGGCGATGCGCATCGGCCAGCGAAACTTCGGAAAAGCGCACGCGGTCGCCTGCTCGAAGCTGCGCCGCGATCCCAAGATCAACCGTGATCACGTGCCCTATTTTCGGATAACCACCGATCGTTTGGCAATCTCCCAAAAGCAGAATCGGCTTTCCGCTCGGGGGAACCTGGATTGTGCCCGGAGCCACTGCTTCAGAAATCAGTTCGCTCTCATCGACCCGCTTCAGTTCTGGACCATCCAAACGCACACCCATGCGATCGGAATCGGGTGAAACAGCGAACAATTCGTTCGTGAAATGTTGAATCGATGAAGCGCTGAAGCGGTTCCAATCCACCCCGCGGACGAATCGCAACACCGGTTCGCGCCTTGCGGGACTCACCCAATCATGTGGCGCAGTCCGCAAAGAAATTCTTTCTGTAGTCCCGACTAGTCGGGATGACCGCCGAAATTCGCCCAAGAATAACTCGTCTCCATCGCGCAGAGCGCGACCGTTGAATCCTCCAAAACTGGCTCGGAGATCGGTGGAGCGACTACCGAGAACAATTGGAACGTCGATCCCGCCGGAAATTGCGAGCCATGATCGGCATCCAATCTTTGGCGGACCGAATTTCAGTTCATCCCCAGCAGAAACTAAGCAAGCGTGTCCCGCGGGTAACGCCGCCGGTCCAACGCGCACATCGAATTCGCCACCGCACCAGGCTACGATTCGCTCATCCTGGAAATGCAGACGCATTCCGGCAAAAGTAATTTCGAGGCCGGCGGCATGTTCATCATTGCCAACGAGTAGATTCGCCGCACGCAACGCAAACAGGTCGAGCGCGCCACTTAACGAGACGCCGAACTCGCGAAAGCCGATGCGCCCCAAGTCCTGCACGGAGGTAAGAAATCCCGCCCGCGCTACGAACATGTTCATCGCATCATGATCCTAAACGGAGTGAAGGATCTCACAAAAGCTGATGGCTCAGGCAACGTTGCATGGATGACCTTCAGATTGCCTGCGATCCTTCCCGTCGCTCGGGGTGACTACCTTTCATCGCTTCAACGAACTAAATTCTTCGCGCGTGATTGCACGAAAACGCACGCGATCACCCGCCCGTAAGAGCGTAGGCGGATCTTGTTTTGGATCGAACAATCGCAACGGTGTGCGGCCGATGAGATTCCAGCCGCCCGGGGAGCGCAAAGGATAAATTCCGGTTTGCCCGCCGCCAATGCCGACCGACCCAGAAGGGATTTCCTTTCGTGGAGTGGTTTGACGAGGCGTCGCTAGTACCTTCGGAAGACCCGTGAGAAACGGGAATCCGGGAACGAACCCAATGCAGCTCACCCGATATTCAGCCGCACTATGAAGATCAACGACCTCTTTTGCCGGGATTTGCGCGTGTCGCGCAACGTCATCGAGGTCTGGACCAAACTCGGCGTCGTAGCAGACTGGAATCTCGACCAGGCGTACATCGCCTTTTGTAGTTCTCCCGCGTCTGCCGCGGTCAGAGGTCGCGGCTATCACACGCTGAACTCGCTCGTTTAACCAGTCGAACGCTCGATCCGATTGCCCGCGCGCTTTAGCAGCCTGCATTGGGTCGCAGAAGACTGCGACGCTAGTGTAAGCCGGTGCGACTTCAGTAACGCCGGGAATGGCCGCACTTCGGAGTTGCTGAAACATTTGCAAGACTTCGTTCAGTGTTTCCTCGGGCGCGTCTTCGAATCGCTCGCGCACGCGAACGATCAGCGCGGAATCTCCGAGGGGGACAATCTCCATTGGCGCTAGTCAGCTTACTCTGCGCGCTTTGCTTCGATCTCGATATTGATCGCAACCGTTTGGCTGATGCCGGAGACTGTTTCAGTCGCTGGGGCAAACACCAAATTGAAGTCGCGCCGCGTGATTGGATCGACCGTTACGCCCCAGCGCGTCTGGCTCGTCTCGTTGAGCGGGGTAAGTAATTTCACGTGAAGTGTTACGGGCTTCGTCACGCCGTGCATGGTGAGGTCGCCGAGAATGTCGCCACTCTGCGGCCCGGTCTGTTTTACGCTGCGGCTCTTGAAAGTGATCTGCGGAGATTTTTCAACATTAAAAAATTCCGCGCTGCGCAGATGATCGTCGCGCTTTTTGATGCGGGTGTCGATGCTGCGCACGTCGATCTGCGCCGTTACGGAGGAATTCTCTGGATGCTCGCGGTCGACGTTGATCCGGCCATTGAACTTCGCGAACTTTCCGTGAGTTGTGCCCAGGAATTGATGCACACTGAAACCGATCGTTGATCCTGACGGATCGAATTTATATGTCTCGTTGGCCAACGCGGCGGAACTCAAGCCGGCGATTAGGACTGCAGCGATAACATTAGGTACGACCCGTCTCATAGATGACGCTGTCATGTTGAGCGAAGCGAAACATCTCTTTCTATTCCCGTGGGCGATTCGCGAAGAAATGACCAGAGATTCTTCGCTTCGCTCAGAATGACATTCAATTTCATTTCGAACTGTCTTTCGCCTCCGTCGCAAGCGTTTTCAAGAGCGGCGTACGAGAAAGTGGCAATCGCCCGAACAAATTCCCCAGCGCAAAGGCGGGATCGGCTTTCAGTCTTCTCATATCATGGACGCCGGCGATGCGCGCCAGTTCAGTCTCGAAATGAGCAACCGCGCGCGGCGTCGGATCATTTGCATCCAGGTAACCGAAAGCCCGACGCAACAGCATAAACAACTCTGGCTCCCGATGATCTCGCTCGGTGCAAATCTCAATTAGCTCGACAAAATAAGCTGCGGTCTGTGTGCGCAGGTAGTTGCTGCGAATTCCGGCAAACGGATTTTTCAACACGACTTCAGTAAGCGTATGCAGATCCGACCTCCGGCTTCGCACGATGGAAATTTCTGCTTCAAAAAATAAATCCAGCTTCCCCGTAAATGAACTCTTAGGGCGGCGCGCGCCTTTAGCGACGGTCTGGATGCAGCCGAATGATTCCGTGCACCACGACACGATCAGACTCGTGTCGCTAAGCTTGCGTTTGCGCAACAGGATGGCAGCCGTTGTGTCCACAGTGCAAGTTAGCACACGCGGCGATTGTAGAGGTGCTTGTGCCAAGCACCTGCCTCTGAATTTCGGCGTTCGCCGCGGCGAACGCCGCTACGTCATTAGCGATTCATGATGTGCAGCGCGCGTTTCTCGACATTGAGCGCGGCTTCTCTCACTGCCTCGCTCAAGGTCGGGTGCGAGTGAGTGGTGCGGCCGATGTCTTCGGAGCTGCCGCCGAATTCAATCACTGAAACGGCTTCGGCAATTAATTCTGAAGCGACGTGGTGCAAAATGTGTGCGCCAAGAATACGATCGGTTTTCGCGTCGGCCACGAACTTGACCATTCCTTCCACATCATCACTGCAAAGCGCCCGGCTGTTGGCGCGGAATGGAAATCTTCCGACTCGATAATCAATCCCCTGCTCTTTCGCTTGCTCTTCAGTGAGACCAACTCCGGCAAGCTCTGGGTTCGTATAAATGATCCCGGCGATGGCTTCGTAGTTTACGTGACCGGCCTTGCCCGCGATGATTTCGACGCAGGCGATTCCTTCATCCTCGGCTTTGTGCGCGAGCATCGGCCCGGCGATCACATCACCGATGGCATAAATACCATCCACATTCGTCCGGAAATGTTTGTCAACTTTGATACGCCTCTTCTCGTCGAATGCGACCCCGACCTTTTCCGCGCCTAACGCATCTGAGAACGGGCGGCGCCCAACTGAAACGAGAACTTTGTCTGCTTCGAATTTTAATTCTTCGCCATTTTTCGCTGCGGTCACAGTCGCGTGGCCCTTGTCGACTTTGACCGCGCTAACTTTCGTCTCCAGGTGGAACGTGATTCCCTGAGCGGTGAGTCACTTCGGAACCGAGGCGGTTCCAAACAGAACCCAGCTCCAGTCCGACCGCGCCCGCACCGATGACCAGAAGTTTCTTTGGCGCTTCTTTAAATTCCAGCGCTTCAGTGCTGCTGACAATCGTTTTGCCATCGAATTTCGCGAACGGCAGTTCTGTCGCGGCGCTGCCGGTGGCGATGACGATGTTTTTTGTCTCGATCTCCTGCGTATCACCTTTGGCGGATTTGACCAAAACCTTTCCAGGCGCGGTGATCGTGCCGGAGCCCGCGAACACGGTGACCTTGTTCGTCTTCATCAGCGAGCGCACGCCGCTGTTGAATGTCTTTACCACCTTGTCCTTGCGCTCTTGCATCTTCGCGAGATCCACACGCGCTCCGTCAATGACGATGCCGTGCTTGGCCGCCTCTTTTTTGACGAAGATGAAATGATCGCTTGACGTGAGAAGGGCTTTGCTTGGAATGCAGCCAACGTTCAGGCAAGTCCCGCCCAATTCCTTGTCTTTTTCGATGAGGGCGGTCTTCAGGCCGAGTTGGCCGGACCGGATCGCAGCAATATAACCGCCCGGTCCCGAGCCAATGATAACAACATCAAACTTTTCCATACGTCATTTTGTCATTCCGACCGAAGTGGAGGAATCTCTCGGACGTAAAAACGGAAAGAGCAAGAGACGCCTCCACTTCGCTGCACATCACAAGGAGACTTAAAAATCCAAGGGCAACTTTTTTGGGTTTTCGATGCAGTCCCTCACTTTGACGAGAAAAGTGACGGCTTCTCTTCCGTCAATGGCGCGATGATCGTAACTGAGCGCCAGATACATCATCGGGCGGACTTCCACGTTCCCATTCACGGCAACAGGTCGCGGCATGATTTTGTGCATGCCGAGAATGCCGCTTTGTGGTGGATTCAAGATCGGCGTGGCAAAAAGCGATCCGTATACTCCGCCGTTTGTGATTGTAAACGTGCCGCCCTGCAGATCCTCGATCTTCAGTTTTCCCTCGCGCGCCCTGGCGGCGAAGTCCGCAATGACTTGTTCAAGCTCGGCAAAACTTTTCTTGTCCGCCTCACGTGCTACCGGCACGACGAGTCCACGCTCCGTCCCAACGGCTACACCGATATCGTAGAAATTGTTTTGGATGAAATCGTCGCCTTCGATGCGCCCATTGACAACCGGCACGGCTTTGAGCGCTTCTACGCATGCCTTAATAAAGAACGACATCAAACCAAGTTTGACACCGTTCTTTCTTGTAAAATCCTCTTGAGCTTTGCTACGCAATTGTTGTACGGCGCTCATGTCACATTCATTAAATGTGGTAAGAATCGCTGCGGTGTGCTGCGCCATTACCAGTTGCTGCGCGATCTTACGGCGCAGCGGCGACATTCTTTTCCGCGTGAACCGGCCATCTGCGGAGGGTTCAGCAACTGTAGCCGACGGCGTTGCCGTCCCGGGGAAGCTCATAGCTTCCCCCGCAGTTTCTCTTCTCTGAGCAGGGTGCAGGACATCAGCTTTAGTTAAACGTCCGCCTTTTCCCGTGCTCGAAATTTTCTCCGGCTCAAGTTTCTCTTCTTCCACAATGCGGCGAACGGCAGGTGAGAGAACCGTAGCTGCAATGGATGACTCCGCTCTGCCGCGGTTAGCGCTCACAGCTACAGGCTCTTTTCCTTCCGCGGCTTCTTTTTCTGGCTCGGGTGCTTTCTTGGTTTCCTCGGGTTCTTTCTTTTTTTCCGAAGCCTTCTCAGCCTTCTTTGCTTCAGGAGTTTTCTTTTCCTTTAGCTGCTGCGTTGAATCTTCGATCGTGGCGACCACTTCGCCGATCTTTACTTCCTGGCCTTCTGGCACTTTCGTCTCGAGCACGCCGGCTTTTTCAGCAACGATCTCCGTAGAAACCTTGTCAGTCTCGAGCGTGAAGAGTGGCTCGCCTTCGTTTACAAACTCCCCAGACTTCTTATGCCAGACGGACACGACACCGCTGGTAATTGATTCACCGACCGCCGGAATTTTCACTTCGATGGCCATTCGCGAGAGTTACGTAAGCTAATCGAGCGTCGCGGTCGAGAGACGTTTCGTCAACAATCGACGCCATGCAGGTGCCTTGGCTTCAGTGCGGGAATTAAACAAGATTAACGAGATATGGCGAACCTTGCGAAAGGAAAGGAGCATCGGCGGCACATTTTCGTGCTTGCCGATACCCACAATCGTTTACCGGAAAGAGTGCTTGAGATCGCGAAAGGTGCCGATGAAATCTGGCATCTGGGGGATGTTTGCGCCGAGAACATTCTCGACGAGCTTCGCGCCGCTGGGCCTCCAGTCACGGTCGTGCGAGGGAATTGCGACAGTAATTTGGATTGGCCGCTGGTCATCGATCTCGTGCGAGGCGGATTGAAATTTCGTCTGCAACATGTGCCGCCTGACCACTTGCCGAATGACGTTGATATCCTCCTCCACGGACATACGCACGTCCCACGAAACGAAAGGCGCGGAAGTGTCCTGTTTCTAAATCCCGGTTGCGTGACGCGCGCGAACCAAGGGGCGCCGCCAAGCGTGGCGTGGCTCGAAATCTCGGACGGAAAAATTGACTGGCAGCTCGTCCCGCTTCGCTAAAGCAAGGAGATCAGCTATCAGTCGCTTGCCAGTCGCAATCCCGCCGCCTGCTGATTCAGGCCACAGCTAAGGACGATTGCGCGGCGCGCTCTTGGTATGGACGTGCGGGCACGTGGAAGCTGCAATGAACCCGTCGAGCGTACGTGAAGAACAGGCGGAAGCTCTCTCGAACGTAAGGCTTGAGCCGCCAGCATGATCTGCCATAGCCCCGCAGCACCCACGCTTTCGCCCAAGGCTGGTTTCGCCGTGTAAACAATCGCATTTGGAATTACCACCTTCAGCGCCCGGCATTCTGCTTGATCGACGAACGTGCCATTGGCGCTCGAGACCACAAAGTCGATTTCGGTTTCAGCGAGATCACGCAGGGTTCGTTCCAAAATTTTCTCCGCTTCGGCGCGCTTCGTAAAACATCCACCGGGATGAGCGGATTCGATTGTGAATGGGCCATCTTGTCCGAGCAAGATTGCTCCCGCGCCTTCGCTCAAAATCATTCCGCGTGGTTGCTTACTGAATGGCTCAATCGGAGGCGCCCGACGAAGCAACCGCCATCGCCGGTAGGCGTCGCACAAAAGCCAATCGACTTCTTCCGTTCCAACGACGAGGCAGTGTTCGAGTGCCTCATTCGCCATCAGGTCTTCGGCCATTTTTATCGCCGCGAGGCCAACCGCTCCGTCGCCCACCAAGGTATAAGTAGCTCCAGTAATACCGAGAATCGCCGCAAGATGGCTCGCTGGAGCATTGAAGACGGTTTCCGGAAACAACAGCGGGCTGGCCGACTGCGCGCCTGCGTCAACAATGTCGCGGTAAAAACGTCTTGTATAAATCACGCCGCCATTTGAGATGGCGAAGATGAGCGCAGTTCGTTCTGCATTCTGCAAATTTAGCTCTACCCCTGCAGCGCGCAAGGCTTCCAACCCTGCTGCTGCTGCAAATCGCGAAATGACACTGGCTCGGCGAAGGCGCGGATAGCTGAATCCCGCCATCGCCGATTCCGATACTCGGAAAGCGCTGTAAGATTGCTCACTGAACGGTTCCGAAATTGTTGTCGCGGACGCCTCATGCCCTTGAAGCAACCGTTCCCACACTGAATCAACGCCGCTTCCCAGGGGAGTCACCCACCCCATGCCGGCGATTGCCAGGCTCATGCTTCAAACCTACGCATGAGAATCGAAGCATTTGTTCCACCGAAGCCAAAAGAATTCGAAAGGACTGTGCGCAAAACAGCCGGCCGCGATTCGTTCGCCACAATGTTTAGATCGAGATCGTCATCTGCCGCCCGAAAATTGATGTTTGGAGGGAGAAATTGGTGTTGGAGCGCCAGCAAACAGACTACGGCTTCGATCGCACCGGCTGCTCCTAGTGAATGACCCATCATGCTCTTGGTGGAGCTCACCGGAACGCCATTAAACAATCTGTTGATCGCCTTTCCCTCGGCGGCGTCATTAAACAGCGTGGCTGTGCCGTGGGCATTGATGTAATCGATTTCGTTCTCTGCAACGTGCGCGCTTTGAACAGCCCGCTCCATCGCTTGCCGCGGCCCGATACCGGAAGGATCCGGCTGTGTGATATGAAAATTATCCGTAGAAATTCCGTAACCGATGATTTCTGCCAGAACAGGTGCACCACGTCGTTGGGCGCTGTCGAGGTTTTCCAACGCAAGGAGCGCAGCGCCTTCTCCCAATACCATTCCGGTACGATGTCGATCAAACGGCCGGCATTTCTCCGGCGTTGACGCTTGAAGCGAATCGAAGCCGGTAAAAACCAGTTCTGAGAGAGCGTCATAGCCGCCCGCCAACACGCGTTGATAGCGACCCGATCGCACACATTCGAAAGCATGGCCGATCGCATTCGTGCCCGAGGCACATGCGTTCGCAATCACCTGGCATGGCGAAGAGATTCCGAAGGACTCCTGAGCGTCGATTACAGGCTTTTGCGCGGGATAATTTGCGATCCAGGTCGCCGCGTGCCGCAGGTCCCCAGCTTGCCGTAACGAGCGGTAGTAATGTTCGCCATACGACATGCCGCCGCTTGTTGTTCCGATTACTGTCAACTCGGGCTCGAAGTGAGGTTCTTGCGCTACAACTTCTGCTAGCGCTTGAATCATCATGTGTGAGGCGCGATGCAGACGACGGGAACGCGGCACCTCAGCCTGGGTCGCAAGGAGACGGTCGTCGGAAACTTGACCAGCAGTTTTACATCGGCATTGGCCAACGGAAAATCGCGTGACAGGGCTAATGCAGTTTCTCGAATTGCGCAGCGAATCGAGTGTTTCAGTCAGTCCAAAACCCAGGGGGCTAACCACGCCTGCAGCCACAACCGCGACACGAGCACTGATGTTTTTCCGGTTCGAGCTGTCTGATTGAGCCATGGTTGAAAGGAAAAATTGCGTCGCGATTTTCTATTGCTTTCTTACAGGAAGCATCTTACAAATGTGCCAAAAGGAAACGGAAGCCTGGGAGTTGGTGGATTGTCAGTTGAGTTTATTCAGTGGCGATTTGAAATCCGATAAGCGGGAACAGTGACCTGGCTGCGTTTTCCAGAATAAACTCAATGGGAACTAAATTATACGTAGGCAATCTTCCCTTCAACACCACGGAAAACGAACTGCAGGAGCTTTTCTCACAGGCTGGAACTGTGCAGGAAGTCACTCTCATGCAGGACAGATTCACCGGCAAATCGCGCGGCTTCGCTTTCATCACAATGGGCTCGGAAGAGGATGCTCAAAACGCCATTTCCAAGCTAAATGGTCAGGCCATGGAAGGCCGTCCATTAACAGTAAATGAAGCCCGCCCGCGAGAACCACGAGCGCCCGGCGGGGGTGGCGGACGCGGTTACGGTGGCGGCGGTGGATATGGCGGTCGCCGCGAAGGTGGCCAGCGAAGAGGCCACTGACGAGTTCGCGAATCACGGCTCCTGCAGAAGAGATTGGGCAGGGCTGGATTCGAACCAGCGAAGGCGTAAAGCCAGCAGATTTACAGTCTGCCCCGTTTGGCCACTTCGGTACCTACCCTTGCTGTAGCGGAACATTCGCAGCGGCGAGGTTCCGCATGCGAACGCTAATTGTCTATCGTTATTGAAAAAATTCAACGATCGCGTTGACCACATATCGCTGGACTTCGCGCGAAATCTGCGAATAAACGAGTAGCGCTGGCGTCTCGCCAACCGCGGTTGCTCCATAATTTGTAGCGGCTAATGTTTTTGCATGGCGCTTCTGCGCGGGCTTTTTTGGTTCGCTCTGTTCATCGTTTTCACATTTTGCTTCGTTGTGCTGTTCGAGTACGGCCCTCGCGACTTCACCGGCGGTGTTCAGAAGGAGTATCTCCGGGTAAAATCAGTCGTCGTAAAGCAAACGGAAAAAATAGGGAAACCAAAAAAGAACCGCTGATCCGCGAGCAAGCGCCTGGCTTGCGCGAATGGGGTCATTCGCCTCCACCCGCGATCGCCAAGGTTTCGATTGGCAAAGGAACAAGAAAATCTTTTGCGTTTTCAATCTGCAAGACTGGCCGGGCCAGATTTGCCGCGAGAAAACTCGTATCTGGTGTGGGAGCGATCGCGGCTTGTGCGGCGATTTCGCATTCAGCCAATTGTTGGATAACGCGCGAAACTTTTTCGCTCAAATTGCGATTATCGGTGAATTGAACTGTGCAAATGCCGGGTGCGGTTGCTTCTACAAACGGACTGAGAGTAAACGCGTGGTGAATCAAGATTTCCTGGATCGATTTTTCCTGCATCTGTGCACGAGTTTTGATCACCACGCGCAAAGAACGGGCCAGAGCCTGACTAGGAGTCATTCCTTTTCGAATTCCCGCTTTTTCCGCAGGCTCGTTCAGTTGAACGATGACCGGTTTTCTTTGCTGTTCTTCGATCAATCCCACTGGTTTGGCGCGAAGTTCTGGCTGATGCCGGGTAGCAGCCTGCAAATAGAAATTCGGCAGGTAAATCGTCGCAAACATCACTCTAACGGACCCCTGATTTCTCACATCTGATCGGTGAATGAAGATGTGATCGTTTCACAACAATTCGCACCCGTGAAAGCGCATCATGCGTGTCGAAAGTTTCGAGGTTCCAGGAATTTTCGAGGACAAGTTTCAGTTGTGCACTGCCGACCATTTCGTAGCGACTGAGGACCAAACATGCCGTAGGAGCTAATTCGACGAGCCGTTGCAAGCGATACCAGGTCGTTTGCGGAATTTTGCGCAATTCTTCCGGCGAGTTCAGGACAAGATCGACAATCACGAGCGGGAAATTGCCATCCCGCAAGAGCAGATCAGCCGCTTTGATCGCTTCAGGTGCTTTGCTACAACGGACCCAAAGCAGGTGCCGCATGGAAGCATTATTTAACCCGCAGGGGTCAAAGGAATCGCGTCCATCAATTAGCGCGAGGAA
>WNGP01007213.1_pt1 | contig 14982 bp, 15 predicted proteins | sample 5407671 | NCBI WGS metagenome assembly WNGP01 (sample SAMN13153381, study PRJNA577476) | soil metagenome | isolation source: 40 cm soil or saprolite under Garry oak tree replicate 2 | place: USA:California | collected 2016-06-15 | reverse complement strand
CCGCTACTACGTGCTGACGGTGGTGCGCGGCGGCTACCGCACCGAGATCGCGCGAAAAATCTGGTTCGATCGCAGGGACCTGCAAGTTTCGCGCATCGAGAATTTCGGACCGCATGGAGCGCTGCTTTCCGACGTGTACCTTTCCGGATGGGAAACGGTAGCGGCAGCGGAGCCCGCCACGCCTTCTCTCGCTTCGGACGCGGTTCTGGCGTTCCCGCGGGTCATCCGGATCGAGCGGCCGCACGACGATTACCGTCTGGATTTGCAAGTCACGAAGCTGGCGCTGAACGAAGAGATTCCCGCCGACCACTTCAAGCTGGAACAGCCGACCGGAGCGGAGCTCGTGCGCGTGGGCGAAGAAGCGGAGGATAAGAAGCCGTGATGGGCGAATTCATCTTCCGCAATTTGTTCCACCGCCCGCTGCGGACGCTGATCGCGGTGCTGGCGGTTGCGGTGGAAGTAACGCTGGTGGTGATTATCGTGGGGCTGACGTCCGGCCTGCTGACAGAGACGGCCAAGCGCATTGAAGGCGTCGGCGCCGACATCATGTTGCAGGCGCCCTCTTCGTCCGTGTTTCTGGCCTTCAGCGGATCGCCGATGCCCATCAAGATCGCTGACAAGCTGAAAGAATTGAAATACGTGCAGTATGTCTCCCCAGTGCTCTTTCAGTTCAATACCTCCGGCATTGAACTCGTCTATGGAATCGACCAGGAGAGCTTTCGCGAAGTCTCGGGCGGCTTCGTGTTTCTCCAGGGCCAGGACATGCAAGGGCCGGACGACCTCCTGGTGGACGACGTAGCCGCAAAATCGAAGCACATCACTGCTGGCCAAACGTATCGCATCTTCGACCACGACTGGCGCGTTGCCGGGGTCGTCGAGCACGGCAAGGGCGCGCGGCTCTTTGTTTCTCTGGCAACGCTCCAGGAGTTGATCGGCGCGCGCGACAAGGCTTCCGTCTTCTTCCTGAAGTGCACCCGGCCGGAGCACACGCCCGACGTCATCGAACAGATGCGTCAGCTCTTCCCGCGTTACGAAATCCGCCCGCTCAAGGATTTCCTCTCGCTCATGACTTCCACCAATATTCCCGGGTTGGAGACCTTCATCGACGCGATGATCGCGCTTGCCGTCGCTATCGGGCTGTTGGTGATTTTTCTTTCGATGTACACCACGGTTATCGAGCGCACTCGCGATATCGGCGTGTTGAAGTCGCTCGGTGCGGACAAACAGTTCATTGTGCGCGCGCTGCTCTCCGAATCTGTAATGGTTTGCGCCTTCGGGATCATTGCGGGGATCGGCTTGAGCTTCGCCGTGCGCGCCGGGTTTGTGGCCGTCTTTCCCACGCTGACCATCTTGATCACGCCGGGATGGATGTTGCGCGCCGCGGGAATTGCATTCAGCGGCGCGGTATTCGGGGCCAGCTATCCGGCCTGGGTGGCCAGCCGCAAAGACCCCGTGGAAGCCCTCTGTTACGACTGACCGTAGACCTGGCCCGTCGGCTTCTCCTTCGCCTGTCGGCGGATTCTTGTGACACTGGAGCGCACTGCGATGCCGCTCGGCCGCGCCCGGCTGATTTTCCGCAACTTAGGGATGTAACCGCGGCCACACGCTTGCTCTCCAAAGGCTAGGCAGGGATGGCAATCGCGGCTACAATACGGCAGCCTACCGAGGAGTGCATCCTCCCGGGGCTTTTCAGCGTGGAAGCAATACTGAAGACCGAGAATCTATGGAAGCTTTACCGCGCGGGCAAAGTGGACGTGCCGGCGCTGCGAGGGATCAATTTCGAAGTCCTGCCGGGCGAGGCCGTGGCCGTCATGGGACCTTCCGGCTGCGGCAAATCTTCGCTCCTGTATGTGATCGGCGGCCTGGCGCAAGCCTCGCGCGGGCGCGTGCTGGTGGACGGCAATGATCTGACCGCGATGAGCGATGCCGAGCGCACCAAGCTGCGCCGCCACAAGATCGGCTTCGTCTTCCAGCGATTTAACCTCTTGCCGACGCTGACCGCGCAGGGCAACATCGCCATCGCGCAGTACATTCACGGGGACGGCTTCGATCCGCATCGGTTTGACGTGGTAACGAAGATGCTCGGCCTCGATGGCCGGCTGCACCACAAACCATCGGAACTTTCCGGCGGCGAGCAGCAGCGCGTGGCCATCGCGCGGGCGATCATCAACGAGCCGAAGATCCTCCTGGCGGACGAGCCCACGGGGAATCTCGACACGAAGAACTCCGAAATCGTCCTGGCGATGCTGCGGCAGCTTAACAAGGACCTGGGGCAAACGGTGGTTATGATCACGCATAACCCGGAGGCAGCCTCGTATTTTGACCGCATTGTGCACATGCGCGACGGCGTGATTGTGGACGGCGCGTCGGCGGATTGACATGCGCTCTCTCGGTCGGGTCCTCAAACGCATCTTCTTCTGGTCCTACGACCGCGGCACGTGGCAATACGACGTCGCCGTGGCGGCCATACTGGTCTTTGTGCTGCTGACTCCGCGGAGCTGGTTCCACGACGAACCGCAGGTGGGGCTGCCGGCGGCGTCCGGTGGCGTCACCCTGGTCGAAACAGAGGGCGCCACGCGGACCTACCGCGTGGATGCGCGGCTTCTGGCGCCGCCGTTTCGTACGCCGGAACTCTCGAACGATCTCCACAATACCCTGCAGCGCGCCATACCGGATCTTCGTGGTAAGGGTTTCTCCATCCTCCGCATCGAGCCCATTCGCGACGCGGACGGCACCGTCATCAGCTACGAAGTTCAGGTGCAGCGCTAGGCTTGCTCGGTGCCTGGCGTGGGTTGACACACTGCCCGGAAAGCGCTGTTCCGGTCACGGTTTTGCGTGTGTTAGCATCGAACTTAAGAAGAATAGTGCGAAGAACTCCGGCAGGGGACAGGGGCCAAGCTTGAGATCGGTGTTTTTCCGGGCGTACATCAGACTCTGTGCTGTAGTCGTTTGCATCGGCCTCGCATCGGGAGCACAAACGGCCTCCCGCTGGACCACGGAGGCCGTCGTAAAACAACTCGACAGGGCCGCGGGCGAGTTCCGCAGCCTCACTGCCGACCTCGAGCATGTGAAGTACACGGCGGTCGTCAAAGACGCCTCCACGGAGTCTGGCCAGATCGCTGTGCGCCGCGACGAAAAAATGCGCATCGAAATCAAAAACCCGGATCCGCGCACCATTCTGCGCACCGGCGATTCCCTCTACATCTACAACCCGAAAATCAACCGCGTCGAAGAGTACGACCTCGGCAAGAACCGCGCCATGGTGGACCAGTATCTGCGCTTGGGCTTCGGAACAAAGGGTGAAGATCTGAAAAAGGGTTATCTACTCACGGTCTTGAACGAGGAAAACTTCGACAATCGGAAGACTATCGTGCTGGAGCTAACCCCGAAGTCCGACCATGTGCGCAGCCAAATCTCCAAGATTCAACTGTGGATCGACGAGTCTTCTTGGGTTCCCGTCCAACAGAAGTTCTTTGAGGCCGGCTCTGGCGATTATTTCCTCGCCCACTACACGAACATCGTCAAGAACGCGCAGCTCCCCGATTCCCGCTTCAAACAGGACTGGCCCAAGGGTGTGACCCGCGTGAAACCGCGTTTCTAGCGTTCCCTCAGGCCCGCGCCGTTTTTTCCCCCGCCAGAAGTTTTTCTTTCTTCTCTAATCCCCAGCGATAGCCGGCAAGCTTGCCGTCGCCGCGAATGACCCGATGGCACGGAACGACGACGGAGACGGGATTAGTCGCGCAAGCGCGAGCTACCGCCCGAACGGCACGCGGACTCCCGAGCGCCCGCGCGATCTGCCCATAGGTGCGCGTGTTCCCGTACGGAATGCGCTGGAGTTCCTGCCAGACGCGCCGCTGAAACGCTGTCGCCTGCACATCCAAGGGCAGGTCTAGGCGCGGCTGTTTCCCTTCCAGATGGCGCACGATGGCCTGGACCCACGCGGAAAACGGCTGGCCGCCAGGAGAGATTTCCGCCTGCGGATATTCCTGCCGCAGTTCGTGGACAAGTTTCTTCTCCTCATCGCCGAAATACACGGCCGAGACGCCTCGATGCGTGGCGCCGATAAGGATTCTTCCGATGGTCGAGTCCGTGATCGTATAAGCGATTTTCATTCCCTTTCCTCCTCGTTGATAGGTCGCCGGCGTCATCCCGAGCTGGGCGTTGCTGCGCTCGTACACGCGGCTCGATGATCCGTAGCCCGTCTCGTAGAGAGCCGCGGCCACGTTCTTGCCCTGTCGCAGCTCGCGCTTGAAGCGCTTCACGCGCAGGGCGTCGGCAAATTCTTTGGGCCTGAGACCCGTGGATTGCCGGAACGCGCGGCGTAGCGTTCCCGCCGTGGTCCCGAGTTCAGCGGCAACCTTGGCGAGCTGGACGCTCTCTTCGTCGCCGGTTTCAAGTACCCGAGCTGCTCGCGCGACGAGCGCCGCGGCGGCGTGCAGCTCATCCGGCCGGCAGCGGCGGCACGGTCGGAAGCCCTGTCGCTCGGCGTCTTCCGGGCGCGCGTAGAAAACCACGTTCTGTCGCAGTGGGCGTCGCGCCGGGCAGGATGGACGGCAATAAATCCGCGTTGAACGCACAGCAAGAACAAACTTTCCGTCCGAGCGGGGGTCGCGCGCAAGCACAGCGCGCCAGCAGGCTTCGGGGTCCATGGCCGCAAGCGCGGGAACGCGTTTCACCGTGGTGTGGTTCCTGTTCATGACACGCCGAACTTAACGCACTCGAATAGCTCAAATCTATCCGAAATAGGGCGCCAAATTGAGTCTTTCTTCAGGCTTCCTCGGGCACGGGGATTGCCGCCTCTGACTCGGCAGGAGTTTTGTGCGGCGCAGTGATCACCAGGCAAACGGCGGTGAGAATGATGGCCGCGGCAAGGCCTGTGCGCAAAGTCAGTGGCTCACCGGCAAGCGCCCAGCCGAGGAACAACGCGACGACAGGATTCACAAAGGCGTACGTGCCCACGCGCGCGGGCGTACTGTGCTTCAGCAGATAGATGTATGCGGTGAATCCGAGGCAGGAGCCGAAGATTATCAGATATCCGAGCCCCAGCCACGAGCGCAGCGAGACGCTGGCGAGATGTACGCCGCGCCATTCACCCGCCAAAAGTCCGACTCCCCAGAGTACGGCGCCGCCGGCGAGACTTTGCATAGCGGCGCCCAGCAGCGGCGAGCTGGGCATCTTCCCATGCTTGGAGTAGAGAGAACCGCAGGCCCAGCTAAACGAGGCTATGACGAGTACTCCCGCCCCAATCGGATCGACGCGGCCGCTTCCTCCCAATCTCGCCGGTCCCACCAGCAAGACGAGTCCCGCGAAACCCAGGACGATTCCCGCCGCCACGCGCCCCGTCGGTCGCGTTCCTCCTGGCCGCAACCACTCAATCACGACAAGCCACAAAGCCACCATGGCTACCAGCAGAGCCGTCAGCCCGGAAGGAACAAACTGCTCCGCCCAGCACACGCCCCCGTTGCCGACGAACAGCAGCAGGATTCCGGTAACCGCAGCGGTGCCCCAGTGTGCGGCGCTCGGCCGGATTCCCGTTCTTACTCGAAGGAACGGGTACAAGATCAGGCCCGTAACCAGGTGCCGCGTTCCCGCAAGAAGAAGCGGGGAGATCGTTTCGATTCCGATGCGCATGGCGAGATACGTCGAACCCCAAAGCACATAGATCGCTGCGAAAGCCAAATAAATAGTTAGCGTCATGGGGGTGTGCGTGGCGGATACTGCCTCCACGCGCTCAGTGGCCTTCGCCGGGTCAAAGGATTTGAGTGATCTCGCCGCCATCGCCAAAGGGCCTCGTGTCCACGCTACTAGTACCGTTCCAACTATTTTCCGCTAGACTCGCGCGCGGAAAACAACCCCATTCCCGGCGGTTTCCAGGCGGGGACTTTGCCTCAACAAGTTGGAACGGCACAAGCGTCCGTTTCGCTGTGTCGAGTTCCGTATTGGATGAGAGGAAGGTAGAAAAGGCTCAGCTTGAGAGACGGGTCTAGTACCATTACTAAGTGTTTTAGTTTACGACACTTCCTGAGTTTTCCACAGGTTGACGAGAGCACTTCTCCGGTGACATCGTAACACCCCGCTTCACGACATCATTTCGCTGGGGGCGAGATGAGCGCTGGCAATCGCGCAATATCTCTCAAATTGGGTACCACTAGGGAAGCAACGGCCGGACTGCGCATGGCTAGCGCGGCGAGTCCCCTCCCTGAAACGGAGCACGAACTTCCAAAACTCCAAGTGCTTACCCTATTCAAAGGGCCGCGGCCGCGGCGGTTTGCCCGTGTGCCCACGCACACGGTAGGCGTTCATCCCGAACAACGCGAGTATCCGCGCGCCACGCTACGGCTGCCTTTACGCCTGCGGAGCGTTGATGGCGTGGAAGAAAAGTACCCTGTGACGCTGGTCACGCGGGACCTCAGCGCGACGGGAGTCTGTTTCTTGTGTCCGCGCGAACTCCCCGTCGGCGCGTGCCTCGAACTGGAAATCGTGCTCGTCAGCCGGCCGCTGGGCCGCGGCAACGTCATCATGATCACAATTGCGACCGTCCGGCGCATCGAGCCGGCCGCAACGCCGGGCTGGTTCGGCGTCGCCGCGTCGTTTGATGACATGGAGTTCGGCCGCGACGACGTGATCCCTTCGCGTTTCCTCGACGCATAGTATTTCGCGATTTCCCTCAGCAAAACTTTCCACAGGCCATGCCCTTGCGCTTTTCACAAGTTCCCTTCTACACTTCCGCCATCCATTACATCCCGGAATCTCTCCGCAGCGCAGGGGGCGCGGGTTTCCGCCGGGGTGAGGATACGGGGGAAAACGAATGAGGCGAATACTGTGTTCTATCGCTGGGATTTTGCTCTTGTTGGGGTGTGCCGCGGCAAGCCGCGGGCAGGTCCAAAGCACGACCGGCACGATCCAAGGTGACGTGACCGACGCAAAAGGCGGCGGCGTGCCAGGTGCCGCCGTCGAGATCAAGAACCTATCCACTAATTATTCGCGCACCGTGACCACCGATAACGATGGCCACTTTGTCTTTCTTCTTCTCCAGCCCGGTAACTACAGACTGACGGTGACCAAACAGGGGTTCGCAACGACGGTAGAAGAAAACATTTCGCTGACCGTCGGCCAGGCGATCACCCTGCCGATTGGCCTGAAAGTCTCTGCGGTTTCCGAAAGGGTTGAGGTTTCGGCCGTCCCCGTCGTGGAAACCACCACAACGTCCTCCGCCTCCACATTGAATGAGCTGGCTGTAGCGAATACGCCGGTCCTGGGGCGCAAGTTCGAGGACCTGCTGACTCTGACGCCAGGCGTCAGCATCGTGCAGGGACCGGACGGCGACGAAATCAACTTCAACGGCCAGCGCGGCATCTTCAATAACATTAGCCTGGACGGGGGCGATTACAACAACGGCTTCTTCGGGGAACAGATGGGAGGCCAGCGCGCAGCCATCGATATCTCCCTGGAGGCCGTCAAGGAGTTTCAGGTCGTGGCCAGCGGCGCCAACGCCGAATTTGGCCGCACCGCGGGTGGCGTCGTGAACGTCATCACGAAGTCCGGCACGAATGAAATTCACGGCAGCCTGTTTGAATTTCAGCGGCTCAAAGCTCTCAGCTCGAGCACCTCCGACGGAAAACCGCTCGAAGGCTTCCATCGCGAGCAATTCGGTGGAACGGCGGGTGGGCCGATCATCAAAGATAAACTGTTCTGGTTCGGCAGCGGTGAGGGCATCCGTGAGGACTTGACTCGCAAGAATCTGAGCGTACCGCTCGGTGCCGCCTGTCCGGTGGTCAGTCCCGTTGCGGGGGTGGACGACACCCTCATCAACGGCAGCCCCGAATGCCAGCGGGTGGCCTTGCTGAATTTCTACAAGGGAGCCCCATTCAACAAGGATGAAGGAAAGCCGGTCGATCATGCAATCCGCAACGGCGCGGCCTTCGGGCGTGTCGATTACAACTTGAACGCCAAGAACCAGATTTTCGGCTCATACAATTTTGACTGGTCCAAGAATACGAACCAGACGTTTGATGTACCGGACTACGGGACAACGGCGAACGGCATTGAGGGTCCGTCAAAGATTCAGGCCGTTAATCTGAACTGGTATACGACGCTTTCACCCACCAGGCTGAACGAGGCCCACTTCACCTACTCACGTGAGAACCGGCCGCGCGGCACAATCGATCCATCGAGCGTGCCGGACACGGCCATGGCGTTCGGGCCGACGTTCCGGTTTGGCCAGCCCTTCTTCCTCGAGCCGACGATTGACGAGCTCCTCTGGCGGACCCACGTCAAGGACAACTTTTCGGTCATCCGTGGCAAGCATACGTCCAGGTTCGGCGGCGAATGGGTACACACTCGGAATACACAGATCTTCCGCGGCTTTTTTACCGGCCGCTACATTTTCAGCAGCGTGACCGGCTTTCTCCACTATGCCACGAATTCAGGTGTCTCAGGATTCGGCCCGACAGCCGTTGAGTGCGACGATTCCACTTTCACTCCCGTCGCCTATGTGGGGCCGAGTCAGGCTTGTCCGGCTGGGTCGTCTCCTTCGGGCGGGCCCCTGTTTCTTTATCTGCAGCATGGGCCGACGAGTCCCAGCGAGACGCTCGATCAATCCGGCTTCTCCGACATCGTAAACAACGAATTCGCACTCTTCGCTCAGGACACGTGGAAGGTCACGCGAAACCTCACACTGAACTACGGCTTGCGGTGGGAGGCACAGCACTTCCCATCGATGACGATTTCACCTTCTCAGGCGGCGTACGGCCAAAATCTCAGCGATCCAAGATTTCCGTCGACGGGGAGGATTCCGAACCAGAACAAGATGTTCCAGCCGAGAATCGGGCTGGCCTGGGACATCCGAGGAAATGGCAAGTCCGCCTTGCGGGCAAGCTGGGGCATCTTCAATGCTCGGCAGAACATGCTGACGCAGGTCGGAGCTATCACGACGAACGGCGTCCAACAGCAGGAGATCTTCGCCGACACTGGATTTAACACCGCCGGCGGTAACCCGCCGACCTATCCCAATACGGTTCAGGTACCGCCGCCGCAGTGCGGGAATTTCCCTTGCTTCCCGGGTGTGACCGTGTTCAGCCGGCTCGCTTCATCAACCCGAATGTGTGCTGTTCCACGGCGGATTTAGTCCTTGCGCCGAATAGTGACGTCAACCCGACCGGCCCGGTGTACACGGGTGCGGCGCCGTTCGGAAACTTGGGTGGCATCACGGACACGGTGAGCTCGGCAAAGTCGCTCTACCGGGGCGCAACGATTGGCGTGCGGAAGCGCTTCAGCCAGAGGTTCCAGATGGAAGGTAACTACGTGTATTCCGAGGATCTGGACGACGACTCCAACGAGCGCGACCCCTTCACCTTCCGTTACCTCGACCTCTACAATCTCAAAAAGGAATATTCCTATTCCGATCGCGACGAGAAGCATAAGTTCAACTTCTACACGCATGCGGAGCTGCCGGTGGCCTTCCAGGTCGATGTACGGATGCAGGCGCATACTGCCCAGCCCGCCAGCAACAATCCATTTGGAACAGGCGCGGGTCCGTTGTGCAGCCCGAACAATGCCCTGCACCGAGTTCTGGCGGATCCGACGACGGGAGCACCGGTCGACTGCGGCAGGAATTTCCTCCGCAAGGACAACGGCTACTTCGCGTTTAACTTCGCAGTGCAGAGACCCTTCCACCTCGGCGAGCGGATGAAAATCATTCCGAAGCTTGAGACGTTCAACGCGTTCAACAACAAGAACAACGTGAACACGGTGTCCACGCCGATCCTGTTCAATTTTGACGGCTTCCTGCGGCAGGGCGTAGGCGACCCGAGGGAGGCGCAGTTGTCGTTGCGGTTTGAGTTTTAGCGGCAGCCGATTCACGGTGCCATCTTGCGAGGAGGGGCGCACTCGTGCCCCTCTTTGTGTTTTGGGCGCGGGCTTGGCGTTATGACGAGCAGGCGAGCTCCTGTTACCATCCATCGCGATGAGAGAGAACGGGAGAAGCGTAGTGCACGGCGTGCTATTCGACTGGGATGGCACGCTGCTCAACTCCTACGATGCTGATGCGCAGGCCTCCCTGGCGTCCATGCGCGAACTCGGGGTCCATTGGAGCCTGGAACAATTCCAGCGGCACTACTCGCCGAACTGGTATCGCTCTTATCTAGCTGCGCGGCTGCCGCCTGCAAAGTGGGATGCTGCCGACCGCATCTGGCGCAAGCACTACCGGAATCATCACTCGAAGCTCATGCCGGGAGCGCGGCGAGTTCTGGCGATTCTCTGTCGCAGGCATCGGCTCGGGCTTGTAACCAGCGGCGATCGTTCGCGCGTTCGGCAACAACTGCGCGAATTCCGACTGACCCAGCGTTTCGCCGCTTGCGTCTGCGCCGGAGACACGCTGCACCGCAAACCCCATCCGGCGCCGTTGCAGCTCGCCCTGAAGAGAATGCGGCTGCGGCCGGCCGAGTGCGTTTACGTTGGCGACTCGCCGGAAGACCTCGAAATGTCGCGCCGCGCCGGTGTGCGCGCGGTTGCCGTGCTGGGTCCGTTCCCAACCGAGAGACGATTGCGCGCCGCGCGGCCCGAACTTTTGCTGGAATCGCTTGACGAGTTACCAGAGGCGCTGCGAAAAATCCAATCATGAGAACGAGCAGTAGCTTGGATCGCTGCGCCGCTGGCAAACAGGCCGGGCCCTAAGGCTTCGCCGCCGGTGCGGGCGCAGCCGGTGGCGCCGGAGGTTTCGGCGGGCTGATCTGCTTGAAATCCGTCCACTTGATGATCAGACGGATCGCCACATTCTGATCCTTCAAATGCACAAAGTCGTCCGAGCGCGCGTAATTGGGAAGCCAGTATTTTCCGTCCACGTTTTCGCGGTACGTTTCAAAGATCGTGAAGGGCAGCGTCGGCGAATGCACATCGCCCAGGTCGGTGACCCATTTTCCGTACGTCTTCACGACATCCAGAAATTTGTCGTCCACCCAGATAATGCCATCGAAATACGCGCGCTGGCGCTCGACGGTCTTCGGCTTCACCTGGAAGAGGTAGCACTCGATTTCGTCCACTTGCTCTTTGCCGACGTATTTCAGCTCGTACTTTGCGAGCTGGCCGCTCGTCAGCGGATAGGCCGGAACGCGCGCCAGGGCCTCGATGTCTTCCGGCTCGAAGCGCAAAAAGCGCAGCTTTGCTTGAGACTGCTTCACGATTTTGTCATAGAGTTTACCCTCCGCGGTCGCTCCCGGTTCGGTGACGAGCTCGTATTCCCCAGCCGGCTTGTCGTCCGGCCCGAACTCCACAATGCGGATCGTCTTCCGGAACCAAAAATGCGTCCGCGCCTCCAAATACTGATCTTCCTTCTGGGAGAACCGCTTGATGATCTCTTCCGGTGGAAGGTCGGGCGGCTCCGGAGTGGCCTCTGTGCTGAGGCGCCGGACGTTGTGGTCGGGCGGAGGAGTCAGGGGCCCGGGGCCGGGCGCCTGCGCGCGACACGGCGCTATCAGCAGGAACGCGGCCGCCAGTGCGGCCACTGCCGGCGCGGCGTGAATTGCCGCAGCGAAAGAAAAGCGTGGCTCAGCGATCGTCATTGTTGATTTAGATGCGCCGTCTGCCCCTCGGGAAGCGATGCGCCCGCCACCAGTCTACCGCAGGTCTCTCCGCGCAGTTTCCCGCAGAAACGCGCTCCGCCGGAATCAGACGGTCTGGTAGAATTTTGCGCTTGTGTCGGAAGCTAAGCACGCGAGACGCTATTTTATCTCCGGCATGGTGCAGGGCGTCGGATACCGCTTCTTCGCGCGGGACGCAGCGGAACGCCTCGGGTTGTCTGGATATGTGCGCAATCTCCGGGACGGCCGTGTCGAGGTCTACGCCATCGGCGGCGCGGAGCAACTGGCCGAGTTTTGCGCGGCGCTCCAGCGCGGACCTTCGATGGCGCGGGTGGCGCACGTCGCCGAGGAACGCGCGCAGCTCGATGAGCGCTATGCCGGTGAATTCGTGATCGAACACACTTTTTGAGGAGCTGGCGGGATGGACCACTTGAAGAAGTTGATCCGCGAGATTCCCGATTACCCGAAGCCCGGGATTCTTTTTTATGACGTGACCACGCTCTTGAAGGATAAGAAAGGCTTTCATACGCTGATCGATGAACTGTGCGAGCACTACGACGGCCATCACATTGACCTCGTCGCCGGGATCGAAGCGCGCGGATTCATCTTCGCTCCAGCGCTGGCGTACCGGCTCGGCGCAGGCTTTGTGCCCGTGCGCAAACCGAAAAAGCTCCCATCGAAGACGGTAAGCGTCTCGTACGCCCTCGAATACGGAACTGACACCCTCGAAATGCACGAGGACGCCGTCCAGCCCGGCGAGCGCGTGCTCGTGTGCGATGACCTGCTGGCCACGGGCGGCACGGCATCCGCGACGGTCGAGCTGGTGCGCAAACTCCGCGGGAAAGTGGAAGGCGCAGCGTTTGCCGTCGAGCTGACCTTTCTTAATGGCCGGAAAAAGCTCCCTGGCCTGGATGTTTTCTCGCTCATCCAATACGACAAGTGAGGAGCGCCAGATAACTCGCAGAAGGCAGGCTTTCTGTGGAAACCATCAACAAATGGACGGAACGCGATCACGCAGTCGGATACTTGAGTGTCGCGGATAGGATTCCCCACAGAAAGGAAGGCGAAGGCGTGCTGCTCGAACACATTCCCTCCCATACGAATCGGATCCTCGACCTCGGATGTGGTGACGGCAGGCTCCTGGCTCTGGCCTTGAAAGAGCGGCCGAAGGCTCAAGGTGTTGCTCTGGATTTCTCGCCGGCCATGCTGCAGCGCGCCCGCGAGCGATTCTCCGGAAGCCCCAACATCACCGTTATCGAGCACAACCTGGACCGCCTCTTGCCGGAGCTTGGTTCGTTCGACGCTGTTGTGTCGAGCTTCGCCATCCACCACTGTTCGCACGAACGCAAGCGCAGCCTTTACGAGGAAGTTTTTCGGATACTCAGGCCAGGCGGTATTTTCTGCAACCTCGAGCACGTATCCTCCCCCACGCAGCGCCTCCATGCTCGGTTCTTGACCGCGATAGGGGAAAGCGTTGAAACCGAGGATCCGTCGAACAAGCTGCTCGAAGTTGAGACCCAGCTCGCCTGGTTGCGTTCCATCGGCTTTGAAGATGTGGATTGCCATTGGAAGTGGCTCGAGCTGGCGCTCCTTTGCGGATCGAAACCCGCTTGAGATAGCCTGTAACTCAAAGGCTCCGCTGACGGACGGCCTCAAAAAGGACGATGCCGGCGGCAACGGAGACGTTGAGCGAACGCACGGGACCCGTCGTGGGCAGCGAGACAACGAAGTCGCAGCGCTTGCGCACCAGATCGTGCAGGCCCTTCCCTTCTCCACCGAGCACAATCCCCACCGGTGAAGTGTAGTCCGCCTGCGTGTAGTTTCTCTCCGCGCGCTCCTCCAAACCGATCAGCCAGTAACCCGCCGCCTTCAACGCCTCCATGGCCTGCGCGAGATTCGTCACTTTGGCCACGGGCAAATGCGCGAGCGCTCCGGCTGAGGCACGCGCGACCGTATCGGTGAGACCCGCGGCGCGGCGCTCCGGGAGAATGACGCCGTGCGCGCCCGCAGTGAGCGCCGTGCGGATGATTGCGCCGACGTTGTGCGGGTCCTCGACACCGTCCAGAAGCACGAGAAGGCCTTTCTGTTTGGAATCCGCGCTGGCGCGAGCGAGGACATCCTCGAGCGAGGCGGGGGAGCGTGCGGCGGCGACGGCAACGACGCCTTGATGCTCCTTGGCCCCGGCGAGGCGGTCCACTTGGCCGCGCTCCTCAAACCGCACGGCAACACCGCGCTGGCGGGCAAGCTGGACGATCTCTTCGACGCGCCGATCCCGGCGCCCGCGGGCAATCACGATACGCTCGAGCGGACGGCCGGCGGCCAGCGCTTCGTGCACGGGGTGGATGCCGGTGAGCTTTTCCATCGGCTCAGTCCAGCCCGGCGCAGAATTCAAGGATGCGCGCGCGGGCGCTCTTCACCGGAGGGGCGAAAGACCATTCCGCAGCTTCGTCGAGCAAAAGGATGACGCGGTCGAGCTCGCCTTCCCCGGCTCGCCCAGCAAGCGCGAGCCGGATGGGATGGAACAGCTCACGGCCCCGAATCTCAAGCTTGTCCTTGAGGTGGCTGACGATCTCCTTGAAGCGGTCGGAAGTGACGGAAGCGCCTTCGAGAAGGAGGAGCGCGAGTTCACGCAAGACTTCGCGCGCGCCATACCGGGAGAGGACAACGTGGGAATCGACGCGCGCGAGGATTTCTCGGGCATCGTAATGGAAGACGAGAGCCAGCAACTCGCCGAGCGCGGCGAGGTCCGCGGCGCGCGGACCAAGCAATGCAACGGCGCGATCGCACCAAACGGTTTGCGCGGGTGAGAGCTCGCCCGCGAGCCAGCCGCGCTCGCGGAGAATGGAGGCGACATCCTCGGCAGAGAAGGGGTTGACCTCCGCGGCTGAAGATTGGGAACTCTCGTCTATGGACATTTCGAGAATTTTATAGGGCGAAGCAGCGGGCACGGACGCACACCAAAGCGATCATGAGTTCACAAGCGTTGCGATGGCGTGAGCGGCGATAGCCTCGCCGCGGCCGACCGCGTCCACGCCTTCATTCGTCTTAGCTTTCAGGCTGATCTGCGTGGGCTTGATTTTAAGTGATTTCGCCAGTGTTTCCTTCATTGCCGGAAAGTAAGGGCCCAGCTTGGGCTTTTCGGCGATCACAACGGCGTCAATGTAGCCGATGCTCTGCTTGCTATTCTGCAGTACCTTGGCGACCTGTTCGAGAAAAATGAGGCTGGACACGCCCTTCCACTGCGGATCGGTGTCAGGGAACAGAGTGCCGATATCGCCAGCGCCAGCCGCACCGAGGACAGCGTCGCAAATGGCATGTACCAATACGTCGCCATCGGAATGACCGACAGGCCCTTTGTCAAAGGGAATCTCAACTCCGCCGACGACGAACGGGCGACCGGCGTCGA
>WNGP01007275.1_pt1 | contig 14984 bp, 13 predicted proteins | sample 5407671 | NCBI WGS metagenome assembly WNGP01 (sample SAMN13153381, study PRJNA577476) | soil metagenome | isolation source: 40 cm soil or saprolite under Garry oak tree replicate 2 | place: USA:California | collected 2016-06-15 | reverse complement strand
GCGTGAGTCCGATCACACCGCCATAGTGACGGTGCCCGAAAGACAACTTTCGCTTGCTATCGGCAAGGATGGACAAAATGCGCGGTTGGCAGCAAAGCTTACAGGATGGCGCGTGGATGTCACGAAACCCGTTGAGGGTGAGGTATACGAAGAGCAATTCGAAGAGCGGCGCGAACCGATGACCACCCACAGTGGTAGGCGCGAACGGGGAGATCGTGATCGCTCGCAAAGCCGTTACGAGCGGGGTGATCGCGATGGCGGCTCAAGACGTTCGCACCAGCAACGCGGCGGTGGCCGCTATACCGCGGCGCTGGATGAGGATGAGTAAGTAGTAAGTGAGGAGTACTTTGGAGGTACCTATGGCGAAGACAGCAAATAAGCAAGTGAAACGACCAAAACACGTTCCCTTGCGCAGCTGCGTCTCCTGCCGGGAAACAAAGCCAAAACGCGAGCTGCTGCGTGTCGTACGCACACCCGATGGGCACGTGCTCGTTGATGCAACCGGCAAAAAATCTGGACGCGGTGCCTATCTCTGCGCCCGGCTTTCTTGCTGGGAAAATGCCATCAAGAAAAAGCGCCTCGAGCAGGAATTTGAAGTGACGATATCTGATGAAGACCGCGCAGGCCTGGATGCTTTCATCGCAACACTACCTAAAGATGAGCCTGTACAGCAGGTCGCAAAAGTCCAGGCCACCCGCAACAAGGCTAAAGCGGAATAACGGGTAGGTCCTGATTTGTTATTGCAATTAGGAGTATAGTGCGCTATACTGAAGTATACTTATTAGTTATCCCAGTTTTCTTTTGGCATCCATCTGTCGATTGGATGCAAGTTGAAAGAAATGCTAATAACAGCATCCAACCAATTGGTTGGATGAAGGTCGAAATAGACAAACCTATGAGTCATTATATCTCTACTCTTGATAGAGGCACAGCCCCCCGTTCGGAGGGCAGTTTTGGCAAAGTTTGCGGAGCGACAGCTATGACCTGTTAAACCATAGCCCCTACGCCAGAGAGCGCAGACAATATATGCCTGGCACTGCACCAACGAGGGACTGTCACCTTCCTACTGGAAGGCGGCAGTCTTTTTATGTGGCTGTGAAGAGACATTCTCGCCACCCTCAGTGGCGTAACCTTATATAGAAGGGGGTCATCTTCATGAGAAATACATCTGAATCCCCAGATGCAAACGAGCCGGCCAAAACAACTCCAACACGCAGTCGTACAGGTGCCCGCTCAAAATCTGAGAATGCCACACCCGTTAGCCAGGAACAGGAAGCGAAGAAAACGGTAGTCAGCCCGACCTCTGCACGCCGCGGCTCTTCCACCAACAGTACGGTTTCGCCCACTCGCGCACAGACGAAGGGCGAGCCTGAAGCAGCAGCTGCACCTGCTGCTCATCCAGCACCTGCTCAATCGCAGCGTTCAGTTCCAACCCAGCTCAGTAGTGGTGCGGCAGCGCCTGCTCAACGGCAGAGTGGCGGCGTTCAGTCCCAGCGTCCTATGCGCCCTGCTGGCCCATCCACGCAGCAGACTACAACAGCTAACCGTTCCGGCAATGTGACGCAGCAACGCCCTGCTCAATATGGGCAGCAGCCGACAACAAGTCCGCGTCCAGGTGGCAACCGTTATGGCGGCCCATCGACCGGTGGCAATCGGACGAGCGGGCAAGCATATCATCCCGGTGCTGGTCGTCCGGGAAGCCGTAATGGCACAACAGGGCAGCGATCACAAGAGCGGCGTGCAGCAGCGGTGAAGGAGAAACCAACCGGGCCAATCTCTATTCCGCCGCAGATTATCGTAAAAGACCTGGCCGAGTTGTTGCACGCGACACCCAACGAGGTGATCCGTGGCTTGATCAAGCATAGCATTTTTGCCAGCATCAATCAGGTAGTTGACTATGATAAGGCCGCACTGCTCGCACAAGATCTCGGCTTTGAGCCGACTCAAAGCGCTTTCACTGTGACACCTGCTGTACAGCGCGATAAAAAGGGCTTTTCAGCGAACGAGGCCATGATGGCGACACGCATGGAAGATAACATGATCGTGATCCCGCCTGTCGTCACCATCATGGGACACGTTGACCATGGCAAGACCTCGTTGCTCGATATGATTCGTAAAACGAAGGTGGCAGCCGGTGAAGCCGGTGGCATTACACAGCACATCGGTGCTTATCAGGTGGAGGTCGACGGCAAAAAAATTACATTCCTCGATACCCCTGGTCATGAAGCATTCACTGCCATGCGTGCCCGTGGAGCGCAGGTAACGCACATCGCAATTATTGTGGTGGCGGCTGACGACGGCGTGATGCCACAGACACGCGAAGCCATCGACCATGCTCAGGCCGCAAAAGTGCCGATTATCATTGCACTCAACAAGATTGATAAAATCGATGCCAACCCTGATCGCGTCAAACAGCAACTGGCCGAAATCGGTATTGTTATCGAAGAGTACGGCGGGGACGTGATCTGTGTACCGGTCTCGGCACGCAGGGGCACCGGTATCGATGATCTGCTGGAAATGATTTTGCTCGTGGCTGAGATACAGGATATTCGGGCCAATCCGAATCGTCCGGCAACCGGAGTGATTATCGAGGCCAAACTCGAAAAGAATACCGGCCCGACCGCGACAGTACTGATCCAGCAGGGCACGCTCAAGATGGGTGATAATATCGTGGTTGGAGCTATGTCAGGCAAGGTGCGCGCCATGTTCAACGACCGCGGCAAGCGCATTCAAAAGGCTCCACCCAGCACGCCAGTCAGTATTCTAGGCTTGCCTGAAGTACCGCAGGCTGGCGACCGCCTCGAAGTTGTTGCCGATGAGCGTACAGCAAAGCAGATGGCTGCTAAGATTGCAGAGCAGCGCCGCAGCGAGACGGGTCCGCTTGGACAGGTCAGCCTTGATACCCTCTACATGCAAATGCAGGAGGGTCAGGTGAAGGAACTGGATATCGTACTGAAGTGCGATGTGCAGGGTTCTGCTGAAGCAATTAAGAATGCGCTGACGAAAGTCGGCGAGGAGAATATCAAAGTACGCCTGATCCACGAGGGCATCGGTAACATCAACGAAACGGATGTCCATCTCGCGGCAGCCTCGGGAGCCATCATTATCGGCTTCAATGTCAAGGCCGATGGGGCGGCCCAACGGCTGGCACAAAAAGAAGGCGTTGATATTCGCTACTACAATATCATATATAAGCTAACTGACGATATCCAGGCTGCGCTGACAGGTATGCTCGAGCCTACCTATCATGAGGTAATCGAAGGGCATGCCGAGGTACAGCAAACGTTTAAGGCTGGCAAAAACCTGGTGATTGCCGGTTGTCGCGTTCTGGATGGCAAGATTACTCGCTCCTCGCAGGCACGAATTATGCGTAAAAATGAGAAGGTCTACGATGGTAAAATTGCCTCGCTACGACGTGGTAAAGACGATGTGCGCGAGGTAGCCAGCGGTTACGAGTGCGGCATCGTACTCGAAGATTTCAATGAATTTGAGGTCGGCGATATTGTCGAGACCTTTGCGCAAGAGCGCGTGAAGTCGGGAGCTTAAGTAATGTTCTGGCGATCTGACGCCCTTAAGGGCGTCAGATCGCCAGGAGCCGAAGAATATTTCCGCGAGAGAATTAGACGTATGCCAAACCCACATCGACAGGAAAAACTTGGTGAACTCATCGCGATAGAACTGAGCGATTTGCTGCGTACGCGTGTGAAGGACCCACGCGTTGGATTCGCTAGTATAACGCGTGTCGAGGTCAGTGGCGATTTGCGCCATGCCAAGGTATTAGTGAGCGTCCTGGGCAACGAGGATGAGCAGGAGGATACGATTCGGGCGTTGAAACACGCCACGGGGTTCCTGCGTCACGAGCTGGCCAGCCGCCTCACTTTGCGCTATATGCCGGAGCTAGTATTCAAGCTCGATACTTCGATTCGAGAAGGGGCGCGCATCCTTGACCTTATCCGCGAGAGCGAGAAGGAGCATCAATCAGTGAGCGATGGAAGCAGCGATGAGTGATGAACCGTGTCAACTGAATAATCAGCTTGACCCTGTGCTGGTGCAACAGGCAATGGCCATGGTAGAGCCGGCGCAGCGTATAGTCTGCATTGCGCACGAAAGCCCTGATGGCGATTGTATTGGCTCTGCGCTCGGCATGGTTCATATATTGCGCCTGCTGGGCAAAACGGCTGTTGCTGCCTGCGCGGACCCTGCCCCGAAAAACCTTTCGTTTTTGCCAGGCATTGAGTTGCTGCAACAAGACCTTGGCAACGAGAACTTTGACCTGGTGATTGCGCTGGATGCCGGTGAATTAGTACGTTTCGGCTCATTATATGAGCGGCATCGCGCCTACCTGGACAATGTCCCCATGCTCAACATCGATCATCACGTCAGCAGCGATGGCTGCGGGCAGGTGAATATCATTGATCCGAGTGCCGCGGCTACGGCTGAACTGGTGGTGCTGTTCCAGCAGCAGGCAGGCTTGCCGTTGAATCGCGATGCGGCCCTGTGCCTGCTCACAGGTCTGATTACAGATACAAGCTCCTTTCAGTTCACGAACACCACCCCACGCTGCTTAGAGGTGGCCGCGCTGCTGCTGCGTGCAGGAGCCATACCGGAAACAGTAGTGCAGCCCATCTACAGAACGCGACCATTGCCACAAGTCCGCCTGCAGGCCATGGTGATTGCTAACGCCAAGACGGCTTGCGAGGGAAGATTGATCTGGTCGCAGGCTACAAAGGATACACTCGCGGCCGTAGGGGCTACGCCGGAGATGGACGACAACATCTCTGGTTTACTACGCGATATTGAAGGAGTACAGGTTGCCGCGTTCTTCAAGAGCTTCGGCGATCCAAATATCACGCGACTTAGTCTACGCTGTGCCGCTCCCTACAATGCCGCCGAGATCTGCAAGCGCGTGAGCAATGGCAGGGGCGGAGGCCACCCACGTGCAGCAGGGGCTACGTTCTCTATGCCTATTGAGGCAACCATAGAGCTTGTGATTGCCGAGTTAATACGCGAGATGAGCAACAAGAGCTAATATTTTCATGGATGGTATTCTAAATATCAACAAAGCCACAGGTATGACTTCGCACGATGTTGTGGCGAAAATACGCAGGCTCCTCAAAGAGAAACGCGTCGGACACTCCGGTACGCTCGATCCATTAGCGAGCGGGGTCTTGCCCATTTGCGTGGGGCAGGCCACGCGCGTGGCAGAATATCTCAGCGAGAGCGGCAAAGCATACCTGGCAACTATCGTTTTTGGGACCGTAACAGATACTTATGATGCTGAGGGGACAATCATACGCACCTCAAACACAGCCGATCTCACGTTGAAAAGGATTGAAGAGGCATTGCAGCATTTGGTGGGTCCGCAGATGCAGGTACCACCGCGTTACTCTGCCATCAAATTGCAGGGGCAACCAGCCTACAAACGTGTACGGGCAGGTGAAGATATCGCTCTAGCACCGCGTCCGATTGTTGTCCACGCACTCCAGGTTACCGAGTGGAACCCACCATTTGCTACCCTTGCCATTGAATGCAGCAAGGGAACATATATTCGCTCGCTCGCCTACGATCTTGGGGAATACCTGGGATGCGGTGCATCCCTGAATACGCTCGTTCGCACGCGCAGTGGCCCGTTCCTCTTATCGGAAAGCATCACACTCGAACAACTGAACGATGCCCTTGTAGGAGAGACAGCAGCTGTGGACAGTGACGATTTCCATACACCTGGCCTGAATAACCTCTCCCGTTTTCTATACCCCGCCGACAAGGCGCTTGAGCAATATCCGGCACTGACACTCGATACTGCTGCAACATATACGCCGCAGGCGGGAAATATTGTACGTGTTTATCGAGATGATGGGCATTTTGTAGCCATCGCGGAATGGGATGCCGCACAAGAAGTATGGCATCCCAGGAAGGTGTTCATGTAGTAATGGAACACGGAACATTGCTATATAGCGTCTTGTATGTTAATCTATGAAACAAAGTTCATTAAGAACGGCCTGGGATGTACAGACCATGGAATATCTAACAACTTTGACAGGTAACGAACCAATTGCAATTACCATCGGCAATTTTGATGGCGTCCACCGCGGACACCAGCGTTTGATGCACGAATTGCACGTGCTGGCACGTGCATTAAATTGTAAGCCCGTGCTCGTTACCTTCTCGCCCCATACCCTGTTGGTAGTACGACCGAATATTCAGCTAGAATGCCTGACCACGCTGGAAGAGAAGCTGGCCCTGACACAATATTATGGTGGCATTGACGATAGCATCGTTATTCACTTTACGCCGGAAGTTGCAGCACTTAGTGCGACCGGCTTCATGGACAGGCTGCGCACAGACTTCTCGCTGCGTGCAATGGTCGTGGGAGAGGATTTCAGCCTTGGGCATAACAGGATGGGAGATATAACGTTCCTGCAGGAATACGGGAAAGACCACGATATCCTGATGCAGCCAATTTCACTGGAGGAGTCCGAGCGCGTACGTATCAGCAGCACCCGTATTCGCACATTCGTGATGGAGGGGAAAATTGCTGAGGCCAATGAACTATTGGGTCATCCTGTTATAGTAAGCGGTACCGTTGTGAAAGGCGACCAGCGCGGGAGACGGCTGGGATACCCTACGGCGAACCTGGCAACCGATCCACATAAGCTCCTGCCTGCTAATGGCATCTATGCCGTGCGAGTAGGCGTAGAGGAACGTGGGGGTGGCCACGAGCGCATGGGCGACCGCGAAGTTCGCCCTGAAACTGTGATACGAAGTGACGAGCTAAGTGATATTCCCGTCTATACTGATAGTGATGCAAATGGTACGAATGCAGGTCAACAGACATCTCTGTTGCGTATGCTGTACCAGCATGAGTATAATGGTGCGGCTAGCGTCGGAGTGCGACCAATGTTTGATGGGAAAACGCGCCTGGTAGAAGTGTATTTACTGGATGCCGATCTCGATCTTTATGGTCAAACTATTTCTTTAGATTTCATTGAGCGTCTGCGCGATGAAGAACGTTTCGCTAGCATCGAGGCATTGAAGGCTCAAATGGCGGCTGATGTGCAACGTGTACGTCAGATTTTACAGGCCGATGCATGAATGCGACAGTTCATGTTCGGCGATAGTTAGTATTATGGAGGCTGAGCAGCGCAATGGCTGGCCGGAATCCGCTCTTAAAAATTGAAGAATGGATAGGGCGCATTTTGCAATGGCCGTTTACATTTCTGCCATCGAAGCTGCAGCCTGCAGAGGTGATTCAAAAGCTGAAGCAGACGATGGAGGATAATGTGCAGCTGCTCGGCGAGGGCAGGCGCCTGGCTCCCAATGTATATGATATCTACCTCAATATTAAGGATCACCAGCAGTTAGCTCCCGGCGAGGACATTTTGAAAAAAGACTGGCAGGATCAACTGGTCCAGTTTGCACGCCAGCGACACTATACACTCAGATCGGTGCCCATATTGCGCCTTCATGCCGGCAGCGGTGTACGCAGCGGAACTGTACACGTCGAAGTCGAATTGCTGGATCGACAGCATATGGGTGCAAACAGCGAGGGCGGCGTCATGGCAACCCAGGCACTGAGCGCTGAACAACTGGCGCAATTGCGTGCCCAACTGCCCCTCGGGCAGCCATTGCCAGGATTATCCAGTTCATCCATCAATCAAACCGGTTTCCCTGGGGGGGCCGCCGGGTCCTCGGGCATCAGGAGTAGCATACCCAATCTGCAAGGCAGTCCATCAGCTTCAGCATTATCGGCACTTCCCGCTTTGCCCCAGGCCTGGCTGACCATTCGTTTACCGGCAACCGCTCAGGCGGCCCCAAAAGTCTATCGCATAGAAAAGCCGGTCATTAACATCGGACGTCAACTGACCAATGATATCATCGTAGAAGATAAACGCGTCTCGCGCTATCACGCGCAAATCAAGTTCTCGCCAAACGGACAATTTATTATCTTTGACCTCGGTAGTACTAACGGCATCACTGTGAACGGTACGCCACATCTGCGCCAGCATACCCTGCACAGCGGCGACCACTTTGTTATCGGTAGTTATGATTTTTACTTTGAGAGAAGATAAGATGACGCTGGATGTCTTTTTACTGATCTTGCGTTTGCTATTTATCGTGTTACTCTATCTTTTTCTGATGCAGGTTGTGATCGCTATTACTCGCGATTTACGCAAGGCATCGGCGGAGAGCGAGGATGCGGGCAATCGCGCTCTGCCAGTGGTGGGCCACCTGATCGTGGTCGATAGCGGGCCGAGCGCTATTCTGCCGGGGGCAAAGTTCGATCTGAGTCCTCAAACCACGATCGGGCGCGGGCCAACCAATACGATCCAACTGACTGATAATTTCATATCGAGCGAACATACACGTATGTGGCTGCGTAATAACGTGTGGTACGTTCAGGATGCCGGTAGCACGAATGGAACCTACCTCAATAATCAGCCTGCACGAGAGGCATTGCCCGCTAAAGTCGGTGATATTGTACAGGTGGGTTACATTCGATTCAAACTGGCACAATAAGGATTGTCTAACCTAGGGGCGCAATACATTGCGCCCCTACATTTCGTAGAGGTTTTACTATGGCAAGCATCGGTCAATCTTCGAGTATAGGGAGTATAGCGAGGCGCTATCGATGGAAAGAGTTGGGGCTGCTGATCATTCCTTTCATGATTTTGCTGCTGGAGGTCATCCAGTTGCCACTGGCGCAGTTGTATGAGAAGAGGATCAGTACTAGCCTGGAGCCAATTCCTTTCAGCACCGCCATCCTGCCGACAGTCTCGGACCTGGTGCCCGTGCTGGGGCTGATTGCTTTACTGGTGAGCGTCAATGTGCTATTGAGTTTTACTTTTCCGAGGGCCGACCAGGTGCTGTTGCCGCTGGTGGGCCTGTTGAGCGGGCTGGGGTTGCTGATGGCAACACGATTAGGAACCTCGCCCACAATTGGAGATCCGACGTTGGGCACGCGGCAGTTGCTGTGGGTGCTGCTCGGCCTCGTTATATGCGTTGCGACACTGGTCGGCCTGCGCAACATGAGCTGGCTTAGACGCTTCAAATATACGTGGGCGCTGCTGGGTATCCTGCTGGTGGGCTTTACCCTGATCAGAGCACTACACGTCGACCTGAATAGTCCGACACACGATCAATTGAACATCGGACCGCTCAACCTGCAACCCTCCGAGTTGCTGAAAATTTTTATTGTGATCTTCTTTGCAGCCTACCTCAGCGAGAACCGCGATGTGCTGACGGAGGGCAGCCTGCGCTTTGGTCCGCTGCGCCTCCCACCCCTACGGCAGCTTGGGCCAATCGCCCTGATGCTCGGCATCGCCCTGATACTCTTCTTAGGCATCCGCGAACTGGGCCTGGCGCTGTTGATCTATGGCATCTTCCTGTGTATGCTGTACCTGGGCACTGGCAAACTTTCATGGGTGGCGGTCAGTTTACTGATTTTTGCGGTGCTTGGTTTGATCGGCTACAAGCTTTTTGGCTATGTGCAGCAGCGCTTTGCGGCGGTGACTATTGACGTGGTCAACTGGCAAAACTGGTCGACGGCGACGCAAGCATTCGCACAGGCAGGCGCAGCGCAGATCGTGCAGGGCATCATTGCTCTGTCGAGTGGGGGTATCCTGGGAGCGGGCTTCGGGCTGGGGCACCCGGTACTGGTACCACTGGCGCAATCCGACATGATTACCACCGCCCTGGGTGAGGAATATGGGCTGGCCGGGCTATTCGCCATACTCGGCATCTACATGCTGATCCTCTACCGCGGGTTCCGCATCGCGATAGCGGCCAGCGATACATTCCAGCAGTTGCTCGCGGCGGGGTTGACTTCGATATTTGCCGTGCAGACGGTGATTATCATTGCGGGGAACATGAAGTTCCTGCCGCTGACGGGTATCCCGTTGCCGTTTGTGAGTTATGGGGGAAGCTCGGTCATCGCGAACTACATTATCATCGGCATATTGCTGCGCATCTCCGACACGACGGCTAAGGAGCGGGCGGGACTGGCTTGAGGATAGATGGGGCCCAGGAGACAATGAGATAGCAGCCAGGTTTCCTATTGCTCTGTGTGCCTTCTTGTATCACACAGGAACACGTGCTATACTGCTTGCATTGCGATATATAGTACAGGCGCAGCAGTAAAAGTAGGGAGCAAGCAGGGGGCACACTATGGGCCAATACCAACAATGGCTGCACTACCAGGAAGTTGACCGACGCCTGCGGGCGGAATTAGAGACACTTGAAACGGAACTGGCTCACCTGCAGGATTCGATGCACGAAAATCCCCAGGCAATACGATCATCTTCCAATGGTGAAATGCCACACGAGCAGCCAGCCTTTCAAATGCACAATTTGATCATACGTCTACTGGCATCGGGTCTGAACCAGCATGCCTCAACGAGACAAGCGGGAAATACGTTCTCAAACGGCACCCTGATGCATTCCGTCGATAAGAATGGCGTACATGAGCAAGTTGTACCCTTAAACCACGATCTGACATCGACTGGCGAGGACAGGCCGTTCTCGCACGGCGAGACGATCTCAGCCGCGTTGATGAACCGGGGGCGGCTGCCAAATTTCGGGCCACCAGAATCACAGGAGGCCTCGTCCGTTATAGAGCAGCATGGGGAAGCAGCAACACCCCACCCTGAGATAGTATTGCTTCCTGAAGATATGCAGGCATTTTTCGACGAACATTCCCAAACCGATCCTCAACATGAAATTCCCTGGTGGCTGCGCAACGTAGTACCTGGCGCATCAGCGGAGAGCATGCGTACAAATCGGCTGGTGCGGCGTTGGATAGAGCGACGGAGGCAGTTGTCTCCTCAACCTCCTGATGCCCCAGCCCCTGTAAAGTCGGAGGAGGTTTCGCATGACGAGTGACAGCGTTACGCGTGGCATAGAGCAGAGTGAACTTGATGTGATATATGCAAAGCTTCCGCGGCAGGATGTCGAGGAGTTCTATGCCGGCTACCAGCAGTGGGTATTGCAACAGCACATGACCGAACTGCGAGACGCGATAGACGGCTTGCGGCAGCAGATCGAGGAAAATGCCGAACTGATGCGGCGGGCTCAGCCGTCCGCTGTTGAACTTGCTACGTTAGCGCGCCTGCAGGCTAATGGCGTTTCCGATATTGGTCTGCTCGACCGCATGCTGGAACGCGGTGAGGCCTGGCTGGATGCGACAATGCAGCGCCTGGATTACTGCGAACAATTAGATGACTTCTTGAGTGATGACTATGAACAATGGTGTAGGCATGCATTAGAGGGAGCCTACGATTGGATCGATTCGCTGCGTAGGCAGGCGGAGGATGAAGCTGCCGTCACCGAGATTTCATCCCCTACTGCCAGCAGTGAAGAGACTCTCACTGAAGCTACCGAGGAACTTCTGCTCTCGAAGCTGACCGGCGATGAGGGGAAAGACGAAGATTCTTTGCTCGAAGTAACACTCAAACGACCGGCTTTTACGCCGGTTGAACTACAAGAGCGTTCTTCTGAAGACATTGAACCTGCGCGGTCGGAACAGATACTCCTTGAGAACGGAGAAGCTGGTGCTTCTGAAGCAAAGCCTGATAATGAGGACAGTTCCGTTTCCACTGACACCGGACATGAGCAACCGGACATACATGAATACATAGCTCCAGAAGTCGCCCCCTCCGAAGAGGGTACTTCAATCCTGGCTGATGAGCAACCTGCTATGCAGGAATTTGCTCCTGTCGAAGAAACGCTTCTCGGCGAAGATATAGATGCCGGTAGTGGAGAGCCGCCTCTGCAAGAATTTGCTCCTGCGGGGGAAATGCTGGCTGCTGAAGAGAGGGATGCTGGTAGTGAAGAGCCTACCATTCAGGAATTCACAGCTGTTGCAGGACCTCCTTCCTCCGGGGAAGATACGCATGCCGGCACTGAAGAAGCTGTGATCCGGGAATATATTTCGCCTGCAGAAGTTCCAGGTGTAGAAGAGACAGTGGACGAATCCCCTGATATTGAAGAACCTGGGGAACATGGGGAATCCAACGGGCATGCGGATGGAGTCATAGCAGAGCAGGCTGTAGCGATGGAAGAACCGGCGGCAACTCCGCACGTGCCATCCGCGCAATGGGAATGGACGACACTACCCCAGGTGAATACTTCCGAAAGCCAGGCAGACGAACCAAGGCAAAGGCCAAACTTCTTTTGGCGATTACTGGCAAAAATTTGGGGCAGGTGAAGTATGTATGACTGACCCTATTGATACATTCCTTGCAGGTTATTCGCCCCATGTGCAGATCATCAGCCGGACACTGCGCGCGATGGTCAAAAGCGCTATGCCTCAAGCAAACGAGATCTTATTTGCCTTTAGAACCTGGTCTCCAGTTACGTATTTTTTCATGAACCAAAAAGAATGCATTACGGAGAACAAATTCTTCGCGAGCCATCATCGCTGACCAGCTTTGGCAAATATAAAGTAAGAGGTATCAACGTGTTATTTGAAGATTACATAAAAGAGCATCCACAGCACAGCCCCGTGCGCACGCAATATTTACAGATCAAGCGACAGAACCCGGATGCCATTCTCTTCTTTCGGATGGGTGATTTTTATGAGATGTTCGATGATGATGCGGAGATTGTGGCTCGCGAGCTGGAAATTGCGCTGACCAGGCGTGATTTTGGTCGCGGGGAACGATCACCGATGGCGGGTATCCCGCATCACGCGGCGGATGGCTATATTGCTCGGCTGGTGAGCAAAGGGTATCGCGTGGCGGTGTGCGAGCAGACGAGCGATCCGGCGTTGTCTAAGGGGCTGGTTGAGCGGGAAGTGATACGGATTGTGACGCCGGGTACGGTGATTGATCCGGCAATGCTGGCGGCGAAACGGAACAATTTCCTGGCGGGTGTAGTTGTGGGACGCGAGGCGGTGGGGATTGCTTACGTGGATATTACGACGGGCGAATTCGCGGTGACGCAGTTTCGTACACCTGAGCCGGAACTGGCGCTGCAACAGGAGATTGCTCGCGTAGGGCCTGCGGAGGTAATCGTGGAGGCCCGCTACAGCCGACAGGGGGCGCAGAGTCGCAAACGGCGCTGGCTGGCGGCAGTGATGAGCGAGAAGACGGTGACGAAGGTGGGCAGCAATGGCGATCCGAACGCGGATGTTGAGGCTGCGCTGGCGGCGATACGGGATACCTATGGGCACGAGGGGGAACGGGGGCGCGATAAATCTGGTTCCTACGAGGGCAGTGGGATGCAGGATAATACTGTGGATGACGAGGATGACGAGGATGATGTTGCGCCATTGGTGCGACTGTTAACAGGAGTCGCGGGACATGTGACGCCATATGATGCGCGCTATTTTACGGAGGATGATGCGCGGCACCGTTTGCTGTCGCATTTTGAGGTGGCTTCGCTGGAGGGTTTTGGTTGTGGGCACCTGCCGCTGGCAATACGAGCAGCGGGTGCGGTACTGGCGTATTTACAGGAGACGCAGAAGGGATTATTGCGACAGCTGACTTCGCTGGAAACGTACTTCGTCTCCGAGTTTATGACGCTGGATGCGCATACGCGGCGTAACCTTGAACTCTTTGAGAGTGGACGCAGTGGGACGGTTAAGGGGTCGCTGCTGTGGGTACTGGATAAGACACGCAGTCCCATGGGGGGTCGGCTGCTGCGGCGTTGGATTGGTCAGCCACTGCTCAATATTGAGATCCTGCAACACCGCCAGCAGATTCTCGGTGAGCTGCTCACCGATACACTGACGCAGGCACGACTGGCGGAGGGATTAAAGAAGGCAGGGGATATCGAACGTCTCATCAATCGCGTGCGGCAGCGCATTGCTACACCACGAGACCTGGTGGCCCTGGCAAGTGGACTGCGGGCGGCGGTGGGAGTCCGGACGTGTCTACCGGATGATCTGGCACAAACGATGCCCGCGGTCGCGCAGTTGATCGAACGGCTTGCGGATAACGAGGATACTATTCAGTTGATCGAGGGTGCGATTGTGGATGAGCCGCCATTGAGTGCCGCGGAGGGTGGGGTTATCAGGCCCGGCTATAATGAAGAACTGGATAAGATTAAGTACGCTTCGCAGGATGGGCATAAGTGGATAGCGGAGATGGAGCAGCGCGAACGCAGGCGTACGGGTATACCCAACCTCAAGGTTGGATATACGAAGGTGTTTGGTTATTTTATCGAGGTGACGAACTCCAACCTGAGCCGCGTGCCTGCGGACTATATCCGTAAGCAGACACTTACTAACGGCGAGCGCTATATTACTTCGGATCTCAAGGAATACGAGACGCTGGTTCTGAATGCGCAGGAGCGAATGAGCAAACTGGAGAGCGAACTGTTTGCCCAACTGCGGGCCGATATTGCCATACAGGCGGCGGAGCGCATCCTGGCCACGGCACACGCGCTGGCGGAGATTGATGTGTATCTGAGCCTTGCAGAGGTGGCGGGACGGCACAATTACTGTCGCCCACAGTTGAACGATGAGGATACGATCCATATTGTCGCGGGCCGCCATCCTGTGATCGAGCAAGCGCAGGTTGAGACGCCGTTCATTCCCAATGATGCTGAACTTTCTACGACATCAGGCCCTGACGTGCTGGATAAATCCGCACTCTACAGCGGGGGCGAACATAGTAGAGAGCCGATTGATCTCGCTCGTGGTCACCCCTACGGAGGCGGTGGGCAAATCCTCATTATTACCGGTCCGAATATGGCAGGCAAATCGACGTACCTGCGACAGGTGGCGCTGATTACGTTGATGGCGCAGATTGGCAGTTACGTGCCTGCGGAAGCCGCCACTATTGGCATCGTTGACCGCATTTTCACGCGTATTGGCGCGCAGGATGACCTGGCGACGGGGCAGAGTACGTTTATGGTTGAGATGGTGGAGACGGCAAATATCCTGCATCACGCGACGCCGCGCAGTCTGGTGATTCTCGATGAGATCGGACGCGGGACGAGTACCTATGATGGTCTCGCGATTGCGCGGGCAGTGGTTGAATACC
>WNGP01004809.1_pt1 | contig 14985 bp, 17 predicted proteins | sample 5407671 | NCBI WGS metagenome assembly WNGP01 (sample SAMN13153381, study PRJNA577476) | soil metagenome | isolation source: 40 cm soil or saprolite under Garry oak tree replicate 2 | place: USA:California | collected 2016-06-15 | reverse complement strand
GTGGGCGGCTAATTACTTCAGCACGATTCACAGGTTCGTTCAGTCATGAACTTCCAGCTCATCGGGATCAATCACAAGACCGCGCGGGTAGAAGTACGGGAACGCCTGGCGATCCCCGAGCCGCGCCTTCCCGAGGCTTTGAGACGGCTCGCGGAACACCCGGGCGTGGATGAAGGTTTAATCCTGTGTACCTGCAACCGCGTCGAAATGTGGGCACAGACAAGAAACGGCGGGGCTGACCTGCGCGCTTTTTTGCGAAACTACTTTCTCCTGGATCCCGCCGACTACGAGCCCCATCTCTACGAATATCGCGAACAGGACGCTATTCGTCATCTGTTCCGCGTTGCCGCCAGTCTGGATTCGATGGTCGTAGGTGAGCCTCAGATTCTTGGTCAGGTAAAAGAAGCTTACGCAACGGCTCGAGCCGTGGGTGCGGTCCATTCGCAGCTTGACTTGTTGCTGACGCGGGCGTTCGCGGTCGCGAAGAGAGTTCGAAACGAGACGGCAGTGGGCTCGTCCGCGGTTTCGGTGGCATCGGTCGCGGTTGAACTGGCCAAAAAGATTTTTGGAGCGTTAGACGGTAAGCATGTGTACTTGGTAGGCGCGGGCAAGATGAGTGAGCTGGCTGCGCGGCATCTGCTGGCGCACGGCGCGGCTGCCATTCTTGTGGCCAATCGTACTTATGAGCGAGCCACACAACTGGCTGCCCGGTTCAACGGTGAGGCGATTCGCTTTGAAGAGCTCTACAACACCTGCGACCGCGCTGACATTGTCATCACCTCCACCGGCGCTCCGCGCGCCATTTTCCGGCGCGAACATGGAGAATTGTTTCTCAGCCGGCGCAAAAACCGTCCGATGTTTTTTATTGATATCGCGGTTCCACGCGACGTCGATCCCGAGATGAATAAGCTGGACGGTATTTTCGTTTATGACATCGACGATTTGCAGCAGGCGGTTTCTGGCCACGTCGCAGACCGCAGGAAGGAAGCGGAGCGGGCGGAAATTATCGTCAATATTGAAGTAGAGCGTTTCCAGGCACGGGTGCAGGCGCTCGACGTCGTGCCCACGATTATTTCCTTACAGGACCATCTGGAAACCATCCGACAGGCTGAGATCGATCGCGTGCGGGGACGCCTGGGACCACTCTCGCCGGACCAGGAAATCGCGCTGGAGAAACTTACGCGGGGCATCATCAACAAGATCATGCACACGCCCATCACTACGTTAAAGACTGCGGCGCGTGGGCCCGAAGTCACTACCTTGATCGATGTCGTGCGCCGGCTATTCAAGCTTCAGGAGAAAGCTGAAGAGACGACGCTCTCGTCTCGCGAAACCAAAGGTCGCGGCTGATGGCCCGGCTGCGTATCGGATCGCGCGGATCCCAACTCGCTCTCTGGCAAGCCAATCACATCAGTGAACTGCTGCGGGGGCAAGGACACGAAGTACAAATTGAGGTCATCAAGACCACAGGCGACAAGATCACCGACGTTGCCCTGGCCCAGGTCGGCACCAAGGGGATGTTCACTAAAGAAATTGAGGAGGCCTTGGCAGAAGGACGGGTGGATCTCGCGGTTCACAGTTTGAAAGATCTACCGACAGAGAGTCCGGCCGGATTTGAGTTAGGCGCAATTACAGAACGCGAAGATCCCTGCGATGTGTTCTGCTCGTCGCAATACAAAAGCATTACTGACCTGCCGCAGCGTGCGCGTGTGGGCACCAGCAGCCTACGCCGCCAGGCACAGTTGAAAGCGTTGCGTCCAGATCTTGAGATCGAACCACTGCGCGGGAACGTAGATACGCGCCTGCGTAAACTCGTTTCCGGCGATTACGGTGCGATCATTCTCGCGGCGGCTGGATTGAACAGATTAGGCAAGAAAGAATTCGTTCGGCAAGTTATTCCGGTCGAGACCATGTGTCCGGCGGCGGGACAGGGTGCGCTGGCCATTGAGATTCGCACCGGGGACGCCGCGATTGCGCAGCACGTCAGGTTTCTGGATAACGCGAACGCCCGAGCTTCCACCACATGCGAACGTGCACTGTTGAAGAAATTAGGCGGAGGCTGTCAGGTACCAATCGGTGCGTTCGCCGAGATTCGTGACGGACGATTGCACCTGCAGGCCGTGGTTGCTGATCCCGATGGAACCAAAGTGCTGCGTGAATCGAGGGATGGGAGCGATCCCATTCAACTGGGCGAAATTGTTGGCGACGCCCTGTTGAATCAAGGTGGTCAGGCGATTTTGGATGAAGTCTACGGTCGCGGGGTGGCAGTCCCCCAGCAACCGTGATCAGGCCTCTAACCGGACTTCGTGTCCTGGTTGGGCGCGCGCCGCATCAAGCCAGCGCTCTTTCTTCCGGTTTGCGCGTTCTCGGCGCAGAGGTCCTTGAAATTCCCTTTATCGAGATACGCAAGCCCCGCTCTTACAAAGCGCTCGACGCTGCGCTCAATCATATCCGCGCCTATGACTGGCTCATTCTTACAAGCGTCAACGGCGTAGATGCTGTATGGCAGCGCCTGAAAACATTGCGTATCGACAAGCAGGCGCTGCAGCATTTGAAAGTCGCGGCCATCGGACCAGCAACGCGGACTGCGATTGAGGAGCAGGGAATGAAAGTGGCAGTCGTGCCTCGGCATTATGTTGCGGAATCGGTGGTCGAAAGTCTTCGTCACCTAGTGCAAGGGAAGCGGGTGCTATTGTCGCGTGCCAGAGTTGCCAGAGACGTTATCCCGCGCGAGTTGCGGAAGTTGGGGGCGGAAGTGGATGTGGTCGAGGCTTATGAAACGGCGATTCCGCAATCTTCTTGCGTACGTATCCGAGAATTGCTGAAGAATGAGAGCCAACGTCCGAACATGATCACCTTCACCAGTTCTTCGACTGTGCGCAACTTTGTGGCGTTGGTGGGCCAGAAACTATGCGGGCGAGGGCGCCCGCACCACACAGATTCATTTTCCGGAATCCAGTTCGCGTCTATTGGACCCGTGACTTCATCCACCTTGCGCGAGCTTGGGCTGTCGGTTGATATTGAGGCGAGGGAATACACCATTCCCGGACTGATTAAAGCAATTGCGGCGGCGCATCCCGGAAAACGCGGCTAGTTTTTCTATTCGTTTAGTGAGCAACCGCAATCCGCCGGCGGGACGTGAGCTTTCAGAAATTCTGCCACGCGCTTGTAAGCATCAATCTGATTTTCCACTCGAGCGAAACCATGCCCCTCGTTCTCGTATACCTTGTACTCGACCACTCCGCCGCGTTTCTTGATGGCATCCACCACCTGCTGCGCTTCCGTCTTGGGACAGCGCGGATCGTGCCCACCGGCCAATAGCAGCAGCGGCGCCTTGACTCGGTCGATGAAGTTGATCGGCGAGCGATCCTCGAAGAGCGCTTTGTTTTTTACCGGGTCGCCCATAGTGGCAAGATCGGACTGCTGTAATACGGGATCTTCGTTTTCGATCTCAGTAAACCAGTTCACGAAGGGTACGATCGGCACGCCCCCGGCCCAGACGTCCGGGGCTTTGGTGACGCCCATCATGGTCATGTATCCGCCGTAACTGCCACCCATGAGAATGAGCTTTTTGGGATCGACATAACCGGTCTGTTTGATCCAGTCCGCGGCGGCAAGCACGTCCTGTAAATCGCCACCACCCATGTCGAACAAATTCGCCTGCTGGAATTCTTTCCCGTACCCGGTTGAACCGCGATAATTGGGCGCGATCACAATGTAGCCCTGAGCGCGAACGCCGGCGACGAGCGCATGCGTAATCTGGCGTGATTTACCATCGGCCAGCGAATAAATCCAAACATCGTTCGGCGCGTTGGGGCCGTTATGATAGTAGAGGAGCCGCGAGCCGTCGCGCGTGAACGCAGATTCGGCGCCGCCCACTTGGTTTACACCTTTCGGCAGCGGCAGGGAAGCCGTCTTGCCGGACGCGATGTCGTGCAAATAGATGTCAGTGTTGCCGTCGACATTGGCAGTCCATGTGATCGATTTGCTGTCGGATGAGAAATTGCCCCCACTGATCTCCCATTTATCTTGTGTGAGCCAGCTAATTTTCTTCGACGCGATGTCAAGAAGAGCGACGTTGTCGTAGCCATTGGCGGCATTCGCGGTGATGAGCACTTGCTTACCGTCGGGAGAAAAATCGTTGGCACTGTAGAGTTGCTCTCCCTGGTGCGGTGTGAGCAGCGTACTTTTTCCGCTCGCAACCTCGGCGACGAAGATATTTGAATCGGTTCCCTTGGCTTGCTGTTGCGTGTAGACGATCCATTTGCCGTCCCGCGACCAGATCGGACTGACATTCATCTTGTTTTTAGCTGTGCCGGTGGTGAGATGACGGGTCTCGCGCATCAGCGTGTCGTAGACATCAATCTCGAATACGGAAGAGGTCTTCGGCTTGACCATGTAAGCCAGATAGCGTCCGTCGGGAGACCATGTAGGACTTTCTTCCGCGATCTCGCGCGTGTTGGTCAAATTCACCACCTGACCAGTGCTGGGGGAAACCAGGAAAATGTCCCACTGTTCGTCCCCGTCGTAGTCGGACATGTAGGCGATCCACTTCCCATCAGGCGACCACGCGGGCGCGGTCTGACGCTGGTCGCTCACCGTGAGTTGCGTGGGCCAGCCGCCCTCCGCGGGAACCAGCCATAGATTGTTGCGACCACTGATATTGGAGATAAATGCGATGGTCTTTCCGTCAGGCGACCAGGCCGTGGCGCCAATGGCGCGCGTCATGTAGAGCTTTTCGATGGAAAGATTCTTCTCGACTTGCGTCTTGGACTTGCTGCTGATCTGCTTGGGATCAGTGACAGCTTGGGGAGCCGGCAGAGTCTGGGTCAGGGCGATCGTGCTCATAGTTATCACGATAGCAAACAGAAGAAGAGTGCGCATGGTCGATCATTTGAAACGAGGGAAAAGAAAAAGTCCAGCAGCGCGGCCCCGCTCAGGGCTTCGCCTTCTTGTGGATTTCTACCGTCGTCCAGGTCTTGTCCGCAGCATGGCAAATATTTTCCAGGGGACACTCCGCGCATTTCGGCGATCGCGCGATGCACAGTTTGCGGCCATGCCAGATGATCTGGTGAGAAAATAAAGTCCACCGGTCGCGGGGAATAATCTTCATCAAGTCTTGCTCGATCTTTTTGGGATCGTCGTGTTTGGTCAGTTCCAGCCGGCGCGAGACCCGGTGGACATGGGTATCTACGACCACGCCTTCGGACTTTCCGAACCATGTACCCAGCACCACGTTCGCCGTTTTCCTGGCTACACCCGGCAAAGTGAGGATTTTTTCCATCTCGTCCGGGACTTGGCCGCCGAAATCGCTCATGATTTTCTTGGCCGCGCCCACGACGGACTTTGATTTGTTGCGAAAAAAACCAGTGGACCGGATATCTGGCTCGAGTTGTTCTGGTTTCAGGGCGGCGAAGTCTGCCACCGTCGGGTATTTTTTGAAGATTTCAGGCGTCACCATGTTGACTCGAACATCGGTGGCCTGCGCAGAGAGAATCGTTGCCACCAGTAACTCCCAAGCACTTTTGTGTTGCAGCGCGCAGGTGACATCGGGATATTGCTGATCGAGCCTTTTGAGAATCTCCTGGATTCGCTCCGGCGCCAGGGGATTGTAGGCTTTTTTGTCGGTCTTGGATTTCTGCCTCGGTCCTTGGCTGAGGCTGGAAGGGAACTCTGACGAATGTTTGGGTTGACGAGACGGTCCGCGACTCCATTGTCCGCGCGAAACCGTACGCGCCCCTTCATGACGACCGGTGTTAGCGGGCTGGCGGGGAACAACACCGCGTACCATATTTTCTTCCTTAAAAAAATTAAAGGCAAATGTTAGCAGATTGCCGTGTGCTGTGTGGGGAGGCCAAGTTGTTCGGCACCTCCGTCCTTTCGTAACCCGAGAACTCAACGGCGCAATTGACGGGTGCAACGCGTCCCGGTAATCTGGAATTGAATCCACGAAATTCAAGGCAATCCAGTGGCAGTGAAGTCCATCCAACTCGGACAAGTCTGGCGCAATGACAAGGATGGCCAGGATTACCTAGTTACCAAACTCTATAGCGAAGTCTTCTCTCAATTTGCCGTACTACGTCCCGCATTGGTGACCGCTCCAGATGCTCCCACGGTTCGCGTCAAAGTCGCGAAGGCCGCCGACGGAGCTTCTCTTCCGGGATACACGTTTACCCAGGAAGGCTCGTTTTAACTCTCGTGCTACTCTTGTAATGCACTCTTAGTCCGGCAAAGCTGCGACGCATTTCTACAAAGAAAACCTACCGTATCTCTCATGATCGAAAAGATTCTCGCTGCTGTTTTTGTTTTCATTAAGTCGGTGATCGGCCTCACTGGATATGGCGGCATTGCCATTTTGATGGCAATCGAATCGGCGTGTATTCCCCTGCCCTCCGAACTCATCATGCCCTTTGCCGGATATTTGGTGTACGAGGGCAAGATGAATCTGTTCTGGGTGGCGACCGCAGGAGCCATCGGCTGCAACCTGGGGTCGTTGGTGGCTTATGAAGTCGGGTACTACGGTGGGCGCCCTCTGGTGGAAAAATACGGAAGGTGGTTGCTGCTGAGCCGCCGCGAACTGGATTGGGCCGATCGCTTTTTCGCGCGCTGGGGATACCTCGCAGTGTTTATTGCCCGCCTTTTGCCAGTGGTCCGAACCTTCATCGCGCTTCCCGCAGGTGTGGCTCGGATGCCACGCGGACGCTTTCACATTTACACTTTTCTGGGATCATGGCCGTGGTGCCTTGGATTGGCCTGGCTAGGCATGAAGCTGGGGGAGAACTGGCGTCAACTGGGAAAGTATTTTCATCAGTTCGATACTGTGATTGGCTTGGTCCTATTGGCGGGGATTGTTTGGTTCGTCTGGTCGCACTGGCAGAATAGAATGGGCGCTACGCAATAGAAAATCTGAGAACTAAGATCTAACATCTGAGATCTGAAATTTTCGGCGAAGGAGATTCTCCGTGAAATACCTGACATGGCTGCTCATTCCATTCCTTCTGAGCACGAGCTCCACGTTCGCCCAGCCCGCACCGAGCACCGCACAGCCTCCCTTCGTGGTTGAGTACTACTACAAGACCGTGTGGGGGCATGCCGACGAGTTTTTACGACTATTCAAAAAGAATCACTATCCGCTACTCAAAAAACAGGTGGACATGGGACGCATGCTCAAGGTGTGGATGGACCAGCCTCGCTATCACACTACGGAAGATGGACGTTGGGACTATCGCGTGACCATCGTCTTCAAGAATGCCACGGTGGCCAATGAAGCTTTCGACGAAGACGCATTGAAAAAGCAATTGTTCCCAGACCAAGACACCTACGCGAAAGAAGAGCAGAGACGCTTTGAGATCCTTGACTCCCATTGGGATCTGCCGGTGAAACCGATGGATTTGGAAGGGAAGTAAGGCTAGTCAATCTTCAGCAGCCGAGCCAACAGCTTCTCGTGCCATTTCCAGGGTAAAACTCGCTTGAGCCAGAGCTGGATGTGAGCGTCCGGACCCACTAAATATCGAAGACGCGGATCAGGATCCTGGGCGATACGAACGATAGCGCGCGCGACTTCGATTGGATCACGTTTTCTCATTTTCTGAACCGCTTCCCTCATTTTTTCGCCCCTAGCACGGTTCGGTGAGGTTCCGTCCACACTCTTCTGCCCGATCAGGACGTTTCGCGTCCAGATATCGGTTTGAAACGATCCCGGTTCCACCAGCACCACTTTGATCCCGAGCGCATTTACTTCCAGGCGCAACGACTCGCTCCAACCTTCCAGCGCAAACTTTGAAGCGGAGTAGCTGCTGATCGAGAGGGCACCGTGCAATCCGCTGATGGACGAAACCATGATGATGTGTCCCGCGCGCTGGCGCCGCATGGTGGGGAGCACTGCCTGAGTGAGAGCTACTTGGCCGAAGAAGTTGGTTTCGAATTGCAGGCGGATTTCGTCCAGTTTCATGTCTTCAGCGAAGCCCGCAACTGCAAAGCCGGCATTGTTGATCAGCACATCGACGCGGCCGTAATCGCCCACCACCTGCTGGACGAAGCCCGGAATAGCATTGAAATCCGTCACATCAAGTCGACGAATATCTAGCTGTCCAGTGACCTGCGCTGTGGACGCGGCTTCATCGAGTCGGGCTCGACGTTCGAGGTCGCGCATGGAGGCGACGACCTTGAATCCATTCTTTGCTAGCTCTATCGCAGTCAGCATGCCGATGCCGCTGGATGAGCCGGTGACGATAGCGATCTTGTCAGCCATGTTTTTAAAAGATGGGACTTTTGTATCATCGCACTACGCGATTCACAACCGCTCTCGTCCTTCAGCCGTGGTTGCAAATCTGCTCACGATACGAGAACATAACCGTTTGCCTTACACCCCAAGTTCTCATAAGGAAGCAGCCACAACTATGCCGAAGCGGCAGCAGCACGCGAAAATACAGCACTCCAAAGTGAAGTTCGGAACAAAAGCAGAGAGTTTCGGTGGCGAATTGCAGCCGCCGAAAGGCAAGCTGGGAGTAATGCTTCCCGGTATGGGCGCCGTGGCGACGACGTTTGTGGCCGGGGTTGAGGCGATCCGCAAAGGACTGGCCGAGCCGATTGGCTCGCTCACACAAATGGCAACCGTCCGGCTGGGAAAGCGCACCGAGAGCCGCGCCCCCCAAGTGAAGGAATTTGTGCCGCTGGCCGGGCTGGACGATCTGGTTTTCACTGGCTGGGACATCTTTGAAGATGACATGTACGCCGCCGCCATGAACGCAGGAGTCCTGGAGCGAGAGCTTCTGAAGCAGGTCAAGCCCTTCCTTACCTTAATAAAGCCGCGCAAAGCGGTGTTCGATCACAATTACGTAAAAAAGATCGACGGCCCAAACGTCAAGAAGGGCAAGAACAAAATGGATCTGGCCGAGCAGTTACGGGCCGACATCCGCGATTTCAAGAAGACTTCAGGCGCCACTCGGCTGGTCACGGTCTGGTGCGGGTCAACTGAAGTATTCTTGCAGCCGAGTGAAATTCACCAGACGGTAAAAGCATTTGAAAAGGCGCTGACCCAGAACGATGAGAACATCGCCCCCTCGATGATCTATGCCTACGCGTCGCTCATGGAGGGCGTGCCATTCGCCAACGGCGCTCCCAACTTGACGGTGGACATTCCCGTCATGCATGAGCTCTCCCGTAAGAACAATGCCCCCATCTGCGGCAAGGATTTCAAAACCGGGCAGACGCTCATCAAAACGATTCTTGCGCCCGGGCTGAAAGCACGCATGCTAGGACTGGCCGGCTGGTTCTCTACCAACATTCTGGGAAATCGCGATGGCGAGGTGCTGGACGATCCTGGGTCGTTCAAGACTAAAGAAGAATCCAAGCTTTCGGTGCTGGAGCATATCCTGCAACCGGAACTTTATCCCGATCTTTATGGCAAGTTCTATCACAAGGTCCGAATCAACTATTATCCGCCACGTGGTGATAATAAAGAGGGTTGGGATAACATCGACATCTTCGGCTGGCTGGGTTATCCGATGCAGATCAAGGTCGATTTCCTATGCCGCGATTCGATTCTTGCAGCTCCCATTGTTTTGGATTTAGTGCTCTTTCTCGATCTAGCGCAGCGCAGCACTCAGTTGCGGGGAATCGGAATTCAGGAATGGTTAAGTTTCTATTTCAAATCACCGATGACGGCCCCAGGACTTTATCCCGAGCACGATCTGTTCATTCAGTCGATGAAGCTGAAGAACACGTTGCGACATTTAAAAGGCGAAGAGCTGATCACGCACCTGGGGTTGGAATACTACGACTGAGATTGTGTGGTGCAATGTTGTGTGGCGCGGGCGCCCCCGCCCGCGCGCTTTTGAATTGAATCACGGTCGCTGGCCGGAGTCTATCACGCAGTTTTCTTCTCTCTTCGATACTCGTCAAACTTCACCAAAAACCGATCAATGTCTTTCCTCAGAAGATAATATGGCGTCGACAGCCGCAGCTTCGACGGCTCTCCGCCACGGATGCGAATCTTGTATGTCTTCCACAACCAATTCTCCAGATCCATACGCTGTGTCGGAGGAACATTCACAGTCACAATGGCACAGCGCAGGGCTGGATCGGGTGAAGTCCAGGACTCCGCGCCACGCTTCATCATTTATCCAAGAATGTAGTCAGCCTGCTGGCGGTGCCGTCTCTCGATGCGCACCATGCCGATCTTGTTAGCTAGGTCGATGGAGGCCCGCAGGCCCCAGAGAGAGGGTACGTTCGAAGAGCCGATCCGCTGGAAGCGTTCGGCACGCAATTTGGGTTCTTCCCAGCCCTCAGTGGCGATGGTGTTCCAAAGGCGATCGATCATTTCATCACGCACGTAAAGGAAACCGGAGCCCTTGGGCGCCTGCAACCATTTGTGGGGGCTGGACGAGTAGAGATCGCATCCCAGGTCGTGGACTCTGAGGCGCATCATGCCGGTAACGTGAGCGCCGTCCACGGCCGAGAGAATGCCCTTGGAGCGAGCCAGTGCACAGATTTCCTTAGCGGGCAACACCACACCCGTAACCGTCGTGATGTGGCTGAAGAAGATGACCCGCGTTCGCGGAGTGATGGCGTCGTTAAACAGTTTCAACACCTGAGCTGAATCTTGCACGGGCTTGGGCAGCGTGATTTTCTTCACCACCACTCCGTAACGCTTGGCTCGGAGATTCCAGGGCTGCTCGCCGCCGGGATGTTCCTGATCTGTCATCAACACTTCGTCGCCTGATTTCATGTCAATTCCGTTGGCGATATAGCTGTTGGCTTCGGTAGCATTTCGCAGCAGCGCGATTTCATCGCGCTTGCAACCTACAAATGCAGCCAACGGATCACGGAATTCGTTCCATGCCGCGTAGCCCCAGATGGGATAATCTTCAGGATCCTGCTGATCCATTTTCTCGGTCTGGTTGTAGCCATCAAAGATCGCGCGCAACACAGGAGCGGGACTGCTGCCCACGGTGCCGTTGTTCAGATAAATTTCGTCAGCGGGAATGAGAAATTGTCTTCGCAGTTCGGCCCAGTAGGCTTCTTCATTTTTTTCGTAAAGATCGGATTCTGGAAGCGAGGTAGGAGCCTTCTCGAGTTGCGCGAACAGGTTATTGCTGAAGGCCAGGTTGGCAGCGAGGCCGGTGGCAGACGAAAGAAAATGGCGGCGATCGAGCAAACGGCACCTCCTGAGGGCAGGAAGGCGCCATGTTACGACTGCGGAGGGAAGCTAGCAAGACCGGTTATGAGCGCTACGAATTGGGGGACTCGACTGAGACGGCGCATCTCATTTAGTGAGAGATTAGAACCGCAATGTTTCTCTCATCAAAATTTTCGGAGACGCCATGCCTAGATTGTCAGTGCTCGTCGTTCTAGCCGTTCTGCCCCTTGGGGTCGTTTTGGGGGCCGATTCCGGGGTCTCACGTACCATCGACACCGAGAAGTCCGTTATGACCGTGCGGGTGTTTAAGGCGGGATTCTTCTCCGGATTCGCGCATGATCACCAGATCAGCGCTCCCATCCAGGAAGGATCGTTTGACCAGACGAATCCATCCGTGCAACTCAGGGTGGACGCGCGCCAGCTCCGAGTGGTGGATAAAGACGTCTCGGACAAAGACCGGGCAGAAATTCAGCAGACCATGTTAGGCCCCAAGGTGCTGGACACCGAGAGATTCCCCGAAATCCGCTTTCATTCCACGACAGTAGAACACGTCGCCGACCGCAAGTGGGTCGTCCATGGAGAGCTGACCTTGCATGGCCAAACCCGGCCGGTGAACGCGGATGTGACTGAGCAGAATGGGCATTATCTCGGGACCGCGGAGTTGAAACAGAAGGACTTCGGAATCACTCCCATCAGCTTGGCTGGCGGCACGGTCAAGGTGAAAAATGAGCTGCGGTTGGAATTCGATATCGTGGCTAGATAGTCTTCCATATGTCAAAAGTCTGTCATTTCCACACCACAGGTAACCTTGTTGCCCGCACCGGCGTCCAACCCACTAGTGAAATCCAAGGAAGTACTGTCTCCAACCGGGCGTATAATTAGATAGGAGTGGGCCATGAAGCTTCGTTTTTTCGTAATAACGGCTGTATTGCTGAGCTTTAGCTATGCGGCTCCGTGGAGTTTTTCGCAGGATCAGGGAAGCCCCAGCCCAAGCGCTTCGGGGACCTCGACGCAAACTGACAAGACCCCGGCGCAAACCGACAAGACCGCGGCAACAACTCCTACGGTTTCGCCTGCCGATCCGGACAAGGTCAAACACGATGGCGGAAAGAACGATGTGGACGCGATCGGCAACCGCAAAATGGGCGGACGCGGCATGGGTAACTGGTATTCCATCGAAAGTGAGATCCGCATGGGCAAGGAATACGCCCAGCAGGTGGAGGCCAGCGTAAAGCTCATCCAGGATCCGGTGATCACGGAATATGTTAACCGCGTCGGACAAAACCTGGTGCGCAATTCGGACTCGCAGGTGCCATTCACGATCAAAGTGATTGACTCGGACGAAATCAACGCCATGGCATTGCCCGGTGGGTTCTTCTATGTGAACTCCGGGTTGATCCTGGCGGCGGACGAGGAAGCGGAGCTAGCCGGAGTTATGGCGCATGAGATCGCGCACGTAGCGGCACGGCACATTACTCGTCAGATGACGCGCGGGAACTGGGCCAACATCGGCACCATTCCTTTGATTTTTGTCGGCGGCGGCATCGGTTACGCGGTTCGCTCAGCGGCCGGGATTGGCTTGCCAATGACGTTTGTCACCTTCCAGCGTGGTTTCGAAGCGGAAGCGGATTATCTTGGACTGCAGTACATGTATAAGACGGGCTACGATCCACAGGCTTTTATCAGCTTCTTTGAGAAGGTCCAAGCACAGGAGAAGAAGAAGCCGGGGACGCTGGCGAAGGCATTTTCAACCCATCCCCAGACTCCTGATCGTATCTCCAAATCGCAGGAAGAGATTTCGAAGATACTGCCGGCACGAGCGGAGTACACGGTTACAACTTCGGAGTTCGACCAGGTAAAGGCACGCTTGGCGGCACTGGAAAATCGTCGCAAGGTGGTGGATGAGAAAGACTCGGGGAAACCGAGCCTGCGCCGGACTTCATCCACAGACAAGACCAGCAAGGATGATAAGAAAGACGACGATCGTCCGACCCTCAAACGCAGAGACGACAACAACAATAACTAAGTTTCCCGCAAGCAAAAAAGCCGCGAATTTAATCGCGGCTTTTTTTGCGTCTGCAGCCTGATTCTCGGATGCTTATGCGGCCTCTTTTGTGGCCAGCGACCGCACCCGATGCCGGTCTTGAGTGGATGACGTTAGCAATTTCATGGTCTTCCAGTCGTAGGGAAATTCCTTTCCACAATCCAGACACACCACATAAGTACCGGTGAGGGAAGCCGCTTGACTGCGGCGGGAACCTGGCCGAATCGTGATTGGGAAACTGTAATGAGAATGCCAACAGCCGAAGAAAGCGTCGAACAATTTTGCGATCATGAATCCTCCCCGACAGCAGCGGGCTCTCACTGGCCCCTTCCTGGGACTTCCTACCAACGCGTACTTCCAAATCCAGCTACTTAGATTCAGCTCTGGCCTAAAAGGTTCGATCTAACCAAGGAGGGGGTCGGCGCGGACCCCAAGCACAGCGTGGAAACGCTAAGAAATAATCAGCTTAGAGGGGACCGATGTGGGTCAAACTTCCTGCGGACCTGACTTCTTATGCGCGTGACACTTGGCAACAATGGCGGTACGGAGACGGGTTCGGAGGTCGTCAGGAAGCTCGTAAAGTTGGGAATCGCGATAGATTTCGATGGTTTTTTTGGTGGTATCGCAAACCACAAAGCAGTTGTGGCACCAAGACAAATGGTCTTCCAGTTCAGCCTTGGTACGGTCGTCAATGACGCCGTCGAGATAATTGGTCAGCTCTTGCAGAAACTCAGAGCATTTCACTGTGTGCCATCTCCACTCTCGTGTTTCTGGGCGCCATTTCCACCATCTCGTCTCTGGAAGTAGCGGCTCAACCGTTCTCGCAGTTGTAACCGTGCCCGCAACAACCGGGACTTGACTGCCGGAATACTCAGATCGAGCGCGTCAGCAGTTTCTTCGGTCGAGAGACCTTCCACATCTCTCAACACAAACACCGTGCGAAACCCCGGGGGAAGTCCCTGGATCGTCTTGCTTAAAATTTCGCGCAACTCTGCCTGGCTATACTGCTGCTCAGGATTAGGACTCCAGTCCGCGACTTCCCGCGGCAGGGAATCTTCTTCCGTCTTAACTTCCTCGTCCAGCGAAACCGTACGTTCGGGCCGACGCCGGCGCAACTTCATCAGCGCCTCGTTGACCGCGATCCGCACCAGCCAAGTATAAAACTTTGACTGGCCCTGGAACTGCGCCAGGTTGCTGTACGCTTTCAGGAACGCGTCCTGAACTACGTCTTCCGCGTCTTCGCGGTTTTGCGTGATGTGCTGTGCAATCCGAAAAACGTTCCGGTCGTAACGCCGAACCAATTCTTCGAACGCACCAACGTCTCCGCTTTTGGCCGCCTGAACTAACGTCAGTTCATCACTGACGGGCTCATCTACTTTGGGTTGGATGGCGCTCATGGTCCTTCCGATGCAACAATTTTCAGCTGCGCGGCCGAGACAGAAATGATATTTTACTTGGTAACCCCGGCCTTTAGCTTACCTCTTTTGACGTATTCAGGTTTGGCTGGTTTACGATAAATTCCGCAGGGGTGGAACAATCCGCGGTAGAACACGTCCTTACGTGACCCGGAACCCCGGCCAAATGGTCATATAATTGGATTTAAACCAGCAATGACAGGGCGAAAAACCGCATCCGGCGGCACAGCTACGACCATGGCAGAGCGAAACGCGATTGAGCAAATCGTCGAGAGAGTCGTGTCTCAGATTCTGGAGAGCCATGTTCCGCAATTACGCGTAGACCTGGTACGGCGGGTCATGGAAGAGCTCCAGCCCCACCTGGGCCAGACATCCCGGCCGCAATC